>ERZ780178.2064-NODE-2064-length-11982-cov-150.452251_pt1 | contig 11982 bp, 8 predicted proteins | sample MGYA00511018_ERZ780178 | MGnify/ENA primary metagenome ERZ780178 (study PRJEB29588, sample SAMEA2151439) | human gut metagenome | biome: human gut; feature: human-associated habitat; material: faeces | place: Denmark | collected 2008/2010 ...
CGAAGAGATTCCAGCAACCAAAGGACTTATGTTTATTGGAGATGAAGGCAAGTTGCTTTTCTCTATCAGCAGCAAGAACAAAAACTATTTTAAGCTGAACAATAAAAAAGCTAAAATCAAGATTTGCAATCTCAAGAAGGGACAGAAGCTCACCATCGTGGGACTGAGCGGAAGTAAAACCGAAGCTCGTACCTTTACAGCAGAAGAAAACCTCGAGGTAATAAGCGGTTGGAAACCCACATTAGAAGAACACACCAGCGAAGCTATGGTGAAGACCGACGGCGACATCGTCATTGGCTGCACCAATGCCATGAACGTCTACTCCATCAGCCTCAGTGCTGCCAACGACACGGGCATTGCGCAGGCAACAGTCAACAAGCCATGTGGCAACGATAAGTTTTACACAATCGATGGTAAGTTGGTAAAACCAACACACAAGGGCATCATTATTGCCAAAGGCAAGAAATACACTAACAAATAACTAACCAACCAACATTCATTCATTTCGCATCATGCTATCGAGCAACTCGATGGCATGGCGCATATCTTGCTCGAAAGTAGTATGGTCGAGCAGATAATGCGGAGTGCCATTAGCCAACAACTGGTAGAGTGCGGGGTTCATCCCATCTACATATTGGCTGATGGCATATTCTATATCATCACGCTGAGTGGGACTGGTGGAATATTCATACACACGCAACTTCTGATGGAAGAAGCAATAGGCCGACTCGATACTGTCCTTGGTGAAATCTGTATTCATTTTGTTTTGACTTTTCGATAACATGATACAAAAGTAACAAGAAAAACCTAAAAAGCCATACTTCCGCATCACTTTTTAGGTTTTATTCCATTTTATGCGTTCTGGGAATTTATGGGTCCTGGGGATTTACCTCATAGGTTATTTATAATATGTGATATTACTGTCAAGTTTCGCACCTTCAGTAGAAAAGAAAATCCCAATTAGGGAAAACTTGTCAATCAACTGACAAAATATTTTTTCCTAACTGGGAATTTCTTTTTTCTCAACTATAGATAATAGGTTTCCGCATATATATATGCAAGAAACGCCATACTATCTTTTTTCTGATCCTTACTCCGAGAGCATGGTAACCTCTACACGATGATTCTGCTTCAACAACTCCTTAGCCATTTTCTGCACATCAGAAGCTGTCAGGTTGTCCACCATCTTGCAGTAATCCTTGTCGAAGTCGGCGTCGTCGTCGAGCTGGTGCCAGATGACGTAGCTCCAGTAGTCGTTGGTGATTGCCATCTGTCCGTATTGCTTCTTCAGATACTTCTTCACCTTATCCATACTGCTTGCCACAGGACCATGGTCGGCGATGTTCAGGAGTTGCTTGTAGATGACAGGATTCAGTTCCTCGTAACGCTTGGGGTCGCTCTTGTAGGAAATGCGAAGCAAGACATTCGGATTGTCCTCCTTCTCGAGGTTGAAGCTTACGCCCACTCCGTATGTTCCACCCTTCTCCTCACGTACCGAGTCGGTGTAAGCGATCTGGAGGACACGGGTCAACATGTCGAGCACCAAGTCGTTCTTCGGCGAAAATGGGACGTTGGCTGTATAGAACACGCTCACGTTGGCAAGCGGAGTTTCCTGCTTATGCACGAACTTCACCACCTCGTTCTTCTTCACAATCTGAGGCACGTTGGCCTTGTTGCTCTTTTCTGCCTTGTGGGTAGAAGGCAGGGTGGCGAGATACTGGCAGAGCAACGGACGAAGCTGCGCCATATCGACCTTGCCGATGAAGACGGTTTTGAAGTTGCTCGCATCGCTGAAACGCTCACGATAGATTTCGAAGATGCGGTTGTAATCCGCTTTTTTTGCAATCTCCACGGTTACAGGAGCCATACGCACATTGTGGTCGTACAGAGTAGCCGAGAGGGAGTCGTTATAGACAACCTTCGAACTGGCGTTGCGGTTCTTCAGGAGCGAAAGGTTGCGGTTCATCATTCCCTCGAACGCCATGCTGTCCTTGCGAGGAGCAGTGAAATAGAGATGAGCCAACTGAAGCATCGTCTCCAAGTCTTTAACTGACGAGGTGCCTGTGATGCGCTGTCCCTCGCTGGTGATGGAAGGAGCCAACTTCAAGGACTTTCCTGCCAATGCCTTGCGAAGACGAGTGGCCGTGAAGTCGCCCACACCCGCCTCCGTGATGGAACCACTCAAGAAGGCGAAGTTAGGTATGTCCTCGTCGCCATAGACGGATGTACCGCCCTCGCCTCTCATGCTCATGGTGATTTGGTCGGCCTGATAGTCGGTGGACTTCACATACACCTTCATGCCATTGCTCAAGACTATCTCCGTCATGCCAAACTTGCCGTATGGTTTCTCCGACACAATCTTGCCTGGTGCAGGCAAGGCCGCCATCAAGGTAGCTGGCACTTGCTCCTCCTGATAAGCGTCGTAACGCTTCTGCTGTGCGGCAAGCACGGTGCTCTCAATTTCCGATTCCGAAGGAACCACGAAACCATCCTTGTCGGGTCCATACATGATGAACACCTGGTTCTTGTCGGTGATTATCTCGCCCACCTGACTATTTACCTCGTCAAGACTCACCTCGCCATCAAACAGTTTCACCAACTGGAGGTTGTAAGTAGGGGTCAAGATAGGCTCTCCCTCCAAGAAGTTGTTCACGCACTGGCTCACATAGTGAGAGTTCTTATAGTCTTTCTCCATCTTCAGTTGTCGCTCGGCAGCATTGAGATAGAGTTTCTTGGCACGTTCCAGTTCACTCTGTGTAAAACCATGCTGACGGGCACGTTCCACCTCGCCTACGGCTACCGAAACGCCACCCAGTACATTGTCCTGCTTGCAACTGATGCTCAGGCTGAAGGCATCCTTGGTGCGGGAAACGAAGAACGCACCGTTCTTCACCGTCGCACTCATGAAAGGCGGATTGGCCACTTGCTTTTTCTCCGAAAGGCGACCATTGAGCATATAGGTGATTAAGCCGTTGATGTAATCCTCACGCTGATATTTCACACTGTTTTTCTCGCTATCTGGAGTGGTCTCGCTCTTCATATAGAGATGACCGAGGATGATAGGCTGCTCCTTGTCCTTCTCGATGGCGACAATCATCTTGTCATTATCGTTCACAGGATAGTAGATGCGTTCGGCAGGATTCTTGTGTGCCTTAATCTTACCAAAGAGCTTTTGGATTTTCCTCTCCATCATATCCACGTCGAAGTCACCCACCACCACGATGGCCTGCAAGTCGGGGCGATACCACTTCTGATAGTAGTCACGCAGGTCCTGGTAAGGGAAGTTATCCACAATGTCCATATTGCCGATAGGCAGACAGTCCTCATACTTGCTGCCCTTGTATATCTTAGGCATCACATTCTCCATCATGCGCTGCATGGCCATGCCCGTGCGGCGGTTGCGCCATTCCTCGTGGATGACGCCACGCTCCTTGTCTATCTCCTTGGGTTCAAGGTTGATAAACTGGCTCCAGTCGTTGAGCACCAAGAGGCAGGAGTCGATGATGCCCTCGCGCTTGATAGGAACGGCACCCATGTGGTACACAGTTTGGTCGACTGATGTGTAGGCATTGAGGTTGGTACCAAACTTCACACCGATGGTCTCGCACCAAGGCACGATGCCCAGTTGCTTGCCCTTTCCAGGGAAATGTTTGGTACCATTAAACGCCATGTGCTCCAGGAAGTGAGCCAAGCCACGCTGGCGAGGTTCCTCCAAGATGGAGCCCACACGCTGGGCTATATAGAAGTCGGCAAGTCCTGCCTCCTTGGCATTATGACGAATGTAGTAAGTGAGTCCGTTCTTCAACTTGCCCTGACGGATGGATGCATCCTGCTCCACAGTTTGAGCAAACAAAGATGCAGGAGCTAAGAGAAGAAGGAACAGGCTTAGAAATTGTTTCTTCATATTTTCACATTATTTTGAGTTGATTATTTCTGCAGATAACTGGCTGTAGCTGCCTCAAAGTCGTTGCTTGAGTTATTGGTGTCTACCCACTTGCCGTTCTCCTTCTTACGGATAACAGACTTGCCGAAGCGATCAGTAGAATTGAGCGCGCTTGCCACATACGTATAGCCTGCATCAAGAGCAGAAGAAACCACGTTCCACTGCCAAACACTACTTGGGCAAAGGTTTACAGCATCAAGAATCCAAGAGTTAGGTAACTTATAACATTTGGATGTCATCTCCTTGTCACCCTTGCTTGTTGTCAACACATACTTTGCCTCATAATAGTTGTCTGTCAGATAGCTTTCCCTGTCTTGGTGCATTCGAGCCAAGGCATAGGCCTTGTTTCCACCAGTATTGAGCAGATAATAACTCAATGTATAACAATACCACTTATCCAGGTTGGGAACCTCCTGATTGTCGGTATCCAGATTGTTTGCCGACGTACTCTCATCGTAGAATTCAAAGTCAGCTTTGCTCAAGTCGAAGGAATTGGCATTAGCTTCTGTATGATTCATGGCATTCAGTGCCAACACCAACGACTTGCCAGGCTGCACAGCCACGCTCTTTCCTGTTCCTGGGATCATATATATAGCCTCCACCGACATGGCTTCGTTCATGATGTCGGGTGTATACTCACGTTTGGTGCTGGTAAGGAATGCCGATTGCACAAAGGCAATACTGTCAGCATAGAGAGTTACGTCCGAATTATTGGAAACAACGACATACTGGTCTTTCAGAAATTGCTTACCCTCAGGAGTTTTATCACCTGCGAAGAAAATCTCCGAGATAACAAAACCACCCTTGGCATCGAAGGTATTCACGGCCAACTTGACATTGGCGCTACCACTCTTCACCTGCACGTTCTCGCTGGTCTGGTTGACCTGGGCTGTACCTGCCACACCATCCTTGGTAAAACTCAATTCGCCGGTAACGGCTACATTGTATGTGCCCTCTGGCACTTGGTCTATCGAGGCTGCAAAGCTACCATTTTTTTCTACAAACTTATTGACGGAGAACACCTCGCCTGTCTGAACATTGGTGAACATGGCCTTGCTGTTGCTAAACACCACGTTGTCGATACCCAAAGGCATCTCTACGCTGAGCGACACAGGAGTGTATGTCACACTGTCGTCGTTGCTACAAGCTGTAAACGACAAACCTACTGTAAGGAGCATCAACATGCCCATCAAGAAATTCTTTTTCATTGTCTTGTTTGTTTTGATTGTTATTTTGATATTTTATTTCTACTATTATGTTCATTGCTACTCTTTCCTTTCTCAAAAAGTCACACCCACAGAGGCTCTTAGGCCTACCTGTTGTTCACGCTCCGAACAAAGCACCATGCCTCCTGCTACTTCGGCAAAGAGGCCTATGGACGAAGACTTCAGGTGATAGTCGCCACGTGCATGCAGGTGGGCCTCAGTGTAGCTGGCCTTGACAAAACGATACTTGTGGCGTATCATCTCGGCAAACTTGCTGGTCATGTTGGCAAAAGGCATCACCATGTTGTCGCTCACACGGGCATAATGACCGGCATCGGCTCCCAGCGAGAGTGACAAGCGCCGAGACATAGGACGCATCCACTCGCCTGCTACCTTGACATACGCATGGGCACGGTCTAACAGGCGCTCGGGATATACATAGCGCTCACGATGGTTGCGATAGCCTGCCTTGAGGCTTACCATCCACGAGCGGTCGCCTCCCTGCTGGCCATACATACCTCCTATCGAGGCATCCATCAGGTAATCCTTATACATGGTGAGCTTGCCTATCACAGGATAATACTGCGAATCCGACTTTCCCGTTATGTTTTCATCACCACTGCGCTTGGTAAAGGCAAAATGTGCATAAGCGGCCCAATGGTGCTTTCCCTCCTGCTTCCACCCCATCGTGGTTTCCACCTTATTATATATAAGGCGCGACAGAGGCAATGAGTTGGCGCTCGTCAACAGGCGCTCATATGCATTGCGTCCCAAAGACACATGCCCGTAGAGTCCTTCATTACCTGTGGGAACAGCATCAAAAGCAATGTCAAAGCTACCTCCTCGATAGGCGAGACTGCGCTGCTCGCCAGCAAAACGGCCATATTCGGTTCCAAGTCCTGTCATATGATACTCGGGAATGACACCCAGTTCGTTGTAGAAGTCTACGCTGTTGGTTTGCTTGTAGATAGTGCCTTCCGCCAATACGCCCCAGCGATAATGCCAAGCCGTGAGGCCGGCGCCACCTCGCAGCAACAGTTCTGTAACGATGCCTCGCATACGTGGATCACGGTCACGATACTCGTGCTCAGCACGAATGGCCATCTCGCCTCCCAGCAAGACTCGCCCCAGCTGGGTGCCATAACCTCCAGAGAAGGTATATCGCTCTCGGTGGGTATCTCCGCCCAGGGTATCGGCCATCACATAGGGAGCCAACAATTCGTAGTCGGAGGTAGAGTTCCAGCAGATGCTCTTCTGCTTGCCAGTAGTGTAAGAGGCAGAGCCCCATACTGCCGAACGTGGATTCATGCGCAGATAACTGTTAACTGCCAGCGCCCCAAGCACATGTCCCTTACCTTTCTCCTCGACAAAAGCTTCTGATTGGTGCTGAAAGTCGATGGTAAGCGCCATCTCGGAGTACGACTGGGCATAGGCCGCGCTATGCAGGGCGGGATTGGTGAGCAGGAGAGTCGACAACTGGTTCCACATCGACAGATGCTCCACACGAGCCGTGTCACGGGGCGAAGCCATGGTGGCCGACATACATAGCGTGCAAACCATGGTCAATAATGCTGTTTTGTGCTTCATCTTTACATCCATACGATATTGAGGGTGGCTACATTAAGACTCTTGCTGGCAAACTCTAAGTAATCGGACGTGGCACGAAACTGCCTAACGCCCGTGGCGCCATGGGCATCCTTATATTGCATGGAACCTTCGACCAGTACCGAATAGACACCACGAAGCAGAGAGACACGGACTATATTACCATCAAACTCGGCCGTGGTTGTCACCTGTCGGGTATTGAGGTTGGTGAGTTGCACCGTGCCCTGCACACGTTCCACGGTTGTGCCTTCCTCGGCAGTCAGAGTGATAGCTGCCGTGGTAAAGAGATCGTCCTCGTCCTGGTGGCACGATGCGAGTACCATTCCCAGCAGAGCCACACATATCATCAGTATTCGTTTCATATTTTCACGTTCATTTCTAATCCAAAGTAAGGAGTCACATGGCGACGCACGGTCAGTCCATTGCTCGTATAGTCGGGGGTATAATCGAGTAGCTTGTTGCAGAACAAAGCAACGGTCAGGCGGTCAGCAAACAATTTCTTAGTTACCTTGAAATTGACATTCATCGAGAAGGGCACCCTGTAGAGAGCAAAGTTACTGTCCGTATAGTTGCGTATCAAGTAGCGCAAGTATATGTCGTCGGCATCCTCATCCTTCCAGTCGTGCATCTCGCCGTTGGCATCCATGTACTTGACAGGATAATTGCTGGTCTCGGCGGTGCGGCGCATGGTGAACCACAGGCATTGGGCCGAAACCGAGAAGCCGAGCTTGAGCTTGGGTATGTCGGTATCCACGATGAAGTTGGTATTCATCATCTGGTTTTTGCTGCCGCCATCCTGGTCGTAATAGCCCACATACTGAATCTGCTTGCCAGCCACCACGGCACTGGGCTTGTAGGTTTCCATCATCGAGTTGCGATAGATGGTGTAAAACCAGGCTCCATTGACAGTCAGACGGGTCATGATGCGCTCGAATCGCTTGGTCGAGAAAGTGTATTCCACACCTCGCTTCAACGTTTGGCTTCCGTTAGTATAATGGCTATAGCCACGCAGGTCGGTACGCAGGGTATAGGGCATATCGACTAACGAAGGCGGTGCCGTCAGCGCTCCAGCATCCACTCCCGAGGCATCATACTGCTTGTAAGTATAAGGGGCATAACTAGACTGACTGCGGAAGCCCGATGTCATGTTCTCGCGGAAGTATGTTACCGAAAGTCGATAACCGCCTACCGTCATATCGGCAGTCATTTCCCACTTCAGGTTACGGGCAGGCTTCAGGTCGTAATTGGTAGGGTCGATGACATAGGTCATCAGGTTGATGCGACGGTAGTCGGCATTGGCATGGTAATAATTGAGCTGCACCAAGTCCATGTACACGGGATCGGGGAATAGCTGATCCATAGTGGGCATCTTGGTATGCTCGCCTACTCCGCCCGACAGGCGCAGGAAACCTGTCTGCCCAGCTATCTTAAACTTAGGCAATGTCCATCCCACATTGACACGTGGGTCAAAGTAGAACTTTCCGTGCATCTGATAAGAAGTGGGCAATCCCAACATCTGTACGGCTCTCACACCTGCCACCATCTCTAACTTGCTACCACCCAGCATGGTGCTGATACGCTCCTCGGCATAAAGTCCCCACTGCTTGTTGGCAGGTATACTCGACAACGAACGATGGCGCAAGGTGGCCGCCGTGGTGTACAAGGGGCGAGTGGGGTCGAACACTTGACCATGCCCATAGTTCTTGTCCACATTCCAGTCGGTACCCACCAAGAGGGTGTTGGAGATATTCAGGGAGGGCACCTGAAACTTGGCGTTCAACTTGGCAAAGAGGTTGAAGGGGCGACCGTCTACATTCTGCCATGCCACGTATTTATAGGGCAAGATAATGCCATCGCTCTCGCCAGTAGTGATGGTACCTACAGCAGCTACCAACTGTGAAAGCTGCACCAACTTGGTGCGCTCTATCAAGTCGTACTCGTAAGAGGTAGAGAGCATGGCATCGAGCGAACGAAACCACTGGCGCTTGTTCCTGGGCAAGAATGTAAAGCCGGCATTCAGTGCATACCTGTTGTACTGCGATTTATATGAGTCTACGGCCTGGTTGTCAAGATCGGGGTCATTCTTGTCGTTGTCAAACGAACCTGTATAGTCAAAGTTGGTCTTCAGTTGCATGTCATATCGGCCCAGGCTCCATGACTTGAAGAATCGGGCAGAGAAGCTCAGTCGCTTGTAGTTCTCCAGTCGGTTGCGTGGGTCGGCCTTGGCATCCAGATAGTCGACGCTCAGATTGAGCGTCATGCGGCGAGGTTTCCATTCGAAGCCCTTTGCCAGGTAGAAAAGTTTGCTGTCCATATCGGCCTTGAGACGTGCCTCCCAATTATTGCCGCCTCGCTTTCGCTCTATCTTGACGAGTCCGCTCGTCAGGTCGCCATACTCTACCGATGGGATGCCTCGCACCACCTCCACCTTCTCAATGTCATCGGTCGATATGGTACGCATGTCGACACCCGAGTTGACGTAGCTTCTGCCCTCGGTCGATGTTTCCCATGCGCCCTTTACCTCCTGTCGGTTGGCGTTGGTGCTGATGGGGGCACCATCTATCATAAAGCTGGTGCCCAGCGAAGATGTATTATAGCTGCTGGCAGTACCCGTCTCGCGGATACGGATGGTATTAGGGGTGTTGAGGACAGGGTCTTGCGAACGACCGCCTGGCAGCAACTCCAGAATGTCGGAGAAACTTGATGGTTGCAGATGTTCCATGGCATGCTTCTCAATGACAGAAGCCGCCGTAACGCCACGCGTTTCCTGTGCCGTTACCACCACCTCTGCAATCTTGAGGGTATCGGACAAACTTTTTTTGGGGGCCTTATTGGATTTTTCACCATTGCTGTTCTGCGCATAGCCAAGTACACTTATGCCGAAAAACAGGAATAGCATCATGCCGGTTTTCTTCATTCTTTGCCGCTAATAATGTATAAATAATTATCATAAAATTCCGGCTGCAAAGATATGAAGAAAAGGAAAAACATACAATACCTAAAAGTAGGTAATTTAGAATACGTCTAAAAAGCAACGGGCTCTCCGAAGAGAGCCCGTTACATTATAATTGCTTCATCGACAGGGCGATACGTTTGCGCTTCAGGTCGACTTCTGTCACCCTGACCATCACGTGCTCGTGGAGTTTTACCACTTCTGAAGGATCGCTCACATAGCGGTTGGCCATTTGTGAGACATGAACCAAACCATCATTGTGGACACCTATATCAACAAAGGCACCAAACTTAGTGATGTTGGTCACGATGCCCGGTACTACCATGCCTACTTGCAAGTCCTCAATGGTCTTGATGGAGGCATCAAACTCAAACTTCTCTACCTCGCCTCGTGGGTCAAGTCCGGGTTTGTCGAGCTCGGCCATGATATCGGTAAGCGTAGGCATTCCTACTTCGTCACTCACATACTTCCGTATGTCTATCTTTTTCTGCAAGGCTTTGTCCTCTACCAGTTGCTTCACCGTCACACCCTGATCTTTGGCCATGGTCTCTACAAGAGAGTAACGCTCCGGGTGAACGGCGCTGTTGTCCAAAGGATTTCTTGCTCCAGGAATGCGGAGGAAACCGGCACACTGCTCATAAGCCGAAGGACCTAAACGCGGCACTTTCTTCAGTTGGGCACGAGAGGAGAATGCACCATTCTCACGACGATACTCCACAATATTCTTCGCCAATGTGGGACCGAGACCACTCACATAGGTGAGCAGATGCTGAGAGGCTGTATTGAGATTGACACCCACCGAGTTCACGCAACTCATCACTACCGAGTTGAGACTCTTCTTCAACTGACTCTGGTCCACATCATGCTGATACTGCCCCACTCCGATGCTCTTGGGGTCAATCTTCACCAACTCAGCCAAAGGATCCATCAGTCTTCTGCCGATAGAAACCGCTCCACGCACCGTCACATCCTCATCAGGAAACTCCTCGCGGGCAATCTTAGAGGCAGAATAGATAGAGGCTCCATCCTCGCTTACCACATAGACATCTACCGGATGCTCAAAATCTATCTCGTTCAGCCACTCACTGGTTTCCCTGCTTGCCGTTCCGTTGCCTACCGCCATGGCCTCAACCTGATACTGGCGCACCATACGCTTCATGGCAGCAGTGGCCTCCATGCGCTTGCTGCGGGGAGGATGCGGATAGACGATCTCATGATGCACAAGATTGCCCTGGGCGTCAAGACATGCAGTCTTGCATCCATTGGCAAAGCCTGGGTCGACAGCCATGACACGCTTCTGTCCAAGAGGTGCTGCCAAGAGCAACTGGCGCAGGTTCTCTGCAAAGACAACGATTGCCTCCTCATCGGCCTTCTGCTTGCTCTGAGCTGCAAACTCAGTCTCGATACTGGGTTTCAACAAGCGCTTGAATGCATCATCGACAGCCTCGCCTACCAGAGCCTGGCACTCGCCAAAGCCATGAACATAATGACGTTTCAGTTTGGTGATGCAAGTTTCTTCATCTGCAGATATGCTGACACGCAGGAAACCTGCCGCCTCTCCACGACGCATGGCCAACAAACGATGGGAAGAACAACGTTTCAATGGTTCCGAGAAGTCGAAATAATCGGAGAAGCGCTGGGCATCTTCCTCGTCTTTCTTCTTTGCCACCACCTTTGAGGTGATGATGGCGCCACGACGGAACTCACCTCGTATCTGGTTGCGGCTCTGCTCATTCTCGCTTACCGTCTCGGCTATAATGTCCTTGGCTCCCTGGAGCGCAGCCTCTACATCGCTCACCTTGTCACCCACGAACTTGCGGGCAGCCTGCTCGGGATTACGTTCGCGCTGAAGCAGGAGGAGTTGTGCCAACGGTTCAAGACCCTGTTCGCGAGCCACCTGTGCACGAGTACGACGCTTGGGTTTAAAAGGCAGATAGATGTCTTCCAGCTCTGTGGCATCCCAACAGTTGTCGATGCGCTGCTGCAACTCTGCCGAAAGCTTGCCTTGCTCGCCGATGGTCTTCAGGATGGTTTCCTTGCGCTTCGCCATCTCCTTATATTTCTCGTTGGCCTGAGCCACCGCCTCTATCTTCACCTCGTCCATGTTGCCGGTTTTCTCCTTACGATAGCGGGAGATGAAGGGAATAGTACAACCTTCCTCAAGCAACTCTAATGTATTTTCGACAGCCTTCTCGCTCAAAGCAAGAGCGGCCGCAATCATCTTTGAAAATGGATTCATTTCTTGCATTTATTTGTTACTGTAGTTACACATGTTT
>ERZ780178.2084-NODE-2084-length-11921-cov-3.488117_pt1 | contig 11921 bp, 5 predicted proteins | sample MGYA00511018_ERZ780178 | MGnify/ENA primary metagenome ERZ780178 (study PRJEB29588, sample SAMEA2151439) | human gut metagenome | biome: human gut; feature: human-associated habitat; material: faeces | place: Denmark | collected 2008/2010 ...
GGCACCGAGAGCACTGCCGGCATTAAAGCCGAACCAGCCGAACCATAAAAGCGTGGCTCCAAGGACGACCATAGGCATATTGTGTGGAATAATAGGATATTTGCCAAGCCCGCGGCGCTTGCCGACGAGCAGGCAGAGTGTGAGCCCCGATACACCAGAAAGAATGTGGATGACGAGGCCACCGGCAAAATCAAGTGCGCCGAGCTGGGCCAGGAAACCGCCGCCCCAGACCCAATGAGCCATGGGGTTGTAAATGAAGATAGCCCATAAAAGGATAAAAATGCAGAAAGCACGGAATTTGACCCGTTCGGCAAAGGCCCCGGTAATCAGAGCCGGTGTAATGACGGCGAACATGCACTGGAAGGCGACAAAGGCCAGTTCGGGAATCGTGCCGCCGGAAAGGCACTGCATGCCCACACCGGCCAGCCCGATTTTGTCCAGGCTTCCGATAAAGCCGTGAATGTCGGTACCAAATGTCATGGCATATCCCAGAATAATCCATTCGACAGAAATCATGGCGACGATGAAGAAGCTCTGCATAATCGTCGTCAGTACATTTTTACTGCGGACCATACCGCCATAGAAAAAGCCAAGACCCGGGGTCATGATGAAGACCAGTGCAGCGGAAATCAGTACCCAGGCCGTATCCCCCGTGTCGATGGTTCCGCTCCCGTCAGCAGCCAGTGCAGTAGGCGCTATGAGCAGGAACCAGGAAAACAAACACCAAAATTTTTTCATACCTGTCACCCCTCTGGTTGACTGCAAAAGAAAGAGGTCCTGCACAGCACGTGGAGGTTGGTGCTGGCAGGACCTCTTTGTCCCCTCATACAGACAAGCCTGTTACTTCCCCTCGAAATGACCTGCCTGCTCTTATTCTATTGCAGTACGAATAAATAATTACCAATAGAAAAACAGAAAAGCCCGGCTATGACACACTACGGTGTGTGCATAGCCGGGCTTCATCGCCCTGTGTTCTATTGATGACATTCATTATAGTTGTAAATACAGGGATTGTCAATAAATTTTTATGGAAGCAACCAACTTTTTGATAGTTTTATCGTGAAACGAACTGGCTTCCTGGGAACCTAGGGCAGCAGACCGGCTTTGTTCCCTGTTTCCCGCCAGACGCCGGAGTTTCTTTTCTGCTGCAAATGTTGAACTGTCAACTGGTAATCACTTTGTATTACGGTCAGGACAAGTTTCTGGCGTAGTATGTCTCCAACGGTCTGGCTGTCAGATAGCAGACGGCTGCTCTATTTCTGGCAGAAGGATTAGAAAAAAGTTCTGCATTATATACTATATATGGGGGAGTCTGGAAGAGAACCGGGAATTTCCTGGTATGAACCGGCCTGACAAAAACGCGCCAGTTGGTTCTATTTTTTGTGGCTTTCCCGTCCCACGTCCCATAAGTATATACAAAAGTATACTATCGGCAGAACATGTTTTGTTATATACTAAAATTATAAAAGGGGAAGAACGTTGAAATCTATCTCCTGTCCATATCGGGACGGAAGAAATGAAAAGAAACGGTAAATTTACCTGAGTGAATATGAGGAAATCCCACTTGTGACAAAAAATGCACTTTTAATGACACGAAGGCCTTTCGAAGGAAAAGTACATGATATAATGCAAGTGCAATGAGAAATGACGGATGCTCATATCATATATCGAAAGGAGGTATACTATGCTGAGGATTGCCCTTTGTGACGATATACCGGAACAGCTGGATATCATGGAAAACGCCGTGCGTACGTATTTTGCAGACAGCACGTATGAAATCAAAATTTCCCGGTATGATAATGCCATGCTGTTTCTGGATGCCTTTGAAGAAGAAATGAATTTTGATATTGTACTGCTCGATATCTGTATGCCTGGTATGCTGGGAACCGATGTCGCAACAGAAATGCGAAACCAGAAAAGCCGGGCGGAAATCATCTTTCTTTCGACGAGCGATGAGTTTGCAGTCGATGCCTTCGGTGTCCAGGCCGCGCATTACCTCGTCAAACCGTTTACACAAAAACAGTTTGATCAGGCTATGAACCGGGTCATGGAAAGCATCCGGCAGCGGCATAGCAAAAAAATCATTTTCCGTCTTGTCGGGGGCGGCATACAAGTGGAAGAAATCAACGATATCCTGTTTGTAGAAAGTAAAGGCCATATCCAGAAGGTATATACCCACGATGGGGCGGTTCTGGAGACGCGCCAGGCCCTGGCACAGCTGCTTGCGACACTGGATTCCATTTCTCCCGGCCAGTTTATTTCACCGGGCAAAGGGTATATCGTAAATCAGGCGGCCATTCACGTCATCAAAAGCGATTATATCGAAATCCAGGGATATCAGATTCCGCTGGCAAAACGGAAATACCGCCAATTCCAGGAAGAATATTTCAAGTTTATTTTTAAAAAAGAAGCATAAAAATTCTGAAAAAACAGATTTTTTGTGAGGTCTTATTTTTGTACGCAAATTTAGGGTTATAGATGAATTTTTATACAGAAAGGGAGCAAAAACATGAATAAAATATTTAAAGTCATCTGGAGTAAATCAAGAAATTGCTACGTCGTAGCTTCGGAATTAGCCAAAGGCACCAAAGCCGCCAGCACAGGAGATAAAGCCAAACGCCTGGCCCTGGCCGCCATCACAGCCCTCATGCTCCTCCCGGTCGGAGGATTTAGCTATGCGGCTATAAATTCTGCGACGATTAATGGTACTAGTGTTATCACAGGAACTCAAAAAGATGCTGATAATATCAGTGGTACTGTGATGAAAGCTACCAATAATGCAAGAGATATCGGAGATTTGAAAACCGCTATGCAGAGCGTCGAAACTGAATTAGCCCAGCATCAGAGCGTCATCGATAACTTGGGAACGGATAAACTGACTCTTTCTTCGGACAATACATTACAGAAAGAAACATATGACAGCGCTACAAAAACCACAACGACGACGGATGTAACGGGATTGAAGGTTGCTGGTCCGGTTTCTGCAAAATCAGCTAGCATTTCGGGAACGCTGAGTGCCGGTGGTGCTGTGAATGCAGGAAGTGTTAATAGCCGGGGAAATATTACAGCCGTAGGAACCATTGCTGGTCAGACGGTTACGGCTACTGGTACCATAAAAGGGAAAGACCTGATTGGCACGAATAGCATTATTTCTCAAGGAACCATTGCGGCAACAGGAAATATTTCGTCTCAGGCGACGGTAGGTGCTAAGGAAATCGTTTCCCAGACCAATATTACTGCTAAAAATAAAGTCGTAGGCATGCAGGGCGTCGTGGATAATACCCTTACGAGCGGTAATTATGTAACGGCCGGCAATACGGTAGGTGAAAATATTGTTGCACTGGATACACAGGTCAAAGCCAATGCGGATCAGTTTACAACGGATAAGACCAGCACGGCCCTGCATGTTTCCAAGGATGGCAATCTGATTGTAGGGACCAAAGAAAATCAGACCGTCAAAGATCTGAAGATCCGTGGGCAATTGACATCTGGAAGTATTTCCACTGGTGATATCACCTCTAGTGGTGATGTATCGGTAGCAGGGAAAGTAGAAGCGGAAGCTGTTTACGATGATACAACGAAGACCGGAAACTATGTGGTCCAAACCAATAGTGTAGGGGCTAACCTTTCCGCTCTCGATACCCAGGTTAAATCTAATGCTGATGCTATCACTGCCGAAGCAACGGCCCGTGAAGCTGGCGATACGGCTCTGAACGAACGCATCACCAATGTGAAGGAATATCTGGAAAAACAGACTTCCGACAATTATGTGAGCAAGGCCGATGCTGCCGTACAGGATGGGGCCATCGTGAAAGCGGACAAAACCATCGGCGAAAACGTAACCAATCTCGATGCGGCATTAGCAAAAGAAACGGCTGCCCGAATTGGTGCCGATGCAGCCCAGGATAAGGTCATCCAGCAGGTCAACCAGAATATGGTGGATGGGTTCAATACCATCAACAAGAACATGGCTGATGGGTTCACGGCCCTGAACCAGGCTGATGCCAAGGAAGCCCAGGAACGGGCAGCAGCCGATGCGGCACTGGATGATAAGATTACGGCAGAAACTTCGGCCCGTGTGGCAGCAGATACGAAACTGGTGGAAGCCGTCAACAGCGGACTGAGCCTGAGCGATGACAATGTATTACAAAAGAACACCACTACCATTGACGCCCAAGGCAACGTGACCACTTCTAAGACCGATGCCAATGAAATGATCCTGAACAAGGGTAATGACAATCAGATTACCCTGAACGAAAATGGAATCAAGGTTGGCACCAACAGCACGGTCGTAGATAAAGACGGCGTCTACACCGGCGGCGATACCTACAGCGAAGCCAAGGCAGCTATGAGCGCTGACGGCAAGATCAAAGGGGCCAACGGGGCTTTCACCGTGGATGAAAATGGAAATGTCACTTCTAAGGCAACTATCACCGGCGAAACAGTAACCGACGGTAAGGGTGCTTCCATGAGCAACGGAACGGTAACCGGCAAGACACTGACTGATGGGATTGCTACCATCACCAATGGCAACATCAACACCAGCGGTTCCATTACCGGCGGCACCGTAACTTCTACGGGCAACATCTCCGCATTGGGTGACATTCACGCAGGCGGTGCCATTACAGGGGCCAGCGCTTCCATCCAGGGCGCTCTGACAGCAGGCAGTGCCACCATTACCGGTGACCTGACCGCCGGCGGTGCTATCCAGGGTAAGAGCATCTCTGATGGCACGGCAACCATGCAAAATGGCAACCTCACCGGTGTGAAGAATCTGAGCGCTGAAACCATCACCACCAGCGGCAATGCCACCATCGGCGGTGACTTGACGGTCAATGGCAAGCTGAATGTGGATGAAATCGACCTGACCAAGAATGGTATTGTAGGTGACAACAACGTAACGGCCAGCACGAAAGTGGCAGCCGGTGAAATCACGTCCTATAAGAAAGCTACCAGCACGAAAGATGGCAGTGAAAAAGAAAGTGCCATTGATTATGATGAAAACGGCACTTCTACATGGGCGAAATCTACCGATGCAGATGGTAACTGGAACAAGAGTACTTTGACTGTAGAAGGCAACGATGTAACGTCCAAGGTTATCGATTCTGAAAAGAACAGCAACCTGTCTACACAGACATCTACTCAGTCACAGAGCACACTGAAGGATAAAGATAGTAACACCAATACAGCAACTCAGAGTGCAACGGAATCCAGTAGTGTCCTCCAAGATAAGGAAGGTAAGACCTCGACGTTCCAACAGCGTGTCGATGAAATCCTGAATCAGATTAATTCGTCTGATACGGTATTCTCCAAGGTAGATCAGAAGGTAGATAACATCTCCAGTGAAGTCACCGATGGAACTAACACGACTTCTTCCACCCAGACTACGACGGATATTACCAATACGGCGAAACAAGGTACTATTACTAACGAAGCCAAGGATATCATCAACAACGCTACGGAAAACATGACTAACACCGTTGGCAAAGACCTGACGACCACTGTTGGTGGCGAAATGAAGACCACTGTTACTGGCAAAGTTACGGAAGACTACAAATCTGACCTGGATACCAAGGTGGGCGGAAATGAAACCCATTATGTGGCAGGTAATCAGACCAATACCGTGTCCGGAGACCGTACGGTCAGTGTAAAAGGAACGGAAACAGAAAACTTCAACGCCCAGGTTACCAACGTCAAGACAGACCAGAGAACTTCTGTAGGCGGAAACCAGACCAATATCGTAGCTGGCAATCAGCAGAATACGGTAAGCGGAAGCAAGACGGAAACGGTCAAAGGTAGTGTCACGGAAAAATACGGCAGCCAGGCAACTACGGTTGACGGTGACCAGAGCACCAATGTAGGCGGAAATCAGTCTAATGTGGTAGCAGGAGACCAGACCAATACCATCAGTGGCAGCAAGACGGAAAGCGTCAAAGGAGCTGTGACGGAAACTTATGGCAGCCAGAGCACTACGGTCAATGGCAACCAGAGCAATACCGTGAAAGGAACCTTGACGGAAACCGTAACTGGTGATGTGACGGAAGACTACAAAGCTAACCTGAGCACCACGGTAGGTGGAAACCAGACCACGACCGTAACTGGTGACAGCAGCCTGACGGCAGAAAACATCACCAACGAAGCGAAGAACAAGATCACCAACAAGGCTATCGATGTAGAAACCGATGCTACCAGCTCCATCGTACAGAAAGTAGCAAACGATTATGGCTCCAATACTTCCACCCAGCTGTCTTATCAGACTACGGAAGAAATGAGCCAGGCCGATGGCAAGACCGCTTCCTATCTCCGCGGTGCAGCCGAAGAAAAATCCCAGCTGATTGATGGTGACAAGAAGACCACCATCGACACGGTTGCCGGCCAGACCAATACCAACATTACGGACGGAACCAATACATCCAACGACTTGCAGAAAGCAGATCAGATCGCTTCCTCCGTAACGGACGGCACCAATACCACTGTTGTGAACCAGGATGCAAAGAGCCTTGCCTCCTCCATCACCGACGGGACCAAGTCCAACAATACCAACAACACCGTGGATAAATCGGAACAGCTGATCAAAGCCAGCGATACCCAGTACAATGCTTCTGTTAAGACGGCAACGACTTCGACGGAAAAACTGGTCAGCGGCAGCATCATCGATATCCTGAAAGATGCCGACAATGGATTTGTCAATACGACTGTCAGCACAAGCGATGGAACTTCCAGCACCAGCGTAAGTCAGGGAAGCGCGGATATCACCAATACGGCAAAACAGGGAACGATTACCAACGATGCCAAGAACTTGGTGAACAAGGCGGAAGAAAAACTGTCCAACAGTGCAGCAGAAATTGAAAACACGGCAACTACCAGCATCAAAGATACGGTAGGCAAGAGCACCGTGACTACGACGACGGATGGCACGACTTTCGAAAATACGGACCACAACACGGCAATCGGCGACGGTTCGATTACGAAGACGACCATTTCCGGCAATACCCTCGAAACGGGCAAAGCGACTATGGATTATGCTGAAGTCATGAAAGATCTCACGGTCGGTGGCACGACCACTACGAAAGACCTGCATGTGACCAACAATGCGACTATTGATGGCACCCTCGATGTAGCAGGAGCCGCAAACTTCCAGGATACGGTCACCGTTGCCAAAGACCTCAGCGTAGGCGGCAATGCCAGCGTATCGGGCAGTGTGACAGCTTCTTCGTACAAAGTTGGCGACAAGACCTATATTGATGATAATGGCATCAACGCCAATAATCAGAAGATCACCAACGTGGCAGCGGGAGAACTTTCGGCCAACAGCCTGGATGCGGTCAATGGATCACAGCTCTATGAAACCAACCGCCGCGTCAGCAAGATGGACAGCCGCATCAACGAAGTTGGTGCTAACGCAGCAGCTATGGCCAACCTCCATCCTCTCGAATTTGACGCCGATTCCAAGTTCAATGTGGCAGCAGCCGTTGGTAATTACAAGAACGAAACGGCTACGGCTCTGGGCCTCTTCTATCGCCCCAATGAAGACGTCATGGTCAACCTGTCCGGTACAGTCGGCTCGGATGACAATATGATCGGCGGCGGCGTAGCGGTCCGCATCGGCCGCGGCGGCAACAAAGCACGGAATAAACAGATGGCGGAAAGCGCAAAATACGTCAAGAATCTCGAATCCCAGGTCAATACCCTGCAGCATCAGATGGATGCCCTCTTGTCTGTCCTCAATCCGAACCTGTCCAAGGAATTCCCCGATGTACCGGAAAACCACTGGGCATATGAAGCCGTATCCCGCCTGGCTGGCAACGGCATCATCCAGGGGTATGAAGATGGCAAGTATCATGGCGAACGCACGATGACCCGCTATGAAATGGCAGAAATCATTTACAAAGCTCTGCAGAAAGGCGCCAAAGCAGAAGCGAAACTGGTAGAAGAATTTAAACCAGAACTGAAAGCTATGGCTGCCCAGAATAAGGCATAACAAACGCTGAATCCCTGCATCGTCAGAGGCGGAAGCAAAAGGCATGACGAACTGCCGCATCCTGAATTTCATTCAGGATGCGGCAGTCTTGTTATTTGGTGAGATATTGTCAATAAGCGATGGGTCATACATGAGATTTCTCCATCTGCAGCATGATGTATCTGCCAAAGGGACGGCCCTTTGGCAAACTAAAACAGACTATCGCAAAATAGCTTTCGTAGCTTACATTGCGACAGCCTGTTTGTTGTTTCTTAGAAGATGTTATGTGTCTGGCAGTGCCAGCCGGATGTAGGTGCTGAACCAGCCCTTTTTGCAGGTACAGATGACATTGGCATGGTATTCGTCCCGGAAGCGGGCCAAGGATTTCATGCCGATGCCGTGGCCCGGGGCATCGGTCGTTGGCAGCCCGTCTTCGTTAAATATGACCGTGCCATCGAAGCGGTTCTTTATGAGAATGTTCAGCATATCTTCCTGACGAACGACGAGAAGCGTCAGGACGCGCCTGCCTTCTGCCTGTTTTTCACTGGCATGGACAGCGTTTTCAATGAGATTGGAAAAGACCATGGACAGGTCCGTGCTGAAGGCCGGACTGCAGTCCGGGATATCGGCCTGGGCCGTGACGGCGATACCTTTGCGTATGGCCGCACTGAGATAAGTCGTAAGGGCGGCATTGACGACCGCGTTTTTACAATACTGCTGCCGTTTGGTCTGATTGAGCTTCAGACCTATGTGTTCAATCAGGGCCAGGGCTTTATCATAGTCGTGATCCGATATGAGGGTTGTCAATTTCTGTAAATATTCCCGTCTTTTTTCGTAAAACTGTTCCATCAATGTCTGTGATTCATTCAGCGACTGGGCGTAATTCTGATTGGACTGGATCTGAGCGGCCAGGGCGTCATTGCGTTCGTGCGTCAAATAAATGGCATCAGCCTGATTGATGCCGGCCCGTACGCTCAGGGCGACGAGCAGGGTAGCGCAGGAAATGATGATTCGTGGCACCAGCATTTCGAAATAGATTACATTGGGGATAGACTGGGTGACAAAAAACAGAGATTCTGCCAGGAGCAGGCAGGGAAGGACACAGATATATTTCCAGTAAACCCGTGTGCTCAGCGCATGGTCATTGCGGAATATTTCATTGAAATACCGGATCAGGAAAGGCAGACAGAGTATATAACTGATGGTGTAAACAAACAGTTCGAGTGGGTAGAGCAGGGAGCTTTCGCTGACAGGTAAGATGCCCAGATGAATGAATACATAGAATACGTAATAGATGAAGGTATGGAGCATCAGCATGAATATGGTGCGCAGGGCAAATACGTAGATATGCCGGAAAAAATAGGGACGGATGATGATGACGGCCCAGATAAAATAGGGAATCCATAAAAGGGAATACAGCTTTTTGAACATGAAAATAGAGTGGGACCACTGCCCGCCGAGAAAGAGATAGATCAGGACCAGTGTTTCTGCCATGAAACAGACAGCGTATCCGGCACACACCCATTTTTTTTGCGTTATGGATAGCAAGGGGGCAAAAGAAGCATACTGCAGATAGGCCGGCGGTACAATGGACAGGGTGAGCAGACAGGTAGTAATGAGTATCCATATCATACGGCCGCACCTCCCTTACAGGGAATACGCACGTTGGCGATAACCCATCCCTTCTTGCAGGTATACCGGCCGACTCCCTGATGATTTATTATAAACTGATGCAGGGCCGGTATCACTTCGGCATATGGGCCGTTTTGTGGATGCCCTTCAGCATCCATCAATACCGGGCCGGTCTGACGGTTGCCGATGAGAAGCATGATTGTCGTTTCTGTCTGACGGGCAATGATTGTGATAGACTGCTTGCTTTTATCCTGAGAGCGGCTGACGGCAATCGCGGCGTTTACCAGACGGGCGGCCGCCTGAGCCAGTTCCTGTTCAAAGGGAAGATGCGGCGCCAGCGAGAGGTCTGCCATGACGGGGATACCGTCTTCCCGGGCTTTCTCGATGAGCGGAAGCAGTGTCTTCCGGATACAGGTGTTTTCTCCCCAGTGATAGGGACGGGTCTGAGCCAGTTCCTGCGTGAGCGTTTTCAGTAAGGCCAGTGAAGCTGTATCGTCTTTTTCTTGGATTAATTTGGACAGAAGGCGCAGCTGATGCCGTGTGTCATGGCGGTATATGGACATGCGCCGCTGAGCGGACTGAAGCATCCGCGTATAGTCGGCGAACATTTCCATCTGTGTCAGCAGGGCCGCATTTTCACGCTTGAGTTCGATGGCATAATGCATTTTCCGCGTGCCCAGATACATCGTAATGGCAATACAAATCCCAAACAAGGCCTGCAGTACGCGCGGAATGAGGTATTCGCGGGCTATTGGTTCATTGGTATGGGCCAGAATGGCAGAATATAGGATCAGTGAGACTGGAATCCAGGCGGTGTATTTCCAGAACGACAGCATATCGACCATATGATAGGTGATGAACAAGGAACGGAAAAATTTTAGCAGCAGTGGTGCAAGGATGATATAGGACAGCATGTATGCCAGGAGAAAGAAAACTATATAATAGAAAAACTGGCTGCTGGGAATGATGAGAAGTTCCAGATTCATGATGAACGTAAAGAGGGCCACAATATACAGGCCCTGCATTCCCAGAACGAATACATACTGCAGCCGGTATGACGGCACATACAGCAGACCGAGTAGCAGATAAGGGATAGCGTGCAAGGATATGATGTCTTTGAATGAAATCCAGGCGATGCCTACAATACCTTGTGAAAACACAAAAACAACGCACAGGACAATGGCGGCATACATCAGGATAAATGCCTTTGCCAGGCGGCGTGATTGGTAAGGAGCCAGGAGTGGGACAAAGACTCTGTATTGGACGAAAATAGATGGCAGCAGGGCAAGAAGAAGGAGACCGACTGCCAGAGACGAAGAATGCATAGGCACGACCTTCTTTTTATAATTATGAGTATTATGCATATATTATACCAATAAGCCAGATTTAATGTAAAGCCCTGCCGATGTATTGTAAACAATGTGTTACACTTTATAAGCTAATGCTTGTCTGTCAATATTCAACGAAAATTCCTGCAAGTATTTGAAAAAAATAGAAAGAGACCTCTGCGTGGTGGGACGAGGCTTTTTGTGCTGGATAATATAGGCGGTCAGGGGCGCGGGAGAATCGGATAAATACGAATAGGTGAATCCACCCAGCGAAAAAGCATACTGTGCCATTCCCAAAGGAACGATTGACCAACGGCCGCTGTTTTTCAATACTTGCAATGTGAGAGGTGCTCCTGTAAGAAGTGTAGGACTGCTGTAAATATCACTGGGCCAGTGGTCATCATGCCAGTTTTTGAATTCCGGTGTCCAGGGAACATAGATTTCGTCCTGGGGATTTAAATCGGTATTGTCAATGGTCGAAATGCCTTTGTCAGATGTGGTACTGGATTTTAATACGACTAAAGGCGTTTTTTTCCAGGGAGTGCAGAGAATATCAGGATATTTGATGTTCCGCCAGGCAATGGCTACGTCGATTTCCCTGCGTTCGAGCAGTGGATATAATTCTGCCGTATGCTCAGTGTGCAGGGATAAATGAATTTTTGGCTGATGATTCAGCAATTTTTGAAATAATGGTGGAAAGATAAAATCATTCAGGTATTGGACAGAGCCAAAGGAAAGAGAAAGTTTTTCTCCTTCTTCTTTGAAGTGATCCAGCTCTTTCCATAAAGCAGCCCAACGGTGGGCGATAGGCATAAAATCCTGTCCTGAAGGAGTAAGTGAAATTTCTTTGATGCCCCGGCCCCGTTCCAACAGGGTGACCCCTAGTTCGGCTTCCAGATTCTGCAGACGGTGGGTAATAGCCGTCTGGGATACGTAGAGTTGTTCAGCTGCCCGGCTGATATTGCGGGTCTGAACGACGGTCAGGAAGGCTTCGATGTCGT
>ERZ780178.2088-NODE-2088-length-11913-cov-5.887249_pt1 | contig 11913 bp, 10 predicted proteins | sample MGYA00511018_ERZ780178 | MGnify/ENA primary metagenome ERZ780178 (study PRJEB29588, sample SAMEA2151439) | human gut metagenome | biome: human gut; feature: human-associated habitat; material: faeces | place: Denmark | collected 2008/2010 ...
AGGAATAGACGATGCCCTCGGCTTTTCCGCGCATCGGGGAGATGAAGCACTCCTCAGACGGAATGTTCGGGTTAAAGACAATGCCCTGCAGGCTCTTTTCCGCGCCGCCGCAGAAGCGTGCCTCCGGAATCATGCCGACATGAAAATCCGTGCCGTTGGATGCCTTGTAATGAAGCTCGCGGATGTGCAGGCTGTTGAGGTACGCGCACCGGTCGTGCAGATCCTGATTGTGCGCCTGCCACGCGGCAATGGGGTCTTCCGTGACGCGGGAGGTCGCGAGAATCGCCTCCCAGAGCTTTTCGACTGCCTGGCTGGCGCGCAGGTTCGGGAAGAGCTTCTTTGCCCACATTTCGCCGGGCACTGCCGCGATGCACCACTGGTATTTGTTTTCGATCTGGTCGCGGTAGCCCTTGATGATCGGGTACTTCTTCTGCTGCGCCTTTGCCATCTTCTCCTGATTGACGCCCTTGAGCCCGTCGGGGTCTTCCGAAATCAGGTAAATCCGGCAGGGAATGGTGTCGACGTAGTGCTGCCAGCGCGCCTGCTCGTAGTTATCGAGCTTCGACATCGTGGTCAAGCTGCGGTAGCGCACGTGAAGCTTGTCGATCGGCTGATGGCTCCAGTCGACGACGACCTTCTTTGCCTTCAGCTTATAGCATTCCTCGACCAGCATCGTCACGAACTCCGGCTGGTCCAGCTCTGCCTGGATGAAGACCTCCTGCCCCTTCTGAATGTTGACGCCGCAGGCGGCAATGAGCTTCGCGTAGGAACGAAGAACGGTTTTTTTCATAGCATATCGCCTCAAAATTTCAAGATTATATTTGTATCATATCACGTTTATCCGCATTTGAAAAGCGGTTTGCCGGGAAAATGGATTGAAAGCGGAACGTTTGCATGATATAGTGGGAGTATTACAACAAACGTTGGAGGCAGCGATATGAAAAAGACCCTTGCAAAAGAGCTTCTGCAGTTTATAGAGAAAAGCCCCAGCACCTATCACGTGATGGAAAACGTCCGCGCGCGGCTGCTGGCATCGGGCTATACGGAGCTGGAAGAAAACGCACGCTGGAGCCTTGCGCACGGCGGAAAGTATTTCCTTACGCGCGGCGGCACGTCGTGTATCGCGTTCCGGGTGCCGGAACAGACAGCGCACGGCTTTATGCTGACCGCCAGCCACAGCGACAGCCCGTCTTTTAAGATCAAGGAAAACCCCGAGCGCACGGCGGCGGGGCACTATCTGCAGCTCTCGACCGAAAAATACGGCGGCATGCTGATGTCCACGTGGTTCGACCGCCCACTCTCCGTCGCGGGCCGCGTCTTCGTGCGCGCAAACGGCGAGATCGTCGAAAAACTCGTGAGCGTCGACCGCGACCTGCTCGTCATTCCCAATGTCGCCATCCACATGAACCGCACGGCGAACGACGGTATGAAGTACCTCGCGAATATCGACACGCTGCCGCTGCTCGGCGGCAAAGACAGCGGCGGCATCCTGCCCATCGTCGCCAAAGCCGCGGACGTTGCAGAAAACGACATCCTCGGCAGCGACCTGTTTCTCTACTGCCGCGGCGAGGGGACGCTGCTTGGCGAGAACGAGGAGTACATCCTTTCTCCCAAGCTCGACGATCTCGAGTGCGCCTGCGGCTGCCTTGAGGGCTTCCTTGCGGCGAAGGAGAGCGGAAATATCGCTGTCTGCTGCATTTTCGACAATGAAGAGGTCGGCTCGTCCACTAAGCAGGGTGCGGGTTCGACGTTCCTGCGCGACACGCTGCGCCGCATCGCCCTGTGCCTCGGAAAGGACGAGCAGGAGCTCCAGATGATGCTCGCGCGCAGCTTCCTCGTCTCGGCGGACAACGCGCACGCCCAGCACCCCAACCACGGTGAATACGCCGACCCCGACAACTGCCCGTATATGAACGAGGGCGTCGTCATCAAGTTCAACGCCAACCAGCGCTACGCGACCGATGGCCGCTCCTGCGCTATTTTCCGCGCCGTGTGCGAAAACGCGGGCGTTCCCACGCAGGTCATGTCCAACCGCTCCGATCTTCCCGGCGGCTCGACGCTCGGCTCGATCTCCGATACGCTCGTGCCGGTCAGCACGGTGGACATCGGCCTGCCCCAGCTCGCGATGCACTCTTCGTGGGAGACCGCGGGCGTGCAGGACTATGAATTCCTGATCCGCGCGATGACGGAGTATTTCGGCAGCGCACTGTAAGAGACCTGCCGAAACGGTAGACAAAAGCACGGAAACATGCTAAAATAAAACGATTTTTGATCAAATACGCTTTCAACGACAGAAAGGAAATATATCATGGACGTTAAGGAAATTCTCAAGCACGTTGACCATACCCTCCTCAAGCAGACCGCCACCTGGGAGGACATCAAGCAGATCTGTGACGACGGCATCAAATACGGCTGCGCGAGCGTCTGCATCCCGCAGACCTATGTGAATCACGCCGCACACTATGTTGCCGAGCAGCAGCACTACGGCTTTGGCCAGCTGCCCATCTGCACGGTCATCGGCTTCCCCAACGGCTACACGCCCAGCGGCATCAAGTGCATGGAGGCCGAGTCCGCCGTCGCCGACGGCGCGACCGAGATCGACATGGTCATCAACCTCGGCTGGGTCAAGGAGGGCCAGTACGACAAGATCCTCCAGGAGATCAACTCTGTGAAAATCTCCTGCCACGGCAACATCTTAAAGGTCATCATCGAGACCTGCCTGCTCACCGACGAAGAGAAGATCAAGCTCTGCGAGGTCGTCTCTGCCTCCCACGCCGACTATATCAAGACCTCCACGGGCTTTGCCGGCGGCGGCGCGACCCGCGAGGATGTCGCCCTCATGGCCGCCCACATGACCAATGGCAAGAAGATCAAGGCCGCCGGCGGCATTGCGAGTCTGCAGGATGCCGAGGACTTCCTCAAGCTCGGCGCCGACCGCCTCGGCACGTCCCGCATCGTCAAGGCCGTCAAGGAGCTCGAGGCCAAGGGCGAACTTTAAGAAAGGGGAGGGCTCAATATGCCGACTCCGCATAACAGCGCGAAAAAGGGCGACTTCGCCAAGACCGTTCTGATGCCCGGCGACCCGCTGCGCGCGAAGTTCATCGCCGAAACATTTTTAGATGAACCAAAGCTCGTCAACAACGTCCGCGGCGTGCAGGGCTACACAGGCACCTACAAGGGCGTTCCCGTCAGCGTGATGGCCAGCGGCATGGGGATGCCGTCCATCGGTATCTACTCCTACGAGCTGTTCACGCAGTACGATGTCGAGAGCATCATCCGAGTGGGTTCGGCGGGCGCGCTGCAAAAGGACTTGAAGCTCGGCGACGTGGTCGCGGGCATGGGTGCGTGCACCAACTCGAATTACGCCGTGCAGTACGGCCTTGGCGGCACATTTGCCCCCATCGCGGACTTTCAGCTGCTCTCCGCCGCCGTTGAATCGGCGAAGGAGCTCGGCGTCCGCATGGACGTCGGCAACCTCTACTCGTCCGACACGTTCTACGACGCGTCGAACCCGTCGCTCAAGTGGGCGGACATGGGCGTGCTCGCCATCGAGATGGAGGCCGCCGCCCTCTACTGCAACGCCGCCTATACGAAAAAGCGCGGACTTTCCCTCTGCTCGATCTCCGACAATATCCTCACCGGCGAGGAGCTTTCGCCCGAGGCGCGGCAGACGAGCTTCACCGCCATGATGAAAATCGCGCTCGAAACAGCCGTAAAGATGGCGGCAGAATCCCAAAAGTAAGGAGATTATCATGCCATGCGCGTGATCGACATTGAAAACATTGTGACCAACATGAAGGACGACACCCGCTTCGTCCTGCGCTGCGAGGAGGTCTTTCACGACAAGATCAGCTCCGCCGCGGCGAGCATTTTAATGAACAAGGGGCAAAAGCCCATCGTCTGCCTGACGGGCCCGAGCGGTTCGGGCAAGACGACGACGGCGATGCGCCTGCGCGAATACCTCGAAAACCTCGGCGTCAAGGTCTGCATGCTCAGCATGGATAACTTTTTCCTGCCGCTTGATCAGCGTCCGCCCGAGGCGAGCGACTGGGAGTCGCCCTACTGCGTGAACCGCGATTTACTCATCGAGGATATCCACCGCCTGATGGACGGCGAGCTCGTGGAGCTGCCGGTCTACGACTTCAAGGCCGGCGGCGTCGGCGGCTACAAGCCCATGCAGGGCGACAAGGACGCCGTCATCATCGCCGAGGGCATCCACATGCTCAACCCGCTGATTTTCGACCAGCTCAGAAGCGAAGCTACGGGCGTTTACGTTGCCCCGCGTACGCGTATCATCACGCACAAGGACCGCATCGTTCGTCCCGAGCAGCTGCGCGTGGCGCGCCGCATGATCCGCGACTATCAGGGCCGCGGCCATTCGCTGCGTCAGACCGTCGAGCGCGCCGAGAGTGTCGACCGCGGCGAGCTCAACTACATCATGCCGAACAAGCCGAACGCGAGCATCCACATCGACACGTTCCACGACTACGAGCCGTGCATCCTCGCGCGGTATTTGAAGGAGATCCCCGAGTTTTACAGCCAGCTCGACGATCAGTTTATCGCCGAGCACGGGCTGAGCGACCTGATGGACGTTGTCAACTCCGTGCCGTCGCTGCGCACGGACTATGTCCCGCGCGACTCCATCGTGCGAGAGTTCGTCGGCGGCAGCTGCTTTGAGTATTAAATCGGCAAAATCCGACAACAAATTGTAATTTCTAATTTTTACAATACAAAACGTAATCGGAATTTGGCGCTTTTGCGCGAAAAGGGGAGGAAGAGCGAATGCATTCTGACGAGCGGCGAAAGGCCATTGCCGACGTGCTGCGCGCGGCGGACGCGCCGATCAGCGCCTCCGCGCTGGCGGAAAAATTCTCCGTCTCGCGCCAGATCATCGTGGGCGATATCGCGCTGCTGCGCTCCTCGGGCGAGGAAATCCTCGCCACTCCGCGCGGCTATGTGACGCCGAAGGAGGCGCGCGGCATCGTCCGCCGCGTTGCCGTGAAGCACACGCCGCAGGAGATGGAAGCCGAGCTCAACACCATCGTCGACAACGGCTGTACGGTCATCGACGTCATCGTCGACCACCCCATCTACGGCCAGCTCACCGGCCCGCTGCAAATTTCGAACCGCTACGAGGTCAGCCAGTTCATTGAGCGCTGCAAAAAGGCGGAGCCGCTGTCCAGTCTCACCGACGGCATCCACCTGCACACGCTCTCCTGTCCCGACGAGGCGGCGTTCGAGCGCACGAAGAGTGCGCTGCGCGCACTGCGCGTCCTGCTGGAGGAAAACGGAAATTAAGGGTTGACAATCCTCACACAAGCGATTATAGTGTCATGTGCACATGTCAAGACACCTGCATATGACACTATTTTATTTTTAAGCTGTGAGGATATCATGGAAAAATTCAAAGCGTTCTGCAAACGCAAAAACATTGAAGTTTCGGCCAAGCGCTACGGCATTGATGCGCTCGGCGCAATGGCGCAGGGCCTCTTCTGCTCGTTGCTCATCGGCACGATCATCAAGACGCTCGGCGCGCAGCTCGGTGTCACGTTTTTGACGGATATCGGTACTTATGCAATGTCCGTCTCCGGACCTGCGATGGCCGTCGCCATCGGCTACGCGCTCAAGGCTGACCCGATGGTGCTCTTCTCCCTCGCGGCGGTGGGCTATGCGGCCAACGCCGAGGGCGGCGCGGGCGGCCCGCTCGCCGTGCTCATCATCGCGATCCTTGCCGCCGAGTGCGGCAAGGCCGTGAGCAAGGAGACGAAGATCGACATTTTGGTCACGCCCGCCGTGACCATCCTGGTCGGCGTCGCGCTCGCCAAGTGGATCGCCCCGCCCATCGGCACGGCGGCCTCGGCATTTGGCATTATCATCGACAATGCGACCAAGCTCCAGCCGTTCTGGATGGGCATCGCGGTCTCCGTGCTTGTCGGCGTCGCGCTCACGCTGCCGATCTCTTCCGCCGCCATCTGCTCGGTGCTGGGCCTGACGGGTCTTGCCGGTGGCGCGGCCGTCGCAGGCTGCTGCGCGCAGATGGTCGGCTTCGCCGTGATGAGCTTTAAGGAAAACCGCTGGGGCGGCCTTGTCTCTCAGGGCCTCGGCACGTCGATGCTCCAGATGCCGAACATTGTCAGAAATCCCCGCGTCTGGATCGCGCCGACGCTCGCCTCCGCCATCACCGGCCCCATCGCCACGTGTGTGTTCCATCTTGAAATGAACGGAGCGCCCATCAATTCCGGTATGGGTACCTGCGGCCTGTGCGGCCTCATCGGCGTGTGGACGGGCTGGGTCTCCCCGAGCGAGGAGGCTGTCGCCAAGGGTGCGGCGGCCATGAGCCCAACGGGCTTTGACTGGCTGGGCCTCGTCCTCGTCGCCATCGTGCTGCCCGCGATCCTTGCTCCGCTCATCAATATGGTCTGCCGACGCCTCGGCTGGGTCAAGGACGGCGACCTGAAGCTTGACTGAGAAAATAACGTGTAAAAAGTGTGGACTTTTTGTAAAGAATCCCATCAATTATCACAAAAAAAGTAAAATCGGGGAGAATCGGACTTGATTCTCCCCTTTGCTTTTGCTATACTGTCAGACGAAGTGTGTCCGCACTTCAAAATAAACCGGAGAGCGGCCCGCCGCCGACCGGAAAAATAAGGAAGGATAGAAGAATGAAGAAGTTTTTTGCGCTGCTTCTCGCTCTCGTCATGGTTCTGTCCCTCGTTGCCTGCGGTGATAAGAAGACCGACGACAATCAGGGCGACACCAACACTGACGATCAGCAGGGCGAGACCACTTACACCAATCCTGACGATATCGACGACAACATGACGTCCGAGGACGGCAAGTATGAGATCGCGTTCGTCACCGACGTCGGCCAGCTGAAGGATAAGTCCTTCAACCAGGGCACCTTCGACGGCGTGAAGCTCTATGCTGCCAACAACGGCCTGAGCTACAAGTACTATCAGCCCGCCAACGGCGATCAGGCTACCGATGATGACCGTTACGACGCCATGAAGGCTGCCGTGGACGGCGGCGCTAAGGTCATCGTCTGCGCCGGCTTCATGCAGGGCACGGCCCTCGAGAAGGCCGCTAAGGAATTCACCGACACCAAGTTCGTCTTCATCGACGGTTGGTCCCTCGGCCTTGACAACGTTGCGGGCATCGCCTTCAACGAAGAGCAGTGCGGCTACTTCGCCGGTTACGCTGTCGTCAAGGAAGGCTATGAGAAGCTCGGCTTCACCGGCGGCGGCGGCGGCACGAACCCCGCCTGCATCCGTTACGGCTGGGGCTTTGCTCAGGGCGCCAACGACGCTGCTAAGGAAATGGATAAGACCGTCGACCTGAACTACTCCTGGGAGTACGGCGCTTCCTTCCAGGCTTCCCCCGAGCTGCAGACCATGGTCTCCGGCTGGTACTCCAACGGCACTGAGATCGTCTTCGCCTGCGGCGGTTCCATGTTCCAGTCCGTCGCCGCTGCCGCTTCCGCTGAGGACGGCAAGGTCGTCGGCGTCGACGTCGACCAGTCCAGCGAGTCCGAGACCGTCGTCACCTCCGCTATGAAGGGCCTGAGCGATGCTGCCGAGTGGGCGATTGCCAAGGTTTACGATGGCACCTGGGACGAGATCGGCAATGCTGCCACATCCCTGGGCGTTGCTGAGAATGCTGTCGGCCTGCCGACCGCTACCTGGTCCATGGAGAACTTCTCCGTTGCCGACTATGAAGACCTCTTCCAGAAGGTCCTCAACGGCGACATCACCATCGACAACAACTCTGAGATGGCCAACCCCGCTGAGGGCGGCCTGACCAACGTCAACGTCAACTACATCGGCGGCTAATTCCCAATAGCGCATACATAAAAGAACGGAAGACTTCGGTCTTCCGTTCTTTTTCACATTTCTGACAGGGAAAGACATGCGAAAACCTTTTGCTTTTCATCGGGAAACGTGATATAGTATAATGTAATTATGGTTTCCGTCCTCGCAGCGCAGCGCGTGCGGGCCATCAAAACGGAAGGAGGGCGAAAAAACTTGGAGAATCAGTATGCGATCGAAATGCTGAATATCACGAAGAAATTCCCCGGTATTATCGCCAATGACAACATCACCTTACAGCTCAAAAAGGGCGAGATCCACGCCCTGCTCGGTGAAAACGGCGCGGGAAAATCGACGCTGATGTCGGTTCTTTTCGGCCTTTATCAGCCGGAGGAGGGCATCATCAAAAAGGACGGCAAGGTCGTGTCCATCAAGGACCCGAACGACGCCACCGCGCTCGGCATCGGCATGGTGCACCAGCATTTCAAGCTGGTGGACGTTTTCACGGTGCTCGACAACATCATCCTCGGCGCGGAGACGACGAAGTGCGGCTTTTTGCAGAAGAAAGAGGCACGCAAAAAGGTCGAGGAGATTTCGAAGCGCTACGGCCTGAATGTCGACCTTGACGCCAAGGTCGAGGATATCACGGTCGGTATGCAGCAGCGCGTCGAAATTCTGAAGATGCTATATCGCGACAACGAGATCCTCATCTTCGACGAACCGACCGCGGTGCTCACTCCACAGGAGATCGAGGAGCTGATGGCCACGATGAAGGAGTTTGCCCGCGAAGGCAAATCCATCCTCTTCATCTCCCACAAGCTCAACGAGATCATGGAGGTTTCCGACCGCGTGAGCGTTCTGCGCAAGGGTAAGTACATCGGCACGGTCAACACGAGCGAGACCACCAAGCAGGAGCTTTCCAACATGATGGTCGGCCGCCCCGTGCAGCTCGAGGTCACGAAGGACGAGGCCAAGCCTGCGGGCGAGGTTTTGAAGGTCGACCACCTCTGCGTCCACTCCCACGTGCAAAAGCGCAACGCCGTGAACGACGTTTCGTTCACCGTCCGCGCGGGCGAGATCGTCTGCATTGCCGGTATCGACGGCAATGGTCAGACGGAGCTTGTCTACGGCCTGACAGGCCTTGATAAGCCGTCCTCCGGCACGATCACCCTCTGCGGCAAGGATATCTCTCATGCCTCCATCCGCCACCGCGGCGAGCACATGAGCCACATCCCCGAAGACCGCCACAAGCACGGCCTCGTGCTCGACTTCACACTCGAGCAGAATATGGTGCTCCAGCGCTTCAACGAGCCGCGCTTTGAAAACCACGGCTTTATCAACAACAAGGCTGTGCGCGACTATGCCAACTACCTGATCGACAAGTTCGACGTGCGCAGCGGCCAGGGCGCGATTACGCGCGCGCGTTCCATGTCCGGCGGCAACCAGCAGAAGGCCATCATCGCCCGCGAGGTCGACCGCGACAAGGACCTCATCGTCGCCGTGCAGCCCACGCGCGGCCTTGACGTCGGCGCGATCGAATTCATCCACAGCCAGCTCGTCGCCGAGCGCGACCGCGGCAAGGCGATTTTGCTCGTCTCGCTCGAGCTGGACGAGGTCATGAGCCTCTCTGACCGCATCCTCGTCATGTACGAGGGTGAGATCGTCGGCGAGCTCGACCCGAAGAAAACCACCGTCGAAGAGCTCGGCCTTTACATGGCCGGCGCCAAGCGCATGGCGAAGGAGGAGGCGGCCGTATGAAAAAAGAACACTTCCTGCAAAGCGAAGGCTTCAAGACCGTCGCGGCGTCCGTCCTCTCGATCCTGATTGGCCTCGCCGTCGGCAGCATCGTCATTTTGATCGTTGGCCTCACGAGCCCGAACCTCTCGCTCTCCTCGGCGTGGGACGGCATCCGCATCGTGTTCGGCGGCCTGTTCTCCACGGGACGCGACGCCTCCGGTACGCTGATGTGGGGCTTCAACCCGACGAATATCGGCAACATGCTCTTCCGTGCCGCGCCGCTCATCATGACGGGCCTTTCCGTCGGCATGGCGTATAAAACAGGCCTTTTCAACATCGGCGCGCCGGGCCAGTACCTCATCGGTACGCTCGTGTCGCTCTCCATCGCCCTCGGCCTTCCGTCCGAGACGATGTCCACCACGCTCATCTGGCTGCTCGCCTTCCTCGGCGGCACGCTCGCGGGCGCGATCTGGGGCGCGATCCCCGGCCTTTTCAAGGCCCTGCTCAACATCAACGAGGTGCTCGCCTGCATCATGACGAACTGGATCGCGGCAAACCTCGTCACATGGCTCTTTGATATCAGTAACTTCAAGAACGTCACCGAGTCCACCAAGACCGGCTACATCTACAAGACGACCTACAATGGCGTCGCCACCGCGAAGATGGGCCTTGACAAGCTCTTCCCGAACTCCCAGGTCAACGGCGGCATCCTCATCGCCATCGTCTTTGCAATCGCCGTTTACGTGATGATGTCCAAGACGACGTTCGGCTATCAGCTCAAGGCCTGCGGCTCCAACCGCCACGCCGCGCGCTACGCCGGTATCGCCGACAAGCGTAACATCGTCATCTCCATGGCGATCGCGGGCGGACTGAGCGCGGCGGGCGCTTCGCTCTACTATCTCTCCGGCAACACAGAGTTCTTCTGGTCCACGTACCAGTCGCTCCCTGCCATCGGCTTCAACGGCATCCCTGTTGCGATGCTCGCCTCCTGTAACCCCATCGGCATCATCTTCACGGCGCTGTTCATGTCGATGCTCGATATCTCGGGCCTGCAGCTGACGAACCTGACGGCCTATAACGAGTACATCACGAACGTCATCATCGCCGTCATCGTGTATCTGAGCGCTTTCTCGCTGGTCATCAAGATGTGGATCGGCAAGCTCGGCAAAAAGAAGGACGACGGCGCGGATGCCAACGCGGAGCCCGCCCCGGCGGCAGCTTCCGCACCAGCCGGTGCACAAGCGGAAACGGAGAAAGGAGGCGACGCGAAATGACATTTCTCATTCAGCAGACGCTCATTTATGCCGTCCCTCTGATGATCGTGGCGCTTGCGGGCGTGTTCGCCGAGCGCAGCGGTATCATCAACCTGGCGCTCGAAGGTATCATGGTCTTCGGCGCGTTCATCGGCGTCTGGTTTGTGCGCATTTTGCAGACGAGCGACGCCATCCTCTCCCTCAAGCAGAGCGGCAACTGGATCGCGCTTCAGGGCGTGGAGCTTCTCACGATGCTGGTCGCGGCGGCCTTCGGCGCGCTGTTCTCGCTGCTTCTGAGCTTTGCCTCTATCAACCTGCGTGCCGACCAGACCATCGGCGGCACGGCGCTGAACCTGATGGCTCCTGCACTGGCGCTGTTCTTCATCCGCATCATCGCCAACCAGAATACGCTGCAGATGCTCACGGGCGACGCGGCGAGCTGGTTCATGATCAAAAAGTCTACGCTCGGCATCGACAAGAACACCGACCTCGGCTTTTTCGGCGAGACGTTTGTCAACAAGGTCTACCTTGCGACCTACGTCTGCATCCTGCTTTTCATCATCCTGTCGATCCTGCTCTATAAGACGCGCTTCGGCCTGCGCCTGCGCGCCTGCGGCGAAAATCCCCAGGCGGCGGATTCGCTGGGCATCAACGTCTACAAGATGCGCTACGCGGGTACGACCATTTCCGGCGCGCTCGCGGGCATGGGCGGCTTCGTCTATGCGCTGACTACGGCAAACTGCGCCTCGAACGGCGACGTGGCGGGCTTCGGCTTCCTCGCACTGGCCGTTATGATCTTCGGCAACTGGAAGCCCGTGAATATCGCGGTCTCCTCGCTGCTGTTCGGCCTCTTCAAGTGCATCGCGGCGAGCTACGCGAGCATCGACATCAACGGCGACGGCGTCTACATGCTCGCCGAGATCGGCATCAGCGCCCATCTCTACCGCATGCTGCCCTACATCGTTACGCTGCTCGTGCTGGCGTTTACGTCCAAGAGCTCCCGTGCCCCCAAGGCCGAGGGCATCCCCTACGACAAGGGCCAGCGCTAAATTACATAAGAAGCGGTATGGCGCAGCCATACCGCTTCTTTGCAAAATGAAAGAGAGAAATGTATGGAA
>ERZ780178.2099-NODE-2099-length-11884-cov-5.165610_pt1 | contig 11884 bp, 10 predicted proteins | sample MGYA00511018_ERZ780178 | MGnify/ENA primary metagenome ERZ780178 (study PRJEB29588, sample SAMEA2151439) | human gut metagenome | biome: human gut; feature: human-associated habitat; material: faeces | place: Denmark | collected 2008/2010 ...
GAACCAGACCGAGCTTCTCGCTTCCGCCAACGAGCTCCTCGACGAGATCACTGCCGACGGCACTCTCGACGACATAATCAACAGCTTCTTCGACGGCACCAGCGAGTTCACCTATACCAACCCCGCCGGCGGCATTCCCACCAACCATGACGAGTACCTCGTGGTCGCGACCAATGCCGAGTTCCCTCCTTTCGAGTACACTTCCGGCAACGCCCTCACTGGTATCGATATCCAGATCGCCAGCCTTCTCGCCGAGAAGCTGGATAAGACCCTTTACGTGGCGGACATGGCTTTCGACTCCGTCATAGTCACTGTCCAGACCGGTACCACCGCTCACATCGGTATGGCGGGCATAACCGTCAACGATGAAAGAAAGCAGCAGGTAGACTTTACCGACGTGTATTACGAGTCCGCTCAGGTGCTCATCACCCGTGAGGACGATACGCTTTTCACCGACTGCAAGAACGCCGACGACATCATCGCGGTGCTCCAGGAGCAGGAAGAGAGCTTCATCGTGGGCGCTCAGAACGGCACGACCGGATACATGTATTCGGCGGGCGACGAGGGCTTCGGTTACGACGGGTTCACCAACCTGACGACCAAGGGCTACACCGCCGGCGCGCTTGCCGTGCAGGACCTTGCCAACGGCAGGATCAACGCCGTGATCATCGATAAGCAGCCCGCTCTCATGATCGCGGAAAGCGTCAACAAGTAACATAATGAACGCGTGGGAGATATTCTACGAGCAATTTATAACCCTCGATGGCTATAAAAAAGTCATCGAGGGCCTTCTTGCTACCTTGGAGATAGCGTGCCTCGGTCTTGTGATCGGTTTCGTTATCGGCTGCCTGCTTGCGGTGATGAAATTGCTCCCGTATAAGAACTGGCTGGCGAAGCTGCTCAATTGGATCGCGAACGTATACGTCGCGATATTCCGCGGCACGCCCATGGTCGTACAGCTCCTGCTCATACACTTCGCGCTCTTCCCGGCGATCGGCATCGTGATAGACCCGGTCATCGAGGCTTGCATAGCGTTCGGTATGAACAGCGGCGCGTACATATGCGAGATCATGCGCGGCGGTATATTGTCCGTCGACAAAGGGCAGATGGAGGCCGGACGCGCCATCGGCCTGGGCTACGGAAAGACGATGATATCCATCATCATCCCGCAGGCGATAAAGAACGTCGTACCCACGCTCGGTAACGAATTCATCGCGCTGATCAAGGAAACGTCCGTCGTGAGCTTCATCGCGGTCGTCGACATAACGCGAGCTTTCCAGAACTTCGCGAACAGCACGCTGGAATACTTCGTGCCGTATATCGTGCTCGCGCTGTGCTATCTCGTCATGGTGCTGATCGTGACGGTCATCGTCAGACTTATCGAAGGGAGGATGCGCAGAAGTGATAGACGTTAGGAATCTTTACAAGAATTTCGGTAAGGTCAAGGTCCTCAAAGCGGTATCCACCAAGGTCGAGAAGGGCGAAAAGGTCGTCATCATCGGGCCGAGCGGCAGCGGCAAGTCCACGATTCTGAACGCGTTGCTTGGAAATCAGCCCACCATGGGCGGCAGGATTCTGGCCGATCATGCGGATATGACGGGTCAGCTTGACCGGCTGCGCAGCTCCGTCTCCGTCGCCTTTCAGGCGTCCTACCTCTTTGACCGCAGCATTGCGGACAATGTGGCCTATGCCAGCGACGCGCCGGACGGACAGCGGATCGGCGAAGCCCTGCGCGCCTCCGGGTTGGACGGGCTTGTCCGCGAACGCGGCACGGATTTCAAAGTGGGCAGCAAGGGAAAATTCCTTTCCGGCGGCGAACAGCGCCGCGTGGCGCTTTCGCGCGCTCTTTATAAAAACGCACCGCTGGTTTTGCTCGACGAGCCTACGTCCGAGCTTGATCCCGAAACGAGCCGGGTCGTCATCGAGCAGATTCTGCGCCTAAAGCAGTCCGCGACCGTCATCGCCGCGTCCCACGACGCAGCGCTGATCGAACAGGCCGACGTCGTCGTCACGCTTTGAGGCAGCTTGCAGGCGCGGCTGACTTTCTGACGACTGCGATTCAGGCCCTATCCCAGAGGTGAACGCAGCCGCCCGATCTACGTCGGGTGGCTGCGGTTGTGTTTTTGGCGCGATTCTGCTATCATAAAGCAAATCGGCAATCGAAGGAGATGACGCGTTATGGCGCGGGCAAGATATCAGGTTTTGGTCATTCCCTATTGCATCACGGACGGGCAGGTGCGATTCTGCGCGTTCCGAAGAAAAGATCTGGACATCTGGCAGTTCATCGCGGGCGGCGGAGAGGACGAAGACGCGTCTATCATCGAGTCCGCACGGCGGGAGGCCTTTGAAGAGGCAGGCATCCCTGTCACGTGCAGCTATTCGCCGCTCGACACCTGCTGCAGCATCCCGGCGGACTGCTTCCGGGATGCGGAAGCGCTGTGGGGCCAAGACTGCTTTGTCGTCCCCGAATACGCATTCGCAGTCAAGGTCGAAAATACGTCTCTGCAGCTGTCCCGCGAACACACCGAATACGAATGGGCAGCGTACGCGCGCGCCTATGCAATGCTGCAATACGACAGCAACCAGACCGCCCTGTGGGAACTGAACCGACGCTTGGAGCTGGGAGTGCTAAACTAACAGCTGCTTGCAGATGCCATGTCAGCAAGGCCGGAGCACAGGAGCGCAAAACGGAGGACGTCTAAGCGTCCTCCGTCAATTTTTCTGCCTAAAACAGTTCAAAACGCACCGCTTCATAGTCTTTTACAAAGTACCGTATATCCGTTCGGCCCTTTTGGATGATGGTGTGCCCCTCGGCTTCCAGCTTCACTTTCTGTGCTTCCGTGCCGCCGGGGTATTTGGGGTTCAGCTCGCCGTTTGCTTTCAGTGTGCGCCAGTACGGCGTTTCGTCGGTGGAACGCTGGAAGCTGGCCCAGGCGCAAATGGACACAAAAATCCCCGCTGTGATCGGGTCGGTAAAATCCGCCTGATTTTGCCGCGCGAAGAATTCGCGGAGCTCCCCTACCGTGATCACCTTTCCCTCGGGGACCTGCCGCATCACACGGTCATAATCGAGCGGCGGCGCGAAATACATTCGGCTTCCGCCGTATTTCTCGATGCTCTTTTCGTCCGTGATGATCTGGATCTTCGGCATTCCCTTGCTGTCCTGCAGCATCACGTTAAAATCTTTGCTCGCTTCATTTGCCATACGAAACCACCTCCTTCCAGTTATTATAGCGTAGGATCGCAGGCCATGCAATGAGGCGGTTCTTTTTTTCAAGCGACTTCTGCCGTTTGATCGCGCAAAAGGCGGCTGTAATTGTTTTCTTGGTGACGGTTTGCTATAATGAAACAAATCGGGATCTACGGAGGTTCGGCATGAAAAGAGAACTTGGAATTGCACGATGTGGCCTGGCGTGCTGCCTTTGCTCGGAAAACGACCATTGCAGTGGCTGCAGCTCCAACGATTGTCCGGATAAAGATTGGTGCGAGAATCGAAAATGTTCCATTGAGAAACAGTATGCACACTGTTACGACTGTAAATCGACATGCAGGAAAGGATTGTTGTCTAAAATCAAGCCATATGGATTTACGGTATTTGTAAAAAGATACGGAGAGGCGGAGCTTTTGGACTGCCTTGCAAGGAACGAAAAAGTGGGTGTTATCTATCATCGCGAAGGGGTCAGCGGCGACTATGACGCCTTCGACGATGTGGAGCAGCTGATCCAATTTATCAGGACGGGAAAGAGATAACGTCCAGTTTATCGGGGCCGCTGTACTTTTCCTCATCCATCCCCCTTGCGTGTATTTAAAGACTCTCAAGTGCCTTTATCAGTGCATCAATATCTTCTTTCGTGTTAAACTGTCCGATTCCAATTCTAATCGTACCATGATATGGCTTGTCGCCAAGGTAATCGTGGATATATGGAGCGCAGTGGTATCCTGTGCGAACGGCGATGTCATATTCGTCATCCAAGATGGTGCCAACTTCGTCAGACTGATACCCTTCTACTACAAAAGAAATGATTCCAAGGGTTTTATCAGTATCAAACGCGCCCATAAGATTGACCGACGGAACATTGCTCAACGCCTTGAGCAAATACTCGGTCAATTCACGAACTGTTTCTCTATGTTTATCAATGTCCAAGCCTTTCAAGGAAGCATTCAGGCCTGCTATCGCCACAACATTTGTGCTGGAAGCCTCATAGCGCTCAGGGGCCTCTTCTGGCATGTCCAAAGTCAAAGATGCACTTCCGGTTCCACCTGTCAACACTTTTTTCAGAGTGATGCCGTGCTTGATTAGGAATCCTCCGATACCGAAAGGCCCCATTAAAGTCTTATGTCCAGCAAAACAGAGAATATCGGCATTTAGAACTGGCATATTCAGATCGATCAATCCGGCTGCCTGCGCTGCGTCGAGAACGGTAATCGCTCCGTACTCTTTCGCCATCAAAAACAACTCTGCCACAGGCAGAACATATCCAGTGACATTGCTGAGCGCATTCAGGATCACGACAGAAGGCGCGTTCATGCTGAACTGGTACTTTGCCTTCTCCAAATCAAGCTGCAGATCATCAGTCAGGGGAATCATCTCAACACTTGCTCCGGAATGTACTGACAACTGATGGACTGTACGGGCAACTGCGTTGTGCTCGTAGGGCGAAACATAGATAACGGAATTTCTGGTCAGATCCAGTCCATTGAGAACCTGATTCAGCGCATGGGTTACAGATGGAGTGAAGACCACATCCGCATATCCAGTCGCATGCAAGAGAGAACGGAGCCGTTTCTTTGTATCATCGATAACTGCCGAAGCATCTCGAGCAGCCTTGTATGAACCGCGGCCAGCGTTAAAGGACAGCTCCCTATTTGCCACTTCAAGCGCATCATAAACTCTTTCCGGCTTCGGGAACGTGGTTGCCGCGTTGTCCAAATAAATCATATTGAGGCTCCTTAGCTCATCAGTTTTTTGATGATATCCATCAGCACGCCGATCTTCTCATTGTTTTCAAGAATACCATCGTACTCTTCCATCGTATCCTCAAGAGCACTTCTGAAGAAAGTCGCCGTGGCGGAAAGTTTTTCAGCATTGAAGTCGTAGAATCTTTCCACCGAGGTGCCATCATCAGATACGAGCAGGATCTTCTGAGAAGTGCCCGCCGCAGCCTCCTTCTTGGAGAGGACTTCATCGACCGCTTCCTTGAGTTCATCCTCAAACTTGTTCTCAAACCCAGATCTCCAGTCTTCGATGAACATACCAGTCGTCTTTCTGACGATTTTACTGGAAATATCGTCTGCATCGCCGGTATCAACTGCTTGAATATACTCAATTAAGCTGCTGGCCCTTGCTGAAAAAATGCTATTTTTTGCGACCTCTGGTAAGTTATCATACCAGGTGAGCAGACTCTGCCGTAGATCGGCTTCTTCAGCAAAACCAAAAGTATTGCGGATAATTTTAATAGCTGCGTCTCGGGCAAAACGGATATGAGAATCAATTTCGTTTTTTACCATTTGCACCGCGGCAACCGTGTCTGTAGTAGCTGCGGATTTGAAGATATTGGGCAGACGCTCAAAAATAATCTCACGCGGGTTCAGATAGATATCTGTAAAGAGTTTGCGGAACGCAATGATCCGCTTGATATCCTGACCTTCATAGTCTGGATCTACGAAAGTCTTAGAGGTTTGCGGCAAAGAACGGTACCAGGACTGCATCATGCAGGAAATCCTGGCCAGTCGGTTCTTTTTATCTACCTCCCTGCAGTATTCGCTGTAATCAGAAAAGAGGTTCCCCAGCGCATGGACATATTCGGCTTTTTGCGCAGTTTCCAGCTCAATATAGAGAGAATAGTCCTTGGGATGTTTAACAATATTATTGACCGTTTCCAGATCCAGAACAACTTCCTTTTTGTTGAGATAGACGATAGGCATATCGTCTATCCGCAGCAAGCCCTCAAGAATGTAGAACGGCAAGACACCCTGTCTCATGCCATAAGGAGCATAAGTCAGTCTACTCACAATGATGTCAAAGGGCTTTTTCTGATTTACACAGCTGGCAAAGAACTGCTCCAGTTCCATCCGCACCTGCCGCATGTTCTCATCATTTTGGGTATGAACCATGACTGCACGGAAAATCGTGGATTCTGCACTTGTACCATCATTATACTTAGAGGTATCTTTTCCATTCAGCAGCTCGTCGAGGATCGTATTTCTTGCCTTTGCGACCTGGGCGGTCACTTCATGGCGATTGATCAGTTCGTTATTGATCCTGGGCGTAAAATGATAGGCTGTATCGCAAATATCACTGACCAGACGATTCAGTCCCTTAGGACCGATCGTGATCGGCCCATCCATACCATAGACATTCCTGAGGGGATAATAAGTATCCTTTACCCACTCATTCAGCGCTATAACAGACTCTTCTGCAAGCTTTTCAAGTTCCTTTTTGATGACCCGGTTGTCTTCGATAAAAATGCTATTATTATGGAGGCTGTTGACAGCCAGATAATACTTTGCTACTTCGTCGCAGGTAGCAGACGTGTTCGGCAGGCAGACGATCAGGCAAGGATCAGCGATCTGTTTCGTATGCGCCTCAACCTCGGCACGATCGATTTCCTCGGAGGGCATTATCATCACGATAACGCCATCAGGACGATTCGGCCAGGTCAGATAGGACAGATCCTTTAAATTCATGTACTGCGCATACGTCATATATGCGAAGTTGAAATAACGGGTCATGCAAAAGGTCTGGTTGTGCTTCTTCGGGAGAATATACTTTTCTTTTATGACATCAGCCAGGACTCTGCAGGGATCCGCCTTGGAAAAGTGTTTTTTCACGCAGTCAGCAATGGCCTGTTCAACATCCACGCCAACATTATTTTTGAATTCATAAGCGCCGGTGCGCGTCTTGAATTCGATCAGCTTTCTATCGCTCAGACGCACCAGAGTTGCCTGAACATCGGATTTATCCAGCCCCGTCGCAAGCGTAATAAACTTTTCAGATGCCGTGATCTCATCGGCGTTATTGACCATCCGAATGACCGCAACGCTCTTGATAACAGCGGCTTCAACAGCGGTTTTGATCTGAGAGAGCGCATAGTCAGCCTTTAGCCACTCATAGTGGATACCTGTCTGAAGTTCCTCTTTAAACAGGGGAACAAAATAGTCATAAACGCTGTCAACGCCAACAAATTTATCGCTTTCACTCTTCTCAATGCGACGTGCAAGGCTGTTAGAGTCCTTACTTGCGATATAGGTAAAAATAGTGCGCTCATTCTGAGCGATCTTTTCGCTCAGGTTCAGCAGCAGCATTGCGGCAACAGGCGTCAAGGGAAAACAGCCTTTACCCACAATTTCATTGTAGTCTCCCGGATTAAACAGTGAACGAAAAGCCTTCAGCGCATAGGTTTCTTCAATAAGATCCGTGTAGAACTGGTTGTCCTTGGCCCAGCTGTCAAATGCAGAGGTCTTTGAAATGGCATCAGAAATCAACTCGTAGTTATTCTGAGAGGAAACAACAAAATATACCTCTTTCAGGCGCCCTTCCACACCTTTGAAAGAATTTAAAATCTCTGCGGGCAGCGCAGAACCATAGGTTTTAATACTCTTATGTGCGACACAAGTGAGGTGTAATTGTTCATCTTTCGAAGCGTTACATAGCTCACACATATCCTGCAGGACCTTCATATCACCAGCAAAGCCTTCGACGGCATGGCCCTCGATATACTTGCTGAATTCGTCGAAAATGATATAAATACCTGCATAACCGTATTTCTCGCGCAGAATCCGGTTTACAGACTGATAGACGGAAATAACTTCATCGTCGATCAGCGGATTAAATACACCGCCGGAAGTCAATTCCGGATAAACAGCGCGGAAAAATTCCAGTGCTTTTTCGTCGTAAGACTCCAGTTTCTTAACAAAAGAGTCAATTTCGTTCCCGTTAAGTTTCTCTTGAAATGATTTATAGGTATCCGGAAAGTTCTGCTTCCAGTTCTGGAGCATCTTGACTGACTCAGTGTAGTAATTATCAGGAATCACATCAGCCAAGCCATCTCGAGTCAGTGCAGAGGTCAAGGCACGCATGAACGCCTGGTTCAGAGAGTTGTTGCCATTGGCATTGATAAGAACAGTCAGGAACTGCCCCTGATTTTCCATAACATCACTGATATGGGCAGCGGCATCGGGGTTCACTGCAAAGATCCGTTGAACCAACTTGTTAATTGCAGACATCTGGCAGGTACGAGATAAAATGGACAGCAAAACCAACAGTAGATGGCTCTTTCCTTTGCCGTAGGGGCCAATCAAAACCGTAGCCCGATTACCGCTGAAGCTACGAACCTCGTTAATATATGAATCAAGAATATTGACGGAAGATCGCGTGGGAATGTATCCGTCAATCTTATCCTGGACATACAGATCCAGTGTAAGGTTCACAGATTTCTCAAAGCGATTATCAATTTTGATGAGTTCGAGTAGTTTCATGCGTTATGGCTTCTTTCATAGTGTTCTTCAAGGATCGCGTAAGTCGTAGGCATGTGTGCGGGGTAAACGACATCTAGACCAGCTGTTCGGTTTACACGAATATAACCCTTGTTCTGGAGTTGGTCAAGGTATTCATTGACAGACACTCGGTTCAGATAAAAGACCTTGCCTGGCATATTATCGCCGGAAACAATGTCATCGATAGGCAGGACGCCTTCTTCACGGAGCTTATCGGCAATTACATACAGGATCAGGGAAGGATCAATCGAGTCCATGGCGGGACGCCGTTTCTCAAAGGTATTCGGATCCACTTTATTTAAGAAACCCAGCACTGAGAAAGGGCTGATCCTCTTTTCTTCCGGATCAGCGGAAGCATCTCCATTTTCGGTATACATCTGCAGAATTGCAGCGCAGTCATCCTTGACGGAACGCTCTGGAGGAGTTGTGTCACCAGTAATATTGATAATGTTTTCTGTCATCATATTGATGAGTTCGTCCCTCTTGAATGAAGTCACATCAATATTGTTGAAGAAAATATTCCATGAAGTCGCAAGTTTAAAGTTTCTAGAGATGTTTGCATGGATCACCCAGAGCGAAAAGATGTCTTCAAAATATGGGTCTTTCTGAAAAATGAGATCACCATATTCCGTCAGCGTAACCCCATCATGTGGGTGTTCCTTCGTGAGCCCGGCAGTACGCAGCCAGTAGCGGATGGACTTTGCCATATTTGTGCCAACTCCAAGCGCATCTGCACCGCTGCTTTCGGAAAACACTCTAGGGTTCTCATGCACAGCATTCAAGCCTTTTGTAAGCCATCCTTCCCGAAGCGTAAATGATTCATGCCCTTTAAGCCTGTAATCTTTCTTGTCCATGCGGTTTTTCCTTTAACTTCGTTTTATCGTCATGACTTTCCGCATATAGCATCCACCATCATAGTGCCCGATACAGGAGCCGCAACGCACACACTTATGATCGGCAATCTTATATGAGAGAAGTCCAGTATGGTCGGTCTGTATATTGATCGCGCCCTTAGCACAAGCACTTTCACAACCAAGGCAACCTATACACATTTGGTATTTCGTAATTTGACACTTCACTTTATCCTCAACGGCTTTGATGCTCTTACAACGCCCGGCCTTTTTATTGAGAATACTGACTTTCAATGTATTACTTCCAATTTTGCCTTGAAGTTTCAAAAGCAGGGTGCCATCCTTATCAAGAACATACACTTCACCAAGTCGAGCATTGCCAAGATCATAATTGATATAGCCGAAGGGCTTGAACAGTTCATAGAGTTCTTCTGTAATCGGCTTTTGCAGTTCGAAGTTCAAGGTGTTTTCCTGCAAAGCGCAGGGCTCAAAGGTGATCACAGAATTTTGAGCATACTCCAAGCCATTACCTCCCTGACGGGCTTTCCAGTTTCCATCATCAACATAGACTTCTGGATCTGGCTTTCCTATCTTTTTTGCAAAGTCGATCAGAAGATTGCGGAAATGCTCATATTGCTCCGGCATATATATTCGGGACATAAATTCAGACCATGCACTATTATTTGGACAGCACCAGCAGCCGACGCGAGTGTATCCCAGACGATATGCCATATTGAAATCAATACCTGTAGTCAAAAGATACAACCAAATATCAAAATCCAACCAATCAATGATTGGCGAAACGGTCTTTTGAATCGCAATTTTAGGGCTATCGGACTCTCTGTCATATTTGCTTCGAGAGGCCGATTCACTTCTGCGGATGCCAAAGAATGTGAGGATCCGCTTCTTTCCTCGGAATAGAGATGTGATTTTTCTCTGAATAGCACCAGTCTTGAAGATGGTGCAGCACCAGCGCATCACACGACTCGGAGGGCCTAGCTGTTCGCACAGCTCTTCAAAATTCTTGTCCTTGTTTTGAGAAGTCAAGACCGGGGTCTTGGGATAAGCCTTCCGAAATCGGGCAACATACGCTTCGGTTTCAGGAAATTCCAGCGTAGTATCGCCATAAATATGCAGGATCTCCTCCGTGCAGAGGGCGCGCATAACAAGATTGGAAACGACTGTACTGTCTTTGCCACCACTAAACGAGACATACATCTCTGTCGTGTCATAGCTCTCGGCCATTTTACGGATAAATCGGGTTGCCTCATCAGTGATACTTTCGTAACGCTTTCTGTTAGCAAGCAAGAATTTCTCAATGACTGCCTCGAATGCGGCATTCTTGTTCTGCACTTCGTATAGCTTCAATTGCGCTCTGACATAATCCGCATCAACATATTTTGTCTGACTGGCTGTAAAGGAGACCTTCTCACCATCTGCGTAATAATAATTTCCTGATGTATTCCAGACCGAAGCGTTCTTATATTTAAGCGGACAACCCAGCATGATCTCCAGCAGAAGCCTTTCCTGCGGAAACACAGGGCGAATATCTGATCCAATTCGTTTTCCCTTAGAGCCGCAAAGAGGGCAATGCTCATCGAAAGTGGGAACATTGCAGCACTTGCACCAATATATCGTGGAATTGGCGATCTCTGTTCTCTCTCCACAGTGCGGACATTCCGATAGTTCAGTTGTGATATTGCAGTTTTTACATATGTATTTTATCATTTTAGCCTCGCACTATTGTATGAAGAGAATATCAAACAGCCTCTTATTCGGCAGGTTTTTTCTTCTTGAAAATCGAAACACCTATATAGAATATATTATCATGTTGAAAAGCAAACCGCAATATGCTATCGTGCAAGCTTTCATAAGTACGTGATCTAAATTCTATTGAGAAGTTGAATGCAGTCGCCCGGAGTTTCGGGCGGCTGCGTTTGTGTTTTGGGGACGGGTTTGCTATAATGTAGGCAACAAAAGATACTAGGAGTGTACAGACATGACTTTTATATGCTACCCCAAATGCACCACTTGTCAGAAGGCGAGAAAGTGGCTGGATGAAAGCCAAATCGACTATGATCTTCGCGACATCAAACTGGAGAACCCCACTTATGCCGAACTGTCCGCATGGTATCAGCGCAGCGGGCTGCCGCTGAAGCAGTTCTTCAACACCAGTGGTTTACTCTATAAATCAATGGAACTGAAAGACAAGCTGCCCAATATCAGCGAAGATGAAATGCTGAGGCTTCTCGCCGCAGACGGGATGCTCGTCAGACGTCCGCTTCTGGTGGGTGATGACTTTGTCTTTGTCGGTTTTAAGGAAACAGAGTGGGCGGAGCACCTGAAAAACAAATAAGAGAAGCGTTGAGACGGAGGACGGTTAATCGTCCTCCGTCAATTTTTCTACGCCTGCCGCGTCCAGAGCATCTGGATATCCGCTTCATTCGTATCCTCGTCAATGCCTTCCGACTGCACAGTGAACTGCTCACGCCGGTAAAACGCAAGCGCCCGCTGATTTTTCTGGTAGACACTCAGCG
>ERZ780178.2102-NODE-2102-length-11866-cov-3.742189_pt1 | contig 11866 bp, 10 predicted proteins | sample MGYA00511018_ERZ780178 | MGnify/ENA primary metagenome ERZ780178 (study PRJEB29588, sample SAMEA2151439) | human gut metagenome | biome: human gut; feature: human-associated habitat; material: faeces | place: Denmark | collected 2008/2010 ...
TGTTGCCCGAGGCGATTCTCTCAAACGAGGTCACGCTGTTCCTCGCTGCGGAAGTTTCCAAGGTGAACAACGCCAATCTTGTTCTCGAGGCTCTCGGACAAGGCGCGAGGAAGTATTCCGACATCGCTACGTATACGAAGCTCCCCGCCTCCTCGCTTGCTTCTGTTCTGAATCAGTTGGGATCCCTGGATTTAATCTCGAAAGACTATCCCATCAATGCGCCCGATAATCTCAAAAAGGCTCAGTATGTCTTCCGAGACAACATGGTGCACTTTTACTATAAATACATCTACAAAAACATCAGCCATATGGGATTCATGAATCCCGAAAAGTTTTACGACTTGTTCATTGGCCCCGATTTGGACACCAAACACATTCCCAAGCAATTTGAAGGCATCTGTCGGGAATTCCTTATTCGATCCAACAAATTAAACAGGATCACCCCTCCATTCTTTAAAATCGGAAGATACTACTATGACATTCCGAAGTTAAAGAAAAACGGTGAATTCGATGTTGTTACGGAAGATCAAACAGGATTCACATTTTACGAAGTGAAATGCCGAAATCAGCCTATGACACCGGCCCAAATTGAGGCCGAGATTGAGCAGGTGAACGCTTCGCCGCTTAAAGCGATTCGTTACGGCTTCATTTCAAAATCAGGGTTTAAGAAAGCTGAATATAGGAACGATCTTGTTCTTTACGATCTTAACGATTTATACGCTGACGAGTTGAGAGGGTAACCGTTCTGTTTCGGGAACGGAAATTGATTTTTGGCGGCTTACGGCTTAGCCCGATACTGCCGGCGTGCACACCCGGCGGGCCTTTCTTCAACGCTTACGGTCGGACTCAAACCCTTCCGTCAGCGAAGCGTAATCCGAACCCCGAGCCCGTCGTCCTCCCAAGCGCGGCCGCCTGAGAGCGCCACGCTGATTCCGAATGCCGTAACCTGATCGAGCGCAAGCTCAAGCAGGCCGCCTTCGTGACGCACGGCCGGGAACCCCTTTTTTACCCTCACGACACTGTTTTCATGGCGAAGCGTGAATTCTTCGCGTAGGAAAAGCACCTTGCACAGCATCCGCCGGAAGTGCTCGAACCCGGATTCGCCGAGCTCGAGCACCGTTCGTCCCTGCGCATCCCGCGTGATTTCGAAGTCGCCTTGGAAATCCGTTGCGTCCTTGAGGCCGCTCTCGTCCGCTTCGATGCAGGCCGCCTCGATTTGCGGCGTAATGATGGGCTTGCGGCAGAAGTTCGAAAGGCCGTGAGGCGTCGTCTTTTCCCAAAGCACGGCGGAAAAATAGTCGGGATTGCCCTTCATGCAGAGCTCAAGCTCCTCGCGCGTAATGAACTGAGCGGCCAGGAACGCGACACGGCCGTTGGGCGTTTGGACTTCCGGGAGATCGCGGTCGTCGCAAAGCAGCAGCACCAAGTCAGCAAGATGCCTGCCATTGGCCCTTTTGACGCTGTTGACGACGGCAAAGCCCGAATGCACGTGCTCGGGCGCGCGGCGCGCTGTGCCGATCAGGTTGGTCAGCATGGCGCAGACCTTGTCGGACGGGCTCCGCTCCTTGTTCTTGGCCGGGACGCGAATCGAAAACTCAAAGCCGTGTCCGTCGATGCCAAAACGAGTCACGCCCTGATGAAGGCCTCCCGTCATGGCGTACGTGACAATGAGCCAATAGGGACGCTGTCCTTACACCTTCCAGGAAATCAGATAGGCTTCGCCCTCCGCCTCCACGATCGCCGCCGGCCCTTCGACGAAGTCGAGCCCGCGGCTCTTGAGCAGTTGCTCCCAGGCATCATGAATGGCTGAGAGCGTCGCGGTATGCGATTGGGTGATCTTGGTCGTCATGTTTGTCTCCATCAGCTTCTGCATTCTCATTATACGTGTAGCGTATAGCCGTTCTGTTTCCGAGCGTGCCGACCGCCCTCGACGAGCACCTTCGACACCTTCGCGACTTCGGACATGTTCACGGGAATCGTGACGACGCCGTTCTCCCTTCGTGCTTCGCCGCCCATCTCGAACGTCACGACGTCCGTGCCGTTGTCAACCCGCATGGGCTCCTTGAGCATGATGCAGCACCCGAATGCTTCGGCGAATTGTCCGCGCGAGGCCGCCGGCACCGTGAGCCGAATCTTCCCGAACTTTTCCACCACTTCGAATGCAGCGTGCCAAGTGCCGAATTCGTGACCCGACTCGGCCGCTTCTTCGCGCAGGCGCCGGGAAGTCTCGGCATTGAGATGGCTCTCCCGCTCAAAGTCCATCAGACCGTGCGGCGTGCTCTGCACCCAGAGGAATTCCAGCACCTTTTTCGCCTCAAGCGCGAACATGGCTTCGGTTTCGTCCTTCGTCATCCCGAAGAGGCTCACGAATTCGAACTTTCCATCCTGGCAACTGAACGCGCCGAGGTCAGCATCCCTGCAAAAGCAGCTCGAGGCAATCTTGCTCGGCGTGCCGTCAAGCTTCTTCAACCCTTCCTGAGGACAGGAGAGGGCTGGGCTCATCCTGCGCGGCTGGTGTTCGAGCGCCTCCAAAAATTGCGAAATCATGTCCATGGTCCATCCGGGCACCCGATCCGACTCGGACGCGGGTGCGCGAAGCGAGAATTGGTACCGGTTGCCGTGCTTGTCGGTGAGCGCGCCGACGGTCGTCACGATGAGCCAGTAGGGCATCTCGCCTCCAACCTTCCAGGCCAGGCATTTCGTCGCCGCGATGAAGCGCGAGTCAACAGGTACAGGTCGAGGCAAAGGCGGCAAGCGTTGCGACGGCGAGAAGAGAGGGAACGAATGTCTTGGCTTCCATATAGCTTCCTCCTGAAGTTCATAAGCAAAACCATCATCGAATCACCGCCCAGCACCGCAATTGGATCATTCCGTGACTGCTCCCCGTCCGATTTGAAAACAAATCGGGCGAGGCTTCCTGCTTCTTCAACACAGCCCGGACGATCGTTCGGGTCTTACATGTCTCCACAGGCTTTGGCTCGTGACGTTACGAGCGCAAGACGGTCAGCCCAGCCGCCTTCAACTTTCTTATGCCTTCCTGTTTGATATTCAGAGAGGCGTTTATGTCTCGGTCATGATGAGCGCCGCAATGCGGACACGTCCAGCTGCGTGTTGCAAGGCTCAATTCCTTGAGCTTGTGACCGCAGGAGGAACACGTCTTCGAAGACGGAAAGAAGGTGCCGATCTTTGCAAAGATTCTGCCTTCATGCTTCGCCTTGTATTCGCACTGGCGCATGAATTCAGCCCATCCCGCATCGGCAATCGCCTTTGCCAGATGGTGATTCTTCATCATACCTTGAATTTTCGGGTATTCGGAATAAGTGGTTGATTTGAGAGGTTCAAACCAACCACAAAATATTCGCTTAGATGGTTGATAGATCAACGCCATAGTCAATGATGATGTCCTCTTCAAGCTCTGTGCGTTGAAGCAAATCAGAGAAGGAGAAGTTCTTCATGAACTTTGTTGTGTTGGATTTGAACGGCGAACTTCGGTTAGTGACTCGCCTGGTTTTGTGAGGGGTGGAAAACAGGATTTTCCCTCTAAGCACGTCAAACGAATAACCCCGGCCATCGCGGTTCTTATCGCGTATTTTGCGATTCAGAGACTCGGTCAAAGCGTTAGTGACTTCTTTCCCTGTAGCAAAATAATTCAGGATTTCATCTTCCCAGTTCCGGCTTGCTTTTACCAAGTCTGCCCAAATATCCAATTGTTTCTCTGGTATGGAACTTCGCCACGCTTCCAGCATTTGCTTAGCTTCATATGGATCGTTTGCAAGATCCCATATATCAAAGAAGCGCTCCTTTGTTTTGTATGCATCGAGTAGCTGTGGAAAGTTATTGAGCCAACCAGTCGAGGTCAATATTTCCGTGTCAGAGAGCGTGTTTTCGCGTTTAAGCAGGATCTTTCGATCTCCTTTGAGTTGTCGCCTTTCCGTGGATGTGAGGCTCTTGTGGAGCCCTTTACGGAGCTTCTCAAGGGCATCGTTTGCCATACGTGTAACGTGAAATTTGTCAACGACAATCAAGACATATGGAAGGACTTCATGGAACGCTTGTCGATAGGGTCCCCACATATCCATGCTTGCGATCTCAATGTTCTTAGTGTCGTGATCCTTTAAGAACTTTTCAATCGTTGGTTTGTTTCGGTTTTCCAAAACATCGACAATGGTTTGTTGTCCGATGTTTGTGATGATCCCTCTGTACTTCCGATTCAGGAACAATTCGTCAACACCGATGATGGTTGGCATCTCCGGTTTGTAGTCTTGATTGAGTGCCACGAGCCGTTGAGAGAAGATAGTGCGGACTGTCTTTTCGTCAACTCCTACGCGTTCTGCTAGAGCCTTATGGGTGCCATTAAAGGCTTCTCGCTCAATGTACTGATGAAGTCGTTCTGTCATCTTGGCATCGGGATGAATCCCAGGTAGCTCTGGTCTGAATGTCGAGCCACAAGACTTACATTGGAAGCGCTGTCGTGCAATCCACAACGTCACGGGCTTCCCGTGCACGGGTAAATCCATGACTCTTATGTCACGTGTCCCGTTTTTAACGAAGTCTCCGATGGTGCCACAGGAGGAACAGGCAACAGGAGAAGGTGGTTGGAGGTGGACATCGAATGCCACCCCCGTATCCTGCATGCCGATCACCTGATATCCGGGTAACTGGAAAGGATTTTCGGTCATGGTTGGTTCACTTTAGTTTCGCTGGGTCACAAGGTGCTTATAGCAACTCATCTCCTTGATGGAGTAGCCATGCTTCTCCAACGTCATCTCTAACAAGGGTAGGTGAAGCTCTGTCACCGCTTCGTAGAACTGTGCCGCTTTAGGCGAGTTCACTGTTTGCAGAAGACGCAGGATTAACTCAAGGTCAGGCCTAAACAAGTAGCGCCAGTAATACACGAAATGGGCGATACGCTCTGCCTCGAACCCCTCTAGAACCAAAGCACCTTCAGGGATCTCTGGCTGGGGCAACTGTGGTTTGAGCTCGCACGTGTGAATAAACGTGAGTGCAGCCTGAAGTTGTCCCTTGGTCAGGTCTTTGTAGCTGGCGATCTTGAAGTAGTCGTATAGGGCGTTGTAGATCGTTTGGTAGTGAATCGAGCTATTCTTTGCGCGGGATTTCACAGCCTTGCGAATCTCGTATTGCTCTTCACTGGCAAGCGTGTTCGATGCCGTGGCCACTTCATAATGGCCGTTCTTGCGAATGGCGGGAAGAACTTCGGACGTAACCCAACGCTTGAAGCGCTTGGCAGATTCGAGCTTGGAGCCGAAGATCAGAGCGTAGAGGCCAGACTCGTTGACGCAGTTGACGGTTTGGATTCTGTTGAGCTTATCAGCGATTTCAGATTTGATGAGATCGTCAGAATCCACATGACGCAATACAGCGTCCTTCGTGTTCTTATAGCCAAGAGCAGTTGCAACGTCGATAGCGACGAAGAGAGGAAGGTCGGCGGTACCGAGCGTACGCACGGCGTTGTTCTCGAAAGAGAAGCTGAGAGCTTGCATGAAAGCCTCCGTATAGATCAGTCTTGATCCTGCTTCCCGACGCCAATCGGGGTGGCAGGGCTTGCGGGTTGGCGTACCGGCTATACGGTCCCGGCCCTCGTAAGAGGCCCGCAAGTCCCACCGTAATTTTAGAGACTTACAAAGGGGGCCCTGAAACAGGGCATCCTTTCAAAGGGGTATGTGTTTTAGAGCCCCCTTTATGGATGGGGTCGCGTTTCACGACCCCATGCACGAGGCAACAAAAAAGCCGCTTACAACGGTGGCGGCTTGTCATTGCTCGCCGTATAGTCCGGGACGCCAATCCCGACCACATCTTTTTCATGTGGTGAGGAAAGTATGCACCAAAAGTGGCCACGTGTCAACCATTCCATCCGCTGTGAAAAATAATTCTCACCACGGTATATCAACCATTAAATCCGATTACCCTCAAATTGCAACGACCTCCCACGCTGCAGCTCAAATCCGCTACAATGAATTCAACCCTGTAGCGGTGAGCACCGGGCTCCAATGTTCCTAGAACCAATGCTAAACCCATTAGGTTGGCAGACTCGAGAGCCGATAGTGTGCAGGACACGCGTTGTCCTGCCCGTTCCGCTCCGGAGCCGACCGCCCTGAACTTCCGGTTCAGGTAACGTAGTCCAGCCCCGCTGCAGGTCCCTTTTTTCACGGGCAGTCCTTCTCGAAGGGACTGCCCGTTTTGCTAGGCAGATCCCCCATGAACAACACGACCGTTACGGAAGACCTCCTGCGCACCGCCAGTCGCTTCTGGCTCATGAAAAGCGAACCCGGCGAGTGCTCCATCGACGACGCGCTCGCCGCTCCCGGCCGCAGGGTCTCCTGGTTCGGCATCCGAAACTATCAGGCCAGGAACTTCATGCGCGACGACATGACGATCGGCGACGCTGTGCTCTTCTACCACTCGAGCTGTGCCAAGCCCGGCATTGCGGGCATCGCCAGAATTGCCTCGGACGTCTACCCTGACGAGCTGCAGTTCGATCCTGAAAGCGAGTACTACGACCCCAAGAGCACGAAGGAGAATCCCCGCTGGCTCACGCTTGATGTCGAAGCCCTCTTCAAGTGCCCCGTCGTCGAAATCGGACGTCTTCGGGAAGAGCCCGAGCTGGCGGGCATGCGAGTGCTTCAGAAGGGCAATCGCCTCTCGATCACGCCCGTCGAGAAGGAGGAATTTGCGTTCATCGTCAGAAACCTTCTTTAGCCCGAAGGCATCCTGCTCGAACTGAGCATCTCGAGAGATCACGAAGAATCGCCGCAAGTTGTTCACGCTGATTGGCGCCCCCGTCCCATTCGTTGGAGCTCGATCACCAGAATTATCGTGAACGTGACATTCACAGTCCCTCCTGTGGCAATCCTGTAGCAAGCCGCCCGTATTCCAATGGAATCCGGGCGGCTGCTTCGTTTTCAGACATGGAGGATGCTGGTGCCCGTTCAGGCCCTGTTCCTTCTTCCCGCCCACACCATCACGGTAATGCCGAGGACGATGAGCGGGAGCGTGAGCCACTGTCCTCTGGAAAGGTCCAGCGCCTGCAGTCCCAAGAAAGCATCAGGCTCTCGGAACCATTCGACCACAAAGCGCGCCACGCCGTAGCCTGCACAGAAAAGCCCCGACACAAAGCCTGCAGCCCTCGGTCTGGAGGAGGCCCACCAGAGCAGGATGAAAAGCAGAAGCCCCTCTCCGAGGGCTTCGTAGAGCTGCGAGGGGTGACGCGGCACGCCGTCGCCCGCCTGAGGGAAGATCATCGCCCATGGAAGCGATGCATCAGCGGGACGCCCCCAGAGCTCTCCGTTGATGAAGTTGCCTATGCGCCCAAGCATGAGGCCGAGCGGCGCGAGCGGTGCAACGAAGTCCGAAATCGTCCAGAACGAAATTCCATGCAGACGGCCGTAGAGAATCATGACGGCAATGACGCCGAGAAGACCGCCGTGAGCGCTCATGCCTCCCTCCCAGACATGCAGGATCTGCATGGGATGCGACAGGTAGAACTCAGGCTGATAGAAAAGGCAGTAGCCGAGGCGGCCGCCCAGAATGACGCCGAAGATGCCGTAGAAAAGCAGGTTCTCCAGATCCTCGCCCGAAATCCCGCGCCACGGTTCGGAACTTCTGCGCCTGCCGAGAAGCCAGAAGCAGAAGAAGCCCGCCAGATACATGAGGCCGTACCAGCGTACGGCAAGCGGTCCTAGGCTGAAGGCAACGGGATCGAACTGAGGATGAATGAGCATGGGCGTTTGTTTGGCGAAATGTTGTGAAGGGCATCCGCTTGGGGATAAGCAGGTATTATGAAGCCTTCAGAACCTTTTGGCTTAGGCCTTTTCAGCAAAATGACCGCACCCCTGCTTTCGGGCGTCGACGCCGCCCGCCATCTCGAGCTTCTGCGCACGGCCCGCCCGCTCGTTCACTGCCTCACGAACGAAGTCGTGCAGGAAATCACCGCCAACGTCCTGCTCGCCGCAGGCGCCTCGCCGGCCATGGTGGTCGCCGAGGAGGAGGCAGGCTTCTTCGCGGGCATTGCAGGAGGCGTCCTGATCAACATCGGCACGCCCTACCCATCACGTCTGCGCGCCATGCATGCCTCGGCTGATGCCGCACGTGCCGCAGGCCGCCCCTGGGTGCTCGATCCCGTCGCCGCTGGCGGCATTCCCTGGCGCGACGGCATCATCCGCGAATTCGTCGAGAAGCAGCCGACGGTCATTCGCGGCAACGCCAGCGAAATCCTCGCTCTTGCGGGCGAAAAGTCCGGCGGCAAGGGCGTCGACAGCACGGACTCGTCCGACGCAGCCGTCGAGGGTGCCATGCGACTCGCCGGCAGTTCGGGCTCGATCGTCGTCGTCACGGGCGAAACGGACTACGTCACTGACGGCGTCCGTACGCTACGCGTGACGGGGGGCGACCCCATGGCCACGCTCGTCGTCGGCACGGGCTGCTCGCTCTCAGCGCTTGTCGCCGCCTTCTGTGCCGTCTCCGATGACCGCCTGACCGCCTCGGCCACAGCCTGTGCTCTGGCGAAGAAGGCCGCCGAAGCAGCCCGCCGAAGGTCCGAAGGCCCCGGCAGCTTCCACAACGCCTACCTCGACGGGCTCCATCTAATCAAGCCCGCCGACTTCACATCCGCCGAATGAGGTCCGTCATGTCCGACAACTACAGGGTTCTTCGCGCCCTTCGTCTTTATCTGGTGCTTGATCCCGGTCTCTGCGGCGGCTCCGAGGGCCTGGTCCCCGCGGCAGGCGTCACGGCCGTGCAGCTCAGGGCTCCCGACTGGAAGAAGCGCCTTTATGCCGAATGCGGCAGGGAGCTCCTCAAGGCGCTCGCCCCGTACGACGTGCCGCTCTTCATCAACGACCACGCGGACGTCGCCGTCGCCATCGGCGCTCACGGCGTGCATGTCGGCCAGTCGGATCTCTCGCCTGAAGACTGCCATCGCCTGATGACGCCCGGCATGATGCTCGGGCTTTCGGTCTCCAACGTGTCGGAATGCCTCGGCGTGGATCCTGCGCTCGTCGACTACATCGGCATCGGTCCCTACAGGGCTACGCCCACCAAGAAGGATGCGGCTGCCGAAATCGGTCTTTCGGGCCTGACGGACATCGTCAGCCGTGCGCCCTGTCCCTCGGTCGCCATCGGCGGCATCAAGGCTGCCGACGTCGGCAGCGTCATGCAGTCGGGCGTCGACGGCGTCGCCGTCGTCTCCGCCATCTGCGGTACGCCCGACATCCCCGCCTCCGTCAAGGCGCTTCTCGACGCCATGCCGTCCTGACCTTTCCCCACGTCCGCCGATCCTCGAGACGTGGCATGATGACTGCAGAAGCGGGCCCTTTTTCGGAGCGTTCCTCCGGGGCCCGCACTGTCCCTTGCCTAAGCAGTTCCGACCATGTCCGACTCCACCCCAAAATTCGTTCACCTCTCCGAAAGCGATGCCCGCGACGTCCTTTTTGCCGAAATGCTCGAGAAAAGGGCGGGAGGCGACGGACGCTGGAGTGCCGGAAACCGGGATGCGGCCACGCGCGACGCCAAAAGGCTCGCGGGCGAGGGGGTATGCGCAAGAGACTTTCTCCCCCTGAGAGCCAGGCTTGTGGCCGCCCGCCTGCACGAGGATCCCGCCAATGCGTTCGGGACAACGTCGTTTCGCCGCGCAAGCCTCGCACTGACCGTCATTCTCGGTCTTGCCGCCCTGATGAGCGGAATGCTCACCGACCACCTCGCCACCGAGGGTGCAAGGATCAACCTTCTCTCGCCGCCTCTCCTTCTTCTCATCGTCTGGAACCTTGCGGTCTACCTGCTGATCATTCTCAAGCCCCTGATGCCGAGCGGCACCTCCCGACGGCCTCTGTCCGTCAGGGAGTTCCTCTCCAGAAGCCTTCTGAAGGCCGCAGGCTCCTCCGCCGTCTCCGTTGAAGCAGGAACTGCGCTGTTCCTGCCCCAATGCCGCTGGCTTGTCGCCCGCGCCCTGCACATTGCAGCCATCCTGTTCGCCGCAGGCCTTCTCGCAGGCATGGCCGTACGCGGCATCGGCACCGCCTACCACGTCGGCTGGGAAAGCACCTGGCTCGCCGACAACCCCGAGGCCGTCCACACCGTCCTTAATACGATTTACGGTCATCTTCCTTTCTGCCCGCCAGTGCCCGACGTCAGCGCGGTCGCCGCACTCGCCTTCGACGCGCAGACCGCCTCCGCAGTCGACGCCGCACCATGGCTTCTGCGCCTAATGTGCCTGCTTGCACTCGCAATCATTCTTCCCCGCCTGTTGCTCGTCCTGAAGTGCACCGTCGGGCTCGCAGCAAGCCGTCGTCGCGTCCGCATCGACCTTGAGTCTCCCTACTACCGTTCCATTCTCTCGGTATCCGACGCTCCCGCTGTCAGAACCACCGTCATCGTCGACAGCACGGATTCGGTCGACGGCCTTCCCGCACACTGGCATGACTTCAAGGCAAAGCTCAAGACTGCCGAGCCCGGCTCAGGAGACGTCGACCTGCTGGCCGACAGTGCCTGGGACGGCACAACGAGTGAAGTTCTCGCCGCCATCAAACCCGCGATCATCCACCGCCTGCTTCTTGCCTTCGACCCGTCCTCCACTCCAGAAGTGGAGGTGCACGGGGCCATGATGGATGCGGCAACCTCTTGGTGCACCTCGAAGCAGAGTCCCGCCCCCGTCGTCGTACTTGATCTTTCACGCATCAACAGGCGCTTCGGCAGGGAAAGCCCCGCCGCAGGCAGTCGCACGGCCCTCTGGCAGACCTTTGCCGCAGAGCGGGGCCTCAGAACGCTGGCCACCGACATGAGCATTCCTGAAGACGTCGACCGAATCTGCACGCTCCTTTCAGGTCAGGTGCGATAATTCAGGAACAGTCCGAAAACGCGCAGAAGAAAACATGTCCGATCACGATCAGTTCCGCATTCACCTCAGCCTCGTGAGCCACACCAACATCGGCAAGACCACGCTTGCCCGCACCCTGCTGATGCGGGACGTGGGCGAGGTCGCCGACCGCGCCCACGTGACGGAGACGACAGACGACTACGTGCTCGCCCGCGATTCGGCAGGCTGCGAGCTTGTTCTCTGGGACACCCCGGGATTCGGCAACTCCGTCGCGCTCGCCAAGCGCCTTGCAGGTCGAAGCAACCCGATCGGATGGTTCCTCTCCGAAATCTGGGACCGCATGACAAACAAGGCCTTCTGGCTCAACCAGAGGGCCATCAAGCACGTGCGCGACATCTCCAGCGTCGTGCTCTACCTCGTCAACGCCTCGGACCTGCCCAAGACAGCCCCATACATCACGGCGGAGATGCAGATCCTATCCTGGATAGACAAACCCGTCATCGTGCTGCTCAACCAAATGGGCAAGCCCAGAACTCATGCTGAGGAACAGGCAGACGTCGCCGCTTGGCGAGAGGCCATGGCTCCGTACCCCTTCGTGAAGGACATCCTTCCAATGGACGCCTTCGCCCGCTGCTGGGTGCAGGAAACGGCGCTGTTCGATTCGATCGGCAGGGCGCTGCCCGCTCAGATGCACTCGACGTTCGACACGCTTCGGGACATCTGGACACGCAGCCGCCGCGCCCTCTACCTCTCCTCCGTCGACGCCATGGCCCGCCACATGTGGCGTCTGCTTCAGGCCCACGAACTCGTCCCGACTCCCACGCTCAAGGACCATCTGCGCTCCTTCGGCTCACAGATCGGCCTCATCAAGACGCGCAACGAGGCGCTTGAGGACGCCCAGACCGCACTCTCGGCCATGGCCGCCGACAGCCTGTGCTCGCTCACGGACAAGCTCATCGGAATCAACGGTCTCACGGGAAGCGGCGTTTCTCGCGAAATCCTGCGCCGCATGAAGACCGACTGGCAGATGGCCTCGCA
>ERZ780178.2103-NODE-2103-length-11859-cov-15.098102_pt1 | contig 11859 bp, 8 predicted proteins | sample MGYA00511018_ERZ780178 | MGnify/ENA primary metagenome ERZ780178 (study PRJEB29588, sample SAMEA2151439) | human gut metagenome | biome: human gut; feature: human-associated habitat; material: faeces | place: Denmark | collected 2008/2010 ...
AGCCGGACGACTTCGCCCGCATGATGATCTCCCTGCGCACCGGCATGACCATGGATCGGGACGAGCTGCTGCACCGTCTGGTGGAGGACCGGTACGAGCGCAACGACGTGGCCTTCCAGCGCAACGTGTTCCGCGTCCGGGGCGACACGGTGGAGCTGTACCCCGCCTACTATAAAGACCGGGCCATCCGCGTGGAGTTCTTCGGCGACGAGATCGACCGCATCACCGAGTTCCATCCCGTCACCGGCGCTGCCATGAAGACCCTGAACCACGTGGCCATCTATCCCGCCAGCCACTACGTGACCCCAAAGGACAAGATGGACGCCGCCATGGCCCAGATCAAAAAGGAGCTGGCGGAGCGGCTGCAATTCTTCGAGGAAAACAACATGCTGGTGGAGGCCCAGCGTCTGCGCCAGCGGACGGAATACGACATGGAGATGATGACCGAGCTGGGCTACTGCTCCGGCATCGAGAACTACTCCCGCATCATCTCCCAGCGGCCCGCCGGGTCGCCGCCCATGACGCTGCTGGACTTCTTCCCCGACGACTTCCTGCTGTTCGTGGACGAGAGCCACGTAACGCTGCCCCAGGTACGTGCCATGTACAACGGCGACCGTGCCCGCAAGGAGAGTCTGGTGCGCTACGGCTTCCGCCTGCCCTGCGCTTTCGATAACCGCCCTCTGAAATTCGAGGAGTTCGAGGAGCGCTTCCATCAGGCCATCTACGTCTCCGCCACCCCCGGCGAGTACGAGCGGCAGCACGCCGACCAGGTGGTGGAGCAGGTGATCCGCCCCACAGGACTGTTAGACCCCCGCATCGAGCTGCGGCCCGTGGTAGGCCAGATCGACGACCTGTCCGCCGAGATCCGCGCCCGTGCGGAGCGGAACGAGCGTGTGCTGGTGACCACCCTCACCAAGCGGATGGCGGAGGATTTGACCGCCCACTTCCGTCAAAACGGCATCCGGGTGCGGTACATGCATTCCGACGTGGCGGCGCTGGAGCGGATGGAGATCATCCGCGACCTGCGACTGGGCGAGTTCGATGTGCTGGTGGGCATCAACCTGCTGCGTGAGGGCCTCGATCTGCCGGAGGTCAGTCTGGTTGCCATACTGGACGCGGACAAGGAGGGCTTTCTCCGCAGCGAGACCAGCCTGATCCAGACCATTGGCCGCGCCGCCCGCAACGCCGAGGGTCTGGTGATCCTCTACGCCGACACGGTGACGCCCTCCATGCGCACCGCCATGGACGAGACGGAGCGCCGCCGGAAATTACAGGACGACTTCAACAAGGCCCACGGCATCACGCCCCGCACCATCCGCAAGAGCGTGCGGGAGATGGTGGAGATCAGCCACAGCGCCGAGGAGGCGTCCCAGCTCTCCAAGAAGAAGCTCAGCGACCGGGAGCGGGCCGAGACCATCGCCCGTCTGGAAAAGGAAATGAAGGCCGCCAGCAAAATGCTGGAATTCGAGTACGCCGCGCTGCTGCGTGACCAGATCATCCAACTGCGAGGCGGCAAATGATGCCCGGCCCGGAAGAATTCCGCCGGGACATCCGGGCGGCCAAGCGCTTCGGACTGGCGCAGGGGCTGCTGCTTCTGCCGCCCCTGTTCAGTCTTATTCTGGCTATCGCCTTTGCCGTGGACGGCAGCTGGCGGGAAACCTCCATGGCAGTCGGTGTCTGTGTGCTTCTTGCCGGTGTGCTGGTCTGCCTTGAATGCAAGGAAAAACGTTTGCGCCGGGAGTCGACCCAATACTACACCTTCCCCCTTCCTCGGGCTTTCGACTACGAGACAGTCTGCACCGCCATAGAGACCGCGTCGGGCGTTCAATGGACGTACCTCTGCGATGAGACCGCCCGGATCTGCCGGATCGAGGGCGTGTTTTCGTGGCGGGTGGCGCTGCTGCATCAGCCGGAGTTCTCCGCGTCCGCCTGCAAGGCCCAGCGTGACCGGGCCAACCGGGCCGCCAACCGCGCCCATCCGTCAAAGCAGGAGGGCCTGCAGTGGGAGATCGCGTCCAGAGCCCGTATCAACCTTGTGGTGTGCGACGCCGTGAACGATGCGCTTTCCCGCTATATCGGTGCCCACGCTCAGCGCATGCTGTCGCGCAATGAGTGCATCATCAACATGGCGGTGGTGGGCGATCGTCTGCTGTTGCCGCCTGTCCGCGGCGCGGACGTGGATTTTCCTTCGCTGAACCGCTATTCCCGCAGCGCTGATTTCATCTGGTCGCTGCTGTGCCAAGATTCACCTGAAACGAGAAACGAACCATGAAAAAGACCATCTCCTATCTGTACGTCATTCTGGGCGCGGCCTGCTGGGGCTTCATCGGCCTGTTTAACCGCATGCTGGGCGAGACGGGCGTGTCCGTCTGGAACCGCGTGTTCATCCGCAACTTCATCAGCCTTGTGCTGCTGACGGTGGTGTTCGCCCTGTTCCACCGGCAGGTGTTCCGCATCAGGCTGAAGCATCTGCCCATCTTTCTGGCAGCGGGCCTGATCAGCGTGCTGTGTCTGGCCATCACCTACTTCAACTGCCAGATGCACTGCTCCCTGGCGGTGGCGGGTATCCTGCTGTATCTGGCCCCATCCTTCGTGGTGCTGATGAGCGCCTTGCTGTGGAAGGCGCCCCTGACAAAGCGGAAGCTGCTGGCGCTGGCGCTGTCCTTCGCGGGCTGTGCGCTGGTCAGCGGCATCGTGGGCGGCGACACCTCCGTGTCCGCCGTAGGCCTGCTGCTGGGCGTAGGCGCGGGCTTCTGCTACGCCACCTATACCATCTTCGCCCACTATGGCCTTGCCCATTACGACAGCTACACCATGATCTACTGGACGTTCCTGGTGGCGGGCATCGGCTCGCTGTTTTTCCTGAATCCCACGGAGCTGGCCGCCGCCATGCCCGACAGCCGCCTGTGGTTGGGTACGGCGGGTCTGGTGGTCATCGCCACGGTGCTGCCCTACATCTTCTACACCAAGGGCCTTGAAGGCGTGGAGAGCGGTAAGGCCTCCATCATCGCCAATGTAGAGCCGGTGGTGGCGGCGCTGACCGGCGTGGTGTTCTTCCACGAAACACTCAGTATCTGGACACTGCTGGGCGTTGCCTGCGTGCTGGGCGGCGTGATCCTGCTGGCAAAAGGAGACGACACATGCAAAGAATCCAATTCCTCAACGGCTTCCACCTGAAGCTCATTGCCATCTGCACCATGTTCATCGACCATCTGGGCTACACGCTGTTTCCCGGCGATTTGTGGCTGCGGTGCGTGGGACGGGTGGCCTTCCCCATCTTCTGCTTTCTGATCGCCGAGGGCTGCGTGTACACTCACGACCGGAAGAAGTACGCCCTGCGGCTGCTGGCGTTCGCCCTGCTGTCGGAGATCCCCTTTAACCTGATGAACAGCGGCGCGGTGTGGGACAGCTATCACCAGAACGTCCTGTGGACGCTGCTGACAGGAGCATTGGTGTGCTGGCTGCTGGACTGGGCGCTGAAAAACCGTAGGGCGTTGGCCTTTGTGCTGACGGCCTTGGTCATGGCAGCCGCCTTCTTCCTGCTGGAGCGTCTCAACACCGACTATGGCGGCTGGGGCATGCTGCTGGTGGTCATGTTCTACGGCGTCCACCGCGCTCCCGGCGGAGCAGTCAGCAAGATGATCGCCCAGCTTTTCGGACTGACGTTTTTTAGTCTGGCCGCTATGGGCGGTTATGTGTCCATCGAGCTGTGGTCGCTGGTGGCACTGGTGCCCATCTGGCTGTATAACGGCCAGCGGGGCTTTTCCCCCAAGGCGGTGCAGTACGGCTTTTACGCCTTTTACCCCGTCCATATTCTCGTTTTGTCCCTGATCGCGATGTATCGATATTAACAATAACAAGGAGGCTGTCCCTATGGCAAAGAACAAGGAAGAAAAAACCAACGTCATGCGGACGCTGGAACAGAAGAAGATCCCCTATACCGCCTTTTCCTACGACCCCGACGGGCCCATCGACGGTGTGTCGGTGGCGGCGGAGACCGGGCTGGACGCCGCGAGCGTGTTCAAAACGCTGGTGACAAAGGGCGCCAGCGGGGCATACTATGTATTCGATATTCCCGTGGCGGAAAATCTGGATTTGAAGAAGGCTGCCAAGGCGGTGGGGGAGAAGTCCATCGCCATGCTGCCCCAGAAGGAGCTGCTGCCCCTGACGGGCTATGTCCACGGCGGCTGCTCCCCCGTGGGCATGAAGAAGCAGTTCCCCACCGTGTTTCACGAGACGGTGAACGATCTGGAGCTGGTGGCTGTTTCCGCCGGAAAGATCGGCCATCAGGTGCAGGTGAAGCCCGCCGACCTGCTGAATCTCCTCCGGGCGAAAACAGCGGATGTGGTGGTGTGAGGGGACATTTTTCGGTGATTGATTCGTAGGGGGCGGCGTCCCCGACGCCCCGCCGAACACCGAATATGCCGCCGAAAAACACGAGGGCCGTCGAGGACGCCGGCCCCTACAACCGACCACAAGAACCACGGCGCGATACGCGGCGCGATGAGGGCATCGCGCCCTACGAAATTCTACCGGCAGTCGCTGCGTAGGGCGGGGTGCCCTCACCCCGCCGCCATACAACGCGCTGTGATCTACCGTTGAGAGCATCAGCGGCAGCGGTGCAGGAGCAGAGACGATTCGATGACGAAACGAAACAGGAAATTTTCTGTGAACGTGCGGCAGGCAGTTTCGATTTGTACAATGCATAGCACGCAAGGAGGTGCAGGAACCTTGGTTCCTGCTGGCTCTTTTGCCCACTTTTCTAGTCGGCGTGTTAAGAAAACATGCCGGTGGCATGTTTTTAACGCCGATCTCAGCGGCTACGCCGCCGTAGCATTCATCTGGGTTTGCAACGCATGGCGAAAGTGGGCCGCCGGAGGCCGTTCTCACTTCACAGAACGAAACATTTTAATTCCCCATTGACATTAAAAATTGATTTTACTACACTTATCTGCAACAAATTGATGCAGAATCGAGGAATACCATGCAAAAGGAAATTTTCATCAAAGGCGCGCGGGAGAATAACCTGAAGAACATCGACGTGACCATCCCCCGCGATAAGCTGGTGGTGCTGACGGGCCTGTCCGGCAGCGGCAAAAGCTCTCTGGCCTTCGACACCATTTACGCCGAGGGCCAGCGCCGGTATGTGGAGAGCCTGTCCTCCTACGCCCGGATGTTTCTGGGCCAGATGGACAAGCCCGACGTGGACTATATCGACGGCCTGTCTCCCGCCATTTCCATCGACCAGAAAACCACCAGCAAGAACCCCCGCTCCACTGTGGGCACGGTGACGGAGATCTATGACTACCTGCGGCTTCTGTGGGCGCGGGTCGGCGTGCCCCACTGCCCCAAGTGCGGCAAGGAAATTCGCCAGCAGACCATCGACCAGATCATCGACCAGATCATGGCGCTGCCGGAGGGCACCCGCATTCAGGTAATGTCCCCGGTAGTCCGTGGCCGCAAGGGCGAGCACACCAGGGTGCTGGAGGACGCCCGGCGCTCCGGCTATGTCCGCGCCCGCATCGACGGCGAAATGCACGAGCTGGATGAAGAGATCAAGCTGGTCAAGAACAACAAGCATCAGATCGACATTGTGGTGGATCGCCTGATCGTCCGCCCCGACATCGCCACCCGCCTGACCGACAGCGTGGAGACCGCCTCCAACCTGTCCGGCGGCCTTGTGACGGTGAATCTGCTGCGGGAGGGACAGGACTTGTCCTTCTCCCAGAACTACGCCTGCGAGGACTGCGGCGTGTCCATCGAGGAGCTGGCGCCCCGCCTGTTCTCCTTCAACAGTCCTTTCGGCGCATGCCCCACCTGCACCGGCCTTGGCATGCAGCTGAAAGTCGACCCCACGCTGGTGATCCCTGACGAGAGCAAGTCCATTCTGGACGGCGCGGTGGTGGCCACCGGCTGGAACTCCATCCGCTCCGACGGCATCTCCCGCATGTACTTCGACGCCCTCAGCAAACGCTACAATTTCTCCCTCCGCACCCCCTACGCCCAGTTGTCCCGCGAGGTGAAGGATATCATCCTCTACGGCACCAAGGGCGAAAAGCTGACGCTGGAATACGACCAGCCCCGGGGCAAGGGAACGCTGCATCAGGCCTTCGAGGGCATCGCCAACAATCTGGAGCGCCGGTATGTGGAGACCCAGTCCGATGCCAGCAAGAAGGAGATCGAATCCTTCATGACCGCCTGCCCTTGTCCTACCTGTCAGGGCAGGCGGCTGCGGCCGGAGGCGCTGGCCGTCACTGTGGGCGGCCTGTCCATCCACGACGCCACCGCCATGCCGGTGGACGACGAGATCGCGTTTTTCGACGGCCTGACCCTGACGGGCAATCAGCAGATGATCGCCGCCCAGATTCTGAAGGAGATCGGCTCCCGTCTGCGGTTTTTGCAGTCGGTGGGACTCAGCTACCTGACCCTCAGCCGCTCCTCCGGTACCCTGTCCGGCGGCGAGAGCCAGCGTATCCGTCTGGCTACCCAGATCGGCAGCAGTCTCATGGGCGTGCTGTATATTCTGGACGAGCCCTCCATCGGCCTGCACCAGCGGGACAACGACAAGCTGCTGGATACCCTGCGGCGGCTCCGTGATCTGGGCAACACCCTCATCGTGGTGGAGCATGACGAGGACACCATGCGTGCCGCCGACTGGCTCATCGATATCGGCCCCGGCGCAGGCGCGCTGGGCGGACAGGTGGTGTCCGCCGGAACGCCGCAGCAGGTGATGGCCGACCCCAACAGCCTGACGGGCCAGTATCTCAGCGGCAAGAAGCGTATTGAGGTGCCCGCCCACCGCCGCCCCGGCAACGGCAAATGGCTGACGGTGCGGGGCGCGAAAGAAAATAACCTGAAAAACATCGACGTGTCCGTGCCGCTGGGCACGCTGACCTGCGTCACCGGCGTGTCCGGCAGCGGCAAAAGCTCGCTGGTCAACGAGATCATCTTCAAGCGGCTGGGCGCTGACCTGAACCGCATGAAGGCCCACCCCGGCCGGCATGACGCCATCGAGGGCGAGGAGCATCTGGACAAGGTCATCAACATCGACCAGAGTCCCATCGGCCGCACGCCCCGCTCCAACCCCGCCACGTATACCAACCTGTTCAACGATATCCGCGACCTGTTCGCCTCGCTGCCTGACGCCAAGGCAAGGGGCTACGGCCCCGGCCGGTTCTCCTTCAACACCAAGGGCGGCCGGTGCGAGGCCTGCTGCGGCGACGGCGTATTGAAGATCGAAATGCACTTCCTGGCGGACGTGTACGTCCCCTGCGAGGTGTGCCACGGCAAGCGCTACAACCGGGAAACGCTGGAGGTGCGCTACAAGGGCAAGTCCATTGCCGACGTGCTGGAAATGACGGTGGACGAGGCGCTGCCCTTCTTCTCCGCCCTGCCTAAGATCGCCGCCCGGCTGCAAACCCTACAGGACGTGGGGCTGGGCTACGTGAAGCTGGGCCAGTCCTCCACCACCCTGTCCGGCGGCGAAGCCCAGCGTGTCAAGCTGGCCACGGAGCTTTCCAAGCGCTCCACCGGCCGCACCATCTATATTCTGGACGAGCCCACCACCGGCCTGCACGCCGACGACGTGAAGAAGCTGCTGGCGGTTTTGCAGCGGCTGGTGGAAGCGGGCAACACCGTGCTGGTGATCGAGCACAATCTGGACGTGATCAAATGCGCCGACTATCTCATCGATCTGGGCCCGGAGGGCGGTATCGGCGGCGGCACGGTGGTGGCCACCGGAACGCCGGAGCAGGTGGCGGACACACCCGCCTCCTACACGGGCCAATATCTGAAAAAGCTGCTGGCGCGGTAAGTCACACCTCCGCACCTCCTCTGCATAGGATAGCTTGGGGGTGGGAGCGGCATGGAGCTTTTTCGGGACGGCGTGGCCGCGTTTCTGGAGGCCGTCGGCATCGCAGCGGTCTTATGGGTGCTTTTCGACTGGTTTATGTACCCCAAAAGGGCCGTTAATGTACCCGTTCAGGTGCCTTTATCCGGCGACGCAGAGGAGCTTGAGCCGCTTTTGCGGCGGCTGGCGGGATTAACCGTCGTCCTGCTGGACGAGGGACTTTCTGACGAGGGACGGCGCAAAGCGGAACAGGCCGCGCGGCGCGATCCCAACATTACACTGAAGAAACGGGGGGAGACCCATGGGGGAACGCAGTACCATTGAGGGCACTGTGGAAAACGTGGTGTTCCAGAACGAGGAAAACGGCTATACGGTGCTGAGCCTGCTGACCGATCAGGGCGAGGTGGTGACGGTGGTGGGCTGCATTCCCTTTGCCGCCGCCGGCGAAAGCATGACCGTCACCGGCGTGTGGGTCAACCACCCCACCTACGGCGTGCAGATGACCGCCGAGTTGGTGGAGCGCCGCATGCCGCAGGACGAGGAGGGCATCATCTGCTATCTGGCCTCCGGCGTACTGAAGGGCATCGGCCCCGCCACCGCCACCCGATTGGTGGACAAGTTCGGCGCGGACACCCTGCGGATCATCGAGGAGGAGCCGGAAAAGCTGACCACCCTGAAGGGCATCACCTCCAAGAAGGCCATGGAGATCTCCGCCGCCTTCCGCAGCCTGACGGGTCTGCGGCGGGTGATGGAGTTTTTAAGCCGCTACGAACTGCCGGTAACGCTGGCCATGGGACTTCTGCGCGCCTATGGCGACGAGACGCTGGAAAAATTGAAGGACAACCCCTATCTCCTTACCGACGAGCGGTGCGGCGTGGACTTCTCCGCCGCCGACGAGATCGCGCTGGCCATGGGCTTTGACGGCGATTCGCCCTGCCGCACGGAGGCGGCGGTGCTGTATGAGCTGAACCACAACCTGTCCAACGGCCACGTGTTCCTGCCCCGGCCCAAGCTGCTGGCGGCCACCATGGAGCTGATCGGCGTGGACGGCGAGGCTGTGGAAAAGGCGCTGGACGACCTGTGCGAGCGGGGCGCGATCGTGTGCCGCCCCATCGCCAACGTGCAGGGCTGCTACCTGCGGCGGATGTACGAGGCGGAGGTCTACGTGGCCAAACGGCTGGCCGCAGCCTGCGGCGACGACTGGGACTGCGGCAAAAACGTGGACAGAATCATCGACGATATCCAGAAGCAGCAGGGCGTGGCCTACGCGCCGGAGCAGCGCCGCGCCGTGGCGCTGGCGGCAGAGCGAGGCATCCTGCTGCTGACCGGCGGCCCCGGCACCGGCAAGACCACCTCCGTCCGGGGCATCGTGACGCTGTTCGAGCGAATGGGGCTGGACGTGCTGCTGCTGGCCCCTACAGGCCGCGCCGCCCAGCGGATGAGCCAGCTGTGCGGCCGCGACGCTCAGACCGTGCACCGTGCGTTGGGCATGAGCTGGAACGAGCTGACCGGCGAGGTGACCTTCCGCAAAAACGAAAAGGAGCCGCTGGAGGCCGACGCCGTCATCGTGGACGAAATGAGCATGGTGGATCTGGAGCTGATGGCGTCGCTGCTGCGGGCCATGCGGCCCGGCTGCCGCCTGGTGATGGTGGGCGACCCGGATCAGCTGCCGTCAGTGGGGGCGGGCAATGTGCTGGGCGACCTGCTGCGCAGCGGCGTGATTCCCTCCGTGTCCCTGACAGAGATCTTCCGTCAGGCGGAAAAAAGCGCCATCATCCGCAACGCCCACGCGGTGAATACCGGCCGTCCGCCGGAGCTGAAAAACACCCAGAACGACTTTTTCTTCCTGTGCCGCCGTGCGCCCGACCGGCTGGTGCAGACGGTGGTGGAGCTGTGCCGGCAGCGGCTGCCCAACAACATGGGCATCCCGGCGGAGCAGATTCAGGTGCTGTCCCCCACCCGCAAGGGCGTGTGCGGCACGGTCAACCTGAACCGCGCCTTACAGGCGGCGCTGAACCCGCCTGCCGCCGGAAAGCGGCAGAAGCTGTGGGGCGACATGGTGTTCCGGGAGGGCGACCGGGTGATGCAGACCCGCAACAACTACGACGTGGTGTGGGAGAAGGATGACGGCGCCATGGGTGCCGGGATCTTCAACGGCGACGTGGGGGTCATTCAGGAGATCGACCCCTCCGGCGAGCTGATCACCATTCAATTTGACGACCGCACCTGCGTGTACACCGCCGATTTGCTGAACCAGCTGGACATGGCCTACGCCATGACGGTACATAAGGCCCAGGGCAGCGAATACCGCTGTGTGGTGCTGGTGTCGGCGGCGGTGGCCCCGGCGCTGATGGTGCGGGGCGTGCTGTACACCGCTATTACACGGGCACGTGAACTGCTGGTGCTGGTGGGCGACGACGTAGCGCCCGGCCAGATGGCGGCCAACGACAGGCAGCAGCGCCGCTACAGCGGCCTGCGGAGACGGCTGCGGGAGGAGGCAGCGAATCATGGGATGGAATGACGACCTGAACAAGATCAACAGCAGCTTGATGGATTTCTTCTTTCCCCGGAAATGTCCTTTCTGTGGAAAGACTACCGGCAAGCAGCTGCTGTGCGATACCTGCCGCGATACGCTGCCCCGGTGTGAGCGGGTGCGGTACGGGGCGGACTTTGGCCGCTGCGCCGCGTCGCTGTACTACGAGGGCGCTGTGCGTCAGGCTATTCTGGATTTCAAATTCAAGGGAAAGCTGGGGGCAATGGACTGCTTCGGCCGGATGATGGCCGAAACGGCGGCGGAGGTCTACAGCGGCGAATTTGACGCGGTGACATGGGTGCCGGTCAGCAAAAAGCGGTTGCGGAAGCGGGGGTTCGATCAGGCCCGGTTCCTGACCGGCAGCATGTGCGTGGACTGGCACGTGATGCCGCTGGAGACGCTGCGCAAGGTGCGGGACAACCCGCCCCAGTCCGGCATCGACGATCCGGCGGAGCGTCGGGCCAACGTGCTGGACGCCTACGAGGCGGTATCGCCGGAGCAGTTCGCCGGAAAGCGTTTGCTGCTGGTGGACGATATCTGCACCACCGGCGCTACACTGGGCGAGTGCGCCCGTGTCTTGAAGGCGGCCGGCGCGGCGGACGTGATGTGCCTGACATTGGCCATGGTGCGGGAGTAAAACGGTAGTTTTTGGGGTATAGTAAAGAAAAGGTATTTCGTGCTCCGGCGCGAGGTACTTTTGCCAACAACCTGTAGGGGTGGCAAGGGCCCATTGGTTCGTTACGGCTAGAATGGATGCACGGTACCCAAGGCCCCCCTGTGAGGGGGCTGGCGAGCGCAAGCGAGACTGGGGGAGAGAATTTAAGATGGTGCGGTGCAAACCAAGATGGATACTACGGCGGCATAGCCGCCGAGATCGGAGGCTAAAAACATGCCACCGGCATGTTTTCTTAACGCCCCGACTCCCTCCGGCGCTTCGCGCCACCTCCCTCGCAGAGGGAGTCGACGGTCTACAGACGGCTTTCCGGGTGTGCGCCCGCTATTAGGCAACTCCTTCCGTCTCTCTTTTAACAAATCTGTGAACATTTGCAACTTACTCTTGCAAAACGCAAAAGCTGTCAGTATAATACTTAATTGGATAAAATTCGGCTTATTGCCGCACAGGATAACAAATATAATAATGAGGTGCAGCTTATGTGTTCTTTGGCAAAAGATATCGGTATCGATCTGGGTACCGCTTCTGTTCTGGTATATATCAAGGGTAAGGGCGTTGTGCTCAACGAGCCGTCGGTGGTGGCCATCGACAAAAATACCGGCCGTCTGCTTAAGGTAGGCGCCGAGGCGCAGGCCATGCTGGGCCGTACCCCCGGCAACATCGTGGCCATCCGTCCTCTGCGTGAGGGCGTGATCTCCGACTACGACATGACCGAGCGGATGCTGAAGGAGTTCATCCACAAGGTCACCGGCGGCTTCCAGCTGTTCAAGCCCCGTGTCATCATCTGCGTGCCCTCCGGCATCA
>ERZ780178.2110-NODE-2110-length-11841-cov-5.277872_pt1 | contig 11841 bp, 9 predicted proteins | sample MGYA00511018_ERZ780178 | MGnify/ENA primary metagenome ERZ780178 (study PRJEB29588, sample SAMEA2151439) | human gut metagenome | biome: human gut; feature: human-associated habitat; material: faeces | place: Denmark | collected 2008/2010 ...
GGATGGCCCGGGGCCACGGGATTGTCCGGATGGCCCGGAGCCACGGGATTGTCCGGATTACCGGGAGAGACCGGGTTATCCGGGTTGTCCGGCGGGGTAGGCGTATCAGGATGATCGGGCGTATCCGGCGGCGTAGGCGGGGTAGGGGGCGTAGGCGGCGTGTCCGGCTTGGTGGGGGTGTAAGCACCCACCTTGGGGCTGGCATCCACCGCATAATTCCACTTGCCATCCTCCGCCATGGGCAGAGAGACAAGGAACGGATTGATCGGCTCATAGCCCTTGGAAGCCTCGGTCTGCACGATCAGATACAGGCCCAGCTCCAGACCACGGAAGGTCACGTTGCCGTCCGCATCAATGGTCTTCGTGGTGCCCTCGGCGCTTTGGGGCAGATACTCCTGCAGCTGGGCCGCAAGGGTGCTGTCGGTCAAATCACCCAGCGCAATGCCGCAGCCGTAGAAATCGCCGCAGTATTCGTAGCTCAAGTTGCCGTTTTGGCGCTTTACCTCGGCCACACGGTACAAAGTGAGCTTGCCGCCGCTCAGCGCCTTATCGTTGGCGCTGTCGTACAGCGTAACGCGGATGGTGCCGGTAGTGGGATTGCCGCTGCTGTCCACCAGCTTGATGTTTGCGCTGGTGGCAAGGGCAGGCAGCGCACTTGTTACCAGAAGGCACAGCACCAAAAGCAGGGCCGCAGCGTGCTTTTTGAGATCAGTGCGTTTCATGTTTTTCACCTCTTGTAGATTTGCGTTTGCGGTTGGAGAACAGCAGCCAGAGCAGCAGCACCAGCAGCAGGGGCAGTGCCATGATGGGAGCTGTGATGATCGGTTCGATCTTGATGGCATCGGCTGTTACACGGATGTGCTTGAGCTTGTCCGGCGTTTCGATGCGCCGTCCCCGCACCAGAAGGCGGTGGGAGTTGATGCCGTAGGGGGTGCAGGTCATCAGGGTGACGTAATCCTTGCCGTCCACCACCTTGAGGTTGTCCGTCTCGGTGGGCAGTACAATGGAGATCTGGTCCACCTCATAGGTCAGCACCCGGTCCAGGATCGTGATGGTGAAGGTGTCGCCCACTTCCAGCTGGTCCAGATTGGTGAACAGCTTGGCGCTGGGCAGGCCGCGGTGGGCCGAAATGACCGCGTGGGTGCTGCCGCCGCCTACCGGCAGGCTGGTGCCCTCCAAGTGGCCTGCGGCGATCTGCAGCACGCCATCGCTGGTGCCGTGGTAGATGGGCAGCTCCACACCGATCTTTTCAATGGTGATGTAGCCCATAATGCCGGTGCCGGTGACATCCAGCGTGGCGTTGTAGCTGGTGAACCGGTCGGCATGGAACAGCGCGTCCGGGTCGGCGGCGATCTGCGCATTGAACGCATCTGCCGCCTCGAAATAGGCGCTGTAGTCGGCATCGGTCAGATTGTCCACATCCTCGGCATAGGTGGCCACAGCACGGGACTGATGCAGCTGGTTGACGTAATCGCTGAGGGTGGGGTATAACATCACGGATAGACCCACGAAAAAGACGAGGATCAGGATGATGGTGCTTTTGTTCTTTTTCATGGGCTACTCCCTAATGTTATAAGGATAGGAGCGGGGGCCTTGCGGCCCCTTTGCTCCGGGTTCTTGGGGGAAATGGAGCTTACTTATTCTCCATGCGCTTCTTGGTGACCAGCAGAACGATGGCCGCAACCATCAGGCCGCCGCCGACCACATAGAAGATGGTAGTGCCGATGCCGCCGGTGGAGGGCAGGGTAATGCCGCCGGCTTTTTTGTTGATGATGGTGGTGGACAGGCTACCGGACAGATCAACATGGTTTACGTCGTGCGTTGCAGAAATGACGATTTCTTTATTGGCACAGGCACCGTAACCGGCAGGAGGATTGGTCTCCTTCAGGTAGTAGGTGCCAGCGTCCAGACCCTTGACATTGAACTGACCTTTATTGTCAGAGATCATCTCGACACCGGAAGCACCAGTGCTGAAGTCGCGGGAGTAGGTGCCGTCGTTGTTCTTTTTCAGCTTGATTTCATTGTTGCAAGCTTCATCGCTGTACAGACGGAAGCCAGCGCCCTCCAGCTTGTTGTTCTCGTTAACTTCATCGCGGTACTTGGTGTTGTTCAGCTGGTAGGTGTACACACAGACTTCGTTTGTGGTAGTATGATCAAGGGATGTGTCGATTCTGGGATTGTTGGAATACTGGAGAAAAACACTATTCTTGTTATCAGTAGTATTAGAACCGTTTGCAGTATTGACAGTGGCTTTGTCGTTCAGGTGTGCAGTATAGGTGACCGTAATAGTAGCGCCGTCATTCAAATTGAGCCCTGCTGCAGCTGCACAGGTCTTGACATTATCAATGCTCAGTTTGAAGGAGGTCGGATGACCGGCCTCATGAAGATCGGTATCATCAAATTTATAATTAGTAATCTCTTTTGAATCACCGCCATCGACATTTGCGATTTTCACCGTATCCAAATTGTCAAAGGTAATGCCTGCAGACAGAGTATCATTGAAGCAAACAGTGTACTTATCATAGTAATCGTAAGCACGGCCATTGTCTTTGCTTGCGGGCAACTTAGCGATCAGCTGGAACTGGAACTTTTCGTTGATTGCATGGTCAGCGGAACTGCCCCAACCACCAGCAGAGCTAATGTCGTTGTTGTCGTTGTCATAAACTTTCTTCTCAACAGTGGGTTTTACAACCTTATGCTTAATGATAACGTGATAGGGTGCTTTGGTAACCTTCAGCAGGAAGGAATTGTAGGCATGATAGAAATCGTCCTCGTGAAAGGGGCTAATATCAACGATCAGATAATAACCTGGCTTTCGAATTTCGAAGCCACCGGTGTGACCTGTATCGTCGGGTTCCGGTTTTGCGTCTGCAGTCGGGTAGAGATACTTGCAGACAAAACGCGCGAAAGCAATGCTGTCATCATCGGAATCATCCCATGTGCTGATAACCATAAGAACATCCTGAGCAGTTTTTGCGTTGCTAAACTGGTTGCCGATGGTAAGATCTTCCTTCAATTTCTCCAGAAAATCCTCATGATTAGGGATGCTTTCGCCCCAACCAACGTTGGAAATCGTCGTATTGTCATCACTAACATCACCCGTGAAGATCTGGAAAGCGCCGTAATCGTGTTTTGTGTTGAGGTCCTCCTCAGTCTCCCCAGGGTTGTATGCAAACGCCGGGATCGCCATGGCGCACAGCATGGCAACTGCCAGCAGTGCAGCCAGCAGCTTTTTGATTACTTTCTTCATCATGATTTGCAAAAGTCTCCTTTCAAGTTTTTCTGATTCCTATTTTCAGGGTCTGCTTCCGGCGCAGAATCAATTTTGCCGCCGTGTCAGGAAGGATGCAGGTTTTTAACGTGCCCTCCTTTCGCGTCTGCGCTTTCTGCAAACCCCGCACACCAGAGCGGCAAGCATCAGCGCGCCGCCGCCTGCTGTATACAGTTTGGTACCGGCCCCGCCGGTAGAGGGAAGTTCGTAGTCGGACGGATCGGCCTGACTGGTGATCACAAGGCTGTCGGTTTTTACCGACTCTTCGGCATCATCGCTGATGGGCGTATCCAGAATCTTGATGTTATTGATTACTCCGTCAACAGCCGTTTCGCCAACGTCCTTCAGCTTGACGGTGTAGCGGATAGAATAGGTGCCTGCGGCAATGGGGGAACCGGCAGAACCCAAGGTGATCTTGCGCTCACCATTATCATTTTCCCAAGTGATTCTGAGCGTTGTATTGCCGTTTTCCATGCTGAGCTGGAGCGAGTCTTCGACATATTCGGCGGTTACGCCGGTGGGCAGGGTCATGCTGTCCGCAAGCGTCAGCGGGCCGGTCTGTTCGTTCTGGACCACAAGCGTAACAGTGTAATCCAGGTAGGCGTCGCTGCCATCGTAGCGCGGGTCCATCACGCTCTGGTTAAGGTCATAGTTCTTATCGTCTTTTTGATCCTCATCGGGGGTTTCATCCGGGTTGATGGTGATATCAAGGGCGTAATCTTTGTTGACCTCGATCTGATTAAAGCCGCTGCTGGTGACCTCGCTCTGGTTCCACTGGAAATTGAAGGCAACGTTGCTGGTGACCTTGGCATCGGAAGGATCGGCGCCTGCCTCCTCTTTCTGCTTGATATAGTTTTGGTCGTACCGCAGCACGGCGTACCAGCAGCCGTCATTCCCCTTGAGCAGCTGGTAGCTGCCGCAGGTGTCATAATTGCCGGTATCTTCCAGATTGCCGGAGATAAGCTCATCGTTCAGCACATCAAAGCTCTTGGGCAGCTTAACATGGACACAGTAGTCGTTTTCCTGGATCTCTTTGGCCGGGATATCTGTGACGGTCAGGCTGCTGTGCAGAAGCTCCGAAATGGTGGTGACATTGGTATCCTCGTATTCAGTGCCATTCTTGCGCTGCACCGTCAGAGCAGTGAGGTAATCCAGTGCATCCAGACCTTTGATGGTGGTAATGGCACCTGCGTCATCTTCGACTTTGAAATCCGGCGTAGCAACGCCGTAATCGGCCTGCTGCGCATTTGCCACAGACACCAGCGTTGTTACCTGCGAAGCATTCAGCGTGACTTTAGCCACCTTGCCGTCCACATCGCCGGAGATCACGGTCAGGGTGCCGAAATCTTCGTCCACATCGCTCACGATGCCAACGGTGCTGGCATCCACGGTGTATTCCTCAATGTGGGGCGCGGTGTCAGTGGTGGCCGCAGCATCCATGGAGAGCAGGGCAATGTCGGCATCGGCGGAATCATCCTGCACCTGCAACGGCTGGCTTTCCGCGGCCACAGCCTTGGTCACGGTGCCATTGTAAATGACGATATCACCGGGCATTGCGGCATCAGACGGCAGATCACCGTCAAAATCCATGGCATAGCCGCTGCCGGTCTCTTCGTTGTACAGCGCACTGCGCAGCTGGCTGTGCAAAGACAGCACGCTGGAAACCTGCGGGATAGCGCTCTGGGGGATATCGGCATATTTCAGGCAGTAGGAAAGGAACATCACGTCCCATGGTCCATAGTCGTTGCCGTAGTCGTTGCCGTAGCGGGTGTAGTGGCGCACGGTCTCGCCGTCGGCATCGTCCAGCTGGAAGTTGCGCTCGCTCTGCTCATAGCCCAGCTGGCTCTCGGCTACGGCCAGCAGGTCGTCGGCCCAGTTGCCGCTCAGCGTGGTGCCGGTCTGTGCCAGCCATTCGTCCTCGTCCTGCGTGCCGTCCAGCGGGTCGGACAGGCAGTTCACCGTGTGGTGATGCTCCGGCAGGCCGCAGACCAGCACTTCCTCGTAGCAGGCATCGGTGTGGTGGTGCACCGGGGGCTCGGTCACAGGATCGACCACCACGGGCTTTGCGGCCACCGGCTCCTCAAACAGGGCCACCGGGTCATAATCGGGGTTCACTTCTTCTACAAGCTCGCCCTCTTCCAGACCGCACACCAGCTCATAGGTGGTGGTGTAGCAGCTGTCGTCGTGGGTGTGCTCGAATTTATCGCAGATGAAGGTGACACCATCCTCATCAAAACAGCTGTCGTCGTGGGTGTGCTCTTCTTCCAGGCAGGTCAGCTCCCGCACTTCTTGGTAGCAGTCGTCGGTGTGCTCATGGGGCACAAAGATGTACTCCGGCTCTGCGGAATGGGCTGCAATGCCGGGATCATCCGCATCCACGCCCAACGCATCATCATCCATGTCGAATGTATCATCAAAAGACATGCCGTCGTCCGTCATAGTGGCATTCCAGTCCTCCGGTTCGCCTTCCTCATAGCCGCACACCAGCTGCTTTTCATAGCAGGCAGCGGTGTGCTCGTGCTCCAACTCGCCGCACAGATATTCGGCCGTTTTGGCAATGCCCACGCCGTGCAGCTGCCAGTTCACGAACAGGCTGGTGGTAAGCGCCAGTGCCAGCAGCAACGCAGTATAGCGTCTGGCGCGCTGGTGGTTCCGACGGAACTTTTTCTGATATTCTTTCACGATATCCCGCATGATTCCTAAACCTCCTTAGTGGATCAACGAGAAGTTGGACAAGGGCCATACCCGCAAAAAAACCTTGCCTACGATCTGACTTTTTTCCACACAGCCGATCACACTGCTGCGGCTGTCAATGGAGGTGGCCCGATGGTCACCCAGTACGAAATACCGGTTTTCCGGCACCTGATAGGGAAATTTGATGTCGCATTCGCCCAGAGCCAGTTCATCTACATAGGGCTCATCCAGCGTCTGGCCGTTCACAGTGACCACACCGTCCTCGTCCAGTTCGATCACATCACCGGGCAGGCCGATGATGCGCTTGAGCAGAAGCTTGTTCTGCCAGTAAAATCCGCAAAGGTCGCCGGTCTTCATGTCGCTGCCCTTGACCAGCAGAATGATGTCCCGGTCCTGCAGAGTGGGGTTCATGCTGTCGCCGGAGACCTGCAGCACCGGCAGAAACAGGGTGGCCAGCAGCACGGCAACGGCCGCGACCACCAGCAGCGTGTAGACCGTGCTGCGAAGCACCCGCATATAACGGCTGCGGTAGGCCAGACGTTCGCGCTCTGCTTCCACCTCTGCTGTGGATGGAATGGGCGTGAACCTGATCTTTTGCTCTTTCATTTGGCACGCTCCTCCGGCAGGAATTCCGTGCTGTGATAGCCGTCCAGCAGTTCGCTGGCCCGGCGGTCAAAAGCGGCCCGGCGCTGCTGGATCTCCTGCTGCGTCCGGGCAAGCATTGCCTTGCAGTCCGCTTCGGTCTGGGCGCGCTTGCGTGCGGCGGCTTCCGTTTCCGCGTCGCACTGCTGCTGGGTGCGGGCCTTCAGGTTCGCAGCCTCGGTCTGTGCCTGTGCAAGGATCTGCTGGGCTTCGGCTTCCGCCTGAGCGCGCAGAGCGCTGGCAGCGGCATCGGTGTTTTTGTTTGCTGCGAGCACCGATGCAACGTATTCATCAGCCGCAGCCTGCGCCGCTTCAAACACCTTGTTCAGCTCCAGTGCAGCCTGCGCAATGGAACCTGCGTTTTCAATATGGATCTGCCGTTCCTGCAGCTGGGCAGACAGGGCAGCGTTTTCTGCCCGGAGCCGGTCCTCGCTCTGCTTGAGCGCCAGAATGATCTCGACTAATTCGGTGCGGCGCATGTGCCGCAGTTCACGGTCTGGCATAATGATCGATTTCTCCCGCAAAAAGTGGTCGGATTGGGCGAACGAAAACTTTCGACAAATACAAAAATTTTCGCACCACAAAACCACATTTGATATATCAGTTTTCGGCGTGAAAGCGCCAGTTTGATGAATGACCTTCCACCTTATATGTTAGCACAGTATGCGTAACAAAAGCGTAACAAAAATGCCTTTTCCGTGCATTTTTTTGCCAAAGCCAAAGAAAAATTGTTTCTTTTGATGTAAACGATTAAAATGCGTTAAAAACAAAAAGAACTGTCCCCACAACGGAGACAGTTCTTGAAAAACAGATGAAAATAGAAGCCGGATCAGAAGCTCTTCAGCAGATCGCCCAGAGTCAGGAAGGACTGGTAGATCACGTTGACATTGTTGATGATGGAGCTTGCACCGGAGAAGATGCGGGCAATGGCGTTGAACACCTTACCGACATTCAGGAAGCTGTTGTAAGCGTCGCGGGCACCACCGTCCAGATAGACCATTTCCTCTTCGCTGATGGAGGCATAGTTTGCGGGCAGTTTCATAGTAGACATGGAGATTTTCCTTTCTATTGATAAAATTGATACAGTGTGTGGAAAGACTTAAATAAAGGCAGCCACGGCCAGCGTGGTGATCAGAGCACCGGCTACCGTCAGAACGCTCAAAATAGGGCCGTCATCGTATTCCTGCGCGGTCTGTTCCGGCTGAGCGGGCGTGGATGTGCTGGTGGAAGTGGTGGCATTTTTCACGGTCCAGTGTGCGTACACAGTGGTATCACCGGTAAACACCGTAGAGGTGCTGATTTTTGTGCCGCCCACCGGCTCGGTATACCAGCCGTCAAAGGTGTAGCCTTCCAGCGCAGGCTGCGCGGGCAGGGCACTGAGTTTGCCGCTCAGATTGGTGGTGACTGCCACAGCGGAGCTGCTGCCGCCCATGGCATCCAAACCAATGGTGTAGACCTGCGAATCCTTGTCTTCTGCGGCAAAGGCAGAGGGCAGTGCACAGCAGAGCAGTGCAGCGCTGAGCAGACCGAGGACCAGTATTTTCAAGATCTTTTTCATATGACTCCTCGCTTTCCTGACGAATTGGGATGTGGTGCCTGCCGGGAACGGAAACACCAGAACAGACCTCGATGTCCCCGCCATGAGGCAGTAGACGAAAAAGCCGGGAAGAGGAGGTTTATTCAATCCTATATTTACCACATATAGTGTAACAAAAGCGCAACAAAATGGGCGTATTCTGTTGTTATGATGAAAAAATTGGTTTTTCACAAATTGCAGGCTGCAAAAGGCGGCACAGAGCCGCCGCAAAAGCGGAAAAGTGGAACCTTCCCCTTGTGGAAAAACAAAGAATATGGTATAATATCTTGCACGATGCGCCATCGCCAAGCGGTAAGGCAGGGGACTTTGACTCCCCCATCGTAGGTTCGACTCCTGCTGGCGCAACCAAAAGCCCCGTCATCCTGAAAAGGCTGACGGGGCTTTTTGCATCACTTTTCCACAAAATGCGGCTGAACGGTGCAAAGCTCAGCGGCGGCGGATCTTTCTGGTGGGCTTGCGACGGTTCCAGTTGTTCAAAAGGACCCACGCAAAGTAGATGATGATGGAAATAATACTCAATGTTATTACAACTTTGAGGTACAGACTGCCTAAGAACTCCTGAAAACGCGCCACAGTGAACAGCAGCGGGTTGCGGCTGACATCCTGCCCGGCGATCAGGTCCACCACGCCAATGGTCTCACCGGCAAGCTTCAGCTCCACGGTACCCACCACATCGCCCTGCTGGACAGGGGCACACACGGAATCCGGCAGGTGGAAATATTTCTGGGTCACGCTGCCGTCGCCGGTGGAAGGCAGCAGGGTCATCATGCTGTCGGCGGGATACAGCTGCAGGGAGCTGGTATCGGAGGAATACTTCACCGGGATCTCGGCCAGCGTAAGGTCGGTGTCCAGCGCGGCCTGAATGGAAAAGCTGTCGAACACCCAGTCCATCAGCTTCACGGTCTCGCACAGGGCCGGGCGACGGTTGGCGTAGCCGAAATCGTCGCAGGTGTCCGGGCTTTGCATCACGCAGAAAATATAGGTGGCACCATCCTTATTGGCCCATGAAACATAGCTCTGATTGCCACTGTCGCTTTTGAATGCGGTCACATCGCACATGCCGCCCTGCATGGCGCTGCGGTAGTATTTGCCGCCGCTGGATTTGCTCAGCGCGGCGTTCTGGCTGACCAGAACAGACGAAGAACGGTGTTTTTCTTTGGCGGGCATGGTAAAGCTGGGCGCACCGGAAACCTCCACAAAGGCATCAAAGCTCATCAGATAGCGCAGGATCAGGTACATATCCACGGCACAGGTCACGTTGCCGCTGTCGATGCCGCAGGCATCCGTCCATGTGCTGCCGGTGGTGCCGATGCGCTGGGACAGGGTGTTCATCTGGCTCACCCAGCCCGCGAGGTCGCCGCCGGAAAGGGCATAGGCAAGGCCCATGGCGGCTTCGTTGGCGTTGCGGGTCAGCATGGCGTACATGGCTTCGCGGTAGGTAAAGGTCTCGTTGGAGCGCATATCGGCGTTGTTCGTGTTATAAACGTAATCCGAGATGGCAAAGGGCATCTGGAAGGTGTCGTCTAGATGGTCGGCATAGTTGGTCAGCAGCAGGGCAATGGTCATATACTTTGTCAGACCACCGGCGGATACCTGCTTTGTGCTGTCCTTATCATAGACGATGATATTGGTATCGGTGTTGACGATATAGGCACTCTGTGCCTGCACCTGATAGACCGGGGTGGGGTCGAACATAGCCCCGGCGGGCAGCACAAGGCAGCTGAACAGGACAGCGAACGACAAAACCAGCGCAAAAATACGTTTCATGTGGACAATTCCTTTAAAAAGCGATAATATAAAACAACAGGCAGCACGGCACAAGCGCCGTGCGCCGGGTAAGAACGAGATCACAGCGGAAGGCTGTATTCTTTATAATAACAGGTTTGGCGGGGTGTGACAAGGCTTATTGTGCCGATTTCACATCCGGTTAGGGAGGACAGGAATGGTATATCTGACAGGGGACACCCACGGCGACATCGACCGCTTCAAGCACGGCAAGCTGCGCTGGCTGGGCAAACGGGATACCGTGGTAGTACTGGGCGACTTTGGCTTTGTGTGGGACGGCAGCAAGGAGGAACAGAAAAAGCTGGATTGGCTGCGCAAGCGCCCGTATACCCTGCTGTTTCTGGACGGCAGCCACGAAAACTACGACCTTTTAAAGCAGTATCCCACCGAGGAACGCTTTGGCGGGAAGGTGCAGGCACTGGGTGGCAATGTGTACCATGTGTGCCGCGGCAGTGTGCTGGAATTGGAGAACAAAAAATACCTGTGCTTTGGCGGTGCGGAAAGCCAGGATGTGGAGGATCGGGAACCCGGCGTGAACTGGTGGAGGGAAGAAATGCCTTCGGAGGAGGAATACGCCTTTTGTGAGGAGAACCTTGCAGCGTGCGATTACAAAGTGGATTATGTGCTGACCCACGATGCGCCAAGCAGATTTTTGGATTTTACCGCCCTTGCCAGCGGCGAGACCAACCAGCTGCACAGCTTTCTGGATAAAATTTTGTTGAAGCTGACCTACGACAAGTGGTTTTTTGGCTGCTACCATAAGGATACCCAGCTTTCCACCAAAAGCCGCTGCGTGTTCTGCGATGTGATAAGCATGGGCGAACGGCACGCAAAGCGTTCCGTTCGATAACAGGGGCCGCTGCACCAGCCGTGCAGCGGCTTTTGCATTTGCTGTTGCTTGTGCGCAAAAAACTCCGGATCAGTTCATGGCTCCGGCTTTCTCGAACATCTGCTGCACATGCTGTTCCAGCAGTGCGTGCTCCGGCGCTTCCAGCAGCGGGTCGTCGGCCAGCATGGCAACGGCTTCCGCCTGTGCAGCGTGCAGGGTGCGGGTGTCGTTCATCAGGTCGGCGATCTGCAGGGTGGGCAGGCCGTGCTGGCGGCTGCCGAAAAAGTCGCCGGGGCCGCGGGTCTCCAGATCGTACTGCGCCACCGCAAAGCCGTCCGTGGTGCTGCACAAAAATTTCAGCCGCTTTTGTACGTTTTCGCTTTGGCTGTCGCTGACAAGAAAGCACCAGCTCTCCGCTGCACCGCGTCCCACGCGGCCGCGCAGCTGGTGCAGGGCGCTCAGACCGTAGCGCTCTGCGTTTTCAATCACCATTACGCTGGCATTGGGCACATCCACACCCACCTCAATGACGGTGGTGGACACCAGTGCGTCCAGCCGTCCGGCTTTGAAGTCCTCCATCACGGCAGCTTTCTCCTTGGGTTTGAGCTTGCCGTGCATCAGGCCTACCCGGCGCTCCGGCAGCAGGGCTTTGGCAATGTCCTCGTAGTAGCTCTTAACGGCGTTCAGCCCGCCATCCGGTGTGTCCTCGATGGCGGGGCAGACCAGATACACCTGCCGCCCGCGCCCGATCTCCTGATCGAGAAAATGGTAGAGGTCGCGCCGCTTTTTGCCGGTGATGCAGCGGGTCTTGACCGGGGTGCGGCCCGGCGGCAGCTCGTCCAGAATGGAGATGTCCAAATCGCCGTAGATGAGCAGGCCCAGCGTGCGGGGAATGGGCGTTGCGCTCATCACCAGCAGGTGCGGATTCGCGGCCTTTTCAGCCAGCATCCCGCGCTGCCGTACCCCAAAGCGGTGCTGCTCGTCGATCACGGCAAGACCCAGCCGGGCAAATTCTACGCCTTC
>ERZ780178.2112-NODE-2112-length-11834-cov-2.250955_pt1 | contig 11834 bp, 9 predicted proteins | sample MGYA00511018_ERZ780178 | MGnify/ENA primary metagenome ERZ780178 (study PRJEB29588, sample SAMEA2151439) | human gut metagenome | biome: human gut; feature: human-associated habitat; material: faeces | place: Denmark | collected 2008/2010 ...
GGGGTGGAATGGTTGGCACACGACCTGCTTTGGGTTGTCGATGCTTTTAGCCGGGTACCGGGGGCGGTTTTCTCCTTCCGGTTCGATTTTCCTGCGATGCTGGTGGCGTATGGAATGCTTTTGTCTATCCTGTTGTATGGTCATACCGGACGTTCGCGTTATTTGCTCGTCATTCTGTTTTTGTTGTTAATTATACTTCTTGTCCGGGTGATTGAGGATTTAAAGCAGTGTGGAATCTAAAAAAAGTAGTACCTTTGTCATTGAAAATAAGAGAATATATGATTACGAAAATCATTCACGAAGAGAAAATTCAGAAAGCCAAGAAGTACGTCGAGAAAGGCGAAAGTTTTGTAATAGTGACACATGTTACCCCTGACGGGGATGCTATAGGTTCCGCATTGGGACTGTACCATTTTCTGACAGCCTATGGAAAAGATAACGTGACGGTAGTGGTCCCTAACGATTTTCCCCAGTTCTATAAATGGATGCCAGGACATAAAGAAATCGTCATTCATGAGAAATATCCTGATTTTGCCGAACAGCTGATCCGGGATGCGGATGTCTTATTCTGCCTCGATTTCAACGAACCCAAGCGTATCGAAAAATTGGCTCCGGCTGTTGTGGCGGCAGAGGGGCGTAGAGTGATGATCGACCATCATCTGAATCCGGCTGATTTTTGCCGGGTTACGATGTCATATCCTGAAATGTCGTCTACGAGCGAAATGGTTTTCCGTTTCATCTGTCGTATGGGGATGTTCGACCTGATCAATAAAGATTGTGCCGCTTGTATTTATACGGGTATGATGACGGATACCGGTTCGTTTACCTACAATTCGAATAAGCCGGAAATTTATACGATCATAAGCGAACTGATCAAGAAAGGTATCGATAAGGATTTGATCTACCGGAAAGTGAACCAGGTATATTCGGAAAGCCGTTTACGGATGATGGGATACGTTCTGTATGAAAAAATGAAAGTTTATCCGGAGCAACATGCCGCTCTGATCACGCTTTCGCTGGAAGAGATGAACCGTTTCCATTATGTGACAGGTGATACGGAGGGATTTGTCAATCTGCCGTTGAGCATCGAAAATGTGGCTTTCAGTGTCTTTATTCGCGAAGATAAGGATTATGTGAAGATTTCGCTTCGGTCTGTCGGTGATTTCCCCTGCAACCAGTTTGCAAGCCGCTATTTCAATGGCGGCGGACATAAAAATGCTTCGGGTGGAGAATTTTATGGCTCATTGGCCGATGCTGTTGCCGTATTTGAAAAAGGCCTGGAGGAATTTAATCCTAATAAAACAGAAGATTTAGATAAACATGACTGAGATGTGGCGGAGATTGTATACATTTGCCATTCATTTACAATAAATAGGTAACAGATGAAGAGAGGTTTTTATATCCTGTTGATTATGTGCACCGCCATAATGGTGGTGTCGTGTGACAAGACAAAGTCATACACTGATATGTTGAAGGCCCAGGAGAAAGCTATTGATCGTTTGCGTGCGGATAGTGGATTGGTTTTTCTGGAAGAATTTCCGACTGACAGCATTTTTAAGGAAAATGAATTTGTTGAGTTGGATAATGGTGTTTATCTGAATATCGTCAATAAAGGAAACAGTGAACGTGCGGTACTGGGACAAACGGCGATCCGTTCCCGTTTCATCGCCCGGATGTTTATGGAAAACAGTAGCATGAGAACCGGTACTGTCGACCTGCTCGGTCCTAATTCAAACGGTACACATCCGGTAGAGTTCAGATATGGTTATTATACTTCTTTGAATCCTGATTACTCTTATACATGGGATATGTTTATTTGTGAAGGTTTAGGTGCCGGACTTCCTTACGTGGGAGACAGCGCGGTTGTCAAACTGATCGTTCCGTTTAAACTGATGAGCAGTGATTTTCAAAGCTCAGGGACACCTGTGTTTTTTGAGAAAGTGAAGTATACTTTTATAAAATAAATCTAACTAAATGACACTGATTAAATCTATTTCTGGTATCCGTGGAACAATAGGCGGGAACCCGGAAGACGGGCTCAATCCGTTGGCTATTGTTAAGTTTGTGGCTGCTTATGCTACATTCATTAAGAAAAACACGAAGGTGACAACAAACAAGATCGTGGTAGGTCGTGATGCACGTATCTCTGGTCCGATGGTTAAACAAGTCGTTCTCGGTGCGCTTACGGGAATGGGCTTTGACGTGGTAGATATCGATCTGGCTACTACTCCGACTACCGAGTTAGCTGTTGCCTGGGAAGAAGCTTGTGGCGGTATTATTTTTACTGCCGGCCACAATCCGAAACAATGGAATGCCCTGAAGTTATTGAACGAACGGGGGGAATTCTTGAATGCTGCCGAAGGTGCCGAGGTGCTGAAGATTGCTGCTGAAGAAAGTTTCGTATTTGCTGATGTCGACAATTTAGGAAAAGTCTATGTCAATAATACTTACAATCAAAAGCACATCGAGAGTGTGTTGAAGCTGGATTTGGTGGATGTCGAGGCTATCAGAGCTGCTAATTTCCGTGTCGCTATCGACTGTGTAAACTCGGTAGGCGGTGTTGTTATTCCTGAATTGCTTTCAGCTTTGGGGGTAAAGGAAATTTTCAAGTTGCATTGTGCTCCTCACGGTAACTTTGCACATAATCCGGAACCGATCCCTGAAAACCTGACGGAGATCTCCGACCTGATGAAGCATGCCAAAGCCGATGTCGGTTTTGTTGTGGATCCGGACGTAGACCGTCTGGCTATTATCAGCGAAGACGGGGAGATGTTTGGAGAAGAATATACACTGGTGGCTGTCAGCGACTACGTTTTGAGTCATACACCGGGCAATACGGTCAGCAACCTGAGCTCAAGCCGTGCTCTGCGTGACGTTACCCGTGCTCATGGTTGCGAGTACAATGCGGCAGCAGTGGGCGAAGTGAATGTCGTAACGAAGATGAAAGCGACTAATGCTATTATCGGTGGCGAAGGCAATGGAGGTGTGATCTATCCGGCCAGCCATTACGGTCGTGATGCTTTGGTGGGTATCGCCTTGTTCCTGACTCATCTGGCAAAGAAGCAGATGAAGACAAGCGAACTGCGTGCTTCCTATCCTCCGTACTTCATTTCCAAGAAGAAAGTAGAACTGACTCCAGATATCGATGTAGATGCTATCTTGGCAAAAGTAAAAGAGAAATTTGCCCAGTATGATATCACCGATATCGATGGTGTGAAGATCGACTTCCCTGAAAAATGGGTGCATCTGCGTAAGAGCAATACGGAACCGATTATCCGTATTTATTCCGAAGCTCACACGATGCAGGAAGCGGAAGAGATTGGTGACGAGCTGATTCAGATCATTCGCGATATGTGTAAATAATCTTTCATCAAGATAAAAAAGAAAAGAGGTTATGCTTGATTGCATCTCCTCTTTTTTGTATTTTCGAAACAGATATGTTTTTTAAATGCCAGTCGCTGTCCAAATTGGCAGATATTTTCCTTTCAAACGAAGAATTTCTTTTCAAACAGATAGATACTTTTAGGGAAAACCTTGTATTTTTATGGAACAAAAAGCCACGGTTTTTAAAGGATTGAGGTCTGGATAATACAATAAAAAGGCATTTATCTCCGTATAAATCCGTATAAAATAGTAATTTTGTAAACTAATTAGGTTATGTATATGCTAAGAACGGAAATTAGGAAACTGGGAGGATTGATTTGTTTCTTGTTTGTGATGTTGGCCATTCAGGCACAGCAATATACGGTGACAGGAGGAAATGGGGTTCCTTATTTGTTGGAGAATCCAGGGAATCGTATACGAGTTTATTTGGTGTATGGAATGGATAATGTGGAGATTAGCTATACATCTTCGTCTACTAATCATCAATGGTATCGATATAAGCAAAAGGCATTGGACCGGGAACCTGTTCCGTGTGAACAGAATGGGGAGACATCCGTTGTCCGGAATATAGAGGAGGATGCCGGGTATTATGTGGAAGATCCGGCTTCCGGTTTGAATGGTTGGTATGTATGGATCATTGATTATAGTAAATACGCTTTTAATGTCGAAAGCATTACAGTCAAAGGAAATTGTGACGGCTTTTGGCTGGAAGGTTCTCCGACTGTCCCAGTTATGTATTATTATACCCCGACGGGAAATCGGATAACGGTGAAGCGGGAGTTCAATGTCGCTTATCAGACATTGGAGTGGTCTGAAGACAACAACTATTTTTCGCCCAAGAATGTGCAAAGATCACTGACGGAAGGGCCTTATTCGACAAAGATAAACGATAACGAAACAATTCCGTTGTGCGATACGGAAGTCACACTTTCCGGTGATCAGTTTGCAAAACATTTCGGAATAGAGAAAGCAATCACTTCGGAAACCTATCAGGTGGTGGCCGTCGAAGTGCATGTCGATACGACGTTTATAATGGATAATGCGGAGAATATGACAGCTGGAGACGGGGAATATATTTCCGCTCCGGCAACGGTCACTTTTCGGGCGTATGCCAATGATCCGGTAGCGACGCTGTATACCTGGAAGATATATAGGAGCGACCAGGAAAACGGAGCTGAGAATCCGCTGGTGGAATATAGGGATGAGGAGATCGACTATACGTTTACGGAGAAAGGTGATTATACGGCGGTTGCGACTGTCAGCAACGCGACAGGAGAATGCGAGGCGGTTTCCAATTCTATTGAAATCAAGATTGCAGAATCGGAATTGCAGATCCCGAACGCTTTCTCGCCAGGTACGACGCCTGGTATCAATGATGAATTTCGTGTCGCCTATAAATCGATAGTTCAGTTTAAGTGTTGGATATTTAATCGATGGGGAGTACAGATGTTCCATTCTACTAATCCGGCTGAAGGGTGGGATGGCAAAAAAGGTGGGAAATATGTCGCTCCCGGCGTCTATTTTTATGTGATAGATGCAGTGGGATCGGATGGTATTAAATATAATAAAAAAGGTTCTATAAATATTCTTAGACCCAAGAAGATTGATGATGAAATTATTGAACAGTAATAGTATAGTCGGTTTTGTGGTGGGTAGTGCTGTGTGCCTGACCGCCTGCCTCTCCATTGGTTCGAGTGATTCGGAAAAAGTGAAAGACCAACGTCCGGTCGTTTCATCGGTGACCATGTCGCCTGATATTCCTTCTTCCGTCTCTTTTTGCGGAAAAGATATCGATTTGACGCGTTATAATATGCATGAAGGTTTTGACCGGGAATTGAGTAGCTTTACCTATTTCCATTCTACTACCATGTTGCTGATCAAGCGGGCAAACCGCTATTTCTCGATAATCGAACCGATCCTGAAAGCCAATGGCATTCCGGACGACTTCAAGTATCTGGCGGTGATCGAGAGCCATCTCGATCCGCGTGTCTCATCGCCTGCACGGGCAGTAGGAACTTGGCAGTTGCTGGAAGGAACGGCCCGGCAGTACGGATTGACGATAACATCTACGGTTGACGAACGTTGCGATGTGACAAAGGCGACCGAAGCAGCCTGTCGTTATCTGAAAGCGGCTTATGAAAAATATGGAGACTGGGCGATGGTCGCGTCTTCCTATAATGCCGGTATGGGACGTATTTCGGGAGAGCTTGTCAAGCAGGATGCAGACAGTTCGTTTGACCTTTGGCTGGTGGAGGAAACAACCCGCTATGTATATCGTATCATGGCTATCAAGCAGATATTTGAAGCCCCTTATAAATATGGGTTCGTGCTAAGAGCGCAGGATCTGTATAAACCGATCGCATGCGAGAGTGTTGCCGTCTCGACGGATATTCAGGATTTGTCTGATTTCGCCAAGAAGAATGGTGTCACCTATGCCGATTTGAAACGTTTCAATCCCTGGTTGCGAGATCGTAAATTGCTGACAGCAGGAAAAACATATACGATCCGGATCCCGAAAGAATCTGATATGTATTATAAAACGCCTAACACCTATGTGCATAATCCGGCCTGGGTGGTGAAATAAGAAAACTGAAAAATGATGAAGGATAAGAATGCATTGGAAGGCGGCCGTATTTCCGTTTTAGGCGCGCGTGTCCATAATTTGAAGAATATAGATGTCGACATACCTCGTAACAAGCTCTCCGTAATTACCGGTATGAGCGGTAGTGGTAAATCGTCTTTGGCTTTTGATACGATTTTTGCGGAAGGGCAACGCCGTTATGTGGAGACGTTCTCCGCTTATGCGCGTAACTTCTTGGGAAATATGGAACGGCCGGATGTGGATAAGATCACTGGTCTGAGCCCTGTTATCTCAATCGAGCAGAAAACAACAAACAAGAATCCGAGATCCACAGTGGGGACGACTACCGAGGTTTATGACTTTTTCCGTCTGCTTTATGCAAGGGCGGGAGAGGCTTATTCGTATTTGAGTGGCGAGAAGATGGTGAAATACACCGAGGAGCAGACGCTGGAACTGATTATGAACCAGTATAAGGGGAAGAAGACCTACCTGCTCGCTCCGCTTGTCCGTAATCGTAAGGGACATTATAAGGAACTTTTCGAACAGATGCGGAAAAAAGGCTATCTGAATGTCCGGGTGGATGGTGAGATGAAGGAGATCTTTCATGGTATGAAGCTCGACCGGTATAAGATGCACAGTATCGAGGTTGTGGTCGATAAACTGATCGTTTCGGAATCGGACGAACGTCGTTTGAAAGAAAGCCTGCGTGTCGCTATGAAGCAGGGTGACGGCTTGGTACTCGTGCTGGATGCCGAGACGGACGAAGTGCGCCATTTCAGCCGTCGGCTGATGGATCCGGTGACGGGTTTGTCTTACAGCGAACCAGCTCCCCATAATTTCTCGTTCAACTCTCCGCAGGGTGCTTGCCCGAAATGTAAAGGATTGGGACAGGTCAATTTGTTGGACATGAACAAAATCGTCCCCGATGCCTCGCTCAGCATTTACAGCGGTGGGATTGTGGCGTTAGGAAAATATAAAAACTCCCTGATATTTTGGCAGATCGAAGCTATTTGCGAGAAATATGGCGTAACACTGAAAACCCCGATCAAAGACATCCCGGAAGAAGCGATCGATGAGATCATGAACGGGACGGACGAACGCCTGCAAATAAAAAACGATTCGCTGGGTACTTCCAATTATTTCCTGTCGTATGAAGGAGTTGCCAAATATATTCTGATGCAGCAGGAGAGTGAGGCTTCCGCTTCCGCGCAGAAATGGGCGGGACAGTTTATACGGATGGCTACCTGTCCGGAATGTAACGGGCAGCGGTTGAACAAGGAAGCGCTGCATTATAAGATAGCCGGAAAGAATATTGCCGAACTTTCGGCAATGGATATCTCTGAATTGTATGAGTGGTTGGAGGGTGTCGAGGAGCAGTTGAATCCTAAGCAGAGGCAGATTGCTGTCGAAATCTTGAAGGAGATCCGTTCACGTCTGAAATTCCTGTTAGATGTCGGATTGGACTATCTCGCGTTGAACCGTGCTTCGGCGACGTTATCGGGGGGTGAGAGTCAACGCATCCGTTTGGCGACCCAGATCGGTAGCCAGCTGGTCAATGTACTTTATATCTTGGATGAACCGAGTATAGGGTTGCACCAGCGGGATAACGTTCGTTTGATCAACTCGTTGAAAGAGTTGCGCGATACGGGCAACTCTGTTGTCGTGGTCGAGCATGACAAAGACATGATGTTGAATGCGGACTATGTGGTCGATATGGGACCGAAGGCTGGTCGTCTAGGAGGAGAAGTTGTTTTTGCCGGAACTCCCGGAGAAATGTTGAAAGCTGACACGCTTACTTCGGCCTACCTGAACGGGAAGACGGAGATTGCCGTTCCGGAAGAGCGGCGGAAAGGAAACGGACAGTTTATCACGATAAAAGGGGCGAGCGGGAATAATCTGCGGAATGTGGATGTCACGTTCCCGTTGGGTACGCTGATCTGTGTCACGGGCGTGTCCGGTAGCGGAAAGTCTTCTTTGATCAACCGGACCTTGCAGCCGATTCTCAGCCAGCATTTCTATCGTTCCCTGGAAGATCCGTTGCCTTACAAATCAATCGAAGGGATAGACAATGTGGATAAGATAGTCAATGTGGACCAGTCACCGATCGGACGTTCGCCGAGAAGTAATCCGGCTACTTATACCGGCGTCTTTTCGGATATACGCAATCTGTTTGTGGATCTGCCTGAATCGAAAGTGCGTGGCTACAAACCCGGACGTTTCTCGTTCAATGTCTCCGGCGGACGTTGCGAGACGTGCAAAGGGAACGGTTACAAGACGATCGAGATGAATTTCCTGCCGGATGTGCTGGTTCCCTGTGAAGAATGTCATGGCAAGCGATACAACCGGGAAACGTTGGAAGTCCGCTTTCGCGGGAAATCCATTGCGGATATTCTGGATATGACGATCAATATGGCGGTGGAGTTTTTCGAGAATATTCCCTCGATCTTGTCGAAAGTGAAGGTATTGCAGGATGTAGGCCTGGGCTATATCAAGTTGGGGCAACCTTCCACGACTCTCTCCGGCGGTGAGAGCCAGCGTGTCAAACTGGCGACCGAACTGGCCAAGAAAGATACGGGCAAGACGCTTTACGTATTGGACGAGCCGACGACCGGTCTTCATTTCGAAGATATACGGGTTTTGTTGGGCGTCCTGAACAAATTGGTGGATAAGGGTAATACGATCATCGTCATCGAGCATAACCTCGATGTCATCAAATGTGCCGACTATCTGATCGATATGGGTCCCGAAGGCGGACGTAACGGCGGGCAGGTCCTTTTCACCGGAACTCCCGAAGAAATGGTAAAAGCGAAAACGAAGAGCTATACGGCTCCATTTTTGAAAGACGAATTAAAAAGCGATAAGAAATGAAGAATCCTATTCAGATGATTAAACAATGCGTGGAGAAGGAAGAACCTTACTTTCTGCTGCGCGGACAGGATTTGTGTGCATTGAAGGCCATCGAAACCTATTATGAGGAGGTGAAGAAGCACGTGAAAGACCCTTATTTTATTGAGGAGATAGGAGAGATAATGAAAGATTTCCGGGCTTTCCGGGAAGAACAGGAAACCCATATACCGGATTAAAAGATGGCGTACGACAGTTACAAGACCATTAAGCAGGTAGCTGAAGGGTATTATACGGAGAAGCGCAGCCGCTTTATCTCGTATGCGATTCCGGTGCGTACGGTGGAAGAGGTGAAAGAGCAACTGGACAAATATCGTAAACAGTATTATGACGCCCGCCATGTCTGCTGGGCCTATATGTTAGGTCCCGAACGCCTAACTTTTCGTGCGAACGATGACGGCGAGCCTTCCTCTACTGCCGGAAAACCGATTCTGGGACAGATCAACTCGAACGGGTTGACAGATATCCTGATCGTCGTGATCCGCTATTTCGGCGGAATCGAATTAGGGACGAGCGGTTTGATTGTTGCTTACCGGACAGCCGCCGCCGAAGCAATAGCTGCTGCCGAGATAGAAGAGCGCACTGTTGATGAAGATATCACCATTGCGTTCGAATACCCTTATCTGAACGGAATCATGCGCATTGTCAAGGAAGAGAATCCAGTGATCGTCTCCCAAAAGTTTGAAATGGATTGTGAAATGACCCTTCGTATCCGCAAAGGAGAGGCCGAACGTTTGAAAGCGCGGTTATTAAAGGTGGAAAGTGTCTATATTCCCAGAACCGAATTTTAAGTAAGTTGTTATATTATTATAATTCTAAACAAAAACAATTTGTAAATAATGAAGAAGATTCTTTTATTTTCTTTTTTTCTGATGTTGGGATTGGTCGTATCTCAATTCCTGCCGGCGATGGTAGGTGAGGGGTATTCGTCGGTGAAGACGGTCTCCAATACCCTGTTGTATGTCTGCCTGGCCTTTATCATGATAAATGTGGGACGGGAGTTCGAAATGGATAAAAGCCGTTGGCGATCCTATACTGAAGATTATTTTATTGCAATGGCGACGGCTGCTTTCCCCTGGATCTTCGTGGCGCTATATTATATGTTCGTGTTGCTTCCGGATATTTACTGGAACAGTGGAGAAGCTTGGAAAGAAAACCTTTTGTTGAGCCGGTTTGCAGCCCCGACTTCAGCCGGTATACTGTTTACAATGTTGGCGGCGGCAGGGTTGAAATCTTCTTGGGTATACAAGAAGGTGCAGGTATTGGCAATCTTCGACGACCTTGATACGATTCTGTTGATGATTCCTTTGCAGATTATGATGGTAGGCTTGCGCTGGCAGTTGGGCGTTATCATTTTGATCGTGATGGTCCTTCTGGTCATCGGATGGAGAAAGATGGGCAGTTATGACATGCGGCAGGATTGGAAGGAAATTCTTTTCTATGCCGTCCTTCCCTGCGGGATTACGCAGGCGGTTTATTGGGTGTCCAAATACCTTTATGGCGAAGATGCCAGCATCCATATCGAGGTCTTGTTGCCTGCGTTTGTATTGGGTATGGTGATGAGGCATAAGCATATTGATACGAAGGTCGAACGCAATGTGGCGACAACAGTCTCGTTCCTCTTTATGTTTCTGGTAGGAGTCAGCATGCCAGTCTTTTTCGGAGTGGATTTTGCCGCGCAGTCTGTAGAAGCGACAACAATAACCGGAGCGCAGCCGATGATGTCTTTGCCGATGATCATCCTGCATGTCGTGATTGTTTCGTTTCTGTCCAATATCGGGAAACTGTTCCCGTTGTTTTTTTATCGGGAAAGACGGAAGCGCGAACGTCTGGCGCTATCGATTGGTATGTTTACACGCGGTGAAGTAGGGGCCGGAATTATCTTTATCGCGCTTGGTTACAATTTAGGAGGCCCAGCGCTTATGATTTCCGTGCTCACCATAGTGTTTAATTTAATTTTAACTGGTATATTTGTCGTGTGGGTTGAAAAACTGACTCGCAGCGCTTACAAGTTGGAGCAAGTTGACATGTAAGTGTACAGTTGTTAGGAAAAAATCAAAGGGAAGCGGTTTGCACGCCGCTTCCCATAAATATTTAAATACCATATGGATAGAACCATCAACGTTATCCTTAAACCGTTGCGTCGTTTTGCTATGCAAAAACCGAATGCGAGTATCTTATTATTCATGGCTATGATTCTTGCTATGCTATTTGCCAATTCCCCTTGGGCGGAGTCCTACCATAACATCTTATCTCATCCGATTGATTTGAAGATAGGTAATTTCACACCGTTTATGCATCATGGAGAAGTGATGCCGATGCTGGCCTTTGTGAATGATGCCTTGATGGCAGTCTTCTTTTTTGTGATTGGATTGGAGATTAAGCAGGAAATTCTGATTGGGGAGTTGAGTTCGGTACGGAAAGCACTGCTTCCGATTATTGCGGCCTGCGGCGGGATGATCGTTCCGGTATTGTTTTATTTTCTGGTTTGTCATTCGGCACCCGAAGTGCGAGGTGTGGCTATTCCGATGGCGACCGATATCGCCTTTGCCTTGGCTGTTTTAGGGTTGTTGGGAAAACGGGTTCCACTCAGCATGCGTATTTTTTTGACGGCATTGGCGGTGGTGGATGATATCGGCGGAATCATTATTATCGCCTTGTTTTATAGTGGTGAGATTGCGTTTGAGCCACTTCTGATCTCACTCGCCTTGCTGGCTTTGCTATATGTAGGGGGAAGGATGAGGGTGAATAACATTGCTTTCTACTATATAATAGGTTTCTTTGTGTGGATGCTATTTCTTGAGTCGGGTATTCATCCGACCATAGCGGGTGTGCTGGTCGCATTCACCGTTCCGGCTCGTCCGGTTGTTAAGTTGGATGATTTCACTTGTGAAATGACCGGCTATCTGGATATGCTGGATTACACAGAAGTGCGTCATTCCCGGAAAGCGGCGGTTCTTTCATC
>ERZ780178.2118-NODE-2118-length-11815-cov-5.375170_pt1 | contig 11815 bp, 10 predicted proteins | sample MGYA00511018_ERZ780178 | MGnify/ENA primary metagenome ERZ780178 (study PRJEB29588, sample SAMEA2151439) | human gut metagenome | biome: human gut; feature: human-associated habitat; material: faeces | place: Denmark | collected 2008/2010 ...
AAATAAGCGTAAAATCCTATTGCAGATGTTCTGAGTTAGTCTGCAATAGGATTTTTTATTGGTGCCGTTCAAAGAAATAAAAAGCCTTAAAACGTTTCTTTTATCTGCTTAAGGCTGTATAATATAATTATGAATTTATTTGTTGAGTAATTACTATACATTAAGTAGGAGGTTTTGACATGACTGATATCAAGAAGGAACAGGAAAGAGAAGAGCTTCACCGTGCTATTTGGGCGATTGCGGATGAGCTGCGCGGAGCTGTAGACGGCTGGGACTTTAAAAACTATGTGCTTGGCACTATGTTTTATCGCTTTATTTCTGAGGATCTGACTAATTATATTAACCAAAATGAGATTGAAGCAGGTGATGCTGACTTTGATTATGCTAAGATGTCAGACGAGGACGCAGAGGAAGCCCGCGAAGGTCTTATCGAGGAAAAGGGCTTTTTTATGCTGCCCAGCGAACTCTTCTGCAATGTTTGTGCTAATGCAGCCAACGACGAGAACCTTAACGAACGCTTAGAGCGTATCTTTAACAACATCGAGGGTTCTGCTAAGGGCAGTGAGTCTGAGGCTGATTTCTCCGGTCTGTTCGATGATTTTGACGTTAACAGCAATAAGCTTGGTTCTACTGTAGCGAAGCGTAACGAGCGCCTTGCCAAGCTGCTTAACGGCGTGAAGGATATGAACCTTGGTGATATCAATGACCATTCTATTGATGCTTTTGGTGATGCTTACGAATACCTTATGGGCATGTATGCATCCGGTGCCGGTAAAAGCGGCGGCGAGTTCTTTACCCCGCCGGAAGTAAGCGTACTGCTTACCCGCTTGGGCACGGTAGGCAAGAAGGAAATCAATAAGGCTTATGACCCTGCCTGCGGCTCCGGCTCCTTGCTGCTCAAATGTGCTGAGCTTTTGGGCAGGGAGGCTGTCCGCAGCGGTTTCTATGGTCAGGAAATCAATATCACTACCTATAACCTCTGCCGTATTAACATGTTCCTGCATAAGATAGGCTTTGATAAGTTTGATATTGCCTGCGAGGACACGCTAACCAATCCGCAGCATTGGGATGAAGAACCCTTTGAGCTAATCGTATCAAACCCGCCGTATTCCGTAAAATGGGTTGGTGACGGCGATGCTACCTTGATTAACGATCCGCGTTTTGCACCTGCAGGCGTGCTTGCACCCAAGAGCAAGGCTGATATGGCTTTCATTATGCACAGCCTGTCCTGGCTTGCTGCTAACGGCACGGCTGCCATTGTATGCTTCCCCGGTATCATGTACCGTGGCGGTGCGGAGCAGAAGATTCGCAAGTATTTGGTGGACAACAACTATGTAGATGCGGTTATTCAGCTTAGCGGCGGCCTTTTCTTCGGTACGAGCATTGCAACCTGTATTATGGTGTTAAAAAAAGGCAAAAGAGATAACAAGGTTATGTTCATTGATGCCTCCAAGGAATACATTAAGGTTACGAATAACAATAAGCTGACGCCCGAAAATATTGACCGCATCGTTGATGTTTTTGCCAAACGTGAGGATGTTGCTCATTTCAGCCATCTGGCAGATTATGCGGAAATCGCCGAGAACGATTTCAACCTTTCGGTTTCTACTTATGTGGAGCCTGAGGACACCCGTGAGAAGATTGATATCGTTAAGCTCAATGCGGAAATTGCGGAGATTGTTGCCCGTGAGCAGGTTCTGCGCAGCGAAATCGACAAGATTATTGTGGAAATTGAGGGGTAAATCGCTAGCCGTAGCTACCGAATAGAAGCTTGCTATTTAGTATAGTTGAAATATTTGGCACGCGTGCGTGCCATTTTCTGATGTTACAGAATAGAGGTAGGGTAATGGGTAAAAATTTAATGACTGATGAATATAATGCTACTCTTATTGATATTAAGAATATAATATTTCAAAGTAGAGATAAGGCATACAAAGTTATTAGTTACGCAACGCTTGATACCTATTGGAAAATCGGGAAAAGGATTTTTAAAGAAGAGCAAAATGGTAAAGAACGTGCGGCATATGGAGAAAATTTAATTAAGATATTATCAGCAGAGCTGACTAAAGAATATGGCAAAGGTTTTTCGGAAAGAAATCTGCGTAATTTTAGAAAGTTTTATATACTTTTTCCGGATAAAGCAATTTGGCAGACATGTCTGCCAAATCTTAATTGGTCGCATATTTGCAGCCTTCTTCGTGTTTCTGACGAAGCTGCCCGCCTTTGGTATATGAAAGAAGCAGCGAGCGAAGGTTGGAGTTCACGCACTCTTGATAGGAACATTGGCACACAATATTATTACCGCCTGCTGCAATCGCCGCAAAAAGAAAAGATTATTGCGGAAATGAAGGAAAAAACCGCAGAGTATCAAAAGAACAAGTTTGAGCTTTTGAAAAGTCCGATTATCGCCGAATTTCTTGGCTTTCGTACCGAGGATTCTTTTGTGGAATCTGATCTTGAAGCAGCGATTCTGTCACATATCCGCGATTTTCTTATGGAAATGGGCAGAGGTTTTGCGTTTGTTGCACGCCAACAGCATATCGTGACGGATACGCAGGATTATTATATTGATTTGGTGTTTTACAATATAGAGTTGAAATGTTATGTGCTGATTGACTTGAAAATGGGCACGATTACGCATCAGGATGTGGGACAGATTGATATGTATGTGCGGATGTACGACGAGTTGAAACGCAAAGAGGGCGATAATCCCACGATTGGCATTTTGCTTTGCAGCGAAACGAGCGAGGATATCGCACGCTATTCTGTGCTGCACGACAATGACAGGCTTTTCATGTCGAAGTATCTGACCTATCTGCCGACGAAGGAGCAGTTGCGCACGGAAATTGAAAGGCAGAAGGATATATTTTATATGCAACATCCGCAGGAGAAGGAAGATGGTGGTGAAACACAATGAGTAATTTGGAAGAGTTGATTGAGAAATTGTGCCCTGATGGGGTGGAGTATAAAAGTTTAATTGATTTGTGTGATGTTTTGTATGGATTTCCTTGTGATGCTTCTAAATTTAATGATGATATGATTGGGCTGCCTCTGGTTCGAATCAGAGATGTGTTAGAAGGAAAATCTGATACTTATACTATTGAATCCGTTCCTGAAGAGTATAAAATTCATTCTGGAGATTTATTGGTTGGGATGGATGGTAATTTTCATGTTGGCATTTGGAAAGATATAGAAGCAATTTTATGTCAGCGGGTTTGTAGAATATCGTCTAAAGATAATGATGTTTTGTTAGATGGTTTTTTGAATCATTTAATTGGACCTATCATGAAAAAAATTGAATTAGGCAAACAAAGTGGTACGGTTAAGCATTTATTAGCGAAGGATATAAAAGCAATTAAGCTCCCTGTACCTCCTCTGGAGGTACAACGTGAGATTGTCCGGATTCTGGACAATTTCACGTTCTTAACTACCGAGCTTGCAGCCGAGCTTGCAGCTCGGCAGAAGCAGTATGAATATTATCGGGATTTACTGTTGACGTTCAAATCGAATGAGAGTACCATTTTGAACGAACGAACGAACGAACTAGAGCTTAGTGGCGCTATTCGCTGGATGAAGCTGGGGGATATTGCTGATATTGGTACAGGAAATGGTAATACCAATGAAGGATTAGACACAGGCAAATATCCTTTCTTTGTGAGATCTCAGGATATTAAGTATAAGAATGAATATGATTTTGATGAAACAGCTATTATAACGTCTGGTGATGGTGTGGGAGTAGGAAAAATATTTCATTTTGTAAGTGGAAAGTATGCTTTGCATCAAAGAGCGTATAGGGTACATATTATATCTGATAATGTATTACCTAAGTATTTTTTCTATTACTTTAAGAATTCCTTTTTAACATATATCAGTAAAGCTTCATTTCATTCATCTGTAACATCAATTCGCAGACCTATGATGATTAATTTTCCTGTACCCGTCCCACCTCTCGAAGTCCAACAACGCATCGTCGGTATCCTTGACCGCTTCGATGTTCTCTGCAACGACATCTCCAGCGGTCTGCCGGCAGAAATTGAAGCGCGCCAAAAACAGTATGAATACTATCGTGACAAGCTTTTAACCTTTAAGGAACTTAAAAAGGAGGCGTAAGCCATGCCTTATTTCAATATCGTAGCGGAAACTACGGAAAGCACGGTTATAACCGAATATGAGCCTGTGCCAAGACGCTCGGACAGCTATCAGAGCGAAGCGGAGCTGGAAAAGGAATTTATCCGCCTGCTGGTTGAACAGGGCTACACCTATCTGAACATTCATAAGGAAGCAGACCTTATCGCTAATCTGCGTGAACGCTTGGAAGAGCTTAACAACATTAAGTTTACGGACAGCGAATGGGAGCAGTTCTTTGCTACTGCTATCGCTAATCCTAATGACAAGATTGAAGATAAGACGCAGACAATCCAGGAGGACTATGTAAAGGTTCTGAAGCGTGAGGACGGCACTTCCAAGAATATCCGCCTCATCGACAAGAAGAACGTGCATAACAACCGCCTGCAGGTGCTTAATCAGTACGAGAATGGCAAGGCAGAGGGTGCAAAGTATAATAACCGCTACGATGTTACTGTACTCGTAAACGGCCTTCCGCTAGTCCATATCGAGCTAAAGCGCAGGGGAGTGCCTATCCGCGAAGCTTTTAACCAGATTGAGCGTTACCAGCGTGATTCCTTCTGGGCAGGCTGCGGACTCTTCGAATATGTGCAGATTTTCGTTATATCCAACGGTACGCTGACCAAGTATTACTCTAATACTACCCGTATCAATACAATCAAGGATGCAGTGAGCGGCAAAACTAAAAAGAGCAAGACCAGCAACAGCTTTGAGTTTACAAGCTACTGGGCCGATGCCAATAACAAAGTAATTCATGATATAGTAGATTTTGCCAAAACCTTCTTTGCCAAGCACACGTTACTTAACATCATCACCAGATACTGCATTTTCACCTCCGAAAAGATGCTGATGGTTATGCGTCCTTATCAGATTACGGCAACGGAACGCATCCTGAACCGCATTGAGATTGCGCACAACTATAAGAAATACGGCAACGTAGCCGGAGGCGGTTTTATCTGGCATACTACCGGCAGCGGTAAGACCTTGACTAGCTTTAAGACTGCAAGACTGGCTTCACAGCTTGATTTCGTTGATAAGGTTCTCTTTGTTGTAGACCGCAAAGACCTAGACTACCAGACCATGAAGGAATATGACCGCTTCGAGAAGGGTGCTGCCAACAGCAATACCAGCACGGCGATTCTGAAAAAGCAATTAGAGAATCCTAATGCTAAAATCATTATCACTACGATACAGAAGCTTGCTAATTTTATTAAGAGAAACCAGCAGCATGATGTCTATAATAAGGAAATAGTTATCATCTTCGATGAATGCCATCGTTCTCAATTCGGTGATATGCATACCGATATTATCAAGCATTTCAAGAAGTATTACCTGTTCGGCTTCACCGGTACGCCTATCTTTGCCAAGAACGCAGGCGCAAGGAAGAACGCACAGCTTATGACTACGGAGCAGGCCTTCGGTGATAAGCTCCACACCTATACCATCGTTGATGCTATTAATGACAAGAACGTCCTGCCCTTTCGCGTTGATTTTATCAAGACTATGGCGCTGGAAGAGGATATCAAGGACGAAGATGTATGGGGCATTGACCGTGAGAAGCCAATGATGGCTCCCGAACGTATCTCGCTTGTAACCAAGTATATTCTCAATAACTTTGACCGTAAGACCTATCGTGGTGACAAGACCTATGTGTTCAACGCTCTGACCAACATTAAGGATGTTGCTTCTGCAGGCCGTCAAGAGGTTGAAGAAATCAAGCGTAAGCAGCGTCTGAGCGGTTTTAACTCTATTTTCGCGGTAGCTTCTGTGCCGATGGCTAAGCTCTATTATCAGGAGTTTAAAAAGCAGATGGCGGAAGATCCTTCCAAGTCTTTGAAAATAGCAACTATCTTCAGCTATGGAGCTAATGAAGAAGAAGCTGACGGCGTTATTGATGACGAGAACTCCGAGGATACATCGGCTCTGGACCAGAATTCAAGAGATTTCCTTGAAGATGCTATCCGTGACTATAACGTCATGTTCCATACGAATTATGATACTTCCTCTGACAAGTTCCAAAACTACTATAAGGACGTATCACTGCGCATGAAGAACAAGGAGCTTGACCTGCTTATTGTCGTAAATATGTTCCTTACAGGCTTTGATGCAACCACGCTCAATACACTTTGGGTTGACAAAAACTTAAAGATGCATGGGCTTATTCAGGCGTTCAGCCGTACAAACCGTATCCTGAATTCCATTAAGACCTACGGCAACATTGTATGCTTCCGCAGACTTCAGCCACGCATGGAAAGTGCTATTGCGCTTTTCGGAGACCGTGATGCGAGCAGCATTGTGCTTGTGCGTACCTTTAAAGAATATTATTACGGCTGCAGGGACGATGATGGCAAGCCTGTTCGTGGTTATATTGATATGATTGCTGAGCTGCAGGAAAAATATCCTGCCTCCGAGCATCAGATTATTGGCGAAAAGAACCAAAAGAACTTTATTATGCTTTTCGGTGCAGTGCTTCGTATGCGCAATTTGCTTAGCTGCTTCGATGAATTTGTTGGCAAGGAAGGCATCAGCGAACGTGATATGCAGGATTACCTTAGCATTTACGAGGATTTGCGTCAAAACTGGCCTCCTAAAGGACCGGAAGGCGAGAAAACCGACATCACCGATGATGTTGTCTTTGAGGTTGAGCTTGTAAAGCAGATTGAAGTCAACATTGACTATATCCTTATGCTGGTTAAACAGTACCATGACAGCAATTGCGAGGACAAGGAAATACTGGTTACTATCCAAAAGGCTGTTGATTCCAGTCCGACTCTGCGCAGCAAGAAAAAGCTTATTGAAGCGTTTATTGAGGATGTCAACGATAGTGACGGTAACGATATAATCGGCGACTGGAATGACTTTGTCTTTGAAAAGCGTGAAGAAGAGCTTGAGGATATTATCAAGGCTGAAAAGCTGAAGCCTGAAGCTACACGCAACTTTCTTGAAAACGCATTTCAACAGGGTGAAATAAAAACTACCGGTACGGATATTGATAGCATGATGCCGCCTGTAAGCCGTTTCACGAAAAATAATAAGCGTGAAGAAAAGAAGATGGGTATTATTGACCGTTTGAAGGCTTTCTTTGAGAAGTATTTTGGTATCGGTGGCAACAGAAGTTTTTTCAGTAATAAAGAGGAATGATCGCAAGAGGAGTGAAATTATGCCTAAGACGGAAATCTCTTTTGAAATTGTTGAACATATCGGTGTTCTGAGCACCGGTTCTAAAGGCTGGACTAAAGAGCTTAACCTGATATCCTGGAACGGGCGTGCGCCTAAGTACGACCTTCGCGAATGGTCTCCGGAGCACGACAAAATGGGTAAGGGTGTGACGCTCAGTAAAGAAGAGCTGGAGGCACTAAAAGATCTTTTGCAAAAAATGTAAGATTGACTTTAAAATAAAATACCGCCAGCGGAAGTCTGGCAACAAAAAATAATTTTAATCTATAAATTAACTATTGCAAGGGAAAGTTTGGGAAGTAAATAAATTGTAAAGTGAGGATGACAACATGAAGAAAATATTTATGGCTATGTTTTTAGCAGCGCTTGTCCCAAGCACTGCGATAGCACACGATTTTAAAACACCATTACAAGATGGTGTTCTAGCGCAGTTTGATGGTATTATCATAAACGGTCAGAATGTAAACGAAGCCTATGAATCGACAAAACAACAAATGGTTGCTGCTGCCAAAGTGAAACTTGATGCTAATGACGCAAAATTTAATGTAGTAGTTAGAGAATACAATGCTAAATATGAGCAAGAGCGTGCCATGGCAAATATTGTATCTAGAATGAATGCTTATGGCGGCAATAATTCATATAATTACCTTCCAACTACTGGCGGTTATATTCATTGGCTTGCATTGCAAGGTGTTGAAGAAGGATGCTTTCATACATCAGTTGCAGAACTAGAGCGGCATGCGACATTATTTGAAGAGCGTGTAGGGTTATGGTTTGATTATATTAACCAAAAACAAAAACATGGAGAAACTGAAGAAGAAATTTACAAAACTGTTTCCCATGAATATATTAATAAACTGTTAACTCCATTTGCTCAAGCCAAAGAAGCAAAAATTCTAGCAGAAGCAGAAGAACAAAATAAAAAAATTAAAGATTATAATTGTCGTGTTGTTGTCGGCACTAAGATAAATACATTAGAAGCCATAGGTTCGATTTTTGGCATAGGCACTGGTGGAGCTAGTAATAAATTATGTAAGGATGAAAAAAAGTGCAAACTTCTTCCCGTTTACAACAATGATATATTAGAGCTTGCTTGTACCTGTGGTCACCCCTTAAGTGATCATAAATTTAAATACAAAAAATACTAAAAAAGAGGCTGGGACAAATGATATGTACCCCAATAATGGAGAACTGGTATTGGGGGTACATATCAAGACAAAACCCGGCCTCTTTAATTATAAATTTTGTTTGAAATAAAAACGCACCTTTATAGACATGAAAAAACCGCCTAGCGGTAAGACGGTTTCTTTCTGAATACAAATTTTTGAGGAGAACCAACTTTCCACGACCAGTTGTCTCTTTATGCTTATTATACGTTTTATCTTGTTATTTGTCAAACTTGGATGGTTGGCAGTGGTTGTTTTGGGAGGGGACTGTGTATTATCTTTGAAGGTTTTTGAGGGCGCTGACTGTGACTGTGCGTGTGATTGCCTTGTACTTAGTAAAGATGTATAATAAAGATAGTTCTATATATTTCTAAATTTTATTGTGGATAGTACAGTTATTTGTGTTTATAATAGAAAACAGAAGAGAGTATCTTGCTGTATTTATTTAGATATAAACATTTTGTCGGAAATATATTCTTAAGATTGATAACAGATAAAGTTGGGAGGATGTGGTAATGGCTAAAGGTGTAATTTATCTTATGACAACGGCTGTTCCGGGCTTAATCAAGATAGGCAAAACAACTATGTCGAACTATTCTAAACGTATGTATTTTTTGGAAAGCAACGGGTACCGCAATGTAGTTTCTATGAAGCGTGCTTTTGCCATTGAAGTAGAAGGTCATGACGAAAAGGAGATACTTTTGCATACTATATTTGCAAAAAGTCGTGTAGCAGATACTGAGTTGTTCGCTGTAGATGTTAATGTTGTCATGCAACTTCTTTCATCGTTTGAAGGAAATGTTGTATTTCCTGTTTCTGAATCTAAGCAGGAAATTTTTGCAGCTGCAACGGAAAATATTACCAGTGGTATTATTCCTAATGGTATTTATTATTTTTCCCGTAAAAAGAAATCTGATAATAAAACAGTTGCGGCCAAGGTTAAGGTGGTTAATGGTTTTTGGACTTTGCTTAAAGGAAGTAATCTTGGGATTCATGAAGATATAGGCGGTTCTAATAAATCAAGAGAGTTACGTGCGCAATTACCTATGGATGCTCAGGGGATTTTACTAGACGACTTTAGTCTTGGAGAATGTTCTCCGAGTTTTGCTGGTAACGTCGTTCTCAATCAGGCTTGTGATGGTTGGATGGAATGGAAAAATGTTGATGGTAAGCCTATTGATATTTATCGTCAGAGCTTATTGAGTTCTGAAATCGATTCTTAAGTTTATGATTTGATTCATTATACGATGAATCACGTAAATAGTTTTTAGAAATGGGGAAAGTTTGAATGATGAATAACAAAAAAATGATTGGTATCGGTATTCTTATTGGTATTATTTGTTTAGTATCTTTTTACTTTTTATATTGGATAAGAACACCAATCTATTCTATTAACATAATAAAAGAGGCTGTCCAAAAACATGATGTAACTACATTTGAACGTCATGTTGATATGGATACTCTTTATACCAAAGCGTTTGATGATTTTATTGTTGCTACAGATAAAATTGAAGGTAAGAATTCATTTTCTAATCCTTTTGCAGTTGGATTTATTCAAATGTTAAAACCTCCTGTAGTAGCAGCTTTAAAAGCAATTACTATCGAAGGTGTAAAGGGAGAAAATAAAGATGTTACTGCTAAATCAGATGATGCTGATAAAATGGCCACTAACATTAAAGGTAGATCTGGCTTAGATAAAGCTGTATTTAAAGATGTGTCAGTTATCAGCAAAGAAGGAGATGCAGCTATCGTATCAATTAAAATTTACAATCATAAAGTAGACAAGGATTTCAATCTTAAGGTAAAAATGATAAAACTGGATGATGGTAAATGGAGATTAAAAGAAATTACTAACCTTGTAGAATTTATGGTAGAAGTAAACAATGCAGAAAAAATAAAGTTGGCGGAGTTGGATAAGCCCATTAAAGAAGAAATTTATAAAAATGTTAAACCAGACGGCATACGCGGTGGTTGGAGAAATGAGGGCACATATTTTCCTATCTGGGTTGCTGAAAGCGGATTCAAGTTAAAAAATGTTTCCGGTAAGGATATAAAGAATGTAAAAGGACATATTGAGTGGATTAAAATGATAGATAAATCTGTAGTAAAAACTAGCCCGCTTTTAGCAACAGGACCAATTAACAAAGATGGTAGCGGCGAGCTGTATAGCAAAGTAAGTCTAAATGAATATAGTGATGAAGACAGAGTTATTATTCAGGCTAAAGACAAAGAGTTAACGATACGAGTAAAAGTAATGTCTATTGAGTTTGCTGATGGTAGTTCATTAGTTAGACCGACAACTTTGCCTGATTAAAATGGTTTTGTGTATTTAATCACAATAATAAAACTCCTGTCATAGGCTGGCAAAAGCCAACTTACGACAGGAGTTTGTGTTTATTAAATCCCTAAAATAACTTACTTCTCTTCTTCCTCAAACTGAAAAACATATTCCACCGGCTTGCCAAACACTTTGGCGATATCCATTGCCAGCTTGAGTGAGGGATTGTATTTCCCGTTTTCCAGGTTGCCGATGGTTTCTCTTCTGACACCGACAAGCTCTGCAAGGTCGCTTTGCTGCATTTTTCTTTCCTTGCGCAGTTCGTGGATTCTAGTTTTTAATACAGGCATTTTGCACCATCCTCACTATTTGCGTTCAAAGTACAGGAAATAATACCCAAAAGATAAAAAGCTGATACCAAGTATAAGCTTTAACATGTTGTCGGTATCAAGGGGAATACGGCAAAAAACTACGATACATTGCAAGATGCTGATTAAAAGAATTATTGTAAATAAAGCACGGAAACCAGCTCGATGAAGGTTATCAAGAGCACGTTCATCATCAATATCAGATTTAAGAAAAAAAGTAAGTAAAAATCCGACAGCGGCTATTAAACTTAATAACGAGCTGCTAATACTTAAAAGTGTGTTGCTGGATTTGCCAAATATTGCCAAAAGAATAATGCTGACTCCATAAAAAATGCTGGCATAGCCATATTTCTGATTGAGTGTTAATCTGAAACTCTTCATTTTCAATGCCTCCGATGTGATATATTTCTAACTTATGCTGAAATAATATCACATAATGTGCTCGTAGTCAAGAAAAATGTGAGAAATATATCACTTGGTGATGCTTGAACTAACATGCAGGATTTTCGTATATTCTGATGAAGTTGCGATGTTACTGACCTAAACACTGTAAAAACTCTCAAAAAAATACAATTACTGCACTTCAAAGCATGAAGTGCATCATGAAGCAAAAAACTGAGCATTTATAGGGGGAATATTACCCCAACATCACCTCCACACTTAATTCACAATAGTTTTATATTTTCTTTTAGTAACCTATG
>ERZ780178.2120-NODE-2120-length-11813-cov-11.098316_pt1 | contig 11813 bp, 6 predicted proteins | sample MGYA00511018_ERZ780178 | MGnify/ENA primary metagenome ERZ780178 (study PRJEB29588, sample SAMEA2151439) | human gut metagenome | biome: human gut; feature: human-associated habitat; material: faeces | place: Denmark | collected 2008/2010 ...
GATTTTCAACGATTTTTCGTTGATTTGACAGTTAATTTTTTCGTTACGCGGATAGCCGACTTTCGCTTCGACTATTTCGCAGTCCGTATCTATAACGAATTCTCTATCTCCGCCGAGATTCCATACGGCAAGATAAATTTTATCGTCCGTCTTAATGCCTGCCGCCACGTGCTTTTGTCCGAACTTCGTAAACCCGATCGGGAAATACGGTTTTGCAACCTTTTTAACGGCAATAAGCGATTTATAGTAATCTATACCCTCCGTTACGAGCGACAATCCGTCCGCGGGTAACAACCACACTCTGCTTGCAAGGTGTATTCTGCCGAGCATCGCGTTGACCGTATTGATTATGACTCTTTCTTTTCCGATATTTTCTTCAACCCATTTTTCGCTTAGTTCGCAGTCTTCGCCAATAGCCCGTCCGTCGTCGACGACGGGATAACTCCATACCGCCGCCTGTTCGGGTAAAACCGCCGATAAGACGTTTCCCGCTATATACGGGTATTTTTTATAATCAATCTGGTCGGACGTGGACACTATAGAAAATTTACTTAAAGTTTTGTAATCCATTCTCATTCCGCCGGACGAGCAAGATTCGAAAAGTACCGACGGAAACCGTTTTTTAATTCGGTCTATCCAGCCAAGATACGCGGCGGCGTTCTCTTTCAGTCCTTCGCAGAAACCGCCGTTTCCGCAATCGACGCCGACGCCGAGATCTTCGTTATAATCGAGTTTGATATAATCCGCACCGTAATCTTCGACCATCCGTCGAATCGTTTCGGTCATATAATCGACGACTTTCGTCTTGCGGTAATCGAGAAAATACCTGCCTCTTACCAAAATCTTTTCGCCGTTTCGGTGTAAAAAGCAATCGTCGCCGTAATAATCGAGCATATCCGCGCATTTGCACCCGACTATTTCGGGTTCTATCCAAAGCCCCGCTTTCATTCCGAGCGAACGGATATAGTCGGTCGTTTTTCTTAAACCGCCCGGGAAACGAGCGTGGCTTTCTTTCCATTTTCCGACGTACGGATAAATGATTTTACCGTCGACTTCGTCGTGCCAACCGCAATCGATCACGTAATATTCTACGCCGAGTTCCGCTACGCGCGCCGCCGCAGATTTCGTTCTGTTTTCGTCGGGCGAATCCCACGAAAAGTGCATATACTCGTTGAATATCACAGGCAGATTTTCGTCGGCTTGGCATTTACCCGCAATCGCCCTTCTGTAATCCGTCAACGAGCCTAAAACGTCGTTTAAGTTCTTGCCGAACGCCAGAACGAAAGTTTCGCTTCGGTAAGTTTCGTACGGGTTAAGTCTTTTATGCCAGCCGTTAAAAGCGGAGTTTCCGCCGTCGAGACAGAGATACAATCGCTTGTTTACGTCGCTTATCTCGTAATACCAGGAATCGTTCGAGTTAATCTGAAAGGCGAGATATCCGTCGCCGTTAAGTTCGAGAATCCCCGTCGGCAATTCTTCTTTCGTAGACCACGAACCGACGTTCATACCCGAAACTCTCGCCTGCCCCACGCTTGCAAGCGCGGACAAGCCGTAATCGAACAAAGTAGCCGTTCTCGGCTGACATTCGGCGTGATGGCTCTGAACGAAACGCGTATAGCGGATTTTATCCGTATCGTCCACGGTTTTGTCAAGTCCGTAAAGAAAACTCGCGTTTTCGAGCGTGACGGGTTTACCGCTTTCGTTTCTGACGGACAGCGACACCGAAACCACGTTGCCCGAAGCGTACTTTTCAAACTCTGTTTTTACCGAAATTATATCGTTTTTCTGCGTTACGATCGCCTTATCGCCGTCTTCGACGTAACTTACGAAATCGAGTAATCCGGTTTCGGACGAGCATACGAGTTTTGCTCCGAGTTTATACGGGCAATCTCTGCCCGAAACGCCGACTTCCGCAAACGGCAGTCCGTTTATCGTTATTTTGTTATCCGCCGTTACGAAATTCAATCGGCCGAACTTTTTATTCTGCATATCTTCTCCGTTTATTTAATGATAAAAACCGTCGTAGCCCCGACTAAACGTTACGACGCGAATTCGTCGTCGCGTAAAATCCATTTTCCGTCGGTAAAATCGGGAAACGCCATACAATAAAGGCGAAACTCTCTTTGCCCTAAACCTATTAAAGCCAATTTCAATTTATCCATAACTACTCACCAAGTAAAACGTTTCTTACGGAAGATATTTCTTCGTCGGTAACCCCGCAAGCGTTTTTAAGGAATTTTTCGGCAGCCGCCGAAAACGAATCTCCGTCGTCGCCGTAAAATCTTACCGTATCGTCCATAAACATACCGAACGCAACGAAATTATCGTCGTTATCCTGCATAATTCCGTTGATAAATTTGCCGTCTTTTATTTCGCCGCGATATCTTTTGCCGTACGCCGAAAAACTGGTGAGTTCGAAGTCTTTGATCATATCTTCGTCGGCAACGCCAAGAATCGCTTCGATAAGACAGGCGATCGTACCCGTTCTGTCCGCGCCCGCGTTACAATGAAAATAAACGGGATAATTGTTTTCGTCCGCAAGCGTCGTAAATATCTTTTTAATCGACTCTTTCGAACCTTTCACGTATCCGCGTTTTTTAAGCCCGTAGCCTTTGAATTTCGGCAGAACCATACCGTACTGCGAACACGGCGCTTTTACGTATTTTACGTTCTCTCCGAGAATGCTTTCGGTCTGACTTCCGTCGTCGACGTCGGTAAAACGCAAGTCGATTTCGGTTTTTATGCCGAGCGCTTCCGTCATAACCCGTTGCCCGTCTTTGCTTAACGCCGAAACGTTGCCCGAAGAATTCAACCGTCCGCCGCGATAAATTTTTCCGTATGAGATTTTTTTACCGCTTGCGGTATCGTATCCGCCTAAATCTCTGACGTTATGCGCTCCGTCGACGTTAATCGGTCTTAAAGAATTTTTTATAACGAAACTATCGACCTTCGAGGTCTTTTTTTCGCCTTTTATTTTATAGTAGTAAGTTTTACCCGGAACGAGCGTTCCGCCGACGTCTATCGAACGGCGACTCGTTTCGTATTCGGCAGCGTTTTCGAATTCTTTATTATCGGCAACCGAAATCTTATAGGATTCGCCGCCGTCTTTCTCCCACCTGACGACGAATCTTTGAAAGTCGGCTTGATCTCCGACGTAATATTGCAAAACTCTCGCCTGTTCGTCGGCGGTAGTCGCGTTTAAGTATTCTTCCGCCGCTTCCGCAAGAAAGGCGACTCCTTTTCCGTTATAAACCGTTTCCGTTTTTAATTCGCCGGAACCGTTACCCGATCCTGCGGACGAGCATCCCGCCGCGCCGAAGCACATCGCGACTGCCAACGCCGTTGCTAATAAATTGTTTTTCATTTTCTATGCCAGCCAAGAATAATACGAACCTCGGTCTTGCGCCGTGTTTTCAGGCTAATACATTGTTCCGCGACCGTCTTATATTTGTATATTAAGGCGTTCGCGCGCCGCGTCTTAACCTAAAAACGCGACGCAAGACTTGCAAGCAACCAAAACACCGCTATTTTCGATGATTTTTGGTGAAGACGGCTTTGTTCGTACTCGCCGTACGGGCGAAGTCGGATTTGCCTAAAAGCACGGAAATATCGGCGTTTTGGCGGGGTTCGTATTATTCTTGTCTAGCATACCACTCGTTATCGATACGCGAAACCGCAAGTTAATCCGCATTTCACGCGTTTTTACTCCCGGATCTGCTTTTCGGTGAAATCGCAACCGTCGAAAACGACGGTTTTAACTTTGTATTTGCCGAACGAAAACGATTTTTTGATTTCGCCGCAAGAAATTTTACATAGATTTTCGCCGTCCGAGCCGTTGAAAAGCCTTAATTCGTATATCCCGCCGATTACCCGACAATAAATTCGGTATCGGGCAATTTAACCATCGATTTATCCCAACTCATAGGTCGGCAACAAAGGTAGCCGTCGTAGCCGCACTTTTTAAGTATCTGTACGAGTCCGACGGAATGTCCGAAACTGTCGAAATTAGTCGCGACGGTCGGGCGCGCGCCGAATTTTTCGGCAAAATATTTTCTGCCGAGTTCTATTTGCCTTACGAACGCTTCGCCCGACGGCAGATTGCAATCGGGTTGCAGATACCAACCGCCCGTAATCTTCCATTTGCCTTTTTTAACGAGTTCTCTTATTTTTTCGAACGGTTCGGGAACGTATTCCTCGATATACTCGTATCGTATAAAATACAGTCAAGATCGAGATGTGAAAACTCATGCGCGGCAATACGACTTTCAGCCGTTTTGAAACGCATATTGAAATCGAGCCCGCTTTCGGCAATCGCCATAATATCACGCCCTATCTGCATTTTTTCTTCGTCAGTTTCTCCGTTTTCAAAAACTCTGCCGTGATGCCAATTATAATTTTGCATTATTTCGGCATCGCTACCGTGCGCCCCGTAAGAATTAAGTCCGATTGCGTTTTTGCGTTTAGTCTGCCAGAAGTCGTATTCTTTTAATATTGTTCCGATATAATCTTCAATAACGGATTTATCTCCCGTCCGCTCGTAATAATCATGAACCATACGAGTGAAGAACGGAGGTTGCGATCTGTCTAAAATGTAATTCGCGTTAGGCATAAATCCGAGGGCGTTAATAAATTTTGAGATATTATCAATGTTATTTCTTGCTTGTTCCGTATATCCGTCGAGAATAAGCCCGATATTTATAAAGTAGGTATCCCAATAAAACATTTCGGTGTAATAATCGGTCGCGCACGGCGAAACATACGGGTGATCGATTTTTACGTCGCCCGCAAGTTCGCTTGCGGGGTGAAAAGTTTTTTATCCAATTTCCTTTTATATACAATGAAATTTTATCCATAACTATATTAAACCCAAAGTTCTTTTTCTTTTATTTTGCCGTTTTTAAGTTCAAAAGTTTTCACTTCGAACTTGCCGAATTTTGCTTTTGTTTTTACACCGAAAACGGTAAATTCCGTGCTTTCTTCTTGCTCGTTGTTGTTTATAAGCCTTAACGTATATCCGTCGCCGTCGCGATAAAGCGATACGAGCGAAACCGCTTTGGTGCTTATTTCCACGCCGCCCGAAAAATCGTATCCGTCGCCGTGCGGGAAGAAATTAAGCGAATAATCGCCGTTTAAAAACTCCTGCGCGTTGTTTTCGAGTTCGCTAAGTTCGTTATATCCGAAACGAAAAGAAAACTCGTGTCTGCCCTGCTCGATATAAGGCGTAAACCTATCGCGGAACAAAATCGGGCGCTTGTCTATCGGATGAGCGCAATAGGCAACTCCGCGAAGAAGAGTTGCTTGCATTGTGTTTTGCTCGCACGCAAATGAATACACTCCTTTGTTATAAAGCGTAAGCGCGTTCTCCCCGTCTTTTATGCCCGTAAATCTTTGCGCGACGTATTCTTCGCCGCCTTTCGTAAACGTTTCTTCTCCGAACATAATCTGCCCGAAAAAATCGCCGTCAAGCGTAGTCGGAATTTGGATTTTCAACGCTCTTTCCTGTTCGTTCCACAAAACGTAATAATTTACGTCTATATACGGCGTATCTTTATAAATTCTATAAGATACCTTAACGAACGACGAGCCGAGTTCGAAGAAACTTTCTATTTCGGTGAGAACGTCGCCGTCTTCAACTATATTAACGTTTTTTCTTCCTGCAAAAACGCCGTTTTTACAGTCGGATAATCTGAACTCTTTCGGGTTCGTTCCTATTCCGACCATATCCCAACCCCAAGGATCGGCGTTATCGTCAAACATAACGGGAACAAACGCTCCGCCCGAAATCAATTCTTTTCCGTCAACGCGATAACTCTCTAAAAGCCCAGTTAATCGACTTATACGCAGACTTTTATATTTATCTTCGTAAACAAAGTCGCCGTTTTCGGCTCTTAATACGCGTTTCGGTTTTATATAAAATTTCACGTCGATACGTTCGACCGAGAACGGACGAGCCGTAAATTTATACGCTATTCTCTTTCTTCGGTCAAAGTTAATACTGCTTTCTTCGGCAACCGTTTGCGACGGTATTTGCTTGTCGCCGAGATATGCCGTAGCAACGTATTCTTCGGAGTCCGACGTCAACGGTTTGGGTAATAATATCTCGGTTTCGGCGATCATTTCCCTTGCATAGGGTTGACCGTTCCACACGAATATCGGGAACGTTTCGAGTTCGGCTTTTTTATATTTGGTAATAATCGCCATAAACGCCGAGTCGAATTCGCGTTGCAAAAGTTCGAGCGCGTATTCGCATTTGCGAAGCGAACTTATCTCCGCGCTTCTAACGATAGTTCCCGCCAGACAATCGTGAAATTCAAGGCAAGAAAGGGCTTTTATCGCTTCCGTAAACGCTTGCTCGTTCTTTTTATATAAGCCTTTTTCTTCGGCGAACGCGCAAAGTTTTTCGGCTGTAAACATCTTGCTTTCGAGCAAAGAATTCATTTGCTTTACGCTGCTCATCGAAGAATATGCGCCGCGGAAAAACGGCAACGACTTATCTATTGTAAGCGTTGGACTAACCGCCGCGATATACTTTTCGGGCGTGGAATGGATCACCTTGAAATCGGTAGTTTCTTCGCGGAATTTTTTTATATCTTCTAAATCTTTTCTCGAATTTACGCCGCCGTGATTGCCTACACCCCACAACGCCAAAGCGTATTCCCGCCCTGCGTAATGGTTCATTTTTCGCTTTATTTCTTCAAGCGCAGTGCCGAAACCGCTTGTGTAAATATTCTCGTCGGTTGCTCTGGCGACTTTTACTTCGCTCCCGTCCACACCTTTCCATATAAATTCGTTTTCGGGCAAATGATAATATTCTTCCATCGGACGACAGATAATATATCCGTTAAACCCGCATTTTTTAAGAATCTGAACAAGTCCCACGCTATGTCCGAACCCATCGAAATTATACGCAGTGGTAGGCCTTGCACCGAACTTTTCGACAAAATATTTCCTACCGAGTTCAATCTGCCGAACCATTGCTTCTCCGCAAGGCATATTTATGTCGGCTTGCAAATACCAACCGCCCGCAATAACCCACTTGCCTTGTTTTACGAGTTTTTGGATACGGGCGAACAATTCGGGATCGACCTTTTCGATATACTCGTATAAAATGCTTTCGTTATGGCAGAAAACGTAATCGTATTCGTCGCAAAAATCAGCGGCTTGTTTGAATGTGGAAACGGTTACGCCTAGACCTTCTTCCCAATCCCATTGCCAGACAGGATCGATATGCGCGTTACAAATCAAATGTAATTCTTTAAGTTGTTTCATAGTTAAAAATTTGGGCGGAGCCGAAAACATCCCCGCCCCTGTAAGTCTTTTTATTTAACGGTTATACTTTCGATAGTAATTGCGGAAGCATTTTTGAAGTTCATACGAAGACCGTAAATATCCTGAACAGCTTTAATCGTTATGGTATGAGTCCCATCGCCTTTAATGTCTGTATCGCCTGCGACGTTACCGTCTTTTTCAAGAAGGCTTGCAATTGTCTCTCCGTTGGCGTTCGTGCCGTAAACCCAAGCGTCTCCATCGGTATTACCGAGCGTAATCGTAATTGTCTGACCTTTCATTATAAACATATTCAAACGAATTTGCTGTGAGCCGGCTTCCTGCACGGGAACCACAAGATTACCGTCGGATATGGTTAATTCTCCGCCGAATGTCGTAAACCATTTTAAGTCAATCGTGGAGTTAAACTCAAGCGAACCGCCGAATTCATCGATTTTGATATTTTCAATCACTACTTCGGCTGCGTTTTTCAAATGGAATCTTATACCGCGAGTTTGCTTTTTAACGATAAGCGTAATGGTATGAGTTCCGTTTCCTTTAATATCCGCATCGCCGACGTTTACGCCGTCCTTAAGGAAATAGAATGCGTCTAAATCCATATTATTGTTAACGCCGTAAGCAAACGAATCTTCGGCAATGTTGCCGAGCGTTATGGTAATTGCGGTACCGGGTAACAGGTTCCTTACAAAGTTTACGCCTTGCGTTTCACCGGTCGGAATAACAAGTTTACCATTTTCGATTTTCAACGCCGCGCCGCTTGAAATGAACCATTTCAAATCGTCTTCGGTAGCAAAATTATACTCGTTACGAGCAGAATAAACTTGCATCTTTTCGATAACGTGCGTTCCGTGGAAGTCCATATAAAGACCGTTAGGTAAATCGTTCTGAACAACAAGCGTTACGGTATGCAAATCCATAGCGCCTATAGGCATTGCCTCCTCGACCTTCGCCCTGCCGTTTTCGATTTTTGCAAAAGCGTTGATTGCCGCGCCGTTAGTCGCAGTGTTTCCGTAAATATAGAAATATCCGTCGCCTTCGGTAGCCTGAAGAGTTATTTCGATAAGGTCACCCGCTTTGAACGCTCTGCTTACTCTTACAACGTTACCGGTCTGCTTAACGAATTTCAGTTTGCCGTTTTCGATAGAAGCATCGCAATTGTCGGCTTTGAATATATCTTTATCCTCGGCATCCGCAAAAGTCCATACAGAACCCGATTTATATTCAGCCGTAACAGCCTCGGATGCCGCACATTCACCATCGACTGCATTAACGACAACGCTTACAACATAATTTTTTTCGGCTGCATATGCAAGCGTACAAAAGCGCTTCGTTATGGCAAAATATATAATCGTACTCGTCGGCTAAAATCGCCGCCTGACGGAAAGTCGCGATAGCGGTAGCCGCCCCTTCGTCCCAATCTCACATCCACACGGGATCGACGTGCGCGTTGCAGATTAAATGTAGCGTCTTCATCGTTTTCGTCGGTTTATTATCTTAAAACCGTTCTGCCGTTTTTGCACGATATAGTAAGGCGAACTTTAAGCGTACGCATGAGTTCTCTCGTTTCAAGCGTTTTCAGGCGGCTTACGGTGCCGTAACCGTTACCGTCGTCGCAATCGAAAACGTACGTCGGCGCGCAATACAGACATACTTTCATCGCTTTAAGCGACTTATAAAAGTTGTTGCTTACGCCGTTTTGCCCGTGATGCCCCATCTGAACGACTTCGCAGGTTTCCGCTTCCGATTTGAAATATTCGTCCTTTATAAGGTCGTCGCCGTAAGTACCCATATCACCGAGAAACAAAATACTCTTTTTCGGCGTCTCGAATTTGTAAACTACGGACGAATCGTTGGGCATATTCGACTGCTCTCTGAAGTAAGCCTTATTAAGAACTTTGACTTTAAGGTCATCGTCGATGACGTATTCGTCCCCTTTCGCGGGGGTTATAACGTTGCCGATTTTGGAACGGTTATTCGCAACCGCTTCTTTGAATTCCGCGACGAGATGATTGTCTTCGTCGCCGTAGGCGTTCAACACTTCGTCCGAAACGTCGAAATCGAAATACAGATTGCGGATATAAATATCTTCTTCGTTCAGAATACGTAAAACGGAATATACGTGGTCGCAATGGTAATGCGAAACGAACCAATAATCGACTTCGTTTTTATACGACCGTATAAGGTTAAGAACGGTGTCTTTATCGCTGTAATCGCCGCCGTCCATCATTACGATTTTCCCGTTTTCGGTAACGAGCATAAACCCCTCGGTCTGATTGACCTGCGGTTCTATCTGGTAAAGCGTTACGCCCCCGAACATATCCGATTTGTCGTAAACGTCGTCCGAAAAAGCGACTTTCGACAGATTTACGGTTACGCCTTCGCCGTTTTTAACGCCTACGAACACACATTTTTTGCCGTCCCTGACGTAAACGGTAGCGTCGAACAATAAATTCTGCCATTTTCTTATTCTGAAACCGCCGTCTATATACTCGCCCGCTTCGTTTACGAAATCGGCGGAAGCGTATTTTACGCCGCTCTGGTCGAGCCTTACGGTAGTTTCAAAATGCACTTTATCTCCGAAAGAATATTTATCGAGTTCGGGCGCGGTGTACCATATCCCCGACAAGCCGTTATCGGCAGGAGTGATTTTAAGGCTGTTGCCGCCGCCCGTACCGAGCGTATCGACTACGCATTCCGTATTCACGGTCGATTGAACGTTTTCTTCTCCCACGGAGATATTATCTTCGGCTTTCACTTTAAGGTTCGCTCCTCCGACGACGAACAACGCGCACAGCGCCATTGCCGCCGTTTTTAAGATTTTATTTCTCATTGCCTTTTACCTCTCTTTGCAAGCAAGACCGCAAAACCGATTGCGAACAGCGAAACGCCCGCGCCTGCCGTCGCGCCGCAACCGCTCTTTTTTGCAGGCTCAGGCGTTGGCGTTGGGGCTTTGCCTTTTCCGTATACGGCGTAACAAATGACGTTATCGGTTACGTTTTCGTAACCCGAAGTATACCCTTTAAGGTAATAACCTTCCTTTTCGGGAGCGTCGGGCAAGGCAGCGTAGTTATATATGCTCACTTTTTGTTTGGCGATAAGTTCGCCCTCTTCGGTCATAAACGAAACGGTATAAATGAGTTTATCCGATTTTTCGATAAAGCCGTTGCCCGTTATTATCTTTTCGGTCTGATCTTTATTGTTGTCAAAGGTAGAAGTAACGGTTTTCTTTCCGCCCGTCATTTCGAAATTATCGATTATGCAGGAAGCTGAAACCTGTTTTTCGGATTTAAGGTAAATACCGAGATATCCGCCGAGGCAATTCGTAACTTCGGAAACCTTTGCGTATTTTTCTTCGTAAAAACCGCGTTTTGAAACGGTAACTTTACCGCCCGCGTAGGCGAGTTTATAATTAAACCCGCTTTCGAAAGCGTATTCTTTCATATCGGTATCCGTAAGATTGGAAGTCGGTTGCGTTTGAGAAGTAAATACGCCTATAGAGCCGTTATCGATAGTTTTAAGCATATCGAAAGTAAGGGTTTTGCCCTCGGCGAATATAACCGAAACGCCGTCTTTTTCCGTGTCGCCGCAAGCGGTCATATCGAGCGCGTAATTATTGCGCAACGTTACCGTATCGGCGGCTTTTGCGTTTACTTTCGTATCCGACAGACACGCGAATATCGCGACCGCCGAGAACAGCAAAGCGAAAATTATCTTTTTTATGATTTTCAGGTTGATTGATGTCGGCATTTTTACCGTCCTTATCAGAGCGCCATACCCCCGACTTACGCCGAGGGCATAACGCCGTTATTCGTTTTAATTTATCGCTTTTCAGCCGCGTTTCTTTTTGAATACGACGGCAGCGAAGCCGAGCGCGGTAAGCATCACGCCGATACCGCCGACAGAGCCGCCGCAACCTTTTTTAGCAGCCGCAGGTTTTTTAGCGTAAGTAACGGTAATATTTGCGTCGCCCGTTACGGTAAGTCCGTTAATTTCGGTTTCGCCGTTTTTGATAGTCATATTATATCCGTCTTCGGCGTAAGCGGAGAAATCTACCCTTCCGTTATATTCTACCTGCAAGGTAACTTCGTCTTTTTCAAGTCCGACGAAAGTTATCGTAACGGTGTACTTTCTCGCGGTTTCGGTGAATTTGGCAACGAGAGTTACGTCGCCTTTAACCGTATCCACGTCGAAATTCCACTTCGTTTCGCCGTTGTACCAGCCGTCGAAAGTATAAACTTTATCAACTGTCATATCTTTGGTCGGGTCGGTTTCGGGTTTGGTAAGTTTATTGCCGTAAGCGGCCTTAGTCGCCGTAGCGTCTTCGCCGAACTTAACGTCGTATTCTCTTGCGCTTTCGTTAAATCTTGCCACGAGCGTGGTATCGCCCTGAACGGTATCCGTTTCAAAGTCCCATTTTTTATCGCCGTTATACCAGCCGTCGAAAGTATAAACTTTATCAACGGTCATATCTTTGGTCGGATCGCTTTCGGGCTTGGTAAGTTTATTGCCGTAAGCGACTTTAACGG
>ERZ780178.2121-NODE-2121-length-11806-cov-3.694494_pt1 | contig 11806 bp, 10 predicted proteins | sample MGYA00511018_ERZ780178 | MGnify/ENA primary metagenome ERZ780178 (study PRJEB29588, sample SAMEA2151439) | human gut metagenome | biome: human gut; feature: human-associated habitat; material: faeces | place: Denmark | collected 2008/2010 ...
CCCGCCATACCTCCACGGACATCGCCGCCCGCTGGCAGGCCGAACTCGCCTCCCCCTTTGCGCAGCCGGCTGACTGCGTCCAGCGTCCTGCCCGCACGGTTTCACCTTCCGTGCCCCGCCGTGCCGCGCAGCAGGTGCAGAACCCCCGCTGGCAGAGCATCCTTGCCGTGCTTGCAACCGTATGAGAACAACAGGCGGTGCCGGAAATCTCCGGCACCGCCTGTTGTTTTCTGTTTTACTGTGCGGATGCAGCATCCACCACATGGCCCACCAGCACAGAGGTGGTCACTGTGCCCACACCGCCGGGCACCGGGGTGACAGCCTCCACGATGGGTTCTGCCTCATCAAAGCGCACATCGCCGCAGAGCTTGCCCTCTTCGTTGACGTGGATGCCCACATCCACCACGACCTGACCTTCCCGCAGGCAATCGGCCCCGATGGCTCCCCGCCTGCCCATGGCGACCACCAGCACATCGGCCTCCCGGCAGAGGGCGGGCAGGTCCCGGGTGCGGGAATTGCAGAGGGTCACGGTGGCGTTTTCCCGGTCCAGCATCATGGCAGCGGGCTTGCCCACCACCAGGCTGCGGCCCACCACCACGGCCCGTTTGCCGGAAAGCGGCACGTTGTAGTATTTCAGGATCTCAAGGCAGGCCTGCGCCGTGCAGGGCGGATAACCGATGGGCATATTGGTAAACACACCAGCCATCGAGCCGTCCGTGATGCCGTCCACGTCCTTTTCCGGGGCAAGCGCCTCCTGGACCCTGCGGTCATCGAACCGCTTTGGCAGGGGCCGGAAGATCAGGCACCCGTGAACCGATGCATCCCCATTGATCTGCCGGATCACATCCAGCAGTTCCTCCTGCGTAGCATCTTCCGCCAGATGGAACTGCCGCACCTCCACGCCAACCTTACCGCACCGGGTGATGATCCCCTTTTCATAAGAAATGTCATCCTCCCGCGCGCCGACCCGTACAACAGCCAGCGTGGGCACGATACCCTTTTCCTTCAGCGCAGCACAGCGCGCGGCGTTTGCTTCGTTCATGGCAGCCACCACGGGCGCACCCTTCAAGATCTGAGCCATTTTCTTCTCCCCTCACTCATTTGATACACTCTGATAGACCATGTCAGCCTGCGGCACAAACTCGGCCAGCAGCTGTTCCGCCCTGGCCTCCAGCGCATCCGCATGGGCCTTGTCTGCCATCAGGCGGATGTTGACCTTCACGTTCAGCCCCGCCGCCTGCATGGCTGCCTTGCAGAACAGCGCCGCGCATCCGGCATCGGAACGGGCCAGCACGCTGCCCTTTTCGGCGTACTCTGCGGCCAGTGCGATGCCCTCACCGCAGGCAGTCATCACCTCCAGCGGCACGGCGCAGGCTCTGTCCAGTGCCTTTTCCAGCACCGCGGCCTTGTGGGCCTGCTGTTCCGTGGTCTCCTTCGGCAGCTTGTAGGCCGCCGCCACAGGCAGAAAGGCCTCCGCGTCGGCCTGCACCAGCGCTTCCAGCCGCTTGCGCAGGGCCTCGGCCCGGGCATTCAGGGCAATGATGTCCGCTTCCACGGCAGCATATTTCTTTTTGCCCACGGTCAGGCTGCCCACCATGCTGCCCAGCGCCACACCGGCCGCGCCCACCAGCGCCGAAGCGCCGCCGCCGCCCGGAGCCGCCGCCTTGCTGGCCAGCTCCTCCAGAAAACCTTCACAGCTCAAATTCATCAGTTCCACGATATACTTTCCTCTCTGTTACAAATCCATCCAGCCGCCGGTCCTGCCCATCTGCAGCCGCTTCCGGCACCCGCTGGGCCTCAAAGGCCACGCCCAGCGCCACGGCGTTCCGGCACCTGGGCAGATAGCGGTCATAGTAGCCCTTGCCCATGCCCACCCTGCGGCAGGCCGCATCAAAGGCGGTGCAGGGCACCAGCACCAGATCAAGCGCCTCCGGCCGGACAAGCGCCGCCCGTTCCAGAACCGGTGTGCGGATGCCGTAAGCCCCCACCTCCCAGCCGTCCGGCCCCGGCACGGCAGCGGTCAGGGTAAAGTTTTCCCCACAGACCGGATAGGCCACCGTTTTGCCCAGCCGGGCCGCCTGCTCTGCCAGCCCAGCAAGATCCACCTCCCCGCCAAAAGCGGCGTAGAGCAGCAAATTCTCTGCCTTTTGGAAGCAGGGCATGGCCAGAAGGCGGGCACAGATGGCTGCATTGGCCGCCGCCCGCTCTGCCTGCGGCAGACCCCTGCGGGCCATGATGCCCGCCCGGCGCTGCGCTGCTTTCCGGTCCCGGATCTCCATTGACACTTCTCTCCCCTGAAATTTCATACCCACTCAATATATCTGAAATGCGGAAGAATTGCAAGAGCATGGCTGGAAAATAACCGCAAAATAGGCTATAATGGTGCAGAACAAACCAAAAAGGAGAACGATTATGCTCATTTATCTGCTGCGTCACGGCCAGACGGAGTACAACGCGCAAAAACGATATCAGGGCCAGCGGGACATCCCCCTTTCCGCCGCGGGCATCGCCCAGCTGCGGCAGGCAGATTTTGCACCGGAGGTGGTCTATGTCACCCCGCTGCAGCGCACCGCCCAGACGGCGCGGGTGTTCTTTCCCGGGGCAAAGCTCATTCCGGTGGACGGACTGAAGGAGATGAACTTCGGCCGGTTTGAGGGCCAGACCTTCGTACAGGTAGAGCAGGACCCGGAATATCTGGCATGGGTGCAGGAAAACGAGCACGCCGCCCACCCGGATGGGGAACGCAGGAGCGATTTCTGCAACAGGGTGTGCAAAACGCTGGCCGACCTCATTGACAAGGCCCTTGCCGAAGGACAGAAGCGGCTGGTCATCGTGGCCCATGGCGGCACACAAATGGCCGCACTGGAGCGGTTTGGCGTGCCCCGCCGCAGCTTTCACGACTGGTGCGGCCCCAACGCGGGCGGCTATGTGCTGGATGCCCGGGACTGGCCGGAGCAGCACATCCTGCACCTGGTGGAGACCGTGCAGTACACAAAGGAGAACGGATGATGGAACAGGGCCTGCTGCATCTCTACTGGGGCGACGGCAAGGGGAAAACCACCGCCGCCATGGGCCTTGCCCTCCGCGCACTGGGCAGCGGCAAACGGGTGGTCATCGTGCAGTTCCTCAAGGGCGGGCAGAGCGGCGAGATCCCTCTGCTGGCCCAGCTGGGGGCAAAAATTTTCCGGGGCAAGGGCGGGCAGAAGTTCGTGTTCCAGATGAACGAAGCGGAAAAGGCCGCTGCCCGGGCCGTGCAGAACGAAAACCTGACCGCCGCACTGGCCGAGCCTGCCGACCTGCTTATTTTAGATGAAGCCGGTTCAGCCTGGGAGCTGGACATGGTGGACAAAGACCTGCTCCGGCGGGCCGTTCTGGAGCGTCCCGCCGCGCAGGAATGCGTGCTGACCGCCCACAAGGCCCCGCAGTGGATGCTGGATGCCTCCGACTACTCCACCGAAATGAAATGCCGCCGCCACCCCTATCAGAAGGGCATCAAGGCGCGCAAAGGCATCGAATACTAAAAATGCCCGGAGAACCGCAGCTTTCAGCGGTCCTCCGGGCGTTTTTGTGTTTACTGTTTTGCAATGATATCGTGGTTGGCCGCCAGCAGGCCAAGGGCCAGCGCAGCGCTCAGGATGTCGGCCACAGCCTGAGCCATCAGCACGCCCTGATACTGGAACAGATGTACGCAGACCACCAGTGCCAACAGAAACACCACGCCCTGACGGCTGATGGAGAGCAGGAAGGACGGTACGATTTTACCAGTTGCCTGGAACAGCACCGTGAGCAGGAGCACCACGCCGCCAAAGGCTGCGGTGTAGACCTGCCAGCGGAGCATCTGCGCACCAGTGGCGATCATCCCGGCATCCTGCACGAAGAGCTGCATCAGCGCACCGGAATTCAGGCAGAGGATGAGGGACAGCACCACGGCGATGGAGACGAGGAAGGTCAGACAGAAGCGGATGAGCTTGCGCATCACGTCCCGCTTTTTTGCGCCGTACAGGTAACCGAACAGTGGGATGCCGCCGAACGAGAAGCCCACCAGCACCAGCTGGGCGATCATGCTCACCTTGCTGGCAATGCCCATGGCGGCAATTTTATCGTTGCCATAGGGCAAGAGGAACTGGTTCATCACAATGACAGTCAGGCTCTGCATCAGGTTGCTCAGCGCGGCAGTAACACCCACGCCCAAAATCTGCTGCAGCTCCTTGCCCGTGACGTGGCACTGGGACAGCTTGACAGACAGGCAGCGGCTCTTTTTGTGGAGCAGCCACAGGAAGTACAGGTCGCTGCACAGGTAGCCCACAATGGTGGCAATGGCCGCACCCCTTGCGCCCCAGCCCACTGTGGTGATGAGGATGGGATCGAGGATGATATTGATGACCGTGCCGCCGATGCTGCCGATCATGGACTGGGTTGCCATGCCCTCACAGCGGACGAGGTTGGAATGGATAAAGTTCAGCACCGTGGCCGGGGCACCAATGGCCAGCACGGTGTAATAGGCCTGTGCGTGCGGCATCGTCTCAGCAGTCGCACCCAGAATGCCCAGCAGCGGGACGCGGAACAGCATCATCAGGACTGCCAACACCACGCCCGTGGTCAGGGCCACATAGAAGCAGAACGAGCTGACCCGGCCGGTGCCCTCACGGTCGTCCTGTCCCAGCAGGCGGGAAATGAGTGAGCTGCCGCCCTGGCCGTAGATGTTGCCGAAGGCCATGAGGGCCGTGAACACCGGCGCACAGAGCGAAACACCCGCAATCAGCGCCGTATCGTTGGACTGCGCAATGAAAAAGGTATCGGCAAGGTTATACACCACGCTCACCATCAGGCCGAACACCGAGGGCAGCGCCATCTTGAAATAGGTGCGGTACAGATGATCGAGATCAAAAATAGAATCCATTGGTTTTTCCTCCACTTTCGTCCCTATTATAAAGGTTTTGCTTGCATTTGTTTGTGACACATGGCACAATGAAATAAAAGAAATGAGGTGAACTCATGCAGGAAATTCGTGACTCAGCCTGTCTGGAAACGCTGTACCGGAAGCTGGAACTTTCCTCCCGGACCAGAACAGCAAAACGCCCGCGCAGGAGCTTTCCTGTGCGGGCGCTGCATTTCCTTTTGTGTTTTACCGCACCAACAGCAGCAGCCAGGCGGATGCCACAGCCTGCAGGATGAGCCAGCGGGCCACGACCTGCTCATCACTCCAGCCCAGACGCTTGCGCACATGGTCGTGCAGCGGGGTCAGGGTGTTCTTGAGGATGGAGATGTGCAAAAACCGCTTGAAGCTGATCTTCAGGATGCCCAGGCTGCCGTCTACAATGAACACCAGCGCGGCCAGCAGGAAGGCGAAGGGATGGCTGCTCTTGAGGGCCAGAACGGCCAGGAAGAAGCCCATGGCGCGGCTGCCCGCGTCACCCATCAGCAGGGTGGAAGGCTTGGCGTTCTGCCACAGGTAAGCCAGCAGGGCACCAATGAACACGATGCCTGCGGTGGCATAATCCCCCAGCTCCTCCCAGTAGGCCAGCAGGAAGGTGCCGATGCTGACCACGGCAAGGCTGGCGGAAAGGCCGTCCACGCCATCGGTGCAGTTGACCACATTGATGCTGGCCCAGATCAGGACGATGATCAGGATGAGGTAGACGGCATAGGGCAGACTGAAGCTCCAGCTCAGGAAGTTGACCTCCGTGCCGTTGAAGTTCAGGTAGGTCACGCCCGCCACAACGGCGATGACCAGATCGATCAGGCCCTTTTTGTACTCGTTCCAGGCAGTCTCGGCGGCATCGTCAAAATAGCCGGAGAGCATGGACGCAATGAGCAGGACGGTGTAGATGACGTACTCTGCCTTAAAAGGCACCACGGCCAGCGTGACCAGTGCAATGCAGAGTACAAAAATGAGGCCGGAACCTCGGGCCTTGCCCTTGGAGAGTTCGCCGTTCACGGCAAACGCGCGGCCATGGTCGTGGGGGAGCTTATCGTGGAACACCGAGTCCATCAGCGCGGTCAGCGCAAATGCAAGCAGAAAGCCCAGCGCATCCACGGTGCGCGGGTTGCCAGAAAGCAGTTGAAGCATAGTTTTTTTCCTCTTTCCCGGAGCGGCAGAGGCCGTTCCTGTTCTTTCACTGCTGGATACAAATGAAGTGTATCACGCCCGGGCCAAAAAATCAATCTCTGGGGCAATGGCTACCCCATGGGCTGATGGGTTGACATTTTTCGCCCCCCTGTCTATAATGGGAGGACAAACGCCCTTTCGAGGGTATTTTTTTGTCTCACAGGAAAATCGGAGAAAAAGGAGAAGACATGAAACTTTCACTTGAACGGCTTTCGGCCCGGATGCGGCAGGGTGAGACCATCCCCCTGCGGGACACTGCCGGGGTGGTGCTGATGCTGAGTATCCCGTCCATCCTAGAGCAGATCGTAGTCACGGCCATGGAGTACATCGATGCGGCCATGGTGGGCCACATCGGAGCCGAGGCCACCGCCGCCATCGGCATCGTCAGCTCCAGCACCTGGCTGCTACACGGCATTCTGGTGGGCCTGTACAATGCCTTTTCGATCCAGATCGCGCAGTATCTGGGTGCTGACCGCCAGCAGGATGCCCGGGGCGTGCTGCGGCAGGCTATGCTGTTCAACCTGGCGGCGGGCCTTGCGGCGGCGGCGTTCGGCATTGGTATCAGCGGGCACCTGCCCGGATGGCTGGGCGCTGATGTCAGCCTGCAGGCCAACGCTTCCGCCTACTTTGCCATCTGGTCAGCGGCCCTGCCCTTCACCATGGCAATGGGCATGTACACCTCCATGCTCCGGGCCAGCGGCGATGCCCTGACCCCCGGCCTCATCAGCGTGCTGGTCTGCGTGCTGGATGCCATCTTCAACTTCTTCCTCATCAACCCCACCCGGACGCTGTGGGGCATCACCGTCTGGGGTGCCGGGCTGGGCGTGCCCGGCGCAGCTCTGGGCACCGCCCTGGCCACTGTGGTGGGCGGCCTGCTGGCCCTCTGCATCCTGCTCTTTCGTGAGGGGCCGCTCTGCATCCACAAGCCCGGTTCGTGGAAGATCACCCGCGCCTGCATCCGGAACCTGGGCAAGGTGGGCGTGCCGTTGGCCGCCGAGCGCGCGGCCCTCTCCTCGGCGCAGGTGCTCCAGGTGCGTATCGTCTCCCAGCTGGGCACGGTGGCCATTGCGGCCAACAGTCTGGGCGTGAGCGCCGAGGGCCTGTGCTACATGGCAGGCTACGGCATCCAGGGCGCGGCCATTGCATTGATCGGGCAGGCTGTGGGTGCCCACCGGAAGGATATGGCCAAACGCTTTGCCTGGCTCTGCACCCTGATGGGCATGGGCATTATGACCCTGACCGGTGCGGGCCTATTCGCCTTTGCCCCAGCCCTGATGAGCATCTTTACCGCCGATGCCGCTGTCATCGCGCTGGGCGCGCGGGTGCTGCGCATCGAAGCCTTTGCCGAGCCCATGTTCGGTGCCTCCATCGTAGCAAGCGGTGCCATGCAGGGCGCAGGCGACAGCACCGCCTGCTTTGTGCTGAACCTCGTCAGCATGTGGGGCATCCGGCTGACGCTGGCTTTCCTGCTGGCTCCCCGGTTCGGCCTTGTGGGCGTGTGGGGTGCGATGTGCTTCGAGCTCTGCGTGCGCGGCCTGCTGTTCCTCATCCGCCTTGCCCGGGGCAAGTGGCTGGAAAAGGGCGCGCTGTCTTAAATCGAATCGATAAAAGCAAAAAAGAAAGGACGCTCTCGCGTCCTTTCTTTTTTTGCTCTGTCACTCACTTCCGGCCATGCAGGATGGGAGAGAGCGGCTTATAGATCAACATGCAGATCAGGGCATCCAGCAGGCCCTTGACCAGAGTGAAGGGCATATTGAAGATGACCAGGCACTTGATAAGGCTGTTGGCAGAGGGCAGGATAGCCTGATACATACCCAGGATGGCTTCCAGCGGCATGTGGTAGAACTTGACGTAGGCCGGGTAGGTGATGAAGTAGTTGGACGGCACACTGAACAGGGCCATGGCCACGGCACCGGCCACTGCGCCGATGATGGCGTTCTTGCGGCTCTTGTGGTGCTTGTAGAGGTAACCGGCCAGTGCGGAGAACACCGCACCCAGCATGAAGTTGCACAGCTCACCCACCAGTGCAGTAGAGGTGCCCTTGATGACCACATGGAGCAGGTTCTTCATAAAGCTGATGATCACACCGTACACCGGGCCAAGGGCAAAAGCACCCAGCAGAGCGGGCAGGTCGGAGAAGTCCATCTTGACGAAGGACGGGATGAGCATCGGGAGCGGGAACTCGATGAACATCAGGATAAAGGCCACCGCGCTGAGCATGGCGGCAACGGTCAGGTTGCGGGTCGTGTTTTTCTTCATGGTAATATCCTCCCGGGGCGTTTTGCCCCAAATCAAAGATTGGAAAGCTCCTTTCGCGTGGTTCGGAACCGGGAAGACAATCAAAAACGCGCCCTGCCGCAGCAAACACTGCAACAGGGCGCGTAGACAAATCGTATTGCCTGCCGTTTCTTGCATCCGGACTATACCGTTGGCCCCGGAGTCTCACCGGGTCAGCACCCTTGCGGGTGGTCGCGGGCTGTACCGCCAGTGGGGAATCTCACCCCGCCCTGAAACGAACTTTCTGGCCAAGAGTATAACGCGGCTGCTCCGCCTTGTCAACCCCTTTTTTATTTGCCCTGCACGGGCCGGATATGGTATACTGTGGGACAGGATGTTACAATTTTTGATGCAAGGAGCTTTTTGCCATGATTTTTACCGTTCGTGACCTCGGGTTCGAGATCGGGCCTTTTTTGCTGGAGGGCTGGTGGGCGCTGGCTGCCCGGGCCGTCTGCGCCGCTGTCATCGTTTTTGCAGGGCTTCTGGTCGGTTGGCTGCTGCGCCGGAAGATCTTTCCCGCTCTGCAGGCCCGCAGCTGGCACTTTGCCGCCACGCCCATCCTCCTGCGCAGCTTACAGAGCCCTTTGGCGCGGATGGCCTTTTACAGCGGCCTGTACCTGGCCCTGACCAGCCTGCCGTGGGCCATTCCGGGCCTGACAAAGTTTCTGTTCACGGCCTATAAGATCGCAACGACCCTCCTGTTCTGCCAGGGCCTGTACAACGCTTCTGAGGTAGCCGACCTGCTGCTGGCCTCCTGCAGCCCGGAAATCCGGAGCAACAAGACCCTGCGCTCCCTGCTGGACACCACCTACAAAGTGCTGGTCATCATTCTGGGTGTTGCCACCTGCGCGCAGATCGTCGGCTTCCCCATCGGCAGCATCGTAGCCGGTGCCGGTCTTGTGGGCCTGACCATCTCGCTGGCTGCGCAGGAAAGCGCCAGCAACCTGTTCAGCGGCATCGTCATCCTGCTGGACAAACCCTTTTCCATCGGCGACTGGATCACCGTGGGCAATGTGGAGGGCGAGGTCATCGACATCAACTTCCGCTCCACCCGCATCCGCTCCATGGACCACAGCGTAATCATTATCACCAACAGCCAGATCTGCGCCTCCACTGTCCAGAACGCAGCCCTGCGCACCATGCGGCCCTATAAGTTCACGCTGGGTGTCACCTACGGCACCACCCGTGCCCAGCTGGAAAAGCTGATGGCTGACCTGCAGGCCATGCTGGACAACAGCCCTTACACCAACAAGGGCACCAACATCGTCCGGCTGACCAGCTTTGGCGATTCCAGCATCAACATCCTCATCTCGGCCTACCTGACCACCAATGTCTATGCCACCTTCCTGCAGCAGCAGAATGATCTGAACCTGAACATCATGGACGTGATGCAGGCAGACGGCGTAGACTTCGCCTTCCCCTCCACCAGCGTCTACATCGAAAAGAATTGAGCATACCACAACGCCCCCTGTGTGCCTGCTGCGGCGCACAGGGGGCGTTTTTATCATACGTCATTCCCGGGTCCTGATCTCGATCGTTCTGCCGCCAAGATTTTCATAGACGCGGTGGGAGACGGAGAGCACTGTGCGGCCCGCGGATGCGCGGCGCAGAGCCTCCAGCACGCGGGCCTCGGTTTCGGCATCCAGATTGGCGGTGATCTCATCCAGCAGCAGCACGGCGGGATCTGCAGCGGCCGCACGGGCAATGGACAGCAGCTGCCACTCGCCCTGTGAGAAGATGCCCTCGGTACAGACAGTGTCATAGCCCTCCGGCAGAGCCCGGATGGCAGCATCGATCCCGGCCAGTGCGGCGGCAGCCCTTGCCATTTCCCCGGTGATCTGCGGGTCTCCCAGCGTGATCTGTTCCAGTACGGTGCCCGGCACGCGGGAGAAATGCTGTTCCACACAGCCGATGCAGGTGCGGCGCTCCCGGTCGGTGATGTTCCCCACCTTCACACCGCCGATGGTCACCGTACCGGCCTCCGGCTGATACAGGCCCAGCAGGAGCTTGAACACAGTGCTCTTGCCCGCACCGGTGCGGCCCACCAGCGTGACCTGCCCGCCCTGCTTTACCGTCATGGAGAAATCACTCAGGACGGGCTTTTCGCCATAGCCGAAGGTCACATGCGCAAGCTCCACATCCCCGCGCGCAGCGGTCCGGCGCTCGGCAGGGATCGTGCGCTCCGGCTGAGCGAGAAAGGCATCGATGCGATTGACACCCGCCATGGCCGACTGGATGGTCTGGATCTCCATGCCAAGGCTTTCAATGGGAGCAAAAATGCGGGAAATGTAGTTGATGATCGCCACCGAGGTACCCACCGACATCCCAAAGAATGTAAGCACCATGGCATTGCCGGAAGCGGAAAGCAGCATCACGATGCCTGCCACCACCGCGTTCAGCGCCAGCACCACCGGCGAATAGATGGCATCGTAAAAATTGGTGCGCTCCATAGCGGCGTAGCTCTCGCCGATGCAGCGGTCATAGCGGCGTTCCCTATAGCTTTCCAGCCCCAGCGCCCGGATGGTGCGGATGTTGTGCAGCGTCTCCGGCACCTGACCGGAGACAGCCGCAACGGCACGGCGGTTATCCAGTTGTGCGGCCAGCATCCGCTTTTGCACATGGCGGGTGAACACCGCAAACAGCGGCAGCACCAGCAGCAGCACCAGCGCAATGCCGGTGTTTTTTACCGCGATGACCGCCATGATGGAAATGATGCGGCAGGCATCTGCCGCCATGCTGATGATGCCGGAGGTGAACAGCGCTTCCACCGTGTCCACATCGCCCGAAAAGCGGGCGGCCACCTCGCCGGGATTCTGCTCTGCCAGTGTACCGGCGGGCAGGCGGCTCAGCTTCCGGGACATCTCTGAGCGCAGGGCATGGGTCATCCTCTGGCCAAAGAGCACCAGCAGACTTTCCTGCGCCGAGGCGAGCACACCTTCCAGTGCAAGGCTGCCGAAGTAGAGCATCACGGCCAGAAAGGACAGCGGGAGGCCCGCGGTCAGACGGTCGATGACCCGGGCCAGCAGCAGGGGCGGCAGCAGGGATGCCGCCACCGAAGCTGCCACGCACAGCACCGTCCCCACCGTGAGAAGGCGGTGCGAAGCCGCTGCCATCCGGACGGCAGCAAACACGCCGTGATCATTTTTCTTTTTCATGCGCCCTCTCCCCCCTTCAGGCCGGTCTGGCTTTCATACAGCTGGCGGTAGACCGGAACCGCTGCCACCAGCTCCTCGTGGGTGCCAACGGTGGTCCTGCCGCCCTCCATAAAAATGATCTGCTGCATCTGCGGAAAATGGTACAGCCGGTGGGAGATCAGGAACACCACCTTATCCCTGGCATACGCCTGCAGCTCGGCAAAGATCGCATCCTCGGTGCTGCGGTCCAGTGCCGAGAAGGGGTCATCCAGCACCAGCACCGGGC
>ERZ780178.2126-NODE-2126-length-11791-cov-2.720177_pt1 | contig 11791 bp, 9 predicted proteins | sample MGYA00511018_ERZ780178 | MGnify/ENA primary metagenome ERZ780178 (study PRJEB29588, sample SAMEA2151439) | human gut metagenome | biome: human gut; feature: human-associated habitat; material: faeces | place: Denmark | collected 2008/2010 ...
CCGCCACTTCATCCCCACCGATCTGGGGCGCGTGGTCTGCGAGCAGCTGGTGCAGCACTTCCCGCATCTCATGGACGTGGGCTTCACGGCCGAGATGGAAAGCCTGCTGGACAAGGTGGCCGACGGCGACCAGCAGTGGGTGGACCTGATGCATGCCTTTGCCGCGGATTTCAACCCCACGCTGGCGGCTGCCGCCAAGAACATGCAGAGCGTCAAGGGCGGCCTGCCCACCGATCTGGCCTGCCCCGACTGCGGCAAACCCCTGATGATCAAGTTCGGCAAGGCTGGGCCCTTCCTGGCCTGCAGCGGCTATCCCGACTGCCGTTTCACCAGCAATTTTCAGCGCACCGAGGACGGCCGTCTGGAGATCGTGGCCCCGCAGAAGCCCGAACTGGAAAAGGTGGGCGAGTGCCCGCGCTGCGGCAAGGATCTGGTCATCAAGCACGCCCGTACGGGCAGCCGCTTCATCGCCTGCACGGGCTACCCGGACTGCAACTATACCGCGCCCATGGCCACGGGCGTCATGTGTCCGCGCTGCGGCGAAGGCCGCATGGTGGAAAAGAGCACCAAGCGCGGCAAGCTTTTCTATTCCTGCGACCGCTACCCGCAATGTGATTTCGCCTTGTGGGACAAGCCCGTGCCCGGTCCCTGCCCGCGCTGTAATTCCTCCTATCTGGTGGAGAAGCGCGGCCGCGACGGCAGCGTCAAGATCATGTGCCCCACCAAGGGCTGCGGCTATGTGAAAGGAGGCGACGATGGACAGGATGCCTAAAGCGCCGGCCTCGCCGGTGCTGGTGAGCGCCCCGGTGGATGGCCTGGGCGTACCGCTGAACCTGGAGGCCCGTGCGGCCCGGCTGTTGGACGAAGGGCAGGCCGTGGTCCTGCTGACCGTGGTGGAGCGCGAAGGCTCGGCCCCGCGTGCCGCCGGTACCCGTGCCCTGCTGACCGCTGCCGGTCTGGAAGGCACCGTGGGCGGAGGTCTGCTGGAAGCCCGTGCCGTGGAGGCGGCCAACGTCTGCCTGAAGGAAGGACGCTCCGCCCGCGTGCGCTGCGACCTTACCGGTCTTGGCCCCGACAGCGACATGATCTGCGGCGGCAGCATGGATCTGCTCTGTGAATATCTGATGCCTGCGCAGGCGCCCCTGTTCCGTGCGGCGGACGCGGCCCTGAAAGCCGGGCTGACCGGTATCTGGCTGCTGGACGTGAGCCGGGCCGACGCGCCCGTGCGCGACCTGTATCTGGATGCCCTGCCGGAAGGCCAGCCCCTGGTGGCGGGTTTGCACGAGGGCGCGGAAGCCGTGCGGCCCCTGCTGGCCGGGCGCAAGGGCCGTCCCGGTCTGGTGCGGGAAGGTCTGGTGGAACGCTATGTGGAGGCCCTGGACGCGCCGCCGGTGCTGTTGCTCTGTGGCGGCGGTCATGTGTCGCTGGAGACGGCCCGTCTGGCCCATGCCGCCGGTTTCGTGGTGGATGTGGTGGACGACCGCGCGGAGTTCGCCGATCCCCGGCGCTTCCCCATGGCCCGGCGCTGCCTGAGCCTGCCTTCGAGGATCTGGCCGCCCGCTGCGGCATCGGCCGGCACCATTATGTGGCCATCATGACCCGCGGCCACAGCTTCGACCGTGAGGTCCTGGCCCAGGCCCTGGAAACGGATGCCTTCTATATTGGTATGATCGGCAGCAGCAGCAAAAAAGCCTCGGTGTACAAGGCGCTGCGTGCGCAGGGCGTCAGCGATGCGGCCCTGGACAAGGTCTGCTGCCCCATCGGTCTGGGCATCGGGGCGGACACGCCGCAGCAGATCGCCGTCTCCGTGGTGGCCGAGCTCATGGCCGCCAGGGCAGGGACGCTGGGCGCTCTTCGGGCGGCCCGCTGAGGCCCGGAAGGCCCCTAAAAAAGTGGTGTAAAAAATTAGCTAATTATTTCAATTGGTTATAATAAAAAAGTACGGTTCGCTAACCTATTGGAATAAAAGGATTTTTCTTTATTGAACTTTAAGAGCAAGATAAGCCTGCATTTCTTGACGCATTTTGCAAAAAATGTTTAGCAGGGGATTCAAAGCCCGCTCGCTTTGCGGGCGGGCTTTCCACGTATCGGCAGTTCGCTGCTGTCCCAGGAGTAAGATATCATGACCGGAAAACAGACCATTCTGGCAACGTTGCTGTTGCTTCTCTGTTTCAGCCTTGCGGCATGCAAGGATGAAGGTGCTCAAAAAGGTCAGATGCCCGCCCCGCCGGTGGGCGTCTTCCAGGTGGAAGCCAAGGACGTGCCCTGGCCTTCCGAATTCCAGGCCCAGGCCTCCGGCTCCCGGTCCGTCGAAGTGCGTGCCCGTGTGCAGGGCATCATCGAGAAGCGTCTGTACCGTGAAGGCGAGTTCGTCAAGGCCGGCCAGCTCATGTTCCAGATCGAGCGCGACCAGTACGAGGCCGCCGTCCAGCAGGCCGAGGCCCAGTACGACAGCGCCAAGCGCGAGTGGAACCGTGTGCGCCCCCTGTTCGCCAAGAACGCCGTTTCCCAGAAGGATCGCGACAACGCCAAGGCCGCCTATGACAACGCCAAGGCTGCTCTGCGTGCCGCCAAGATCAATCTGGACTACTGCCAGGTGGTGGCCCCCGTGTCCGGTTACAGCTCCAAGGAAAGCTTCACGCCCGGCAACCTGGTCAGCAACAACTCCCTGCTGACCTATGTGGATCAGACCGATCCCATGTACATCGATTTCTCCATCGCCGCGCCGCAGCACATGCGCCGTCAGCAGCTGGCCGCCGAAGGCCGCCTGCGCTTCCCCGAAGGCAATATCTACAAGGCCCGTCTGCGTCTGCTGGACGGCAGCATGTACCAGGGCGAAGGCCAGGTGGACTTCATCGACAGCCGCGTGCAGCCCGAGACCGGCGTGGTGCAGGCCCGTGCCTCCTTCGCCAACAGCGACGGCCAGATCATGCCCGGCCAGTATGTGCGCATCTTCATGGACGGTGACGTGCTGGTCAACGCCGTGCTCATCCCCCAGAAGGCCGTGCTCATCACCCAGAAGGGTTCCTTCGTCATGACCCTGGACAAGGATAACGTGGTCGGCACCCAGAAGGTGGAGGTCAGCGAGACCATTGGTGACATGTACCTTGTGGACTCCGGCCTCAAGGGCGGGGAACGCATCATCTGTGAAGGCATGGTCAAGGCCCGCCCCGGTGCCAAGGTCAGCGTCATGGGTGACGGACAGGCCCAGAAGGGACAGGCCGCCCAGAAGACCGCTCAGAAGTAGGTGATGGTCTATGGCAGCTTCGGCAAAACCAAATATCTTTTTGCGCAGACCGATCCTTTCGTCGGTCATCTCCATCGTGATCACGCTGGTGGGCGCGCTGGCCATGAAGGCCCTGCCCATCGCCCAGTATCCTGAACTGGTGCCGCCCACGGTCAACGTGACGGTATTCTATCCCGGCGCCTCGGCCGAGACCATCGCCGGTACCGTGCTGGCCCCCCTGGAAGTGAACATCAACGGCGTGGAAAACATGCTCTACATGACGTCCACGGCCTCCTCGGGTTCCGGTTCGGGTTCCATCAACGTCTATTTCAGTCTGGGCACCGACCCGGACATGGCTCTGGTCAACGTCAACAACAAGGTCAACCTGGCCCAGACCACACTGCCCGAGACCGTGCGCCTGCAGGGCGTGCAGGTGACCAAACGTTCACCGGCCATGCTGCAGATCATCGCCCTGTTCTCGCCTGACGGGCGTTATGACGCCGTGTACCTGCACAACTACATGCAGGTGAACGTGGCCGACGAACTCAAGCGTGTGCCCGGCGTGGGCGACGTGACCGTGTTCGGTTACATGGACTACTCCATGCGCATCTGGCTCGTCCCGGACAAGCTGGCCAAGTACGGCGTCACCGTGGGCGAGATCGCCGCGGCCATCCAGGAGCAGAACTCGCAGTTCTCGCCCGGCCGTCTGGGCGACGCGCCCATGCCCGATAACGCCCAGCTTTCCTGGCAGATCGATACCAAGGGCCGTCTGGCCACGCCGCAGGAGTTCGGCGAGATCATCATCCGCACCGGTGAGGACAGCGCCATGCTGCGCCTCAAGGACGTGGCCCGCATCGAGATGGGCGGCAAGGACTACAGCGTCAGCAGCGAATACAACGGCATGGTGGCCCGTGCCATGGGTATCTACCTGCTGCCCGGCGCCAACGCCATCTCCACCGGCGAGGCCGTCACCGCCCGCATGCAGGAACTGGCCAAAAACTTCCCCGAGGGCATCGACTACAAGATCATCGTGGACACCAACGACTTCGTTATGGAGTCCATCAACGAAGTGGTCCACACCCTGGTGGAAGCCATGATCCTGGTGTTCCTGGTGGTGTTCATCTTCCTGCAGAACTGGCGCGCCACCCTCATCCCCTGCATCGCCGTGCCCGTGTCCATCATCGGTACCTTTGCGGGCATGTTCGCCCTGGGCTACACCATCAATACCCTGACCCTGTTCGGTATGGTGCTGGCCATCGGTATCGTGGTGGACGACGCCATCGTGGTGCTGGAGAACGTGGAACGCATCATGAGCACCGAGCACCTGCCGCCCAAGGAAGCCACGGCCAAGGCCATGAGCGAAGTGACGGCCCCCGTTATCGCCATCGTGCTGGTGCTCTGCGCCGTGTTCATCCCCGTGTCCTTCATGGGCGGCCTGGCGGGCCAGATGTACAAGCAGTTCGCCATCACCATCTCGGTGTCCGTGGTGCTTTCGGGCATCGTGGCCCTGACGCTGACCCCGGCCCTGTGCTCCCTGCTGCTCAAGCCGCATGCGCATGACCATCAGCCGGCCAAGCCCTTCGTCGTCTTCAACTACTTCTTCGGCAAGACCACGCACCGCTATGTGCGTACGGTGCGTTTCATCAAGGACCACGGCCTGATCTCCATGGCCCTCTTCGGCTGCATGATCGTCAGCCTGGTCTTCCTGTTCCGGGTGGTCCCCGGCGGCCTGGTGCCCAACGAAGACCAGGGCTACATCCTGGGCATGACCATCCTGGACGACGGTGCCGTGCAGAACCGCACCCGTGACGTGACCCGCGTGGTCATGGACGTGCTGCGCAAAAACCCGGCCGTGGACACGGTCATGACCCTGAACGGCCTGGACATCACCTCCATGTCGTCCAAGAGCAACTACGGTACCTTCTTTGCCGTGCTCAAGCCCTGGAGCGAACGTACCACGCCGGAGAGCAGCGCCTCGGCCATCAGTACCAAGGTGCTGGGCGTGACCATGATGCAGCCCGAAGCCGTGACCATCGGCTTCACGCCGCCGCCCATCAGCGGCATGTCCACCACGGGCGGTTTTGAAGGCTTCATCCAGATCGGGAAACATATGCTGGATCGTATCGGGTGTCCTGGGGAATTTCAGGAAATGGTGTGCCTTGGGATTAAAATGAGTGATATTCCCCTTTTTATCATAGATGATGATGCCTTCGTCTACGTTGTTCAGTACGGAAGACAGAAGGGAAATCTGATTCTGTTCGCGCCGGTTCAAAAGTACCAGGTCATGGGCGTACTGGTAGGCCGACAAGATGGCCGATTCACCGGGCGTAATGGGAAAGACTGGCAGCCGTGTGTGCGTAAGAAGCGGCATGACCAGACAGCTGACGATAGCCGTACCTGGTGATTCCGGAATGGCATCGGCCAGGGCTCCCAGCGTCTCAGGGGAGATATCGACACTATAGGGATGAATGACCATCTTACTGCGGATTTCCGGCCAGCACATAGCCTCGTTGAAAATGACATGCTGGCTGAGAAACAGGTGGATTTTTTCATAATTCTCTACCTGATGGAGCGTATAGAGAATATCACTGGTCGAATAATGCAGGCACAGTACGGGGATATCCCGGATGGCCTGGGACAATTCGTAGTATGGTCCGGTGTGGGTAATGATGACCTGGGCTCCCTGCTCTACGAGGTGACGGCCCTGTTCGAAGCGGTTGGGGAAATCGAGGACAGCTACCTTCGTGGGGATGTAATTTTTTTGTTCTGCCACAGAAGCCTGACGGAGGACTGCTTCTATTTCTTCCTTCAGAGTTTCGTTGGCTGCGAGAAAATAAATAGATTCCATAACATACCTCCTGATTTCTTCTATCATAGGAAAATTGTAAAGGTGTGTCAATAAATGTATACAAATTAATTTGGAAAAACGAAAGAAATACAAAGAAATGGGGATACATCACCATTATTTAAGTTGGCATATATCTTTCACATATATTGCCGACAGATGTATAGTATCCCATAACTGAAAAAGACATGTATGAGGAGGTATCATGATGAAAAAATTAGTATCAGGTGATGAAGCCCTGGCACGGGGCCTGTATGAAGCCGGTGTCACCTTTGCTTCGGCCTATCCGGGCACGCCGAGCACGGAAATCCTGGAGAATGCAGCTAAATATGAAGAAATCGATGCCGAATGGGCACCGAATGAAAAGACAGCTATGGAAGCGGCTATCGGAGCTTCTGTTTCCGGTGTACGGTCCTTTGCGGCTATGAAAATGGTCGGTCTCAACGTAGCGGCCGATCCACTTTTTACCTACGCTTATCTCCATGTCAATGGCGGCTTTGTCTTTGTATCGGCCGATGACCCGGGCATGCATTCGTCCCAGAACGAACAGGATAACCGCAATTATGCCAAATTCGCCAAAATATGCATGTTTGAACCGTCCAATTCCCAGGAAGCCAAGGACATGACTAAAGAAGCCTATGCCGTCAGCGAACGGTTCCATACGCCGGTCATGATCCGCATGACGACCCGTGTCTGCCATTCCAAGAGTCTCGTAGAAGAAGGGGCCCGTGTAGAAGTGCCGGCTGTACCCTATGTAAAACAGCCGGAAAAAATGGATCCTGTACCGGCTATTTCCCGCGTGCGCCGCGTCGTCATCGAACAGAGGGAGAAAGATCTGGCAGCGTATTCCGAAACCTGTCCCTGGAATGTAGAAGAAGCAGGTCATACAAATATGGGCATCATCACATCCGGTGCCGCCTACAACTATGTAAAAGAAGTATTTGGCGACAGCGTATCGGTCCTGAAAATCGGCTTTTCTTATCCCCTTCCCATGAATAAAATCCGTGCCTTTGCGGAAAAAGTAGATACCCTGTATGTCGTGGAAGAACTGGACTCTTTCATGGAAGACCAGATCAAGGCTGCGGGTATTCCATGCCATGGACATGATATCATCCCCAATATAGGCGAACTCAACCCGGATATCGTACAGAAAGCACTGACGGGTACAGGAAATGATGGAGTATCTGTTCCAGAAGAATTCATCGTCCCCCGTCCGCCTGTCCTTTGCGCCGGCTGCCCTCACCGGGGCTTTGCCTTTGAACTGGCCAAACGCAAGAATACAGTCATGCTCGGCGATATCGGCTGCTATGGCCTGTGCGGTGCTCCCCCGCTGAATGCCAAGGATATGGGCCTCAATATGGGTGCTGTCTTTTCCATGGGACATGGTATGGTACACGGCTTTGCCCGGAGTGGTCAGCAAAAGCGCGTCGTCGGCTATATGGGCGACTCTACCTTCTTCCACAGCGGTATCAATGCTCTCATGGAAGTCTCCTATAATAAATCCAATACGATCTGTGTCATCCTCGACAACCGCACGACGGGCATGACGGGCCATCAGGAAAATCCCGGCACGGGCTATAATCTGAAAGAAGAAATCACGACCATGCTAGACATTGAAACCATCGTCCGGGCCCTGGGCATCCGGAACGTCCGTACAGTCAATCCCCAGAATCTGACGGCTATGAAAGAAACGCTGGACTGGGCCTTTGCCATTACGGATGAACCGGTAGTCATCATCACCAAATGGCCATGTGCCCTGAAGAAACTTACGCCTTTTGATAAGAAAGAATTCACTATAGAAAAAGCCGTATACGGAGTGGTGGAAGAGGCGTGTATCGGCTGCCGCAAATGCCTTACGACAGGATGCCCGGCCCTGCGCTTTGACAAGAAAACGAAAAAATCCAGTATCTCTCCGGCAGACTGCAACGGCTGTTCTGTCTGTGCCCAGGTCTGCCCGGTACAGGCTATCGTAAAGAAAGGGGAATAATCATGAACGATGTAAAAAGCATACTCCTCGTCGGTGTCGGCGGGCAGGGGACGATTCTGGCCAGCAAGATTCTCACCCAGGGTCTCATAGAAAATGGATACGATGTCAAAATGAGCGAAGTCCACGGCATGAGCCAGCGCAGCGGTAGTGTCAGCACCCAGGTACGGTTCGGTGCGAAAGTCTACTCCCCTATCATCGGGGAAGGGACGGCGGATATCCTCGTTTCCTTTGAAGAAATGGAAGCTGCCCGGTACGCTCATTTTCTGAAAAAAGATGGCAAGGCCGTCGTCAATACGTACCGTATCCCGTCCATGCCAATCCTGACCGGTAATCAGGACTATCCCGATGATATCATCGGCATGCTCCGCCAGCGCGTGTCGACGATGGCTCTCGATGCGACGGGGATTGCAGAAAAAGTGGGAAATCCCAAGAGTGCCAATGTCGTTTTGCTGGGAGCCCTGGTCAAAGCCATGGGGCTGACTGATATCGATTGGGACCCGATCATTGCCAAGACAGTTAAACCGGCTTTCATTGACGTAAACCGCAAAGCCTTCGCCGCCGGTATGGCAGCGGTAGGATGACGGCGCTTATCATACAGCAGAAACAGAGACGCTGGGCCTACCTGGTTCTCAGCGTCTTTCTCCTGCTGTTCCTCGGACTCATTTATGCTTGGTCTGTATTCCGCATACCGTTGGAACAGGAATTTGGCTGGTCTAAGAGCGGGACATCGCTCACCTTTTCCATCTCTATGGTCATGTTCTGCCTGGGCGGTCTCATATCAGGCGTCCTGACAGCCCGCAAGGGCATGAGGATAACTCTCGTCCTGGCGGCGCTCCTCCTCGTCTCCGGGTTCGGGCTGGCCTCGCAGATTACATCCCTCATGGGCATATACCTGACGTACGGCGGCATGGCCGGTCTCGGTGTGGGTCTCGGTTATAATGCGGCCATCAGCACCATCATGCGCTGGTTTCCGGACAAACAGGGCCTCGTCTCAGGCATTGCTCTCATGGGATTTGGATTTGGTGCTATGATACTCGGCACGGCTGGAGCCTCACTGATTAGCCTTGCCGGCTGGCGTATGACCTTTCTCCTCATCGCCGCGTCTTATGCCGTCGTCATCGGCCTGGCCGTTGTTATCCTTCGGCCGCCTGATGCAGACTTTACGGCAGCTCTGTCGGGCGCTCTCCCCAAAGGAAAAGAGGAACGGGAAGAAATCGGCTGGCAGGATATGCTCCGCCGCCAATCGTTCTGGTTGTTTTTTCTCTGGGCCATCCTCCTGAGTGCGGCCGGCCTTTCCATCATCAATATTTCTGCCGGGTATGCCGGGACTTTCGTAGGTGGAAATCTCACACAGGCAGCAGCTATTGCCGGTGTCATTTCTATCGCCAATGGCGCGGGCCGCGTACTGGCGGGGCAGCTCTTTGACAGCAAGGGCTACAAAGTCACTATGTATACCGTCTCTGTGGTCTATCTGGCAGCGGCTGCTGCCCTTGCCGGTGCCGATGTGAGCCACAGCCAGCCTGTCCTTCTGACAGCCTTTGTCCTTACGGGCTTGGCCTATGGCGCCTGTCCGCCGACGGGGTCTGCCTTTGCTGCCTCATTCTATGGCTCCCGGAATTATGGCATGAATTTCAGTATCGTCAATCTCAATCTTATCGGCGCTTCGACCCTCGGCCCCATGTTTGCCAATGGCACGCCCATGATGGCTTTTATCATCATCGCCATACTGGCCGTTATCGGAGTTGTCATTACGACGGCAATCCGCCGCTAACCAGTGACAGGCAGCAGATGGATGAATCGGAAGGCTCCAGCTGTACTCCCTTCTCTCACCGTTCCGGCCTTTGCCGGGATGATGCTTTCCGGTTTGTCTGTGTGCTGCCTGTTGAAACAAATGCACTGCAGGGGTAACCTGTGGTACAATATAGGTATTCATCATAAAGGAGTGATTTTCTATGGCAAATAAAGAAATGTATGCACTGGGTTCCCAGGGTTCGGCTATCCGCGAACTGTTTGCGTACGGACAGGCCCAGGCCACCAAGGTAGGCAAAGAAAATGTATTTGATTTCAGTATCGGCAATCCGACTGTACCGGCCCCTTCGTGCATCCGGGAATCGATTGAACATATCCTGGCTACACGGGAATCAGCCGCTATCCACGGCTATACGGCCGCTGCCGGGGATCTGGCCGTTCGCAAAGGACTGGCAGACTATATGAATCAGACCTATGATGCCGGCGTTGGGGCCGATAATTTCTACATGACCTGCGGGGCTGCAGCATCACTGACCATTTCTCTTAAAGCTATCGTCGAAGATCCTGATGATGAAATCATCGTCGTCGCACCTTTCTTCCCGGAATATACAGTCTTTATTGCCAATGCTGGCGCCAAAAAAGTCATGCTGCCTCCTGATACGGATCACTTCCAGATTAAACTGGACGAACTGGAAGCTGCTATCACCCCCCATACGCGGGCTCTCATCGTCAACTCGCCGAATAACCCGGCAGGTACGGTCTATTCGCGGGAAACGATGGAAAAAGTGGCAGCCATCCTGACTAAGAAGAGTGCCGAAATCGGCCATACCATCTACCTTATTTCCGATGAACCGTACCGGGAAATCACCTACGACGGTCTGGAAATCCTCTATATGCCGGCTATTTATCCCGATACGCTCGTATGCTATTCGTACAGCAAATCCCTGAGCCTTCCCGGCGAACGTATCGGCTAAATCCTCGTACCGGATTCTGTATCGGACAAAGACGTGTATCCTGCCGTCTGTGGAGCCGGCCGGTCCATGGGCTTCGTCTGCGCGCCTCATCTCTTCCAGGATGTCGTCCTCCAGTGCCTGGGCAAGACCAGCGATATGAGCATCTACGATGACAATCGCAAGCTCCTGTACAATGGCCTGAAAGATATGGGTTATGATTGCGTCTATCCCCAGGGGGCCTTCTATCTCTTCGTCAAATCGCCGGAACCGGATGCCAAGGCATTTTCCGACAAGGCCAAGGCTCTGAACCTGCTCATCGTACCGGCAGACAGCTTCGGTTGCCCGGGTTACGTCCGCGTCTCTTACTGCGTCGAAGCTGATATGATCCGCCGCAGCTTTGCCGCCTTCCAGAAGCTCATCGACCAGTATAAATAATGGTGGCGCCGATGGGCCGGGAATTTTGAAATTTTCTTAAAGGAGTCTTACTCTTGAATCCATTCGAAATATATCAGGAAAAACTGCACACTCCCGAAGAGGCAGTGCATCTCGTCCAGTCCGGCGACTGGGTCGATTATAGCCAGACCTGTTCCTTTCCGGCGGCTCTCGATGCGGCTCTGGCGGCACGGCGGGATGAGCTCACTGACGTGAAGGTGCGCCACGCCATATCGATGCGCCCTGTCCAAATAGTAGAACAGGACCCGCAGCGGCAGGCCTTTACATACAACCTCTGGCACTGCTCGGGACTGGATCGTAAGTATATCGATACGGGACGGGCTTTCTTCTCGCCTATGATGTTCCGCTTCTGCGGCTCCTATTACAGCCGGGGATACGCGCCGGTAAATGTGGCTATGATTTCCGTGGCCCCCATGGACAAGCACGGGTATTTCAGCTACGGCCTGACCAACTGCTGTATGCAGGAGATGCTGGACGCGGCGGAACACATTATTTTGGAAGTTAACGAGCATATGCCGGTCATTTACGGATCAGAGGGGGATCACATCCACATCTCCGAGGTGGATTGTGTAGTGGAG
>ERZ780178.2140-NODE-2140-length-11745-cov-5.502139_pt1 | contig 11745 bp, 10 predicted proteins | sample MGYA00511018_ERZ780178 | MGnify/ENA primary metagenome ERZ780178 (study PRJEB29588, sample SAMEA2151439) | human gut metagenome | biome: human gut; feature: human-associated habitat; material: faeces | place: Denmark | collected 2008/2010 ...
CGCCGCCGACGCAGCCGGTGCGGCAGGACATGACCTCGACCAGGTCGACCTCGACCTCGCCGTTTTCGATTTGATCGAGCAGCTTTGCCGCGTTGGCAAGGCCGTGGGCCAGGGCGACGCGCACGTCGCGCCCGTTAACGGGGATGGTCACAAAGCGGACGGCTTCCGTGCCGCGAAGACCGCTGTGCTCGAGCATGCGCAGGACGTTTTTGCTCTTGTCGGGCAGGCAGCAGCGGAGCACCGCCTCCGCCACGCCGCCGGAGGTGCCGAAGATCTCGGCCGCGCCGCTGCCCATGCCGAACGGCAGGTCGGGCGACTCCTTTTCAAGCATCTGGAAGCGGATGCCGGATTCCTTGATCATCTTGATGACCTCCTGCGTGGTCAGCACGAGGTCGACGTTCGGTACGCCGTCGCGGCGGAATTCCTCGCGTCCGGCCTCCATTTTCTTGGCTGTGCAGGGCATGATGGCGATATGGAAGGTCGTGCGGCCGTCGGCGGCGTCCTTTTCGCGGTACTTGTCCTTTAAGACCGTTGCGAACATTTGCATGGGCGAGAGTGCGGAGGACAGGTTCTTGATGAACTGCGGGCGCTCCTGTTCCACATAGCGCACCCAGGACGGGCAGCAGGATGTCATCAGCGGGAGATTTTCGCCCGTTTCCAGGCGGCGGAGGAATTCCTTCGATTCCTCGCGCACCGTGAGGTCCGCGCCGAAGATCGTATCGTAAATTTCGTCCGCACCCATGATCTTGAGCGCCGTGACGAGCTTGTCGAGCACATTTTCGCCCGCGGGCAGACCATAGGCCTCACCGATGGCGACGCGCACGGCGGGCGCGATCTGGATGACGACGCGCTTTTGCGGGTCGTGCAGGGCACGCCACGCCGCGCCGATGTCGTTTTTGACGGTGATGGCGCCGGTCGTGCACACGGCGGCGCACTGGCCGCAGCTGACGCAGTGCGTGGTCGAGATGGGCTGGTCGTCGCCCGCCTCAATGTGCAGCCCTGGGCCGCGGCCTGCAAAGTGCAGGATGCTCATGCCCTGAACCTCCTTGCACACGCGCACGCAGTCGCCGCAGAGGATGCATTTGTTGAGGTCGAATGTGACCGCAGGGCTTGAAAAGTCCATCGGTACATGCTCGCGCGTATCCTTGAAGTGAACGTGATGGATGCCGAAGCGCACGGCCATCTCCTGCAGACGGCAGGAGCGGTTTTTTTCGCAGGCGGTGCAGTCGCGGCAGTGCGAGGCAAGCATCAGCTCCAGTATCATGCGGCGGTATTTGAGAAGGCGCGACGTGTTGGTGCGGATGCGCATGCCGTTTTTCGGCTTGGTCGTGCAGGCGGCGTCGATCTTGCCGGTGTCCAGATCCTCGACCATACACATGCGGCACGCGCCGTAAACGGAAAGGTCGGAGTGGAAGCAGAAGTTCGGCATTTCCACGCCCGCCTTGCGGCAGACATCCATGATCGTGGGCTCGTCGTCGAACTCCACGCGGATGTTGTCGACATACATGATACCCTTAGCCATCGATCTCCACCTCCTGGATCGCATCAAAGGGGCAGGCCTCGATGCAGGTATAGCATTTGACGCATTTTTCCGGATCGATCACGAACGGCGACTTGATGACGCCCGTGATGGCCTCGGCGTGGCAGGAACGCGAGCACTTGCTGCATCCGCGGCAGATGCTCGGGTCGATCTCGAGGCGGATACGGTTATAGGGAAGTCCGCCCGGCTCGATCGGCTCGCGGTCAAGCTCGCAGAGCGCGCAGTCCCCCCGCAGGTGATCCTTGAATTCCTCGGGAAAGTATTTGATGGCCGTTTCCAGCGTGTGGTAGGAATTGCGGCCCAGATTGCAGAACGCCGTGACTGAGATCATCTCGCCAAGGTCGGTGAGCATATGAAAGTCCGACTCGCTGAGGCGGTAGTCCCGCATGGCCCAGAGCAGCTCGTTCATGCGCTTTGTGCCCTCGCGGCAGGGAACGCACTTGCCGCAGAACTCTGTCTGCGTGTACTGCATAAAGCGACACGCGACATCGACCATGCAGCGGTCCTCGTCGAGCACCGTGATGACGCTGTCGCCGCGGCGCACGCCGTAGGGCTTGAGCTTTTGAAAGTGCAGGGGCAGATCGAGATGCTCCTCGACGAGAAGGCCGCCGCTCGGGCCGCCGATCTGCACCGCCTTAAACTTTTTCCCATTCGGAATGCCGCCGCCGATCCCGTAGATCGCCTCTCGGATGGTGGTCGCCTCCTCGGGAATGTCTACATAGCCGGGGTTGGCGATGTCACCCTTGAGTAAAAAAATTCTTGCCATTTCTCTCTCCGTGTTTCATTTTTTAAATTTCAAGAAATCTAATAGAACATATAGCACGAAAGACTCTAACACTGCGCCTTAAAATTGTAAAGGGATGCACTGATAAATTATTTGAATAGGAGAGCGGGCTATAAGCAAAAGACGGAGGAGACCGCCTATAATAAGGCGGTCTCCTCCGTTTCTTCTTCGTCCAAAAGCTGCATGATCGACACTTCGAACGCCGTGCGTTCCTCACTGCCGCTTTCGAGCAGCTTGGTGTAGGTCCGGCTCTGCACGCGGCCCTCAAGCGCCAATCGCTCGCCGACGTCCATGCCCGCGATCTGCACGGCGGTCTGTCCCCAGGCGATGCAGGGTAAGTAGTCCGCGCGCCCGTAGTGGCGGTTGACTGCCAGAATGACATCGCAAATGCTGCGGCCGAGCGGCGTGCGCCGCAGCACGGGCTTTTTGCACAGCGCGCCCGAGAGCAGGATGCGGTTAAAGTACGAGCCGTCGCCCGGCTCGATGCTCTGGGCGAACACGGTGATGACGAGCCGGTTGCCCTGCCCGCTCTTGTTGTTAAACGAGCGCAGCTGCCCGACGATGCGAAGGCTCTGTCCCTCCTCCACAGGGCAGACGCGCAGCAGTGCCTCGCTCGCCACGATGACGGGCACGTCGTTCTGGCCTGACAGGCGCTCGACCCGCAGGGGAAATTTGTCGAACCGGCGGGTATGGTTCTCGTGCGAAAAGACGGGCTCGCCTGCGGCGACGCCCCACAGCTCCACATAGTTCTGGTTGCGCTCCATATCGTACACCTCAGCACAGTTTTGTTGGTGTATCCTATGAAAAAGAACGTGGAGATATGCCGTGCCGAGCACGAGGACAAAAAGAAAGAGCCGTCTTTCGACGGCTCTTTCTTCAATTGATCGCGTGAGCGATAAATTACATCTTGGAGATGATCTCGACCAGCTCTTCGCCGATGCGGCCCTGAGCCTCGACGGTCGCGGAGCCGATGTGCGGCGTGCAGGAGACCATCGGGTGGGAGTAGAGCGCAACGTTGGTCGCGGGCTCGTCGGCATAGACGTCCAGACCGGCGGCGCGGACCTTGCCGCTGTTGAGCGCGTCAAGAAGCGCAGCCTCGTCGACGTTGGTGCCGCGGGAGGTGTTGATGATGACGACGCCGTCCTTCATCTTGGCGATGCGCTCAGCGTTGATGAGAGCGCCGCCGTCGACAGCGGGAGCGTGGACGGAGATGAAGTCGGACTTGGCGAGCAGCTCGTCCATCTCAACATAGGGGATGCCGAGCTCTTCCTCGATGCCGGGGATGTGGAAGATATCGAACGCGATGACGTTCATGCCGATGGCCTTGGCCATCTTGCCGAGCTTCTGGCCGATGCGGCCGAAGCCGACGATACCGAGCGTCTTGCCGGTCAGCTCGATGCCCTTGCCGTAGGCCTTCTTCTCCCACTTGCCCTCGCGCATGGAGTGGCCGGCGATGGAGATGTAACGGGCGCAGGAGAACATGTGAGCCATAGCGAGCTCAGCAACGGACTCGGAGGGGGACTTCGGGGTGTTCTTCACCTCGATGCCGTTGTCCTTGGCGTACTGCACATCGATGTTGTCGAGACCGACACCGGCGCGGATGACGCACTTGAAGCGGCTGCCCTTGGCCTCGTCGATCTGCTTGGCGCGCAGCTTGGTCTTGGAGCGAATGATGGCGACATCAAAGTCGCGCAGGGCCTTACCAAGCTCGTCGGGCTCGTAGAACTGCTCAACGAGCTCGTGACCCATCGCGCGAACCTTCTCGATCGCGCCCTTATCCATACCGTCGGTAACAAGAATACGCATAACGAAATTCTCCTTAAATAATATTAAATCATTTTTGTGACGACATGTGCGTCACAAAAATACATTGGCCCAGCCGCCTTTGGCGGCGGCACCAGTGAACGCTTCACTGGTGAGGGGGTATCTAAAAGGGGGATAGTATCCCCCTTTTAAGAAATTTTCCTTTACTTGGTATGCTCGGCCTCGAACTTCTTCAGGAATTCGACGAGAGCCTGAGCGCCCTCAATGGGCATGGCGTTGTAAACGCTGGCGCGCAGACCGCCGACGCTCTTGTGGCCCTTGAGGTTATCGTAACCGGCAGCCTTGGTAGCAGCGACGACTTCGGCGTCGAGCTCGGCGGAATCGGTGACGAAGGGAATGTTCATGAGGGAACGGAATTCGGGCTCAACCGTGCCGTGGAACATCTTGGAGGAATCCAGGAAGTCATAGATGACCTTGGCCTTCTCGACATTGCGCTTGTGCATCTCCTCGAGACCGCCGATGCTCTTGAGGTACTTGAACACCTTGCCGCAGCAGTAAATCGCCCAGCAGTTCGGGGTGTTGTACATGGAGTCGTTCTTGGCGTGGGTGTCATAGCGCATGTAGATGGGCATCTTGGGATCGAGATCCTCGCGGATGAGGTCCTCGCGGATGATGGCGATGACCATACCGGCAGGGCCGACGTTCTTCTGCACGCCCGCATAGATCATGCCGTAATCGCTGACGTTGCAGGGCTGGGAGAGGAACATGGAGCTCTGGTCGGAGACAAGGATGTGACCCTTGGTGTTGGGGAGCTGCTGCCAGGTCACACCGTGGATGGTCTCATTCTCGCAGATGTAGACATAGTCGGCATCCTCGGGAATGTCAAGATCGGAGCAGTCGGGGATGTAGCTGTAGTTCTTGTCCTTGGAGGAAGCGGCGACGATGACCTCGCCGTACTTCTTAGCCTCGGCAATGGCCTTCTTGGACCATGCGCCGGTCTCGACGTAGACGGCCTTGCCGTTCTTCATCAGATTCCAAGGCACAGCCGCGAACTGCAGCGTAGCGCCGCCCTGAATGAACAGGACCTTGTAGTTGTCGGGAATGCCCATCAGGTCGCGCAGGTCAGCCTCGGCCTCGTCGACGATCTGCTGGAAAACCTTGGAGCGGTGGCTCATTTCCATGACGCACATGCCGCTGCCGCGGTAGTTCATCATCTCGTCACGGATTTCCTCCAGCACGGGCTCCGGCATCATAGCGGGACCGGCAGAGAAGTTGTAGGTGCGATTGTACTTCATTGTTGGTGTCCTCCTGATTGTCTTTTTTGAGCAATAGCAACAGAAATTGCATGATATGACAGCTACAGTATAGTCTATTGTGCGGGGATAATCAATAGAAAAAAGCAAACTTATCATTTATTTAAAAACAACTGTGCCGCGCTTTGAAAAACAAAAAGCAAATGAAGAAATTATTGACAAACGATAATTCTTCTGCTACGCTGACGATAGAAATTATCGCAAAACAATAATTCTGGAGGTGCGATATGAAACGCGACCGGATCAAGACCTTACTTTTGGCGGAGGCGCTCATCTGCGCGCTGCTTGCGCTCGCCCTGTGGCTTTTCGAGGGCGACGCCTTTTCCGTCACCGGATTCCCCGGCAGCGCAGTGGGGCAGGGACTGAGTGCGCTGGCCGCCTCGGGACGCTTTGGCTTCGCGCTGGCGTTCACGCTGTATGCCGCGGTGATCCTGCTGCCGCTCTATGCGCTCGTGCACATCGGGGCGCGGCGGGAGCTGAAGCCCGAGGACGCGCTGCTCGTGCTCATTGCGTTTGCCGCGGCCTGCGCGCTTTTTCCGCGCGGTTGGACCACCTATTGGAGCACATCGGCGGAGGCGCTGTTCCCGCGCCTTGCCTGGCAGTGGCTCATTTTCGCGCTGCTCGCGGGCTGGGTCGTGCTGCGGCTGCTGCGCCGGTTTTCCGGCGGCGATACGCAGGAGCTCTTGAAGCTCTTCCGCGCGCTGCTTATCCTCGCGGCGGCGTACTTCGTCTTTGAGGTCTGCTTTGCCGAATTTGCGGGCCTGTTTTCCGTCATCGACGCGCTCAAGGCGGGCAACACCGCCTTTACAGCCGATACGGTCCTGCCTGTGTCAACGGACATAACGGGTTCGAAGAGCCTTGTGTTCAGCTATGTTGTCCTCGCCCTGCGCTTTGCCGCGGAAAGCCTTCCTACGCTGCTCGCCGCGGCGACGGCGTACTTCGCCATCGGCCTTCTCGACACGATGGAAGACGGCGCGTTTACGCAGGAGAGCGCCGCCTACGCGCCAAAGCTCGCCGAATGGTGCGTCAAGGTGCTCAAGATCAGCGTGCTGTTCGCGCTCGCGGTCAACATTTTACAGGCGGTTTGCGCGCCGCTCATCCTCAGCACCAGCATTTCCATCCGCCTGCCGGTCCTCGAGCTGTGCTTCGTGCTGGCGGCGCTCCTCGGCGCGCGGCTCATCGCCTCGAACGTCGCCCTTGCGGCGGACAACGACCTCTTTATCTGAGGGTGCTGCCATGGCGATCACGGTACATTTGGACGAGGTGCTGAAAGCGCGCGGCATGACAAGCAAGGAACTTTGTGCCACCGTCGGCATCACGGAGGCAAATCTTTCCATTCTGCGCAGCGGCAAGGCCAAGGGCGTGCGCTTTGCGACGCTCAACCGCATCTGCTGCGCGCTCGAGTGCAATGTGGGCGACATTCTGCAATGCGACGGAGAATTGGAGGCAGAGCATGAAGAGTAAAACGAAAACGATACTGATTTTTGCTGCGATCCTCGCGGCGGTCTTTCTCATTGCCTTTCTCGACGGCGGCGCGGTGCAGTCCGCCGCGGACGAGGAGGAAGAGGGGATGCTGATCGGCGCTTTCGTCTCGGAAAAGGATCTCGACATCGGCGGTGATCTTGCGGTCTCGGCCGCGGGCAAATTCGTCTGGAAGGCCGGGCGGCTCTATATGGATACGGACGAAGACTGGTGGGCGCTCAAAGACCGCGGCAGCGGCATTTACTGCACGATGGAGCCTGACTCGCGCGACGGCGAAGAGGACGCCAAGTCGCCATGCATCACGAACTTCGGTACGCTCGGCGCACCGCAGGGGAAGACGGCCATCGACAACGACAACGGCGTCCGCACGACGGATATCGACCTCTCGGGCGAGGTCTACGCCTGCGGCGACAGACAAGTGATTTTCAATCTTTATCCCATCTACCAGACGTCGGATGGACGCATTTATTTGACGCGCGGCAACAGCATGGGCATGTCCGGCGCGGACGGCGCCAGCATAACCCACACGCTCACGAGCGATAAGACCGAGACGATCGGCGGCAAGTCCGAGCGCGTGAAGGTCAGAGTTGCCATCACCGTTGCTGCCCGCCCGACACCGACGAAGTTCACCGTCGCGCACATGGACGAAAACGACGATCTCTTGAAGCTTGAAGAGTTCGCGCCCGACGCGCTGCCCGAGTCCATCACCGCCGCGCCCGGCGCGGCGTATCTCATCGGCACGAGCTATGGCACGGACTGGAACGGCGAGACGGCGGAATACGACATTTGCAGCCGCAGCAATGACAGTGCGCCGTATGCTTACTCAAATCTGGACACTTTCCGCTATCAGGACGGGAAGCTCTGCTCAATCAGCATCAAGGTCAACTGGGGGGAGGGAACAGCATGAAACGACTGATCGCCTTTGCACTGGCACTCGCGGTGGTGTTCGGTGTGAGTTTTGCGCTCTACAAGCCTGAGCGTATCGAAGCCGCGGCGCGGGAGACCATGGAGGATGAATGGGTCGGGTATTTCTTTGCCCTCGAACCCTTCGACGGCAGGCGCTACGCGACGGAGAACGGCGATGATTACGACTTCGGCGTGCCCGGCGTGCCGGTGTTTGTGACCATCACAGCGTTTGAACCCGGCGAACCGGACTACGAAGAGGGCTCGGAATTCAACTATTCCGTCGGTGCGGCGGTGTCCGACGAGGTCGTGGGCAGCGGAATGCACATCAAGGTCGACGACAACGGCAGCAGCTACGAGACGGGCGGAGAGATCGCGCTCGACGCGCTGGGACAGGCGGAACTGTACGAATGTTATGTCTACCGCACGTCTGCGGGGGACTACTATGCCGAGTGCACGCAGGCCAACGGCACGAACGTATGTTACAGGACACCCAGCACAAACCTGAACCAAACGCGGACGATCTCGACCGAGCGGTCGAGCGACTGGCGCGCGAACGGCAAAGCGCAGGGCCGCTCGATCAAGGTGAGCGTTTCATTCGCGGCGCACACGGCGGCAGAATCGGTCGAATTTGTCTGGATGGACAGCGATAAAAACGTTCTGTCGCGCGCGGAATACGCCGCCGACGCTCTTCCCGAGACGCTGGCCGCACCCGAGCATGCGGCGCTTCTCGTCACGGCGATGCAGAGTGTGGACGGTACGACCGAGCGCACGCTCTGCACGCAGGACGATCTGTTCGCCAGAGCCTATGTTCCCTCGACGCTTTCCGGACTTCTGCGCGTTGTCGATGTCTCGCTCGACTGGGGAGAGGACGAGACTTAACCAATTCTTAATAAAGAATTCGCTAAGAAAATGATTGCAATACGCGGGCAAAGCGGGTAAGATGGGGTTAACTCAAAGAAAAGAGGAACTTGCCATGCGTCCCGACGGAACCCGAGTGAAAGAGGCGTCCACCATCGTTTCGGCATTGCCCTATGTCATGCCGCGGCGCTACGACGCGCAGAATTTCATCACCGAATACGCTGATATGGAGGTCCTGCGCCGCTACATTCAGGAAAAGCGCCGCGAAGGCGTCCGCATCCCGTATATGACGCTCATTCTGGCGGCATACTTCAAGGCGTATCAGGAAAATCCGAAGATCAACCGCTTTATCATGAACAGCAAGATCTATCAGCGCAACCACTTCTGCGTCAGCTTCGTCATCCTGAAAACGCGCGCCGACGGCCGTGCGGACGAGACGTCGATCAAGGTGTTCTTTGAGGACGGGGACGATATCTTCTCCATCAACCGCAAGATCGAGGAGGCGGTCGCGCAGAATCAGGTGGCCGCGCATAACAACAATACGGATAAATTCGCGAATTTCCTGTTCGCCATCCCCATCCTGCCGGGGCTTTTGTTCGGCCTTGTCAAGCTGATGGACCGCTGCGGCCTGCTGCCGCGTAAGATCATTGATCTGAGCCCGTTCCACACGAGTCTTTTTATCACGAACCTTGCCTCCATCAACACGAATTCCATCTTCCACCACTGCTACGAGTTCGGCACGACGGGCGTGTTCGTCAGCATGGGCAAGCCTATTGCCAATTATATGAGCGGGGAGTATAATAAAAAAATGATCCCGCTCTCCGTCGTGATGGATGAGCGCATCTGCACGGGACACGAGTACGCGCTGTTCTGGGCAAGCGTGCGCCGCTATCTTAAGCACCCCGAGCTGCTGGAGGGGAAGCCGACGGAGGAAAACGCAGATCTCGCGGAGGAATGCGTTTGATCAGCAGCCACAAGCCGCAAAGCGCGGGATCTGCGCTTTGCGGCGTTTTCTACTTTTATATGTAGAAGAAAGGACAGGGAAGCTTCCTTGATCGAACCAAAGTCTCAGGCAAAAACGTGCAGTGCCCACGCAGAAATTTTGCAGCAAAACGATGAACGCACCGTCTACCGCCTCAGGGAGACGGATGGCGAGGTGCGCATCACGGCCTATCCCGTTTTCCCCGGCATTGAGCTTGCCTATCACGATGTGCACGCGCCGTCGTACCGTCTGGCAGAGCCAAATGCGGCGGGACTCATCGAGATCCAGCACTGCCGCGAGGGACGCGCGGAATACTGCTGCGGCGGCGAGCATTACTTTTTAGCCCCCGGAGACCTCTCTGTCGTGCGCCGCGCCGCTATCGAGGGGGAGGTGGAGTTCCCCACGGGGCACTACCACGGCATCACCGTCACGCTCGACCCCGCCCTCGCACCTGACTGTTTGTCCTGCATTTTGCAGGACGTCGACGTCCGCCCCAGCGTGCTGGCGGAGAAGTTCTTCGCCGACTCGGAGTGCTTTGTCTCAAGATCGTCGGCGCGCGTGGAGCACATCTTCTCTGAGCTCTACGCCGTGCCCGCCGGCATCCGCCGCGGCTACTTTAAGGTTAAGGTGCTGGAACTGCTGCTCTTTTTGAGTGCGCTCGACGTGGCGCATGAAAAGCACGGCTATACCGCCGCGCAGGTGCGCCTTGCGCGCGCGGCGCGCGACGCGCTGCTTGCAAGCACGGAGGACGACGTTACGATCTCCGCGCTTGCACAGGAACTCGGTGCGTCGTCCTCGCAGCTCGCCGCGAGCTTTCGCGGCGTGTACGGCATGACGCCCGCAGCGTTTTTGCGCGCGCAGAAGATGCACAGTGCCGCGCAGCTCCTGCGCACGAGCGACCGCACGGTGCTCGATATCGCGGGGCAGTTCGGCTATGACAACGCCAGCAAGTTTGCCAAGGCCTTCCGCAGTGTGATCGGTGTGTCGCCGAGCGCGTACCGCGCGGGCGCGGACAGCGACAGCTGTGCGCCGACGGCGGAAAAGGCAGAATAAAATATTTTGGAGCCTCATCCGATCAATTTGGAGCGGATAAGGCTCTTCTTTTCGGGTATCCTAAGACACGTCAAGAGCGAGGATGCCGCTCCCTGAGAGTTAGAGAAATCTAACTTCTGGGGAGCCACCACCGAAACCAAAGGGGAGGGAAACGGGCATGTCTGAAGAGATCCTGGTGCGGCAGGGTGCGCCGACGTTGGCAGGTATCAAAACGGGCAGCCTCTTCCCTTGTCCTTGCGAAGATAAGGAAGCGCTCTTTGCGGACATCCGCCGCCTGAACCGTCTGCTTGTGCCAAAGGGCCTGTGTCTGCTGCCGATCCGTTTTCTGAAAGGACAGGTCCTTTTGTACCTGTACCGCCCCACTGAGCTGCGGAGAGATTTGGAGAACGAACAGGCGGCCGAGATCCTGCACCACGCGGGCTACAATAGCGGCCACTGCGGACGCTGCATCGCAAACCTCATCCGCCGATTCCGCGAGGGCGGCGAATTCCCCCATGAGGTCGGGCTTTTCCTCTCGTATCCGCCGGAGGACGTCAAGGGCTTCATCGACCACCGCGCGAACGGCTTCAAGTGTGCGGGGCTGTGGAAGGTCTACGGCGACGAGGCCAAGGCGCAGGCCCTGTTCGCGAAATTCAAGAAATGCACGGAGATCTACTGCGCACTCTGGCAGACCGGCTCGAAGCTCGAGCAGCTTGCCGTCGCAGTTTGATACTATATCATCATCGAAAGGAACATACGAATATGAAAACTGCTGTTGTTTACTGGAGCGGCACGGGCAATACGGAGTCCATGGCGAATGCGGTTCTCGAAGGCATGAAGGCAGCGGGCGCGGAGGCGGAGCTTTTCACCTCCGAGCAGGCGGATGCCGCCAAGCTCGCTCTCTTCGACGCCATCGCTTTCGGCTGCCCCGCGATGGGCGCGGAAGAGCTCGAGGAGACCGAGTTCGCCCCGATGTTCGACGCGGTCAAGAGCTCCCTCTCCGGCAAGGATGCGGCGCTCTTCGGCTCCTATGGCTGGGGCGACGGCGAGTGGATGCGCACGTGGGAAGAGAACTGCCGGGACA
>ERZ780178.2152-NODE-2152-length-11709-cov-3.857302_pt1 | contig 11709 bp, 9 predicted proteins | sample MGYA00511018_ERZ780178 | MGnify/ENA primary metagenome ERZ780178 (study PRJEB29588, sample SAMEA2151439) | human gut metagenome | biome: human gut; feature: human-associated habitat; material: faeces | place: Denmark | collected 2008/2010 ...
AAAATCACCAAACCTGGGGATTTTGGGGACTGTCCTGAATTCACCCGATTAATTAACAATTAAAAGATTAAAATTCAAAAAAACCGCTCGGTCATGTCACTTTCGTAGAAATTGTAAATCTCCTCTCTCCGCAGCGCCCTCAAGAGATGAGATTCCCTACTCCGAGAGAAGAACAATTTCTACCTCAAGCTCAATCCATTCGCAATTTTTTTTCATTTTTAATATTTTAATTTTTGAGGAACATATTGCAAACATTGTAGGGGTCGCACTCCTGGGCGACCCGCAATGCATCGTAGAAATCGCCCCTAACAAATTACAATTTAATTGGTAATGTTACTATAAATGTTGTGCTTTCATTTAATTTACTTGTTACTTCTATTTTTCCACCTGATAATTCAACAATTCTTTTGGCAATTGTCATTCCTAGACCTGCTCCTGGCTTGGTATGTGATTTATCTATTTGATAAAATCTATCAAATATCTTTTTAGCCTCTTCTTCTTCCATTCCAATTCCATAATCTTTTATTTCCACAATAATGCTGTCTTGATTTGTTTTCATTTTTACATCTATTTGCCCATCTTGTTTGGAGAACTTTATACTGTTTTCTATTATGTTCATCCAAACTTGATACATTAAGTCCTTTTCTCCCAAAAATTCCTGTTCTTTTAAGCTTACATTAAACTTAATATTTTTTTCTTTCCATTTTGGTTCTAATACACTTATTGTTCTTCTTATCTGCTCTGCTATATTAAATTTTGTTTTATTCATTATTCTTTCTTGGTTTTCCAGTTTTGCAAGTTTTAGGATGTTTGTAGATAAATATAGAAGTCTATCCGATTCTTCTTTTATAATTTCTGCATATTCTTTTCTTTCTTCCTTGCTTAAATCGTCAGCTTCCAAAAGTTTTGCAAATCCTTGTATAGAACTAATTGGCGTTTTTATCTCATGTGATACATTATTAATAAAATCTTTTTGCAAGCATTCAATACTATTTAATTCTTTTACCATTTTGTTGAAATTGTGTGTTAGCTCGCCTATTTCGTCATCTCTTTTTGTTTCTAGTTCTATAGTAAAATCTCCTGAAGCTACTTTTTTTGTTGCATCAGTTATTTTCTTTATTGGATTTACTATTTTTCTTGATATGTTTTGCATTAAAGCTATGGTTATTAACAATATGCTAACTATAGATACCCTAATGCTCCTGCTAGAAATATTAAGTAAATCTTTTATTGATTGTCCTTGTTGTTCATTGATTTCAATAAGCTTTATATTGATAGATCTTTGTACAAAAACATAAAAAAGAAAGGCAGCAATTGCAATAACAATTAAAATGTATAGTATTGCTGTTTTTATAATCCTTCTTTGTATTGATTCCTTTTTTCCAAATATTGTTGTAAGAAAATTTGTAAACATTTTTAATTCCTTTATAAGTTATTTTTTGTTATTATTGCTTTATAGCCTATTCCTCTAATTGTCAAAATCTCAAACTCTTTTATATCACTCAATTTTTCTCTTATTCTTTTTATGTGGACATCAACTGTTCTAAAATCTGATTCATTATCTAATCCCCATATTTCTTCTATTAGTTCTTGCCTTGTAAAAATGGTGTCTGGAGTACTTAAAAATTTGTATAATAGCAAGAATTCCTTTTGTGTTAGTTGATAATTTTTTCCTTTATATGTTACCGACATTTGTTTGTAGTCTAATACTAAGTTTCCTATTATAAGTTTCTTTTCATTTGCAGCATTCGCTCTTTTTAGTAATACTTTAACTCTAAGTAGCAATTCTTCCATATCTATTGGCTTTACCATATAGTCATCTGCTCCTAGCAAAAATCCTTCTCTTTTATCTTCTATTGTGGACTTTGCTGTAACCAATAGAATTGGAATAGTATAATTTGCTTCTCTTAAAGACTTTGTAAGTTCATAGCCATCCATTTTTTCCATCATAATATCACTAATTATTAAATCTATGTAATTTGTATCTATAACCTCTAATGCTTCTTCCCCATTTGTGGCTTCATATGTGATATATTCGTTTTTTCGTAAATATGTAGTTATTAATTTTCTTAAATTTTTATCATCTTCTACTACTAATATTTTAAACATTTTTCCACCTCTTTTGGCCGTATTAGAAGTGGCAATATATACTCAAAAGGGGATGATGCTTGGATATATTTTTAGCGCCACTTCTAATCTTGGTTATATTATCAAAGAAATATGAACTTATTATGAACTATATCAAATTTCAAAAAATTTGTCTAGTTTTGTAGAAAAAAAAGAAAGAACCAAGAATTATTTTTCTTAGTTCTTTCTAAATTATTTAATTTTTATATCATATTATGAGCCTAAAATTATAAAATAGAAATCTTTACCCTCGTTTTCAAAAAAACTACACCACTTAACTCCATCCATTTCGTATAGAACGCCTTTTCTATCATCTTTTTGATAATTTATCATATTTGAATATCCTGCTCCTTTATCGGATTCTGTATCAAAAACATAATACATATCCATCTCTGTGCCTTTAAAAACTGCAAAATATGCAAGTCCTTTTTCTCGTAGAGACTCTTCACTGCTATACCATTTATCAATATCTTCTCTTTCGTTAACTCCTCCTTCTATACCTGCATTATCTGCATAGTAGAGCTTTGTTTCAAATTCTGGTACATATTGATCTAATTCTTTTTTTTGTTCTTCTGTAAAATATTCTCTATATTTTTTATATACTTCTGTTCCATATATACAATTTTCATAATATCCATGGTCATTTATTTTTAATCCGTCAAAATCATTCCAAATTTCTGTTAATGGAACCGTGTAATTTTTATCTTTTAAAATTAAATTTTCTCCACTTGCATCTATTGTTCCATATTTAGGTTCAACTATTTGCTTAAAGTCATTTTTAGTTATTTTTTCTCCTTCTTTGTCCGCAATTTTTGTTACTATGTCTGCTGTTATTTGTTCTTTTACTCTTTCTATTGTTGTTCCTTTTGCTCCTTCTTTTGTTTTTTCAAATAGTCCTCCGTTAATTGCAACAGTCACCGTTACTCCTACTAATATTAGCATTACAATTATTGTTATTATTAATGCTATTAATGTGATTCCGCTTTTTGTTTTTCATTTGTTTTCCTCCTTTGTGGTTTTTCTTCTTTCTTTGTACACACATTATTTTATATGTTATTTTTTCACATGTCAATGTTTTTTTATCCAAACAAACTAAGTTGATTGCTTTTGCTCATTCCTTCAAAGCACCCGAATTTTGTAAGCATTTCTATTACTGATTTTCCTGCTTTAGATTTTATTTGGAAATCGTCTATTGACATAAATTTTCCATGTTCTGCTTGCACTGCATTGTATATACTTTCTGCCGCTACTCCTCCTAGCCCTGGTATACTAGAAAGTGGTGGACGGATTGCTCCATCTTCTATTTGGAATTTGTTACTGTGTGATTTGTATAAGTCTATTGGTAAAAATTTAAAACCTCTTTCATACATTTCTAGTACAATTTCTAATATTGTATATACACCTTTTTCTTTTACTGACATACCATTTCCTAGTTTTTCTAGTTCTTTCATTTTTGCTTTTACTTTTTCTTTTCCATATATCATAAGTTCACTATCAAAGTCATCTGCCCTTATACTAAAATATGCACAGTAATATGCAAGTGGGTAATTAACCTTAAACCATGCTATTCTAAATGCCATTGTTACATAAGCCACAGCGTGTGCTTTTGGGAACATGTATTTTATTTTTTGGCAAGAATCTATATACCATTCTGGTACATTGTGTTCTCTCATTTCTTCTTTGTATTCTTCCCATTTTGGTTCTGCACCTTTTGCTACTTTTCCTTTACGAACTGCTTCCATTATTTTAAATGAATGGTTTGGATCTAATCCTTTTTTTATTAAATATGTCATTATATCGTCTCTTGTACATATTGCATCACTTAATGTAGCTTTTCCTTCTTTTATTAAAGTTTCTGCATTGTTAAGCCACACATCTGTACCATGTGATAATCCGAGATATTCTTATTAATTCCTCAAATGTTGTTGGTTTTGTTTCTTCAAGCATTCCTCTTACGAACTTTGTTCCAAACTCTGGTATTCCAAATGAACCTGTTTTTGAACCTATTTGTTCTGGTTCTACGCCCAGTGCTTTTGTTGATGTAAATAGGCTCATTGTTTTTTTGTCGTCTAGTGGAATTGTTTTGGGGTCAACTCCTGTTAAGTCTTGAAGCATTCTTATAACTGTTGGATCGTCGTGTCCAAGCATATCTAGTTTAAGTAGGTTTTTATCTATTGAGTGATAGTCAAAGTGTGTTGTTATAATATCTGAATTTGGGTCATCTGCTGGATGTTGCACTGGAGTAAATTCATATATTTCTCTACCATGTGGTACAACTATAATTCCTCCTGGATGTTGTCCTGTTGTTCTTTTAACCCCTGTACATCCCATAACTATTCTTGAAATTTCTGCATTTGTAACAGGAATATTTCTTTCTTCAAAATAATTTTTTACATATCCAAATGCTGTTTTATCTGCTATTGTACCAACTGTTCCAGCCTTAAATGTTTTTCCTTTTCCAAATATTACTTCTGCATATCTATGTATTTTTGATTGATATTCTCCAGAGAAGTTTAAGTCTATATCAGGCTCTTTATCTCCATTAAATCCCAAGAATGTTTCAAATGGTATATCCATTCCATCTTTAAATAGTTTTGCTCCACATTTAGGACATATTTTATCTGGTAAATCGACTCCGTTTTTTATTCCATAATCAGTAAAGTCTGAATATTTGCAGTTTGGACATCTATAATGTGGTGGAAGTGAGTTTACTTCTGTAATTCCAAGCATATTCGCAACAAACGAAGAGCCAACAGATCCTCTGGAACCTACCAAATATCCATCTTCATTTGATTTCCAAACTAGCCTTTGAGCAATTATATATAATGTTGAAAATCCATTTTTTATAATTGAGTCCAGTTCTCTTTTTAATCTATCTTGTACCACTTGAGGAAGTGGATCTCCGTATAGTTCTTTTGCTTTGCTTGTACAAATATCTTGAATATCTCTTTCTGCATTTTCCAATACTGGTGGACATTTTTCTGGTGATATTGGGCTTATTTCTTCGCATAAATCTGAAATATAATTTGTATTTGTAACAACAACTTCATACGCTTTTTCTCTGCCTAAGTATTCAAATTCTTTTAGCATTTCCTCTGTTGTTCTTAGATATAATGGAGCTTGTTCGTCTGCATCTGAAAAACCTTGTCCTGCCATTAAAATTCTTCTATATATTTCGTCTTCTGGGTCTAAAAAGTGAACATCGCATGTTGCAACAGTTTTTTTGCCAAGTTTATCACCTAATTCAACTATTTTTCTATTTATGTCTTGTAATTCTTCTTTACTTCCAACTGTTCCGTTCCTTAGCATAAATTCATTGTTTCCTAGTGGTTGTATTTCTAAATAATCATATCTTTTTGCAATTCTTTCTATTTCCTCTTCTGATTTTCCTGCAACAATCGCTCTATATAATTCTCCTTGTTCGCATGCACTACCTAGTATTAAACCTTCTTTATATTTTTCTAGCACACTTGTTAAAATACGTGGTTTCTTATAGAAATAATTCAAATGTGAAACTGATATTAATTCATACAAATTTCTTAAACCTTTAAGATTTTTTACAAGTATTATTGCATGATATGAAGGAAGTGTTTTATATAATTCTTTCTTTTCTTCTTTTTTCTTACCTCTACCTTTTTTTGGTTCTTCTGCTTGTATTTCTAGCATTTTTAAAAATACTTTTACCAATGTTTTTACATCATCTAAAGCTCTATGTGCATTTTCTACTTTAATGCCTAGCTTTTCTGCAATTATTCCTAATTTATGTTTTTTAAAATCTGGGAATAATTGTCTAGATAATGCCAAACTATCTATGTATTCGTTATTCATTGTAAGTCCTAGTTCTTCTGCATTGTATTTTAAAAATCCAACGTCAAAATCTGCATTGTGTGCAACTAGCTTTAAATCTCCTATAAATTCTAGAAATTTAGGCATAACCTTATCTATTGTTTCTGCATCTTTTACCATATCGTCTGTGATATGTGTTATTTCTACTATTTTTTGTGGAATTGGTATTTCTGGATTTACAAAGCATTCAAATGTGTCTACAATTTCTCCATCTTTTACTCTTACTGCACCAATTTCTGTTATCTTTTCTGTCCTAAAAGAAAGTCCTGTTGTTTCTATATCTAGAACTATATATTCATTATCCATTCCATTTGATAAGTCAACTGCATTGTCATCTGGAACAAGATATGCCTCAACTCCATATACTACTTTTATTCCATATTTATCTGCTGCTTTTTTTGCCTCTGGGAAAGCTTGTACAACTCCGTGGTCTGTAATTGCAATTGATTTCATTCCCCAATTACTTGCCCTTTTTATTAAATCTGTCGCACTACTTACTCCATCCATTTGGCTCATTTGAGTATGTAAATGCAATTCAACTCTTTTTTCTTTTGCATTATCTTTTCTTCTAATAACTTCTATATCTGGCATTTCTATAATTATATTTGCAATTACTCCTAGTTCTTTAGCAAAGTTATCATATTGTGCATTCCCAGATATTTTTAATCTTTTTGCTTCTTTTAATCTTTGCAAAACAGTTGGTGCTTTTTCGGCTTCTACGAATGATTTACAAGTTATTGTACTTGTTCCATCATATATATTAAACATAGCAAGTGTTTTTCCATTTTTTAGTTCTCTTGCATCTGTACTAATTACCTTTCCTTCTATTGCAACTCTTCCATAGTCTGGTGTTAAATCTTCAATTTTTACTATTTGTTCTTTTATTTTATCTGTTCTTCCAAAAATTAATGGAGTCTTTTCTTCTTGTTCCTCTTCCTCTGGATCTGGAACATTTTCTACTACCATTTCTTCTTGCATACTTATTTCATTAATTAAATCTTGGCATGCTTCTTTTTGTAAGTTCTCCAAATACTCTTCTTGTTTTTTTATTGTTTCTTCTGTAACATTTTCTTTATATATTACTTTACATTTTACGCCATATAAATTGTTTACTACTTGTTCTATCTCTTTGTCTATCTCATAAGAATGTAAAAAATCTGCACTTTTTGTTTTTAAATCAACAATTACCTTATTATCTTCCACTTCAACTGTGCTAGTATTTAAAATGGCTTTTGTTAATGGAAACTTTTTAGAAATGTAGCCAATTATGTCTTTCCAGTCATTTGCAAGCTGTTGGTGAAAAAGGGGTCTGACCCCTTTTTCACCAAATTCGATATAAAGTTCTACTTTTTGTATTTGAAATCTTGTTTTTAAATATTCCTCAAAGCTTGATATTTCTTGAATTTTTATTTGTTTTTCTGTTAATAGTTTTATTTCTATTTTTTTACTTTTCTTGAATAGATTTATGTTTTCTATTTGTGCTTCTAATATATTTCCTTGTCCTTTATAATCTTTAAAAACGTCTTTTACTATGTTTGACATCCTTTTCATCCTTCCGTTAATGTGTTCATTTAGAATATTCTTAATATATCATTATATGTTACAAATATTGATAATCCTATAAGTATACAAAATCCTGCCATTTGTATTCCTACTTCTATATTTTCTTTCATTGGTTTTCTTCTTATTGCTTCTATTATTAAAATAACAATTTTTCCTCCATCTAGCGGTGGGAATGGAAGTAAGTTTGTTACTCCCAATGATAGTGATATAAGTGCTAACATATATATAAATTCTACTATTCCATCTGTTTTAGAAACCACTTCTGATATTCCTACTGGTCCCATTAATTGATCTGCTTTTACCTCACCTTTAAATAGCATTTTTAAATTATCTATTATTGAAACAGAGAAGTCTGCCGTATCCCAAAATCCATAATATATATTATTTGCAAATGTATTTTCTGCTACTTTAAATATTATTCCTAACTTATATGTTTCTGTTGTTTGTGGTTCAATTTCAAAATTCTTTATTTGGTTATTTCTTTCTACTTCTATTAGCATCTTTTCATTCGTACTTGAAGATATTAATTCTATTACTTTGTATGGGTCATCTTTGCATTCTATTCCATCTATCTTTACTATTTTATCTTCTGCTTGTAAGCCCGCTTTTTCTGCCGGACTTTCTGAATATACTCCTTTTATACTAGAAGATAAATTCTCTTCTTTTGCTTCTAAGTATATTCCAACACTTTTTGTTTCTTCTTTTGTCGGAATTACTTTTATCTCTTTTATATCATCATTTCTTTTAACTGTTACTAAAACTTCATTTCCATTTGATTTTTGCAAAGCTTCATCTATGTCACTTTTTAATCTTATTTTTTTGCCATTGATTTTTAGAATTTTATCGTTTTGTTCTATTCCGGCTTCTTGTGCAGAGTAATTAGGAAGTATTGAGTCAACTATATTTGATATATAGTTTCCACTAGATGATACTAATATAAAATAAACTAATAGTCCAAATATTATATTAACAGCTCCACCAGCTAAAACTACTGCTATTCTTTTTGGAATACTTGCCGTACTAAAAGAACCTTCTTCATTAGAACGTTCTTCTTCTCCTAACATATTCACAAATCCACCAAGTGGTATAAGTCTTAATGCATATTTTGTTTCTTTGCCCTGTTTTTTCCAAATTGTTGGGCCAAACCCTATTGCAAATTCTTTTACTTTTATTTTACATGCCTTTGCCACTAAAAAGTGTCCACTTTCATGTATAAATATTAAAAATCCTAATAGGAATATTATTTTTATTGCACTAATTAAAAATGAAACCAATTTATGCCTCCTTTTTTATGAAAATTGGATTTATCTTTATAATAAATTCAACAAGAAATATGCAAATGGTGCTATGAATATTATGCTATCTATTCTGTCTAAAATCCCACCATGACCTGGTATTAGATTTCCAAAGTCTTTTATTCCTTCTGTTCTTTTTAATGTAGATGCTGACAAATCTCCTATTTGGCTTAAAACGCTAAGCACTGCTGTTATTAATCCTATATATAAATATGAAATTGATAGTCCGCCAAATTTGTTTATGCAAAGGGTGTATATTAGTGAAACCAACACAGCACCAATTGTTCCGCCGTACACATCCTTCTTTTGATTTTTTAGGACTTATTTTACTAAATTTATGTTTTCCAAATTTTACTCCAACAAGATATGCAAATGTGTCTGTTCCCCAAGCAGAAATTAGAATAAACCAAATTAAGTATTTTCCATTTTCCATACCATATAGCATTGATATAAATGATAAGAAAACTGTTATATAGCATATTCCGAAAAGTGTTACTGCTATATCACTTATACTGGTTTTCATGTTACTTGCAATCACTTTCATAAAAAGCAATGCCACTATTAGTGATATTGAAACTGCAATAGTGGTTAGTAAATATTCTTTCGGAATTACATGTAAAAATGGAATTAATAAACATGGTATATATGCTACCCATTTTACTGGTTTATAATCCACACTTAAACATTTCAAGTATTCATACATTGCTATAATTGATATTATTCCTATAAATGCATCTATTATATATTTATTCCCATATATAAAAATTAATGCAACAATTGGGAAGCCTATTACTCCACTTAAAACTCTTTTTAATTTCATATTTTTTTCCTTTCACTATTTTATTTTTTTGGTCAGTGATGTTGTTCATCCACATTGCTTGTATTAATAGACTATGGTCTCCCTCCAAACCTTCTGTTTCTTTTTTGATATACGCGTATCGCTTCTAACAAGTCTTCTTCCCCAAATTCTGGCCAATGTTTGTCTGGAAAATAAAATTCTGTATATACTAACTGCCATGGTAAAAAGTTGCTTGTTCTTAGCTCTCTACTTGTTCTTATAAGTAAGTCTGGGTCCGGCTGTCCAGCTGTATATAAATTGTCTGAAATTAATTGTTCATTTATGTCTTCTATGCTTATTTCATTATTTTTTACTTTTTCTGCAATTATTTTTGTGGCTCTAACTAGTTCTTGTCTTCCTCCATAATTAAATGCTATATTTAATGTTAGTCCTGTATTGTTTTTTGTTATTTCTATAGCTTTTTCTATTGATTTTTGCAAGCTTTTTGTTAATCCTTTTATATCTCCTATAACTTTAATTCGTATATTTTGTTTATCTTTTTCTTTTATAAATGCATCTACACGCATTCTAAGTATTGCCATTAATGCAGATACCTCTTTCTTGCTTCTTTTCCAGTTTTCTGTTGAAAAAGCATATAGAATCAATTTTTGAATTCCCATATCTTGTGCAGCTAAGGCCACAGTACGAATTGTATCCGCACCCTTTTTGTGTCCTGCCGTTCTTGGTAAGCCTCTTTTTTTGGCCCAACGACCATTACCATCCATAATTATAGCTACTGTTTTTGGTGCCATAAAAACCTCCTTTTTAAAAAAGTCCAAATCAAGTTTGGACTTAGACATTTAATATTTCTTTTTTCTTTGCTTCACAAATTGAATCAACATCTTTAATGTATTTATCTGTTAATTTTTGTGATTCTTCTAATGTTTGTTTTTGTTCGTCTTCTGGAAGTTCTTTATCTTTTTTAATAGCATCGTTCGCATCACGACGTACGTTACGAATCGCAATCTTAGCTTCTTCACTATATTTTTGTGCATCTTTAGCTAATTCTTTACGACGATCTTCAGTTAATTGAGGAACTTGAATACGAATGACATCTGCTTCTGCTTGAGGATTCAATCCTAAGTTAGCAGCTTGAATTGCGTGTGCAATATCTTTAATGATTGAACGATCATAAGGTTTAATAACAAGTTGTGTACCTTCAACAACAGAAATCTGAGCCATCTGGTTGATTGGTGTCATTGCACCATAATATTCAACTTGTACACGTTCTAACATTTGTCCACTGGCACGTCCAGTACGGATTTGACGAAGGTTTGATTCTAAATTATCAATAACACCCATCATTTTTTCTTCTGCATTTAATAAAATATCACTCATTTTAATTCTCCTTATTTCTTTTTAGTGATTGTTGTACCGTTAACTTCACGGCGAACTGCTTTGACAATATTACCAGGTTCATTCATATTGAAAACAACTAAATCAATATCATTATCCATGCACATACTAATAGCTGTTGAGTCCATGACTTGTAATCCTTCGTTTAATACGTCCATATAATTTAGTGTATCGTATTTCTTAGCATTTGGATTTTTCTTTGGATCTGAATCATAAACTCCATCAACACCATTTTTAGCCATCAAGATAACATCTGCATTAATTTCAGATGCACGTAATGCTGCAGTTGTATCTGTTGAGAAGTATGGAGAACCTGTACCAGCTCCAAAAATAACGATTCTTCCTTTTTCCAAGTGACGTAAAGCACGTCTTAAGATGAATGGTTCTGCAACCTTTTGCATTTCAACAGCTGTCTGCACTCGAGTTTGAACACCTTCTTGTTCTAATGCATTTTGAACAGCTAAAGCGTTGATTACAGTACCTAACATACCCATATAATCGGCTTGAGCACGGTTCATTCCCATTTCAGCCATCATCTTACCACGAATGAAGTTGCCACCACCGACAACAATTGCTAATTCTACCCCTAATTTTTGTACTTCTTTTAACTCTTTTGCCAATCTTTTTAAGATTTCTGGATCAAAAGCAGCTTCAGGGCTAGACAAAGCTTCGCCACTTAATTTT
>ERZ780178.2159-NODE-2159-length-11699-cov-8.275249_pt1 | contig 11699 bp, 11 predicted proteins | sample MGYA00511018_ERZ780178 | MGnify/ENA primary metagenome ERZ780178 (study PRJEB29588, sample SAMEA2151439) | human gut metagenome | biome: human gut; feature: human-associated habitat; material: faeces | place: Denmark | collected 2008/2010 ...
CCGCCGCAGCCGTGCGGCTCGGGCTCATGCAGCTTGAGGGGGCGCTTGAAGGTCGCGCTCGCCTCGCGCGCAAGGCCGATGACGGAAAGGCAGTCGGGGCGGTTCGGCGTGATCTCAAACTCGACGATGGAATCGTCAAAGCCGAGGATGTGCGCCATGTTGAGGCCCGGCTCGGCGTCCTCTTCCTGTAAGACAAAGATGCCGTCGGCGATGCAGTGGGGGAACTCCTTCTGCTCGGCGTGCAGATCTTCGAGCGTGCAGATGGTATCGCTCTTGGTGTTGTAGGCAACAAGGTCGCCCTCGTGGAGGTTCGAGCAGCGCGTATCGGGCACAGCGGTTGCATTGCCGAGGTCGAGGCAGGTGTGGAACGTGCCGTCGCCCAGCGGGGCACATTCAAGCACCCTGGCGGCAACAACAGGGCCGTAGACCTTGTCGCCGGGCTTGATGTCAGCGGGGATGGAGGGCTTATCCTTGTCGATGGGATGATAGTCGTTCAGGATGGCGGCGGGCGTGATGACAGCATAGGGGAAGTCGTGCTCCGCCGTCATGCCGAGTTCCTTGAGCGAGCAGAGCATGCCGTTCGACTCAACACCGCGCAGCTCGCCCTTTTCGATCTTGATGCCGCCGGGCAGATACGCGCCATGCAGCGCTGCGGGGACATAGTCGCCCACGTGGATGTTCCACGCGCCGGTGACGATCTGCACGGGCTCAGCCTGACCGACGTCGATCTGGCAGACCCACATGTGGTCGGAATTCTCATGGCGCTTCATCTCGAGAATTTTGCCGACGACCACGTTCTTGAGGTTCTCGTCGGGACGCTCGATGGTCTCGACCTTCGAGCCGGAGAGCGTCATCTCGTCGTTGAATTCCTTATCGGTGATATCCTTGAGGTCAACGAATTCGTTGAGCCAATTACGGGATAGGATCATATTTGTATCCTCCTAAGAAGTAACAATCAAATTTCGTTTTTTGTGACGACATGCGCGTCACAAAAAACACCGCTCAGGGTGCAAGCGTGCGAGCAAAGCGAGTGCGGCGCAGCACCCTGCGAAAGAGATCGCAGAAAGCGGCTCGCCGCTTTCGCGAGGAATATTAGAACTGTTCGAGGAAGCGGACATCGTTCTCGAAGATCAAACGCAGGTCGCTGATCTTGAAGTGGCCGAGCGCCAGACGCTCAAGGCCCATGCCGAACGCCCAGCCGGAATAGACCGTGGAGTCGATGCCGCAGCCCTCGAGGACCTTCGGGTGGATCATGCCGGCGCCGAGCACCTCGATCCAGCCCTCGCCCTTGCAGGTGGGGCAGCCTGCGCCGTGGCACTTGTGGCACTGAATGTCCATTTCGCAGCTCGGCTCGGTGAACGGGAAGTGATGGGGGCGGAAGCGCGTGACCGTGTGCTCGCCGTAGAGCTGGCGCACGACCTCGTTGAGCGTGCCCTTGAGGTCCGCCATCGTAATGCCCTTGTCGATGGCCATGCCCTCGATCTGGTGGAACATGGGCGAGTGCGTGGCGTCGACCTCGTCCTTGCGGTACACGCGGCCGGGGGCGAGAATGCGGATGGGCAGCTCGCGCGTCTCCATCGCATGGATCTGCATCGGAGAGGTCTGCGTGCGCAGAAGGATCGAGCTGTCCTCGGTGAAGTAGAACGTGTCGCTCCACTCGCGGGCGGGATGGCCCTCCTCGACGTTGAGCTTCGTGAAGTTGTACTCGGCAAGTTCGACCTCGCGGTCTTCGAGAATTTCAAAGCCCATGCCGACGAAGATGTCCTTGATCTCGTCGAGCACCTGATACATCGGGTGCTTCACGCCGATCTTTTCCTGCTTGCCGGGGATGGTCACGTCCACGGCCTCGGACTTGAGCTTGAGCTCCATGGCCTTGTCGGCGAGCTCTTTCGTCTTTTCCTCGATGTTCGCTTCGAGCTTGGCGCGCACGTCGTTGGCGAGCTGCCCGATCACGGGGCGCTCTTCGGCGCTGAGCTTGCCCATCTGCTTCAAAACGGCGGTCAGCTCCCCCTTTTTGCCAAGGTAGCGGACGCGCAGTGCTTCGAGGTCCTCCGCCTTGCCGGCGTCGGAGATCGCATCGAGCGCCGCCTTGCGGATCGCTTCCAGTTGTTGTTTCATATCATTTCTCCTTTTCAGGTAAAAATTTGCAGAATTTCAAAAATCGGCGGCAGGGGCAAAAAAATAGCCTTTCCTCCCGACACTCTCGGGACGAAAGACTTTCTTCCGCGGTACCACCCTGATTCGCGCCCAAAGGCGCGCGCTCGTTGCCCGTAACGGGGGCTGACCGGCCGCGCATTTCCTCGCGGCTGCTCGGGGGCGAACCAAGCGACATCCCGCAGACCGGCTCCCAGCCGCCGACCGGTCCTCTCTACGCGGAATAAACACGCTATTTTCCCTTTCACAGCATTTGTCTAAGTGGTACTTATATCACAGAAAAAAGGAACTTGCAAGGGGGAATTTGCCCCTTGCCGGCAAAAAAGCGGCAAAAGCGCAAAATATCGCGCATTTTCCTCTGCGCACTCCCCTTTTCCTGCCCAAAACGCGGAAAAACCGCACTTTACAACGTGCAAAAACGTGGTATACTATAATAGTTGTTTACAAACCCACCGTGGCTGCTCTCGCAGCCGGATAAGGAGAACGATCATGGACGAAAGAAAGCGTCTTTACAAGTCCCGCAACAACAAGATGATCTGCGGCGTCTGCGCAGGCATCGCAGACTACTTCAACATTGACCCGTCGATCGTGCGCGTGCTCTGGGCGGTCCTCGCTCTGGCCGCCGGTACCGGCGTGCTCGCCTATATTGCCTGCGCGATCATCCTGCCCGAGGGCGACACCGAGGTCTGACCGCTTGACAATCCGCGCAAAAAAGATATACTAAATCCTGTTTGCCGCGCGAAACGGCAGAAAAAGATGTAAAACGCGAAGGGAGCTTCCTTTTATGGCGACTTATCCGATGCATGTCGCGGGTCTTGACCGCGACTTTCCCATCTGCAAGGTAACGGACGATCTTTATATCGGTGCTTTCATCATGTTCGGCGACGCGGAGCTGACTGTGCGCTGCGCAGAAGAGCTCTTGAAGCTCGCCGAGGGCATCGACTACGATTACCTCTTCACCGCTGAGGCAAAGTCCATCCCCCTCATCCACGAGATGGCGCGCCAGAGCGGCGCGAAAAAGTATTTTATCGCGCGCAAGGGCCCCAAGGTCTACATGCCCGATCCCATTTCCGTGGAGGACAAGTCCATCACCACCGTCGCCCAGCAGAAGCTTTTCCTCGGCTCTGACGACGCGGACCTCATCCGCGGCAAGAAGATTTTGCTCGTCGACGATGTCATCTCCACGGGCGGCTCGCTCAAGGCGATGGAAGCACTCGTCGAAAAGGCGGGCGGCACCGTTACGGGCCGCATGGCCGTTCTCGCCGAGGGCGGCGCAGCCGACCGCAAGGACATCCTGTTCCTTGAAAAGCTGCCCGTCTTCAACGCCGACGGCAGCGTGAAGTAAAAAGATTCAATCACAGAAGCGCAAAGCGCCTTTCAAAGAGCTTTCTTTGAAAGGCGCTTTCTCTGTTATTCGGTGATCTCCTCGCAGACCGTCGGCGATGTAGGCCTTGCTTCAGCCTCCGGCGCTGTTCTTAGTCCGCTCAAACCGCGGCGGCAGAGCACGCAGCCCGCCGCGCATACGGCGGCCATGACGGCAAGGAACTGCCACTTCTCCGCAAAACCGCCCAAAAGCCCCAGCGGGTCGTTCATTGCGTTGAACGCGGCGTGCGCGGCGATCGTGGGCAGGATGCTCCCCGTGCGATAGCGAATATAGCCGAAAAGCAGGCCCATGAGAAACGCGTAGCCGATCTGCACCGGCGTTCCGTGGATGAATCCAAAGAGTACCGCTTGCAGTACAATTGCGATCCACACCGGCATGGCCCGTTCCAGCCGCGACTGGATGACGCCGCGGAACACGAGCTCCTCCGCAAGCGGCGCGCCGGCCACCACGGCAAGCGCCGGGATCAGCCCCGTCTCTGTGCTCAGGCGCATGGCTTTTCCATATTCCTCCATCCAGCTTTCCGGCAGCAGGACAAGCACCAGACTGACCAGCACATAGAGGCCGACCGCGCCGAAGGCGCAGAAGCCCACCGTCCAGCCCGAGCAGTGACGAAGGCCCGCCGCCTCGGATAGCGGCTTTTTCCGCAGCAGGAACCACAGCAGCAGTACCGCGGCGATGATCAGACACGATAGCAGCGTGAGCGCCGACAGGCCGTCAAGAAGCCGCTCCGCCACCGCCTGCGCCCCCTGTGCAAGGTCCGATCCCCTATTGATCGCCGCATCGGCAGCGATACCGATCCCATAGACAAAGGGCAGCAAAACCTGCACCGCCACGAAAAAGAGCTGATACAAAGCGGATCTCCCCAGAGCAGCCAAAACGCCCTTTGCGGAATAGGAATGCTCGGTTTTCATATCTTCCCCCTCCTTGTCCGGCCCTAAAATTGCCGCAGCCTCCATTTTGTGTGCGGGCCACTTCAAGCAAGCCCGGCGCAGTGAATGCCAGCGCGTTTTATTCGTCTTTTAGTTGAAAATATTCATTTATCTCTATACCGTTTGTTTAATTATACTGTATTATCAGATGCTTGTAAACAGCATTTTGTGAAAAGCAATCTTTCGGCAACGGCCTGTATTTGTCCGGTCCATCATACAGTTTATGATACAGTGAACTTCTGCGCTCTTCTCACTTTTCGTCAGTTTTACTAAAAATATTTTAGCTTTTTCTGCTGGACAAGTGCAAAAGAACGTAGTATCCTATAAAAAATAAACGAGGAAGATGGATGATTCATCCGATAAACTGGTCAAACACAACAAAATAAGGAGGAAAACGCATGGCATACCGGGAAAGCTACGCAGGAAAGATCAACCGCAAGCTGAACAAGAAGCTCCACGTCGTCGAGGTGGCCTCGGGACGGCAGAAGGCCGACCTCGTGCTCAAGAACGCGACGTATGTGAACGTCTTCTGCAACGAGCTCAGTCATGGCGACATCGCCGTGGCCGAAGGGCTGATCGCAGGCATGGGCGAGCATTACGAGGGCGCGGTCGAGATCGACATGGGCGGCAAGCTCGTGCTGCCCGGCTTTGTCGACGCGCACATCCACTTAGAGAGCGCGCTCGTTTCCCCCAAGGAATTTGCCAACGCCGTCATTCCGCACGGCACCACGACCGTCATCACCGACCCGCACGAGATCGCCAACGTCATGGGCACCGACGGCATCGAGTATATGCTGCAGGCGACGGAAGATCTGCCCGTTGACGTGCGCTTCATGCTCCCCTCCTGCGTGCCCGCAACGCCGCTCGACGAATCCGGCGCGGTGCTCGATTACCGCGCGATCGACTCGTTCTACGAGCACAACCGCGTCGAGGGTCTGGCCGAAATGATGAACTATGTCGGCGTCGCGAACGCCGACGAGCAGGTGCTCGAAAAGATCGTCGCCGCGCAGGCGCACCACAAAAAAATCGACGGCCACGCCCCCGGCCTTTCGGGCAACGACCTGAACGCCTACATCGCCGCCGGCGTCTATTCCGACCACGAGTGCAGCACCGTGGAGGATGCCATCGCCAAGCTCGAGCGCGGACAGTACATCATGATCCGCGAGGGCACGGCCGCGCGCAACCTCGACGCGCTGCTCCCGCTGCTCACACCGCAGTATTACACCTACTGCATGTTCTGCACGGACGACAAGCACCCGAACGATCTTCTCGAAAAGGGCCACATCGACTACATCGTGCGCCGTGCCATCAAGTCGGGCGTCGACCCGATCATCGCCGTCAAATGCGCGAGCCACCACGCCGCGCGCTACTTCCTGCTCAACAACCGCGGCGCAATCGCACCGGGCTTTCTTGCGGACTTTGTCGTGATCGACAATTTCGACGACTTCAACATCCTTGAGGTCTACAAGAAGGGCAAGCTGATGTTCGACGGCAAGACCGTCACGCCGTTTGAAGCGCCCGAGATCGATCCGCACCTCGTCAAGCGCTCGCACGAGACGTTCCACGTTGCGCACCTTGAGGCCACGGACTTTATCGAGTCCCGCCCGCGCGCGGTGCTCGGCATGGTGCCCGGCGAGATCGTCACGACCGATGCGGGCTACGCCGAAAAGATCAGCGTTGAGGACGACATCTTGAAAATTGCCGTCATCGAGCGCCACAAGAACACGCACCACATCGGCATCGGCTACATCAAGGGCTACGGCCTCAAGTCCGGCGCGGTGGCGACATCCATCTCGCACGACAGCCACAACATCATCGTCGTCAGCGCGAACGAGGAGGACATGGCCGCGGCGGTCAACCGCGTCGTCGAGCTCGGCGGCGGCATCGTCGTGATGGACGACGGCAAGGTGCTCGGCGAGCTCCAGCTCCAGATTGCAGGCATCATGAGCGAAGCGCCGCTTATTGAGGTCAACGAGGCGCTCGAAAACGCCAAGGAGCAGGCCTTCAAGCTCGGCGTCTCGCGCGGGGTCGACCCGTTTATGACGCTTTCGTTCATGGCGCTGACCGTCATTCCGACGCTGCGCCTCACGACGCGCGGCGTGTTCGACGTCATCAATCAGCGCTACGTGTGATCTTACATTGTGAACGGCTCCGGCGCAGTGCGCCGGAGCCTTTTTTCGAAAAGTTTTGCTTGCAAATGCTCCCTGCATCGCATATAATAATGGTCGCACCTGCCGGTGTGATGGAATTGGTAGACGTAGCGGACTCAAAAGACTGTACGCTTACCAGCTCATCCAACCGGCCTAACCCTTGCAATTATTGACTTTTCGGTGTATCCTAAGAACGGGCTTTTCGTGAGTTCTGCCCTAAAGTTCTGCCCTACGGCGGATTCAGAAAAATGAGACTCGCAACAACTGAATAATGCCGGTGTGATGGAATTGGTAGACGTAGCGGATTCAAAATCCGCCGGGGGCAACTCCATGTGGGTTCGAGTCCCACCACCGGCACCACTTGAAAAGACTGGGATTTTCCATATAAGAAAAGCTCAGTCTTTTCCATTTTCAGCCGCGTTCAACCGCGCTTCTCACTCTTGCACAGCTTCTCTTGCTGCAAGGTTTGCACTGATGGTAAAATTGTCCTGCATCGCATTGCCTGTGATCTCCTTCGAGCTTGACTCCAGATGGGCGTAGATATTTGCAGTTGTATTGTAATTGCTATGCCCCAACCACGCCTGAATATCTTTCATTGAAATTCCGCTCTTGAGAAGGAGACTCGCGCAGGTATGTCTCAATTCATGGAAAGTGATCTCCCGCAGGTTGTTATTCTTCAAGACCAACTTAAAATGCTGCGACACATAATTAGGCCTGATTGGCTCCCCGAGATCATTCACATAGATATAACCACTTCCATGATAGCAGTTGCCACAGAGTTTGCGGTATTCCTCCTGATGTTTTTTCATTTGAAGCAGCAACCTTCGGTATTCCGGAACTAGCGGCAAAGTACGATAGCTCTTTTTGTTCTTCGGTCGATCCTTTGCAACAATGGTGTCTTTTCCATCAATACTAACCTCAACAACTACATGCGCAATCGTGATCGTATTGGCGTCAAAGTCAATAGAATCCCATTTCAGGCCCATGATCTCAGAACGGCGTAGCCCGTAAAATGCTGCCATCAACACGGGAAACTCGGCTCCATCACCCTTTACGCAACTAAGCAGATGCTCTACCTCTGACAGGGTATAGAATTTTCCGATGTGCTCGACCTGCTTAGGGCGCATCCCGCGTTTCAGGGGAGTCATTGGAATCTTCTCCAGCCGAACGGCATCGTTGAGGGCTTTGCTGATGTTTGCATGATACTTGATGATCGTGTTGTTGCTGATCTCCAGTTCCGTTGCACAGTAGGTATAGAAGTCTTGAATGTCTCCGGCTCGCAGACCGCCCAGCGTGACCTTACGCCCACGAAAAAACGGGACGATACGCTTTTCAACATTCGTTTTGTATCCAGCGTAAGTCGTTATATCCACGGATGATTTGATTTGCCTGAGCCAGTAGAGCATATAGTCGGCAAAAAGCATATTAGCATCGGCTGTACGCTGATACTCAGCAGGCTGATATTTTTGTCGTTCTGCTACCAGCATTGCCTCCGCCTTTCGTTTGTTGCCCTTCACCGGCAGTCCTGTTGCTATCCACTTACGTTTTCGCTTTCCATCCGAGTCCACAAAGTTTAATACAATATAAAAAAGTCCTTTTTTCTCTTGCAGATGGCCCGCTACCATTCTGTTAACCTCCTTACTTAACAGTAGCGTCTTTCAACAAACGACAATATCATTGTAGCATGCTGAATCCGCCGGAACAATGGTATGCAAGATTTTATTTTCACGGACAAAAGTATTTAGATTTTGGAGTTCCTTTGCAGATATTCGATGATGTTGATTTTTGGAATACGAAACGCTTTCCCTATCTTGAAAAAGCGAATGCTGCCATCGTGCAGCAGACCATATGCCGCCTTGTAGCCTATGCCACCCAACATCTCTCTAAGTTGATCAACATTTACTACATCTGGATATCCGGCAAACATTTTCTCTTTCATACGCTCATGTCACCTCATCTACATATTTGCTGCAGGGGGCTAAAATAGCAAAAAGAAGTTCTCCTCAGTTTACCCGAAGAGCACTTCCTTTTTCACAACATAATAATAACACAGAATCTGCGGAATGTTCAATCCCCATCCAACAGTAATTTAGAGGTAATTCTTTCGGTCTTTTGCTGATACGCCATCAGTAAAAGTGTCGGTTATTTCTTACTCCGTCTTTTAGGGATTTTGCGTCAATCTCCCACTATGTGTCACCGAAATAGTTATTCAAAGCGTAGGATAATCAAAAAAGAGCATTAGGTTTCATTGACACGATTATGCGCTTTTATAAGTGAAGTACCTATAAACATTTCTACCGCTTTGATTCCCATAGTAAAAACGGAAGTTTTAGAATTTATTCTTTAAGGTGAAACTTTTTGTGCCGATCGACACACATAATAGTATAAGGTGCATTTCAGTCTTAGATAATATATTCTAAAGGTGTGATAAAAATGAAGAAAAATAAATCTCTGTCCAACTTCGAGATGCATAATTCCAGCGTTTCTTCAAAAAACGCGATTCATAAACGCACCAAGGACGCAGAAGCCATATATGCGGAGACAAGCGAAAAAATCAAGCGCGGGTTAGAAAAAGCTACAGCATCCACTGGGACTCCCATTGCGAGTCTAAAAGGAGGTGCAAAATACATGGCACAGTTGTCCAATGTTGGTGGCGGCTCCGTTAAAATAGGAGGCGGCGGCATAAAAGAGGGGTTTAATACATTTGCAAAAAATCACATGGCCAAAGGTGCTTTGGGCAGCAAAAACTTATTATCGTATACCAATATGGGCAATATATATTAGGAAAACCAGCAAACGGATTAGGTAATAGGGCTATATATCAGCCCGCGGCCTCTTGAACCATAGGGGCGTTGAGCTCGATATATTCAGCCATGCGGCGGAACTCGTCAGCGTATTTGAATTTCACGCTAATATTGCCGCCCTCGTAAACTTTGATATAATCAATGAGCTCGGCCAGAATTTCCCGTGTCAGTTTGTCGATGTTCTGATATTTGAGAAATGCTGCCAGGAAAGGACTTTCTGCATCCACGCCGTTTTCCAGTTGTTCCTGCTCGTCTGTCAGCGTCCGCAGGACATTATTTAGGGCCTCGGCTTGCCGTTCATAGTCCTCGCTCATGTGGCGGTAGTCGTTGCGGGTGATTTCCCCGTCTTTCCAGTCTTGATAAAGGGCTTGCTTATATCGCATGATTTTAGCAAGCTCTTTTTCTTTTGCGGCGATGGCATCCTCCAGCCGCTTTGACTTGCTTTTTTTGAGGGGCGCGGAATTGATACGGGACACCAGCTCTGAATAGGCAACAGCCAAATGTACCTGTTGTTGAATTGCAAACAGGACGCCCGCCTCCAGGCGGTCACTCTTGATGGAGTGCATGGTGCAAGCCTTTTTTGAAAGGCTTTTATATGTTCCGCACTGGTAATAGACATAAATGCCTTTTGAAGCGATCCGGGACATCGCCCTGCCGCAGTCGGCGCATTTCAGAAAGCCGCTGAACAGATAAAGCTGCTTTTCCTTTGGGGCTGTGCGTGTGTCGCGCTTGAGCAGGCCCTGCACCTTATCAAAGGTTTCCCGGTCAATGATGGCCTCGTGGGTATTTTCTACGATAAACCATTCTTCCTCCGGCACCCGCTCCTGGATATGGATTTTATAGCTTTTCACCCGTTGACGGCCCTGCACCATATCCCCCACATAAACACGGTTTTTCAAGATCGTGTCTATGGTAATCGTGCTCCACATAGGATTGCTTTGGGCGTTGGGAGCATTGTATTTGAGCCCCTGCTGTTTCTTGTAGGCCGTGGGGCAAAGGACACCATGATCGTTCAGATAATAGGTAATCCCGCGTTTATTCATGCCAGACAGAAACATGGAAAAAATGCTTTTGACTACTTCGGCGGCCTCCGGGTCAACCAGCAGAGCGTGTTTATCGCCGGGGTCTTTCACATATCCATACGGAGCATACGAGCCGATAAACTCACCGTTGCGGCGCTTCATATCAAACACCTGACGGATTTTCTTTGAGGTCTGGTAGCAGTATTGATCGTTCATTACATTCGTAATGGGTACGATTATATTTGATACGCTGTCGGGGTTGCGGTAGCTATCCACGCCCTCCGCCAAGCTGATAAAACGGACATTGAGCCGGACGAAAAGATTTTCAATCAGGTTTCCGGCATCGGTATAGTTTCGGGAAAGCCGGGACAGGTCTTTTACAATCACGCAGTTAATTCTGCCGCTGGATATATCGGACAGGAGCCGCTGAAAGTCCTCGCGGTTGGTGTCCGTACCTGTTTTTCCGTCATCCACATATACGTCCGCTTCCGCGCCCTCATAGAACTCATCCAGGTGGGCCTGGTGGTATTGTTCCAGGAGCCGCCGCTGGTTTCCACGCTGTTGCTTTCATCGCGGCCACGGAGCAAATCTTCTTTAGAAAGGCGAATGTATTTCCCTAATCTCCAGCGCATCACATTGTATGAAGTTGGGGAACTGGCGCTCATTGTCCCCCGGTTTGCTGTTCTTGCCATGTGTCCTCCTTCCTATCACATTACATCTATATTATACCTCTGCACCGGGGGTACAACAAGGATGACTCCACCTCTGGACAAAGTGTCTGGAAGTAGCGGATCGTTACAGTCCGCTTTTCTGCCGCAGGAAAAAGCCCGTCAGCAGTTCCTGGAGAGAGGGGCCGTCCTCGGCAAATTCCAGCTTGATGGCCATATCGCCATAGCGGAAACAATAGGGGTTTTTCAACTGTTCCAGCATACGGGCAGCTCGCTTTTCCAGCAGCAACGAATTATCAAAAACAAAACCGCTTGCATCAACAAGCGTTTCCTTATCCACCGCGTCAAGATTGACGCTCTGCATCTTTTCAATCACTTGTGCGTTTAGCTTCACAGAAAACCTCCTTTGCAGTTATTCGCCAGTATTTCCAATGATGAGCAGAAACGGCCAGCACCGTGAAAGTGCTGGCCGTCCGGCTAAATGGCTACCTCTGGACACTTTGTCCAGAAGTCAGTAAAGGCTTTCCTCAAAATGCTGCTGGGCCTCTTCCAGACTGCAGGTGTCGAAAACCTCATAGAGCTCCGCCA
>ERZ780178.2163-NODE-2163-length-11690-cov-2.671852_pt1 | contig 11690 bp, 9 predicted proteins | sample MGYA00511018_ERZ780178 | MGnify/ENA primary metagenome ERZ780178 (study PRJEB29588, sample SAMEA2151439) | human gut metagenome | biome: human gut; feature: human-associated habitat; material: faeces | place: Denmark | collected 2008/2010 ...
AGAAAGGAATGATGATATATGGCACTGATCAAATGTCCAGAATGTCAATTGCAGGTAAGTGATAAGGCAATAACTTGTCCTCACTGCGGTTATCCTCTAGATACAAAAGTTATTAAACAACAACAAAGAAAAACTAATAAACGAAAACGTCTTCCAAATGAATTTGGCACTATATCCGAATTAAAAAATCAAAATCTTAGAAAGCCTTTTCGTGCATTAGTCTGTGTTGGAAAAAATTTTTATGGAAAACCTATTTATAAATCATTGAAACCAGAAACATATTTCAAAACCTATAATGATGCTTACGCTGCATTACTTGAATATCATAAAAATCCGTATGATCTTGACTCTGATCTGACAGTCGAGCAATTATACGAAAAGTGGACTGATAAATATTTTGAATCCCTGTCAAGTCCTTCAAGTGAACGTACAATTAAATCTGCCTGGAACTACTGCTCTGCTGTTTATGATATGCGTGCAAAAGATTTACGTGCCCGACATATTAAAGGTTGTATGGAAGATGGAACGTATGTAGTCGATGGTAAAGAAAAACACGCATCTCCTACTACAAAGACAAAGATAAAATCTCTATTCAACTTAATATTGGATTATGCGCTAGAGTATGAATTAGTAGACAAGAATTATGCAAGGACCTTTAATTTGTCTGATGATGTTATTAAAGATGTTAAAGAAGCGAAGAAGGACCATATTGATTTTACGGATGAAGAAATAAAAAAATTATGGGATCATTTGTATGATACTGATTATGTGGATGTGATTCTGATCCAATGCTACTCTGGATGGCGACCACAAGAATTGGGTCTAATTGAATTAAAAAATGTAGATCTGGAAAATTGGTTTTTTATCGGCGGTATGAAGACTGACGCAGGTAAAGATCGCTTGGTTCCAATCCATCCACGGATTCGTGATCTAGTCAAGCATCGATACCAGGAAGCAATAAATCTTGGAAGTGATTATTTAATCAACTGCACTGATACAAAAACACACCGAAGTAGCTTAAAAATGACGTATGATAAATATAGACATCGATTCGAAAAGATTGTTAAGAAATTAGAGCTCAATCCAGATCACAGAGCTCATGATCCAAGGATTCAGTTTTCCACGATGGCAAAAAGAGATAAAGTAGATGAATATGCATTAAAATATATGATGGGTCACAAAATCAACGATATCACAGAAGCTACTTACACAAAACGAAAACCAGAGTGGCTAATGGCCGAGATCATGAAAATAAAATAAAACGAAGAAAAAAAGAGAGTCAAAATTAATTGGCTCTCTCTTCTTATTCACATTTTTGAGTGTAGAGATGTGGTATAGAGATAGTGTAGAGATAATATAGAGATTGTCTACATTTCACTACTTTTTACCACTTCTAACACCCTCAAAAAACCGCTTAAATACGTGGTTTCCTAGAATTTACCTGCTTTAGCAGCTTCTTCAATGGATACAGCTACTGCTACTGTAGCTCCTACCATTGGGTTGTTACCCATACCGATTAATCCCATCATTTCTACATGGGCTGGTACTGAAGAAGATCCTGCGAACTGAGCATCACTATGCATACGTCCCATAGTATCTGTCATTCCGTAAGAAGCTGGTCCTGCAGCCATGTTATCTGGATGTAATGTACGTCCTGTACCACCACCAGAAGCTACAGAGAAGTATTTTTTACCCTGTTCGATACATTCTTTTTTGTATGTACCTGCAACTGGATGCTGGAAACGAGTTGGGTTTGTAGAGTTACCTGTGATAGATACGTCTACACCTTCTTTGTGCATGATTGCAACACCTTCTGTTACATCGTTAGCACCGTAGCAGTTAACCTTAGCTCTTAATCCTTCAGAGTAAGATTTTCTGAATACTTCTTTAACTTCACCTGTGTAATAATCCATTTCAGTTTCAACATATGTAAATCCGTTAATTCTGGAAATGATCTGTGCAGCATCTTTTCCTAATCCGTTTAAGATAACTCTTAAAGGTTTCTGACGAACTTTGTTTGCTTTTTCAGCAATTCCGATAGCTCCTTCAGCAGCTGCGAAAGATTCGTGACCTGCTAAGAATGCGAAACATTCTGTTTCTTCTTCAAGAAGCATCTTTCCTAAGTTACCATGTCCAAGACCTACTTTACGCTGATCAGCTACAGATCCAGGAATACAGAATGCCTGAAGACCTTCTCCGATAGCAGCAGCAGCATCTGCAGCTCTCTTGCAACCTTTTTTGATTGCGATAGCAGCACCTACTGTGTAAGCCCATTTTGCATTTTCGAAACAGATTGGCTGAATTCCTTCAACCTGAGCATAAACATCTAATCCAGCAGCTTTTGTGATTTCACCAGCTTCTTCGATAGAATTGATTCCATACTCTTTTAAAACAGCAAGAATCTGTTTTTCTCTTCTTTCATATGATTCAAATAAAGCCATTATTCGCTACCTCCTATTCCTTTCTTGGGTCAATAATCTTAACAGCGTCATCAACGCGTCCGTACTGACCTTTGGCCTTGTCAAGTGCTGTCTGAGCATCGTCTCCAGCTTTGATGAAGTCCATCATTCTACCAAAGTTAACAAACTGGTATCCAATGATTTCATCATCAGCATCAAGAGCGATACCTGTAACGTATCCTTCAGCCATTTCAAGGTAACGAGGACCTTTTTTAAGTGTTCCGTACATTGTACCAACCTGAGATCTTAATCCTTTACCTAAGTCTTCAAGACCAGCACCGATTGGAAGTCCTTCTTCAGAGAATGCACTCTGAGTTCTTCCATATACGATCTGTAAGAATAATTCTCTCATTGCTGTATTGATAGCATCACAAACTAAGTCTGTATTTAATGCTTCTAAAATTGTTCTTCCTGGTAAGATTTCAGATGCCATAGCAGCTGAATGTGTCATTCCTGAACATCCGATTGTTTCTACTAATGCTTCCTGGATGATACCTTCTTTAACGTTAAGAGTTAATTTACATCCTCCCTGCTGAGGTGCACACCAACCAATACCATGTGTTAATCCTGAGATGTCTGTTACATCTTTCGCTTTTACCCATTTTGCTTCTTCAGGAATTGGGGCAGCTCCATGGTTTACACCCTGAGCTACTGTACACATTTGTTCTACTTCATGTGAATAAATCATGTTGAAACTCCTTTCAGTATTAAAAATAACACCTTTATTTTAGCACATCGTTAAAAATAAAACAACAAATTATCTTAAGAACTTCGTTAAGTTTTTCAATGTTTTTGTTGGTTTGTGTGATAAAAATAATTTTTTTGTCAAGTTGTTTTTCTTTTATACAAAAAATCTCGAATTTTCTTTTTTTTTAGTCAATTCGATAAATTGTCTGAATTCTATTCTCCTTGTTTTCTTTAGGAATTACGGGTATAATTTAATACATATTTTTTATAACAGAAAGGAATTATGATTATGAGTCATTATGATTTAGAAACAAAATGTCTTCATTCTGGTTACACTCCTAAGAAAGGAGAACCATGTGCACTTCCTATTTATCAGAGTACTACTTTCAAATATGATACAACCGATGAAATGGGACAGTTATTTGATCTGAAAGCAGAAGGATATTTCTATACGCGTCTTCAGAATCCTACGAACGATGCTGTAGCTGCCAAAATTGCTGATCTTGAAGGAGGTGTTGCAGGACTTCTTACTTCTTCTGGACAGGCTGCAAACTTCTATGCGATCTTTAATATCTGTGAAGCTGGAGATCATGTTGTTGCAGCTTCTACGATCTATGGTGGAACATTTAACCTTCTGGGTGTTACATTAAAGAAACTTGGAATTGACTGTACATTCGTTGATACTGATGCAAGTGCTGAAGAAATTGCTGCTGCATTCAAACCGAATACCAAAGTTTTATTTGCAGAGACAATTGCAAACCCTGCACTTGTCATTCTTGATATTGAGAAATTTGCAAAGGTTGCCCATGAACATGAAGTTCCATTGATCGTTGACAATACTTTTGCAACACCGATCAACTGTCGTCCTTTTGAATGGGGTGCTGACATCGTCACACATTCAACAACAAAATATATGGATGGACACGCCGTTCAAGTTGGCGGTGCGATCATTGACAGCGGAAACTTTGACTGGGACGCTTATGGACACAAATATCATGGTCTTACTGAACCTGATGAATCTTACCATGGTGTCGTTTATACAAAACAATTTGGAAAGAAAGCTTATATCACAAAAGCTACAACACAGCTGATGCGTGACCTCGGTTCCATTCCATCCCCTGAAAACTGTTTCTTATTAAATCTTGGATTAGAAACACTGCCTTTACGTGTAGAACGTCATTGTGAAAATGCTCAGAAAGTTGCTGAATTCTTAGATGCTCATGAAAAAGTATCTCATGTTATTTATGCCGGACTTCCTAATGATAAATATCACGAATTAGCACAAAAATATATGGATAAGGGAAGAACCTGTGGTGTTATTTCCTTTGAACTGACTGGTGGACGTGATGCTGCAGTACGCTTTATGGATGGCTTAAAATTAGCAAATATTGCGACACATGTTGCTGCATCCAAAACGATGGTACTTCACCCAGCTAGCCATACACACCGCCAGATGAATGATGAACAGTTAAGAGAAGCTGGTGTTTCTCCTGGAATGATCCGTTTATCTGTTGGAATTGAAAGTGCAAAAGATATTATCAATGATCTGAAAGAAGCACTTGAGAATGCATAGTTTTATAGGTGTTCGAAGATTACTTAGTAACAGTAATAATTGATATTATAAATTTCAAATATCATAGCAAAAAAGAACCTTAACTCCCAGCATTTATTATATATGCATTGAGTTAAGGTTCTTATTATTTTATATTCTATAAAATCTATAACAGATTATTCATCCCAGTTAGTATACACCTCTTGCACATCGTCATCCTCATCAAGAAGATCTAATGTTTTCTGAATACTCTTAATATCTTCTTCACTTGTAAGTTCGACCATAGTACCAGGGATCATTGTGACACTGGCATCTGCCATAGGAATTTCTTCCTTCTCTAAAGCCTCTCTGACTGCACTGAAGTCTTCTGGTGTTGTCAATACTTCAAAGCTGTCGTCTTCTTCGTTGAAGTCTTCTGCTCCGGCATCTAATGCCATCATCATAAGATCGTCTGCATCCATCTCACAGTCTTCTTTTGCGATGATGATCTGTCCTTTTTCATCGAACATGTAAGATACACAACCCTGTGTACCGATGCTTCCATGACCTTTTGTGAATGCATTTCTGACATTTGCAGCAGTACGGTTTTTGTTATCTGTTAAACATTTTACAATGATAGCTGTTCCGCTTGGTCCATATCCTTCATATGTACAGAATTCGTAGTTGACGGAGTTTCCATCACCGGCAGCTTTCTTAATACCACGCTCAATCGTATCGTTTGGCATATTGTTGCTCTTTGCCTTTGCAATCACCTGTGCAAGTTTGAAGTTATTGGATGGATCCGGGCCACCCTCTTTTACTGCAACTGCGATCTCTCTACCGATAATCGTAAAGATTTTACCTTTTGCAGCATCATTTTTTTCTTTCTTATGCTTAATATTGGCAAATTTTGAATGTCCTGACATAACTTTATCCTCTCTTTTTCTTGTATTTTCGTCTGTCAAACTTTTTATATGTTTTGTGTGTTTCTCACACAATTACAAAATCTCTCAGAAATATTATTCTAGCACCGTTTCTTCTTTCTGACAAGAGTTCTCTTCCTTATCTGTGGAAACGCCCTCGGCAAGTTTTGTGATCTTCACTTTTTTGATCATCTTATTTTCCACCTGTAAAACTTCGAAATGATACCCGAAAGCATCTGTCTCAAACTTCTCATCATCATTTGGAATACGGTCTAACAGAGAGATCAGTATACCATTTAACGTTTCAAATTCATCTTCCTCCGGAATATGAATTTTCAAAATTTCAAGTGCCTCCTCAGCAGAAGTCATACCATCCATCAGATAACTGCCATCTGGCAGTTTCTCAATCATCTTTTCTTCCTGGTCGTGTTCATCCTCGATGTTTCCTACGATCTCCTCAAGGATATCTTCCATTGCAACAATCCCGGAAGTCTGTCCATACTCATCCACCACGATGACGATATGCGTCTTGGCATTCTGCATCGTCGTAAATAAGGTATTAATATTTCTCGTTTCCGGAATAAAATCAACCTCACGGATCAATCCCTTAATATCTTTGATCGCCGTGTGATAAATCTCCTGTTTCTGGCACAGTGCAAGTACCTCCTTAATATGAAGCACTCCGATTATATTATCAATATCATCTATGTATACCGGATATCGCGAATAGTTATTTTCAATCGTGAAATCCAGCATTTCAAGGAACGTCATCGTTCCATCAATGGCAATGATATTCTTGCGGTGCACCATAATATCCTTTGCATCTTTGTCTCCAAATTCAAAAATATTATGGATCATCTCCGCTTCATTCGCCTGCAGGACACCCTGCTCATGTCCTTCATTTACCATTGAGATAATCTCTTCTTCTGTCACATCATCGGTGTCTACTCCGAACAGCTTCATAAGCCTGTTACTCAACTTTTTCATCCCGGTAGTGGGACTGCCACCATCGTCCATAAATCCTCCTAATTTATATCGAAATTGTATTAAAACATTTGAAATAATACCATTTTGCTCCAGAATAGTCAAGTTATGTAAGAAGCTCTAAGCTTATTTCCAATGCCTTATCAATTTTGATCAGTATCTGATTGTCAAGATGACATACTTTATCTTTCAGCCGCGTCTTGTCGATTGTGCGCAACTGTTCCAGTAAAACAACGGAATCCTTCACCAGTGCATACTTGGTGCAGTCTAACTCCACATGGGTTGGAAGTTTTGCCTTGTTCATCTGGGAAGTGATTGCTGCACAAATGACCGTAGGACTGTGTCTGTTTCCAACATCATTCTGTATAATAAGAACCGGGCGGACTCCACCCTGCTCAGAACCGACCACTGGTCTTAAATCTGCATAAAAAATATCTCCACGCCGAATTAACATATGCTTTACACTCCATAATCTTACTCAGTATTCTCTCTACTGTTGTTTCTTACGGATAGTATTTCCATATTTAACGGTCGTATTCTGTTTTCAAAAATATTTTTCCAGCCTATTCCTCGTCAAAATATTCCTGGCTTGCAATTCTTTTTCCATCCCGATAAAAAACACGCGGAATGCGTTTTCCAAGCACGCAGACAAATTCATAATTAAATCTGCCGGAAAGGCTGCCGACTTCTTCCATGGTGATCACTTCATCCCCATCCCTGCCGATCAGTGTCACTTCATCCCCGATCTTCACATCCGGAATATCCGTCACATCTACCATGAACTGATCCATACAGACTCTTCCGCAGATTGGCGCACGTTTTCCGTGGATCAGGACACTTCCTGTATTGGAAAGTCCCCTGCAATATCCATCTGCATAACCAACCGGGATCGTTGCGATGCGGCTGTCGCGCTTTGTGATGAAAGTTCCACCGTAACTGATCGCTCTTCCGGCCTCTAAATCCTTAACGTAAGCCACATGTGTTTTCAATTCCATCACCGGTTTTAAATCAAGGGAATTCTGGTCGACTTCTTCCGATGGCCATAATCCATACAACGTGATTCCCGCTCTTACCATATCCATATTTGCCTCGCGGATTTCTGCGATTCCTGCGCTGTTGGAACAGTGCTTGACGGGAATCGAAACACCTCTGTCTTCCATCATTGCAATCATTTTTTTGAATTTTTGAATCTGTTCCTTTGTGAAAGTTTTATCATACTCATCTGCTTTTGCAAAATGAGTAAAAATCCCCTCCACTATCATATGCGGAAGCTTTGCAATCTGCGCCATCTCATCTGCGGCTTCTTCTGTCACCTGATACCCGATACGGCTCATTCCGGTATCCACTGCAAAATGCATCCGGCAGTCTTTTCCAACTTTTTCGGCAGCAGCAGAAAGCTCTTTTGCCATCTCAAGTGTAAAAACACTTGGACAGATTTCTGCCTGGATTACTTCCTCATACTGATCCGGGAAGATATAGCCAAGAATCAAAATCGGTTTTTGGATTCCATTATTCCGAAGGATCATCCCTTCCTCAACCGTTGCAGCTGCATACCCATAAACATAATCTAAATGTTCAATCTCCTTTGCAATAGGAACAGCCCCATGACCATACCCATCTGCTTTGATCACCGCCATAATTTTCGTGTCCGGATCGATGTTCTGATGCATGGCTTCCATATTGTGCATGACCGCACTCAAATCTATATTTGCACACACTCTGCTGTGTTTATTCATGTTATATCCATACCTTTCTATCGTAATGAATCTTTTTTATAATTGATTTTCTGCCAGAAAATCTCTCAAACCATTTACAATGTCGCCTGCCATCATACCACGAAAACCACATTTTTTCAATGCAGTATCTCCGGAAAGTCCGTGAAGGTAAACGCCAAGCGCTGCCGCAGTCTCTGTGTCTGCCCTCTGGGCCAGAAGTGATCCTATGATTCCGGTCAGCACATCCCCACTTCCCGCCGTTGCCATTCCATGATTTCCGGAGAGGTTCAGATAAGTCCTTCCATGTGGAGTGGCAACGACCGTGTGTTCATCTTTCAGAACACAGGTGACATGAAATTTTCCTGCAAACTTATCCGCAGTATCAATCAGCCGTGTCTGGATAAAGGCAATGGAATCCCCGGTCAGACGGCTCATCTCACCAAGATGCGGCGTGATCACAAGTTCTGTGTGCGCCAAAAGTAAAACACTTGTGTCCTCTGCAATGATATTTAATGCATCTGCATCAAGGACGACCGGAACAGATGCTTTTTGCAGCACTGTTTTAACAATCTGATGTGCTGCATTCCCGGTTCCGATTCCCGATCCACACACAATCACATCTGCCCATTTCATTGCTTCTGAAAGTTTTGAAGCATCTAATTTTTCAGGGTGATAAGTAGTCAGAACTGCCTCTGGAATACTTGTCTGCAATGGAATGCGGTTTTCCTCAGGCGTAAACACACGCACCAGACCACAGCCTGCCGTATACGCTGCCTTTGCACTTAAAACAGCTGCGCCAGCCATATCCACACTTCCAGCGATCAGCAGTAATTTACCGAAGCTTCCCTTATTAGAATGTGAAGCTCTCTTTGGAAGGAATCTCAGATCTTCCATCTCGAACGCCATAACACCGGGCATTTGTGTCAGAAAACTCTCATCCGTGATTCCAATCTGCTTTGTCACGATCTCCCCGACATATTCATTTCCCGGGAAAAGATGCATGCCGATTTTTTCATAGGCAAATGTGATCGTGCAGTCTGCACGAAACGCACATTTTAAAACAGCCCCTGTGTCCGATGAAATTCCGGATGGCATATCAAGTGCGATCTTTTTTCCTGGTATTTCGTTCATTTTCCGAATTGTATCAGCAAAAATGCCTTCAACATTTCTCGAAAGCCCGACTCCAAAAATGGCATCCACTATTACATCATATGCGGTGTTCTCCGGAATGGCTTCCAATACCGGACATCCATAGGCAAAAAGGATCTCCAGCTGCTTTTTGCACTGGTCTGTCTCCTTCTTCCGGTCACCGATCAACACCGTATGCACCTCTGCTCCGTCCAAAAGTAACAGCCGGGTGAGTGCAAAACCATCTGCGCCATTGTTTCCCGTTCCGCAAACAATCAGAAATTTTTTGCTGCATGGGTACTGCCTTTTGATTTCATCAAAAACTGCAAGTGCGGCCCGCTCCATCAAAAGCAGGGATGGCACTTTAAAATGTTCTGTCGTGTTCGTATCATATTGTTTCATCTCTCTGCTGTTTACCAGATACTTCATAACCTTCTCATCCCCTCAGGGCATATGGATAAGATAGAGCTGTCGTGCATTAAAAAATGCATGCGGCAGCTCTATCGATTTCATCCATTATTTATTCTGCTTATTTTTTACGATATTATAGGACAACTGCATCAGACTGTCAGAAAGATGTACATTCTCAACAACCACATCTTTGTCGATCAGATCAAGGTCCACATGGGCAAAATTCCAGATTGCCTGAATTCCAAGATTGACCAGACGGTTTGCAATGGCATCAGCCTTCTCCTTCGGCATGGTAAGGGCTGCAATATCAACAACGTGATCCTTGCAGTAATCTTCCAGTTCATCTAACATGTGGATCTTAATTCCGCGGACTGTCACACCCTCTAACGCCGGATTGACATCAAAAAGTGCTGTGATCACAAAACCAAGTTTTTCAAACTTCACATAATTTGCCAGTGCCTGACCTAAATTACCGGCACCGATGACAATAATATTATGTTTCTGGTTTAAGCCTAAAATCTTACCAATCTCTTCATATAAAAACTTTACATTATATCCATATCCCTGCTGTCCGAAACCGCCAAAGTTATTCAGATCCTGACGGATCTGCGAAGCAGTGACATTCATTCTTTTGCTTAGATCATTGGATGAAATACGTTCCACTCCATCCTCCAGCAATTCACCTAAATACCGGTAATATCTCGGCATACGACGGATTACTGCCTGGGAAATTTCTTTTTCCTGCATTTTTTGCCCCTCCCGAAGTATCTCTCTTTCACGGCTCTTTTCTTCTTATGCCGCGATGCATCATTTTTATTATAGTAATTTCAACTGCATCTGTCAATCTGTTAAACTTTTAACAGAGTAAATTTATCTGCCGTATCACCACATTTTCCAGATTTTTACGCGTCCAGCTCCATGGAAAGTTCTTCCCACACTTCATACTGCTTTTCTAATTCTTCCTGATACTCACTCTGCTGTTTCGTCAGTTCTCCTAACTTTGCAGAGTTCACAGCCACTTCCGGCTTTGCACATTCCGCATCGATCGAAGCAATTTTCTCTTCCAGCTCCGCAATCTTTTCCTCTGCCTTTTTCAGGGCATTCTCTATCTTGCGGATCCGTGCCTGTTCTGCCTTCTGTGTCTGCCAGTCCACCTTCTGGGCAGTCTCTTTCACAGAAACCTCTGTCTGTGCCTCATCCTCCGGCTTTTTGACATATAACGCAACCATCTGGTCATGTTTTTCCAGATAATAATCATAGTTGCCGATATAATTCACAACCGTCTCTCCGGTCAGTTCTAGAATACGTGTTGCAGTCTGATTAATAAAATAACGGTCATGCGATACGAAAAATACTGTTCCAGTATAACTTTTTAGTGCTTCCTCTAAAATTTCTTTTGAGGTGATGTCCAGATGGTTGGTCGGCTCATCGAGGATCAGAAAATTCGCATCGGAAAGCATTAATTTTGCCAGTGCAACACGTCCTCTCTCACCACCGCTCAAGTCTTCGATCCGCTTATAGACATCATCATCTGTAAATAAAAAAGCTGCCAGAACATTACGCACTTTCGTGTTATTCAGATTTGGATAATCATCCGCGATCTCATCAAAAATGGTTTTCTCCATGTGAAGCTGCTGATGTTCCTGGTCATAGTAACCAATATGTACATTGCTTCCAAGTGTTACCGTTCCTGCGTCCGGAGGGATCAGCTCGTTGATGATCTTAAGGATCGTTGTTTTACCGGTTCCGTTATTTCCAATTAATGCTACACGCTCCCCGCGTTTCACTTCGAAATTAATTCCCGAAAAAAGCTGTAATGGCGGGAATGCCTTGGCAAGCCCTTCCACTTTTA
>ERZ780178.2166-NODE-2166-length-11681-cov-6.825047_pt1 | contig 11681 bp, 10 predicted proteins | sample MGYA00511018_ERZ780178 | MGnify/ENA primary metagenome ERZ780178 (study PRJEB29588, sample SAMEA2151439) | human gut metagenome | biome: human gut; feature: human-associated habitat; material: faeces | place: Denmark | collected 2008/2010 ...
CCTCGCGAAGCGGCGCGCGTCCATGAACCTCATGTGCGCGCAGAAATCGCAGATTTCGTTACGCGACGCACTTACGGGGAGACCTGCCATATAAGGCAGGTACGCGCAGACATCTCTGATTTTGTTACGCGCGCTTTTGCCTTGCGATCTGCCTGCCGTCAAGCGCAGGACGAAATACACAGCAAACGGAGGAATTGACAAAATGTATGTAGTATGTTTAGATTTGGAAGGTGTTCTGACACCGGAGATTTGGGTGGAATTCGCGGAAGAAGCGGGCATTCCGGAACTCAAAAAGACGACGCGGGACGAGCCGGATTACGACAAGCTGATGCGATATCGTTTGGATATCCTGAATCAACATGGATACGGTCTCAAGGAAATTCAGGAAACGATCGCCAAGCTGGACCCGCTGCCGGGCGCGAAGGAATTCCTGGATGAACTCCGGGCCCTTACGCAGACGGTCATCGTCAGCGACACCTTTGAACAGTTCGCGCAGCCACTGATGAAAAAACTCGGGATGCCGACGATTTTTTGCAATACGCTGGTGGTATCGCCGGAAGGCAAGATCACCGATTACAAAATGCGCGTGGCGCAAACCAAGCTGACCACAGTCAAAGCGCTGCAGAGCATGGGCTACGAAACGATCGCCAGCGGAGACAGCTTCAACGATCTGGGCATGATCAAGGCAAGCAAGGCGGGGTTCCTGTTCAAGAGCACCGAACAGATCAAGAAGGATCATCCGGAGCTGCCGGCCTATGAGACCTATGACGAACTGATGGCAGCCATCAAAAAAGCATTATAATCTCCTATATTACTATTACTATGAAAAACTCTCCGGACAGATGTTATTCTGTTGAGGAGAGTTTTCTGTGTATACAGTGAATGCGTTTAATGGAGAATATTGATCCGCCACACACGGAAAACAGGGAAAAGACAAATAAAATATAAAAATATAATCGAAATTAAAAAAGTTATTTACATATTTTTACAAAATGTTACAATATTATAATATGACTTGTTATCAACCAATAGTAAGGAGAGGAAAATGTTCGAAAATTTGAAAATCAAGCAGCGCCTGAAAAAAGCTTTTGCCATTATTGTAGTTATATCATCTATTGCAGGAGTGCTCGGAGCACTGGCAATGATCGTTACCATGAACCGCTATCAGCATGCATTGACCAATTACGGTTTTTCACAGGGAGATATCGGTAAGGCCATGACGGTATTCACGGATGTAAGATCCGCAACCCGTGGAATCATAGGATATAACGACCCGGATCTGGTGGACGGTCTGATCACGACTCACGATGAGAAGAAGCAGGCTTTTCTTGAATACTGGGAAGTTGTCGGCGAGACTGTTGTTTCTTCAAAGGAGAAGGAACTGTATGATCAGGTAAATGAGCAGATTCAGCAGTACTGGGAGCTGGATCAGCAGGCCATTAATACCGGTAAGGTGGATATGGAAGAGAAGCGTATGCAGGCACAGGAGCTGATGCAGAATCAGGTAGCACCGCTTTATAATGAAATTTATGATACCATGCGTGAACTTATGAACGAGAATGTCCGTGAAGGAGATTCCCTTTCTTCCATACTGAATATCATGGGATTTATCTTCCTGCTTATCATTGTTGGTGTGATCGTGCTGGCAATTATCATTGCAACGAGAATGGAACATGCAATCTCTCAGGGAATCGCAGCACCGCTGGATGCATTGGCAAAGCGTCTGGAAACTTTTGCACAGGGTAACCTGTCCGATCCGTTCCCGACACTGAACAGTAAGGATGAGATCGCTGACATGATTCATTCTGCAAATGAAATGGCAGAAAAGCTGAGTTTTGTCATTGCCGACACCGGAGAAGTTATGAGCCAGATGGCAAACGGCAATTACAACATCACTTCCAAGAACCCGGATATGTATCAGGGTGATTTTGAACAGTTGTTTCTGTCTATCCGTAACATGAAGACACAGATGGTTCAGACACTGCGTTCCATCGAGGAGTCTTCCAGGCAGGTATCCGCAGGTGCAGCTAACCTGGCAGATGCTTCCCAGAATCTGGCAGAGGGCGCTACCGAGCAGGCAGGTGCCGTAGAAGAACTGCAGGCTACCATTACCAACATTACTTCCAATATTGAGCAGGCTGCTGAACAGGCACAGGAGTCCTATGAGCAGGCCAGAAAATATGCAAACGAAGCAGATAACAGCAGAGCAGAGATGAAGGCTATGGTGGATGCTATGGCCAGAATCAGTGATACTTCCAACAAGATCGGCAATATCATTTCTGAAATCGAGGATATTGCATCCCAGACCAACCTGTTGTCCCTGAATGCTTCCATCGAGGCAGCCAGAGCAGGTGAGGCAGGCCGTGGATTCGCTGTGGTTGCTGACCAGATCCGTCAGCTGGCAGAGCAGAGTACCAAGTCTGCTGTAGATACCAGAGACCTGATTGAAGGTTCCATGCAGGAGATCAAGGAAGGCAACCAGGCTGCAGACAGCGCTGCTGCTTCCATCGAGATCGTAGTAGACGGTATCGGCAAGATTGCAGAGTCTTCCCGCAGTATCAGCGAGATCTCCAAGGACCAGGCCAATGCCATGGATCAGGCAGAGCAGGGTGTCAACCAGATCTCCGAGGTAGTACAGTCCAACTCCGCTACCGCAGAAGAATCTTCCGCTACCAGCCAGGAATTGTCTGCACAGGCAATCTCTCTGGATGAGCTGATCAGCAAGTTTATTCTTCCTCAGGAATAAGAACGGCTGAGACATTGAGAAAAATATAGTACAGCTGGAAAAGCAGGTATCGGCAACGATGCCTGCTTTTTTTCTCTGACAGGAAGTGGACAAGGATATCTGATATGCGATATAATTACAGGGAACAGAACTGGAACAAAATGAGTGAAATGAGGTAATCATGGGAATGGATCAGGAACAGACACCCCACAAGCGCCGGGTGCGTTATAAAGGGAAATACCCCAGAAAATTTGAGGAAAAATATAAGGAATTACAGCCCGAAAAATACGGAGATACCATTGCCCATGTGATTCAGAAGGGAAACACTCCCGCAGGCATGCATATCTCCATTATGGTAAAGGAGATTCTGGATTTCCTGAAGATCCAGCCGGGAGAGACCGGATTTGATGCAACACTGGGCTACGGTGGACATACGAAAGCCATGTTGGAGCAGCTGCAGGGGCGTGGGCATATCTATGCCACAGACGTAGATCCGGAGGAGTCTGCCAAGACGAAGAAACGACTGGCAGAGGCCGGTTACGGAGAAGAGATTCTGACCATCAGATTACAGAATTTCTGTACCATAGATGAGATTGCAAAAGAGATCGGAGGATTTGATTTTATTCTGGCAGATCTGGGAGTATCCTCCATGCAGATCGATAACCCCAGCAGAGGTTTTTCCTTCAAGGTGGACGGACCGTTAGACCTCAGACTGAACCAACAGCAGGGCATCAGTGCAGCAGAGCGCCTGGATACCATCAGCAGAGAAGAACTGGCGGGAATGCTTTACGAGAATTCCGACGAACCCTACTGCGAGGAACTTGCGAAGGCCATCACCGATGAGATCCGTAAAGGACACCGGATCGATACTACTACAAAATTAAGGGAAGTCATCGAAAAGACTCTGGATTTCCTCCCGGAGAAGGAGAAAAAGGATACCATCAAAAAGACCTGTCAGAGAACTTTTCAGGCCTTGCGTATTGATGTGAACCGCGAATTTGAAGTATTGTATGAGTTCATGGAAAAGCTGCCGGGAGCCTTGAAACCTGGCGGAAGAGTAGCTATCCTGACTTTCCATTCCGGCGAAGACAAGCTGGTGAAGCAGGCATTGAAGGAAGGCTACCGGAACGGCATTTATGCCGATTATGCGAAAGACGTGATCCGCCCTTCTGCGGAGGAATGTGTACAGAACGGCAGAGCCCGTTCCACGAAGATGCGTTGGGCTATCCGGGTGGAAGAATAGACTGACAGACGGAACAAAGGAGGTGTGAGAATGACTGTTATGGAATTTATCAATGCACACAGAGAAGATATGGAGCCCTGTGAGTGTGTGATCCTGCCGGACGGCAGTGTGGAAGAGCCACAGCCTTCTCATATCAAAAAGCTGGAGGAAATCTCCGGCGAAGATAAACTGACACTGAACAGCCGTATGGAGAAAAATATGGAGCCCATATTTTTCATGGTGGAGTATACCGGCTGTATGTTAATATGGAGTACCCGTGTAGTGGTGCCATCCCATCCCACACCGGCCCAGAAAGAGACACTGGAGACCTTGTATTTTGCGGCAATGCTCGCACCCGGCTACCATAGGGAACAGGTGGGGCCTACCTACGAGGAATGTGTCAGAAAAGCAAAAGAACTGCACTAGAAAGGGAACGACAAAATGGCATTTGCACATCTTCATGTTCATACAGAATATTCGCTGCTGGACGGTTCCAACAAGATCAAGGAGTACGTAGCCAGGGTCAAGGAGCTGGGCATGAACAGCGCGGCAATCACCGACCATGGCGTTATGTACGGCGTGATCGATTTTTACCGGGCAGCCAGAGAAGCGGGGATCAAACCGATCCTGGGCTGTGAGGTGTACGTGGCTCCGAATTCCCGGTTTGACAAGGAACTGACAGGTGGAGAGGATCGTTATCACCATCTGGTGCTGCTTGCGGAGAACAATATCGGCTATGCTAACCTGATGAAGATCGTCAGCCGTGGTTTTACCGAAGGCTATTATTATAAACCTCGTGTGGATATGGAAGTATTGCAGGAGTTCCACGAGGGAATTATCGCATTGTCTGCCTGCCTTGCAGGTGAAGTGCCCCGGTTTATTCTGAAGGGAATGAAGGAAGAAGCGAGAAAAGCGGCTCGCAAATACGAGGCCTGCTTCGGCAAGGGCAATTATTTTCTGGAACTGCAGGATCACGGTATCCCGGAGCAGCGTACGGTGAACATGGAACTGCTCCAGATGAGCAGAGAACTGGACATTCCGCTGGTAACCACCAACGATGTGCATTACACCTATGCTGAGGATGCGATTCCCCACGATATTCTGCTGTGTCTGCAGACCGGCAAAAAGCTGGCGGACGAGGATCGCATGCGTTATGAGGGCGGTCAGTATTACGTCAAGAGCGAAGAGGAAATGAAGGGACTGTTCCCCTATGCATGGGAGGCCGTGGAGAATACCCAGAGGATTGCAGACCGTTGTAATGTGGAGATAGAGTTTGGCGTGACGAAGCTGCCGAAATACGATGTGCCGGAGGGGTACGATTCCTGGAGCTACCTGAATAAGCTCTGCGATGACGGACTGGCAGAGCGTTACGGTGGCGGTGACCAGCCTGCCGGGGAGACCGGACAGACCCTGCGGGAACGTCTGGATTACGAGCTGGGTGTCATCCGCAGAATGGGATATGTGGACTATTTCCTGATCGTATGGGATTTCATCAACTATGCGAAAGAGCACGGGATTCCGGTGGGACCGGGACGAGGTTCCGCTGCGGGAAGTATCGTGGCATATTGTCTGAAGATCACCAACATTGATCCCATTCATTATAATCTGCTGTTTGAACGTTTCCTGAATCCGGAACGTGTGTCCATGCCCGATATTGATGTGGACTTCTGCTTCGAACGGAGACAGGAAGTCATCGATTATGTGGGCAGAAAATACGGCAACGACAAGGTGGTGCAGATCGTTACGTTCGGTACCCTGGCAGCCAAGGGTGTCATCCGTGATGTGGGACGTGTTATGGATCTGCCCTATGCGTTCGTGGATTCCATTGCCAAGATGGTGCCCAATGAACTGAACATCACCCTGAGCAAAGCGCTGGAAATGAACCCGGAATTCCGAAAGCTTTATCAGGAGGATGAGCAGGTGCATCATCTGATCGATATGTGTAAGCGTCTGGAAGGACTGCCCAGACATACCTCCATGCATGCGGCGGGCGTGGTCATCTGTCAGAAGTCGGCGGATGAATTCGTGCCGCTGTCCAGAGGCTCCGACGGTTCCATCGTCACCCAGTTTACCATGACGACATTGGAAGAACTGGGACTGCTGAAAATGGATTTCCTGGGGCTGCGTACACTGACTGTGATCCATGATGCGGTAAAATTTATTGAGAATACCACCGGCAGACACATAGATGTGGATGCCATTGACTATAACGATCCGAAAGTACTGGCTTCCATCGGCACTGGCAGAACGGAAGGTGTGTTCCAGCTGGAAAGTGCCGGGATGAAGAGCTTCATGAAGGAGTTGCGTCCCCAGAATCTGGAAGATGTGGTGGCTGGTATTTCCCTGTATCGTCCGGGTCCTATGGATTTTATCCCGAAGTATATTCAGGGTAAAAATCATCCGGATGCGGTAACTTATGCCTGTCCCCAGCTGGAGCCGATCTTAAAGCCCACCTACGGCTGTATTGTATATCAGGAACAGGTAATGCAGATCGTTCGTGATCTGGCGGGCTATACACTGGGACGAAGCGATCTGGTGCGCCGTGCCATGAGTAAGAAGAAACAGTCCGTCATGGAAAAAGAGCGGGCCAACTTCATCTACGGCAACCCGGAGGAAAATGTCCCCGGCTGTATTGCCAACGGCATTGACGAGCAGACAGCCGGACAGATCTACGATATGATGATGGATTTCGCCAAATATGCGTTTAACAAGTCCCATGCGGCCTGTTATGCAGTGGTGGCTTACCAGACAGCGTATTTGAAATACTATTATCCCGTAGAATTCATGGCGGCGTTGATGACTTCCGTCATCGATAACCCGAAAAAGGTATCCGAATATATTTTGAATTGCCGGAACATGGATATTGCCATTCTGCCTCCGGATGTGAATGCGGGAGAAGCCGGATTCTCCGTGACGGATGGCAAGATCCGTTATGCCCTGACGGCTATCAAGAGTGTGGGACGACCCATCATTGACAGCCTGGTACAGGAGCGTAAGGAGAGAGGACCCTTCACGAATCTGAAGGATTTTATTACCCGCATGTCCGACAAAAAAGAGATGAACAAGCGGGCTATTGAAAATTTGATCAAGGCGGGAGCACTGGACGGTCTGGGTGGCACCAGAAAACAGTTCATGAGCGTCTATGTGCAGATTGCGGATCATATTGCCCATGACAAAAAGAACAATCTGGCCGGGCAGATATCCCTGTTTGACATTGCAGGGGAAGAGGATAAGGAAGAATTCGATATCCGGATGCCGGATGTGGGCGAATACAATAAGGAGATGCTGCTGGGCTTCGAAAAAGAGGTGCTGGGTGTCTACGTCAGCGGTCATCCCCTGGAGGAATATCAGGAGCTGTGGCAGAACTGCATCAGCAATACTGCCGGGGATTTTGCCCTGGATGAAGAGACCGGAGAGGTGCAGTTAGTCAGGGACCAGGCCAATGCAGTCATCGGAGGATTGATTGCGGACAAGACAGTAAAATACACCAAGAATGACAAGATCATGGCATTTTTGAATGTGGAGGATCTGATCGGTAATGTGGAAGTCGTGGTATTTCCACAGGTGTACGAGCGCTACAGCACCTTGCTTGTGGAGGATGCGAAGGTGTTTATCCGGGGCAGAGTATCCCTGGAAGAAGACAAGGACGGAAAGCTGATCTGCGACCAGATCATCAGTTTCGAGGATGCGCAGGCTGCGAGAGCGGCGAACCAGCCCCTGTTCCCCAGAAATTACGGAGGCCGGGGCGGCAGCAGCCGCGGCGGATCCTACGGAAACGGAAGTGGAAATGGCGGTGCCGGTGGATACCGGAATGCCGGGAACGGCTACGGACAATACCAAAATGACGGTATGAACAGCAGCAGTATGTCGGTGGGACAGACCGGTCAGGCAGCAGGACAAATGCAGTCCGGGCAGCGTACACAGGCAAATGGAACCCCTCAGAAAAAAGGCATGCCGGCGGGAGCCTGGATCCAGTTCCCCAATATGGAGGCCTATAAGACCAGAGAGCAGGAACTGCTGCAGGCCATTGCGGATTCCGACGGGGATGACGATGTGGTGATCTATCTGCGGGACATTAAAAATATTAAGATCCTGCCCCAAAATCTCCAGGTAAAAGCCGACGGGGCATTAATGGAAAAGCTTACATTGCTGTTCGGAAAAGAAAATGTTAAATTTATAACGAAACCTATTGAAAACCGCTCAAAAATAGATTAAAATAAAAAATCGAGAAGAGAAAATTATTCGTTCGTTTACTTAGGAGGTAACAGTCATGGCAAAAGAGATTAAGACGATCGGCGTATTGACCAGCGGCGGTGATGCACCGGGAATGAACGCTGCTATTCGTGCAGTTGTTCGTACAGCCATTGCAAGAGGACTGAAGGTTAAGGGAATCAAAAAAGGCTATCAGGGTCTTTTGAATGAAGAGATCATAGATATGGAAGCCAAGGACGTATCCGATATCATTCAGCGCGGTGGTACGATCTTAGGAACCGCACGTTGTCTGGAGTTCAAGGAAGCGGAAGGACAGAAGAAGGGTGCTGAGATCTGCAGAAAGCACGGTATCGACGGTATCGTTGTCATCGGCGGTGACGGTTCTTACCGTGGTGCACAGGCACTGTCCAGACTTGGTATTAATACCATCGGTCTTCCCGGAACCATCGACCTGGATATTGCATGTACCGAGTACACCATCGGTTTCGATACTGCTGTCAACACAGCAATGCAGGCAATCGACAAGGTTAAGGATACCTCTTCCTCTCATGAGAGATGCAGTATCATCGAGGTAATGGGCAGAAATGCCGGATACATTGCTCTGTGGTGCGGTATTGCCAACGGCGCCGAGGATATCCTGCTTCCCGAGAAGTACGATTACAACGAACAGAATATTATCAATAATATCATTACCAACCGTAAGCATGGTAAGACCCATCATATCATCATCAATGCCGAGGGAATTGGACATTCCACTTCCATGGCCCGGCGTATCGAGGCTGCTACCGGTATTGAGACCCGTGCTACGATCTTAGGTTACATGCAGCGTGGCGGAAGCCCTACTGCCAAGGATCGTTACTATGCATCTATCATGGGTGCTTACGCAGTAGATATCATGCTGGAAGGCAAGACCAACCGTGTCGTAGGTTATCAGCACGGTGAGTTCATCGATTTCGATATCGAAGAGGCTTTGCAGATGCAGAAGGGCATCAATGAGTACCAGTTCGAGGTATCTCATCTGCTGTCCATCTAATTTAATTTAACAGTTCAGACTGCGAAGCAGGCACTTTTATAAATAAGAGTGTCTGAACGGATATGAAGACAAAGGCGTTTCCCATTGCGTGGAAACGCCTTTTTGACTATAATAAACTCATCCATAGAATGCATCCCGACTGCTTGCAGGCAGTGGATCATTCTATGAGAGTGGTACTGATACAACAAGAGTAGGAAGATGGATGTCACAAGACGAATACGACAAGATGGTTGCATCAGGAAAAGTTCAGATGTCTGGAGACAATAAAGTTCATGTTGCTAATCCAGCAGATATTAATGCATTTGGAAAACAAGCACCTAAAGGTTCTGTATATGTTGAATTCGATGTTCCTAGCAATACTATTTCGAAAGGAGGAACAGATGGCTGGGGGATTATAAATGGACCGGGATCTTTGCTTGATAGGTTAAATGCCAAGAAAGGTTTGCCTAGAATTACAGAGATGCCAAATGTTACTAACATATCAATCGAAGGGAGTAAGTAATATGAGTGATTATAATTATGAGATTATAAAAGCATCAGTTTTAGAATGGTATGAAAAGGTGTCATTAAATCTTCTGAAGCGAGACGAAATTATGCTATCAAAAAACAATGATGATGCATTAATTATTGATTTTGATTTTCAAAATTGTATGGCACAGCTTTCAGTGACTAATTCACAGTATGTTCCTTATCAGTTCGTGTATTTTGAGGCAATGGATATTGAGGTATCAGATTTAGAAGAGATAACACCAATATATAGTTTTCATGATGATGATACTACGCAAAAAGATGATGTGATTAGTGCTCTGGATGAAGCCTTGTTATTTTGTTCAAATTACAAAGTGAAGTAGCAAGAATATTTAATATGTCTCTATTTTAAAGTTATCCAGATTCAAATTGAATAGTAAGTATTAAGAGCCAACTGTGGTGAGGTAGAAAATGAAACAAATTAAAATGTACTAATTTTGTGATATTTTCTATATGATGCAGAGTACCTGCGTGCCGGAATGGTGGAAAACGGGGTAGGCAAGGAATTCCTATATTACAATGGAGAACTTCTTGCGGAAAGCAATCCATTGGGAAATGTTGTGAGCCGATACATTCTAGGCTACGGCGTGTCAGCAGGCTGGAACCGGGAAAAGAGCGGTTACCACTACTATCATCTGGATGAGCAGAACAGCACTGCCTATATCACGGGAGGCAGCTGTGAGATAGAAAACCGGTACGAGTACGATGCGTTTGGCGTGCTCCAAAACAGCAGGGAAGAACTCCCCAACAGAATCCTCTACACGGGACAGCAGTATGACCAGACCAGCGGGCAGTATTATCTGCGGGCGAGATTTTACAATCCGGTGATTGGAAGGTTTGTGCAGGAGGATGTGTACCGCGGGGACGGGCTGAATCTGTATGCGTACTGTAAGAATAATCCGGTGGTGTACTATGATCCGAGTGGGTACAAGGATAAACGTCAGACCCCATGCAAGGAAGAAACAAGTGTGGGGGAGAGTGGTAGTTCTTCGGGTAAGTATCAGGTTGGTGCATATCAAGATATAAAAGGTGTGGAAGGTTTGGATGCTCATCATGTAGGACAAAAAGCATTGATGAAAAAGGTGGTTGCAGATTATGATGAGTTAACGGCACCTGCAATTAATGTTCCGAAACTGGGACATACAAAGAGACATCCAGAAAGAGGGATTGTATCAAGGAGTACAAAGGGGATAACTAATGCAAGACAATTACTTGCAAGAGATTTATTTGAATTAAAGAGGGTATATCCTGACATACCTAATTCTGCACTGAAGGAATTAATAGATATGAATAAGAAAATGTATCCAGAAATGAGGAAATAGTAATTATGAATGAAAAATTTGTTGAAAAGATTTACAAAACAATAGTTGAAGACGGAGTCGGTGAATATAAAAATTTGCTTGATAACACAGCTCTAAAAAATGCTACAGACAAATATTGGATAAATGCATTAGAGTTGTATGAGAAATTGACTTCTGAAGAAAAAGAAAAAATGTTAAAATTTGCTGAACTTATTATGATTGATACAATTTCAAGTGTTTTTGGTATATTAGATGGTTCAAGTACCTTGTCTGGTGGAGATTTTGAATTTGAAGTTAGGATTAATGGTATTAGTACGGAGGATGAATTACAGGATACATTCCTTGAATTCGTAGAAGAAAATAATAATTAAAATCATCAATGTATCGAGCTTAATAATTTTGTAACATTTCTCTTGACGATCTCAAAGCCTCCATGTTACAATGGCACGCACAAGTGGGTGTAAGGGGGATGAAAAGTTCTCGTAATACCTAAACAAAAAACAGAATCGGGAATGATCTATTGACGATAACCGTCATGGAACATTCTCGATTTTTCTGTCATATGGCAATTCCGATAAAACTGTCCCGAAGCATAACATATTTTGGAACAGCAGAGAAAGTTATGCCATACCACATTTCTCCCAACGGCTTTGCCGGTGG
>ERZ780178.2169-NODE-2169-length-11674-cov-3.013340_pt1 | contig 11674 bp, 6 predicted proteins | sample MGYA00511018_ERZ780178 | MGnify/ENA primary metagenome ERZ780178 (study PRJEB29588, sample SAMEA2151439) | human gut metagenome | biome: human gut; feature: human-associated habitat; material: faeces | place: Denmark | collected 2008/2010 ...
GTCAGAAAATGGAATTCCCGTCACAAACTGCCGTTCTTTATAAAGCAGTTTCTTCTGTGCTGCCTCTTTCATCCTCTTCCCAAGTTCTGATCTCGTCAGAGCGAGGATTTCTTTTCGATAGATTACTTTTTCATATTCTTTTTTTAATTTTCCAAGAGAGATCCATCTTTCGATATCTTCGTTTAAACTTTTCATTGTATAGTCTTTGGAAAAATCTAGTAATTCAAAAACTTTGTGAATGATCGTACCTTTGGATGCTGCTGAAATCTTTTCAGTTTTCTTGACAAATGATGGTATCCTTTTTTCTTTCTCCATAAAAACAGATGAATACATCACTTCCTCAGTATCTGCTGCCTGACTCATACGTTTGATCTCTGATACAGAATATTTTAAACGACCTTTTGTCTCTGCCTCATTACGGTAATGATATGCAAAGCTCTCTTTCAACACTTTTACATTTTCTTTTGGAATCTGATCATTTAGACGTTCATAGAAGATCTGGCGGTTCATCTCATGAAAAAGTTCATTTCCTTCCTGCTGCCACAAAAGATCTTCCAGAGTATAGATTTTCAATCGATAATCCTGTTTTGGAACCATCGGAAGTGCCTTTTTGATCCAGTCAAAATAACTCCTTCCGCTCAAACGATCGATCGCTGTGATTTCTCCTTTTGCATTCCAGTCAATATCATCTTTCTTGATTCCAGTCAAGATCAGTTTTTCTTTTGCCCTTGTCATCGCAACATAAAGAACTCTTAATTCTTCTCCTAAAGACTCTCGTGTCATCTGATTTTTGATCAGATTCTTTAAGATTGTCTTCTTTCTTGTACGATAAATGGGATCAATATGATCTGCTCCGATAAAATAATCTCCGTGGAAGATCATACTTCCATTCCCATCCCTTAAATTAAATTTCTGATGGATCTTTGATACAAAAACAATCGGATATTCCAATCCCTTACTTTTATGGATACTAGAAATACGGACCAGATCCTGATCTTCGCTCATCGTATTTGCCTCTCCATAATCCATATCATATTCCCTGCACTGTTCGATAAACCGCACAAAATGAAACAATCCCTTGATCTGGCTGCTTTCAAAAGCTTTTGCCTGTTCAATGAGCATCAGGATATTTCCTTGACGTTTCTTTCCTTGTGGCATGGCTCCTGCATAATGATAATATCCACTTTTTTCCAGAGCAAGCCAGATTAACTGTGTTAATGGCAGATATGTCTTGGCATCCCGTAACAACTCAAGCAATTCCAATGCCTTCTTTGATTTTTCCATCGTTTCTTTCGTCTCACAAAGACATTCATAAAGAGAATCTTTTTCTCCGTCTACCTTTAATCGTCCTAGTTCTTCCTCTGACATCCCGATCATTGGAGACCTTAAGACAGCTGCAAGATCAATATCCATATATATATTATCAACTACAGACAATAAACTTAATAACGTGCGGATCTCCACCGTATCAAAATACCCTTTCTGATTATTTGCAAATGCTGGGATTCCCGCATTCATCAATTCTTTCTGGATCACTTCCGCATTTGTCTTCATAGAACGAAGCAAAATAACGATATCACTGTATTTGGCTTTTCTTAAAATCATATTGCCTTCTTCATCTTTTCCAGTGACCATCATTGGATCTTCTCCATCAATCATCTCATGAATCTTTGTTGCGATCATTCTGGCTTCCAAAACAACTGCGTCTTCTTCCGAGTCTTTGACTTCATTAGATTCTAACAGTAACAGTTCTGTCTGTGCATCACATCCCTGTTCAAATTCCATCGTTGGAACAAGAGCAACATTTTGAGTATATTCGATATTTCCAAGATCTTCATGCATGATCTGGTAGAACACGTCATTGACAAATGTAAGGACCTCTCTGCGGCTTCGGAAATTATTGCGAAGCTCAATGAGCTGATATTCATCTCCCTTTTGCTGGTATCCATGATATTTTTCAAGAAACAGCTCCGGCCTTGCCAGTCGGAAACTGTAAATACTCTGCTTAACATCCCCCACCATAAACATATTATGACCGCCTTCGGATTCTTTAGATACACACCTTAAGATCGCATCCTGAATATAGTTACTGTCTTGATATTCATCGATATAGATTTCTTCGTATCCATCGGACTTTTCTCTTGCGATCTTACTTGGCACTGGATTGCCTTCCTCATCATAATGATCGATCAAAAGTTCCAGCGCAAAATGTTCCATATCGTCGAAATCCATGATATTTTCATTCTTCTTTTTCTCATCATAACGGATCATAAATTCTCTCGTCAGATCGATCAATCCTTTTAATGGACTTTTGATCCTTCTTAATTCATGAAAAATTTCTGACTCATTTTCATAAAAATATGCTGCTTTCAGATCATCAAGCAGATTGTACGCCTGATTTCTTTCATACTTACACTGATCCTGAAGCATTTCATCAATCTCATCTGTTTTTTTCTTACGTCCAGAAAGTCGTGGTTTCTCCATCTTTACAAAGCTTTCACATAATTCAGAAAATGTCTGTGCTTCTTTGATCTTTATGATGATCTCTAAATCTTTTCGCAGTGTTTTTTCATAAAAATATGGTCCACCAGGAGAAAGTGCCAGTTCTAATGCTTCCTGAATCGTATCATATGCACCCTCTATCGAAAATCTTGCATCTCTTAAGATAATCTTCATAAATGGTGCCTGATCAAACTGTTCTTTTGTCTCTACTGAAATATTTTCTTCTGCCTGATCAAGCCATTTTTCTGGTTCTCTGTGGCTTCTTGCATTTTCATATAACTTTAAAATATATTCACTGATGATATTATCATTTTTTCCTGGAGAATAAGATTCGATCAGATTGATAAAATCTTCTTCTTTTTTCTCATAAGCTTCTTCCAACAGATCATCCAATATTTCTTTTCTTATTGCAGATAATCTTCCTTCATCCCCCGGTGCTGTATTCGGATCAATACCAAGCACATAAAAATAATCACGGATCAGATTCATACAAAAACTATGGATCGTTGTGATCTGTGCCTTGTGGATCAATGACAGCTGCTTAACAAAATGCTGATTTCCTGGAAATTCCCGCACCTTTTCATCAAGTGCCGCCATAATCCTTTCTTTCATCTCCCCTGCTGCTGCTTTCGTAAATGTCACGACAAGCAGATGATCCACATCGATCGGATGTTTTTCGTCCGTGATCTTTTGTATAATACGTTCTACCAGTACCGCCGTCTTTCCAGAACCTGCCGCAGCAGATACTAAGATGTCGGCATCTCTTTGATCAATGACTTTCTGCTGTTGTTTGGTCCAAGGCATGTTTTCCCTCCTCTAGTGATACTTTCTTAATCTTCTCTACCTGATCAACACCATCTTCATAGGCGCAGATATTCTTAAACTCACAATACTCACAAGGTTTTCTTCCTTCATATTCATATGGCTTTATAGAAATATCTCCATGCATCAATGAATTTCCAAGCTCTGTCATTTTCTTTTCCACAATTCTTCCCAGATTGAACAACTGTGTTGTATTTAAAACAGAAGATCTCTTGTCATATCCATTCTTCGTTGCACGAACCGGCAGTGTCAGATATCCTTCTGATCCCGTATGTTCCATATGATCGATCAACTGAAAATCTTCATTGACGACGCCACTCATCTTAAGATCTTTTAAAATCTTATCTTCCGCCTCATTCTCGTGTTCTACATTGACGATCGGATCATCCAAATGAAAATAAAACATTCCTGCCGGATATACCCGCTTTCCTGTTTTCTTTTCGTATAATTCCATCATTGCGTTCATATAAATGATCAGCTGCATCTGCAATCCATGAAAAATCTTGGCAAAATCAAACTTCTGTTTACCTGATTTGTAATCGATGATCTTTAAATATTTATTTTCATCATCTTCTATACTGTCCATACGGTCAACCACTCCAGAAAAGAACATTTTCTCTCCATCTTCTAAAGCAAACGTCATGGAATCTAAATGATTTTCCTCTCCAAAGGCAATCTCATATTCTTCTGGTGTAAAATCACCCCTCTTGATATGTTGTTCCATCGCCCATACCGCTCGTTTAGAGATTCGTTTCATCCGCTCCAGGACATATTCATTTCTGTGGCTGCTCTCAAACAATTCTTTTTGAATATCCGTAACTGCCTGCTCGACCATCAGTTCTACAAATTCATCTCTTGATGTATCATCCGCAAACTTCCAATCACTGCGCTTTCCAACTAATTCCATCGTCTTATGGAAAACTTTTCCCATATCGGTCGGCAGGATTTCATACACCAGACGTTTTCGAAGTCTTAACCCATACTGCATAAAATGAGAAAATGCACAACCGGCAAACTTCTCCATTCTCGTTACACTTCCTGAAATCGTATCTCCATACAGATCATGAATCAGTTCCTTGCTCAATGGCAACGCCTGATTGGTGTAAAATCTTGCATCTACATAATCACCCACAGGTTCCAACTCTTTTAGAGCATGATATAACGTCTGCATCCATTTCATTTTCTCCGGATCATCGTCTCTTTCATCAAATTCCATCTCCTGCAGACAAAGAATCATCTGATCTAACGCTTCTTCCCTTGTATAGCCCGTCTGCACCTCTTCTTCCTGCATCGTAACCTTTAATTTTGGAAAAATGCGTTGAATCCTTTCAATAAAATAGGACGGACGGTTATTATTTCCTGCTGCATCCATCATGCGATAGGATAAATACAAACGATCGGTTGGTTTTGACACCGTAAGATACAAATAAAACTGTTCCATATAGGCAGACTGTTTGATGCCAGGCGCCAGATTTATTCCATAGGTTTCAAGCACTTCTCTTTGATGGTCATTGACAACCCCTCCACCGCCATTGGCTGCAGGAATCACACCTTCATTGATACCTAGGAAAAATAAGATTTTTACTTCTTCGGTTCTCGTTCGTTTCATATCACCGATCATGACCTGATCAAGACTTGGCGGGATCACACCAATCTGCATCTCTTCCAGTCCACTTTCCAAAACACTTAAAAAGTCATCATAAGAAAGCTTTTCTTCTCCCAAAATCTCTGCCATCTGTTCTAACAGGTCAATGACCTGTTCATAAACCTTTGCATAGGTTGCTGCCGCAATGAGATCTCCTGACGCCTCAAACATCTCCTGTTTCTTTACCATCTTTCCTTCAACATCCAATGTTTCCAGAAATTCATATAGATAGATAAGCTTTCTCTTGACCGTACTGCCTCTTCGCTTTAATCCAGTTTTTAATGTTCCAACTTCCTCAATAAAACGAATCCTTAAGGCTTCCGCTCTTCCAACATCTTCATCGGAAAATAACTTCGATGCAAATGGGCGGTTCCATCTGGCAAATCCACGAATTCCACAAGCCAGCACATAATTTTCCAGAAAATCTGCTTCTTCCATTGTAAAATTCGAGAAACCTGATTTTAAATAACGAAATACCATATCATATGAAAAATCTTTCTGGATCATCTTCAGAACAGAAAGGAGTGTTTCTATACATGGATTATTTAACAGTTTTCGATTCACATCTACGAAATATGGAATATGCAGATCATCAAAACTTTTTTCCAATTCATTTTGATAGCTGTCAAGATCCGCTGTTAATACAACAATATCTTTATATCGATATCCTTCTTCCCTCACAAATCGTTCAATCTCATTTGCCACTGTTCTACTTTCCTGCCTTGGATTCATAAAACAACGGATTTTAATATCTTCTGGTTCATCCTTGTATATCTCATATGGATAACGCTCGATATTCTGCTCCAGATGGCGTAATTCCTTAGAATCTCTCTCATCCGGCCAACAGATGATATCTGGCATCACCGGGGTTCCTGCATCCTGCGCAAGTTTGATCAGTTCATATTTTTCTTTCTTCGACATGGCGAATAGTTCGTATTCATGGTACTGACTTCTCACATAACGTCCATCTAAAGTCAATCCAACATATACATTTTTCCCGATCTTTAATAACTTTTCCAGAACTTTTCTCTGGATCGGTGTAAATCCTGTAAATCCATCAAGATAAAATGTCGCATTCTTTAATTTCTCTGATCGTTCCACTTTCTGTGCCAGAACATCTAACAATTGTTCAGAGATCAAGTATCGTTCCTTGATGTAATCTTCAAAATTCTCCATCACAAGAAGAATATCTTCCATCTTTGAGCGTAATCCTTCTTCTTTCATCCCATCTGTAATCTTCTTTAAATCTTCCATGGACACGTCATACTGATAGACCTCTGCAAAAAAAGATTTTAATTCATCAATAAATCCCTGTTTTTTCATGCTGGACGCAAATACTTTTAATTCTTCTTTATGCTGCTCCATAATCTTTCGGATCACCATAGATTTTCCTTCATCTTCCAAAAGGTCTTTCGGAATATATGATAATTCTTCGAATACACGATAAGTTAATCTGAAAAATCCCACCACATCAATGTTAAACGTTCCATGACGTGGATGTCTTGTAACCAGTTGTTTTTGTGCATTTAGCGTTGACTGGTCCGGCACAATAAAAAAGAACTCCTCATCTTCGTGTTCCATGGAGTCTTTGATCATCTGATCATAAATAAAATCTGTTTTTCCGGATCTCGCAGACCCTAGTATAAACTGTAATGCCATATCATTTCCTCCATTTTCTATCATTATATCTTATCCTTTATTTTCCGTAAAGATGTTCTAAATATCTCATTCCATTCATAAACTATAGATAGAATCTTTTAGGAGGATAACTATGTCATCAAAAACGAAAATTGTCGTATTAAAAGCACGGGAACTTATTTACACCGGAATCTTTATCTTACTTGGAATACTTTTGATCTTTATGTTTGTTCCTTCCCATAAATCAAAGAAAGCAAAAGAAACTTCCGGTTACACACAAGGTGTCTATTCTTCTCCATTAAAACTTGGAGAAAACGAATTAGAACTTTCGGTCACGGTAAAGGACGGCAAAGCAAGATCGATTTCTTTAAAACATTTAAATAAATCTATCAAAACAATGTATCCTCTGATCGAACCTTCTCTAAATGAAATCAATAAACAACTTCCAAAAGTTCAAAATATTGATGATATCAAATTTGACGGGCAAAGCCAGTATACGTATACATTATTAAAACAAGCGATCAAAAATGCATTAAAGAAGGCACAGGATTAACACCCCTGTGCCTTCTTTTTATTTCTTATATTCTTCTAATTTCTCTGTTTTTGTATTTCGTTTGTAGATCTTTCCTGTATCTTTATCTACATAGAAATCTCCGTATTTCTTCCCAGAATCATCGGATGTATCATAGATTTCAAAATGATATCCACTGGCTCCATCCCTGTATTCCTGTTCGTCTTTTGTCTCATTTCTAACTTCATACTTACCATCTTTATCGTCATTTTGCAGACGGTTTAATAAATAATCATGTGCATCGTCATAGTTATCAAAACCATTTGCGATATCATCTACCGCATCTCCAACTCCATCTGCCACATCATCAACGGCATCCTCAGCATCGTCTACCAGATTATCTTCCGTTGTACCTGATGCATTATTATTTTCTGTTGTTCCTTTTGTCGTAGAATCCTTTCTGCCGTTGCCACATCCAGTAAATACAACGGATACTGCAAGGATCAGTGTAAACAAAAGACTCGTAAGTTTTAACGTCTTTTTCATCTTCTATCTCCTTTTCTCTTTAACATCTTGATACTTATATTCTGTCCAGAAGAAAAGAAAATATTTATTTTGATATGAAAAATTCTTATTTTTGTTTTATATTTTGGCTGATCTTATTTTCTTGTAAGCTTCAGTGCGATCTTATCTCCGATCCATTGTCCAACCTGAACAATGATGACAAGTGCAACAACTGTTACTAATAGCACTCCTGTCTGATAGCGGTTATATCCATACATGATCGCAAGATTACCGATCCCGCCGCCTCCAACAGCTCCAGCCATTGCTGAATATCCGATCACACTAACAAAAGTTACAGTTAAAGCACGAACCAGTGCTGGTGTTGCTTCTACAAATAAAACCTTACGAATAATAAGAGGCATACTTGCTCCTGTTGCAACCGCTGCTTCGATCACACCCTTATCAACCTCACTAAATGCACCTTCCACAAGTCTTGCATAGAATGCGATTGCTGCGATTGCCAAAGATACAGATGCTGCGATTGGTCCGATACTTGTTCCTACAACCAGTCTTGCCAACGGCTGTAATACAATGATCAAAATGATAAATGGCAAAGACCTGATCACATTGATGATCGTTCCTGTAATGCCATTAACTACCCTGTTTTTATAAAAAATCGGATTCGATGCCAGATGTAATACTAGTCCTAAGATCGTTCCAAGGATTGCTGCTGCGATCATGGAGATCAATACCATCTCAAAGGTCTCAAAAGATGCCTGGGCAAATTCTGACTGGATGATCTCTAATGTTTCATTCATATTATCTTCCTCCTAACCTCTCTAATTTATATACATTCTTACTAATGTATTCTAATGCTTTCTTACGTTCTGCATCTTCTCCTCTAAGGATTACGATCAACATACCAAATGGTTTATTCCTGATGTAATCGACTTTCCCATTGATGATATCCATTGTAATATCATAGTTCTTAGAAGCAACACTGATCACAGGATCATAAGAATCATCTCCTGTATAACTTAAACGAAGGATCTCTTCATTTGTTTTTGCTTTTAATCCCTCTGGAACCTCTACATTTAATACGCGTTGTACCAGACTCTTTGCAATATCTGACTTAGGATTTGCAAAGGCAGAATAGATATCTGTAACTTCTTTCAGCTTTCCATCTTCCATAAACGCAATACGATCAAATAATTTCTTTGCTACATCCATCTCATGTGTGATAAATACGATCGTGATATGTGTTTTTTCATTGATCTCTCGTAATAATTCCACGATTTCTTCTGTATTCTCAATATCCAATGCGGAGGTTGCTTCATCGCATAACAGGATATCTGGATTGTTCGCTAACGCTCTTGCAATCGCAACTCTTTGTTTCTGTCCTCCACTTAAGTTTGCTGGATATGCATCTGCCTTTTCTGGAAGATGTACGATCTCTAAGAGTTCTTTCACTCTGTCTTTGATCTTATCCTTTGGATAGTTATTGGCATACAATGAAAATGCAACATTTTCCGCGATCGTTGATCCACTGATCAGATTAAAATGCTGGAAGATCATTCCAATATTCAATCTTGTTTTTCTTAATTGCTTTCGGTTAAACTTCGTAATATCTGATCCTTCAATGATCACTTCTCCATTCGTTGGTCTCTGTAACAAATTGATCACACGTACCAGAGTACTCTTTCCAGCACCACTTGGTCCTACGATTCCAAAAATCTCTCCTTTGTTGATCTTTAAGCTTACATTATCAACTGCTTTGAATTCATGACTGCCATTTTGGAAGGTAACATCTATATTTTTTAATTCAATCATGACTTTATCCTTTCTTATTTTTCATTGTCCTTTGATCACTTCATCGGACTTTCTTCTTATCCTGTAAAATCAGATAAGCTATCGCCTATCAGTTTTCCTGACAGACAATAGCTTAATCATAACAATTTCAGTTGATTTTTTCAATAATTTCTTGTTACTTCCATAAATTATTTATGGTTTATAGCAATCTTCTGCTCTTAGAACAGAGGTACAACAGCTCCATCATATTTGTCATTGATATATTTTTTCACTGTATCACTCTTTAGAGCTTTGATCAGTGCTTTTGTTGCATCTGTTTTTTCATTTCCCTTTTTCACTGCTACAACATTTCCATATGTTTTAGCTCCGATAGAATCAGCATCTTCTGTTGCTAATGCATCTTTGTTGACTTTTAATCCTGCTTCTAAAGCATAGTTTCCATTCACAACTGCGATATCAACATCTTTTAATGATCTTGGAATCTGAGCCGCTTCGATTTCTTTGATTGCTAAATCTTTTTTGTTCTCTACGATATCTTTCTTTGTTGCTGTTAATCCTGCTCCGTCTTTTAATTTGATAAGTCCCTGATCCTGTAACAATAATAACGCTCTTGCTTCATTTGTTGTATCGTTAGGAACTGCAACTGTTGCACCGTTCTTTAATGCTTTTAATGTCTTTGTCTTTCCTGGGAAGATTCCAAATGGTTCATAATGGATTGTTCCAGCGGATACTAAATGTGTCTTCTTTTGTTTGTTGAAGTCATCTAAATATGGTTTGTGCTGGAAATAGTTTGCATCTAAATCTCCAGATTCGAGTGCTGTATTTGGCTGTACGTAATCAGAGTATTCTTTAATTTCTAATTCGTATCCTTCTTTCTTTAATTCTTTCTTCGCTACTTTTAAGATATCAGCATGTGGAGATGGACTTGCTCCAATAACGATCTTCTTTGTTTCTTTTTTATCACCGCTATCTTTCTTTGCTCCGCATCCTGCGAATGCTCCGACTAAAACTGCTCCTGTCAGTGCTAATGCTAATGCTTTTTTCAATGTTCCTTTTCTCATACTTTTCACCTCATACTCTTTCTATTTTTTTGTTATTTATATTGTATTGTTTCAACTGATTGTGTTTAGTATAACAGTATATTAGGATTTTGTAAAATATGTATTTCTTTTAGTTTGATATAGTTTTTGGCTATAACAGATTGTTTATATATGAATGATGCAGCTTTCTTTTAAAACTGATATCTCACCCAATATGGTGTAAGATTTTTTGTATATATCTGGTTACTAAATGAGGTCATTTCATTTGGTATCCAAAGGGCTTCGTACATTTTACTGCTTGCTCCTGTATATAAGTTCAGATTTGTTGGTATCATTGCTTCATAACCTTCTGATAAATAGAAACTTTCTATATTCTTTATATTTTTCGAGCATGTTCCATCATATAGTGTATAAGAATTGATGATATCCAGACCATTTAATGGATAAGCTGCAAACCCATTCACGGCCTGCACATCATAAACAAACAGTACTAAGGTTGTTCCTGTATGTTCATATTCTCCTTGTTTGATTTCTTCTAATGATTGATTCATCTGTAATAATCGGTTTTCTGCTTCTTGTCCCTTTAAAGTTTCTGTCAGTTTGAAGTAAACGGTTCCTCCTGTTGTATCTAATGTGATTCCTGTTCTTGGATCAGCCGGATTGACTCTTGTCCCTATCGGATTCGGCTCTGTATTAGTCTTTGTCGGTTTCTTTGTTGTTTTCTGCCATACTTTTACTTTACATTTGTATTTCTTCTTTCCGATCTTGGCTGTGATCACTGCTGTTCCTTGCTTTTTGGCTGTAACTTTTCCTTTTCTTGTTACAGTTGCGATCGTTTTCTTGTTGCTTGACCACTTCACTTTTTTCTTTGTTCCTTTTACTTTCAGGGTGTAAGTTTTCCCTCTTTGTAAAGAAATCTTTGTTTTGTTCAATTTGATCTTTGCCTTTGCCTGAGTGTTCATTGTTGGAGTAAATGTCAATATCAGCATTGCAATGAACAGCCTTGTGAGTAATTTTTTCATACGTGTTTCCTCCCTTCAATTGATCCTATGTGATATGTTTAGTATATTCGTTTCTTTTTGTATATTCAATATGTTTTTTACTTTTTTGGCAAATTTTGTTTTTATTTTCATTGATGTCTTTTTATATCATAGGGGATTTCATCGAAATTTCCTATGAAATAATAAAAGGATCTGCAAACCC
>ERZ780178.2178-NODE-2178-length-11644-cov-3.008197_pt1 | contig 11644 bp, 9 predicted proteins | sample MGYA00511018_ERZ780178 | MGnify/ENA primary metagenome ERZ780178 (study PRJEB29588, sample SAMEA2151439) | human gut metagenome | biome: human gut; feature: human-associated habitat; material: faeces | place: Denmark | collected 2008/2010 ...
GGTCTTTTTTTATTATAACACATTTCTCCGTACGACGGCATCCCTATTATCGGAAATGAAAAAAGGTGCTGCCGCACAATACGTGTGCAACAGCACTTCTTTATCTGGTGGAGATGAGGAGAGTCGAACTCCTGTCCGTAAATGCCGCCCCATGAACTTCTCCGAGCGCAGACCTTGTTAGTTATCTCGAGCAGTTGTCGTACAAGGACAAACTAGACTGACTCCAGCCTGTGAGTTTCCCGTTCCAGCCACCAGGCAGAGCTGAAAGGTATCCCGCTAAGTGACGTCCCATCCCTGCCCGCAGGATTAGCAGAAAGGGACGTTAGCTGCGCTTAGGCAGCTAAAGCAAAGTTTTCTTCTTTAGCGTTTAATTTAACGTTTTCACCGATTTACGGGCAGATGACACCCCGGCTCGCTATTCATGATACAACCATCCACGTCGAAACCTTTACATCCCCGTAAAGGTATACACATTACTGTGTACATTATAGTATATCATAGGAAAAACAATTTACAAGTCTCAAATACCATATTTTTTTGCAGAACGAGGCCACTTACCAATACATTACATTTACTTTTTTAGCCGTGTACTGTTGTTCCAGCATGGCGACATGAGACAAAAAGGCTGGATCATCGAAATATTTTGCTTCATGAAGACAATACCGGATACATCGCTGGCATTTGATGCATGTCCCCGTGACGACAGATGGATTCTCACGCGATATAGCTCCCATAGGACAGTTTCTGGCACAGATTCCGCATTGAACGCACCGGTCTTCCCGGGTCTTTGGACGGGCTTTAAGGAATTTCGCCGGTTTCCCATCAATTCCCTTGGGGATATAGTACGGGGCTGCTGCATCACCATCTACAGATACCACGTCTGGCATATCCATCCTGTCCCGGATTTTTTCAGCCGTCCTGTCAGCCAGCCGCCGGATATCTGCCAGATCCCATTCATCGGGCCGTCCGGGAGCCAGCCGGTCTGAAAAGGCATGGGTCGCAACAAAAGCCCCAGCAGATATAGGACAAAAATTATTCTTCTGCAACAGGTTACACAACTCCGCCAGGGAATTGTCAAAAGACCGGTTGCCAAAGGTCACGAGCGCCACGGCCCGCGTCCCCTGCCCGTGAAAGTTTTCTGTATAAGCTGGCAGTATTTTATTGGGCAGCTTTCCCGCATAGGTCGGACCTGCTGCGATGACCAGATCATGAGGGCCAAAGGTATATGCCGTTTTCCGTTCTTCCGGTAAATCAAGAGAGATTTCATGAAGTGGTACGGAAAGCAATTCTGCCAGACGGGCGGCACAGTACCGGGCTACCTGCCTGGTCTTGCCCGTCGGACTGAAAGATATGGTATAAATCTGTTGAATCAGCATCATTTTTTCCTCCTTTATCGAAATTTCACAGGTTTGCTGCTGATGAAATCCATCGGCATTCACTCTTCTATTTTTTTCGTGCCATGAAGTGTCCGTATAGTTCCTCTATCAAGAGAATACCCATCAGACGTCAGGTCCAGATTGGGCATTACAGTAGATACTCCGTCAATGCCCATGAGGCTGGTCATGACATCGTACAGCAAATCATTCGTCCAATAAGCATCCCGATGATTCCGCAGCGTATCAACTATTTTCGGATATTCCTGGATAAATGTATCACTGAAAATCATGACAAAGGGAATGTGACTCATAGCATAGGTGAATTTTGTCGCTTCGTGAAAATACCCCAGATCCACTTCTTCTCCATGGTCAGAAACATATACGAGTCCCTTAAACCGGGGCTCCGCCTTGATCCGGTCATAGATTTTCTGCAAGACATAATCCGTATAACCCACGGCATTGTCATACTGATCGATACGTTCATTTTCTCCATGAAAAACATTCCACTTCGTCGGATACCTGTCCCCATATGATCCATGACAGCCCATGAGATGAATGACAATCAGGGCATTGGAAGAGTCCTCCAGATTTGGGATCGTATCGGCCAGTACCTCATCAAAATAGTTCGTCCGGCAATCTTCCGTCCCGTTCCGCTCATTGAGCCACACCTGATAATCAGCCGTGCTGGCAATTTCGGCAACTGGTGTATCCCAGGCACCGTAATGTCTCTGATTGCTCAGCCAAACCGTATCATACCCGGCTGCTTTGGCTACTTCCATAAGGGAACAGGCATCTTCCAGGGAAATATTATTATACTGGTTTTTCTCACTCAGGGCATAGGTCAGGACAGGTACAGTAAGGCTATGATTCGAGTAGGCATGAGTAAACAGTATGGTATTCGTTTTTTCAGTCTGTTGTAATAACCAGGGCGTATCCGGCCGGTCATATCCATAGGCCTGCATGTGGTCCCGGTTTTCCGATTCACCAATGACCAGCACGAATATGCCGCCTGACGATGAAATCCTCAGATTCTGCAGCGATTGCAATCTTTCCTGCCGCACTGCTTTTGCCTGTCCATACTTCTGATATTCCTGCAACACATTTTCCGTTTCATCCATAATCCGCACGGGCAGATAACTGGATGACTGCTCCATAACGCAGAAGCCTGCCGCCAGTGTAACCAGGACCAGCAATAGTTGTCCCCAGAGTGGATACCGGCTCTGCTTTCTGCCAGCATCGTGCAGTATATACATCATGGCAGAAACTACCGACAGCAGCATCGTACCCGTCACACACCATAGGAATATATTCTGGTCTTTTAAATAAGACATAGCTTCGCTGCCGTTGGTCTGAAACAAAGTAAGGACAATCGCCGACGACAACACATGTCCACTGACTACGTAGTATCCCCAGAATAAGAGTGGTATGAGCAGAAAAACAGCACCTAGCAAATATACCGTACCCAGGCAGAAACGCCGCAAGTGGGAAAACCGCAACTGCCCGGCCATGATTCGCAAAGAAAAAATAGTGAGAAATGCTGCAGTTCCCATGACAAAAGCATGAGCAATCTCTTCATGCAGGATCCGCTGACCAGACAATAGTGGAATAAAAGCGGCTGACAATACAATCCCATTATAGAGTATCATCGTCCGTACCCATTTTTTATCATACTGCCATGCTGTCAGATTTCCTGCCACGAGGAGGGCACAGATAGCAGCACTGTCATAAAACCGGTACGGTGATAAATCCGGAACCATCCACTGGCAGACACCATAACACAACAAATATACGACGGCACTGGCTATCCCCTTTATGATTTCATTACAGCGGCCATATCTATGAAAACGAAAAACCATGAATCACATCTCTCCAGTCATGCGAAATCTATGAAAGAAATCGCATTTATATATCTCATTATATCATACTCCAGGAGTGCGATACAGCCTGTTAGTACGGGAGTTCATAATGCATATATTTATTTGTCCAAAAGCAGATATTTCCCAGAAAAAAGGACTGTCCGAAAAATACAGACAATCCTTTTGAAAATTCCTGATATGCTATTCTTCTATACGTTTTTTCCCATGCAATGTCCGAATTGTATCTTTTGTCATATCGTATGAACTTACACGTCTATGTGATATGTGTTGCGCAGGTATTGCCGGACTTCTCCCTGTATGTAGAGGGAGCCCACTATGCAGAGTACCTGTCCTTCCTGCACGGCAGCAAAGGCCTTATCCAATCCGTGGACAATGCTGTCCGCCCAGTCGGCCCGGCATGGCAGGATTTTTGCCATTTCTTCCGGATCAGACGTACGCGGTGTCGGTGCTGGTGCGCAGACGACATAATCATCGTCATGGAACAGTTCATGCACCATCTGGGTATAATCTTTATCGGCAAGGACCGAAAAGAGAAATACCCGCTTTCTGTCCCCAAATACATCACTGTAAGTCTGACAGAACGTATCGATACCGGCCGGGTTATGAGCTCCATCGATAACAACGTCTGTTTCTCCGGCCCGCAGGACCTGGAACCGCCCGGGCCATTTCACATGGTGAAGGCCCTGTTCAATAGCCGTACGGGTCAGTCTCTTTTCGTGACGGGCCAGGAGCAGCAGCATGGCGGCCGCTCCGCAATTCACACGCTGGTGTTTCCCTAACAGAGGCAGTGTCGTCGTGATGGCAAAGCCATAGGGTTCCCGTACTGTCACCATCTGCCCGGCTGCCGGATCTTCCGGACCGGCATTGCCAATGACATCGAAACTATGCTTATAGGCATAGAGCCGGCTGTGTTTGTGATAGGCCGTACGGGCAATGACCGAAAGGGCCGGTTCTTCCGCCGTCGTGACGACAGGGACGCCCTCTTTTATAATGCCCGCTTTCTGTGTGGCAATCTCTTCTATCGTATTGCCACAGTATTTCATGTGGTCCATGGCCACATTGGTGATGACCGAGACTTCCGGTATGATGACATTGGTCGAATCGAGAAGGCCGCCGAGCCCGACCTCGATGACGGCATATTCGACACCGGCTTTGGCAAAATGCCAGAAAGCGGCGGCCGTAATCATTTCAAACTCCGTCGGACGTTCCAGCCCTTCTGCTGCCATGGCTTCGACTTTCTCCCGGACGACAGCGACAGCAGTGGCAAAGTCAGCACGGGAAATATCATCGCCGTTAATATGTATCCGTTCGGTGTATTCTTCCAGATGGGGCGACGTGTACCGGCCAGTCCGGAAACCAGCTTCACAAAGAGCACTGGCTATCATGGCCGTTACAGACCCTTTGCCATTGGTTCCAGTAACATGAATCGTCTTATATTTTTTCTGGGGATTGCCCAGCCGGTTCAGGAGTTCCTGAATCCGGCCCAGGCCCAATTGTACACCAAACACGCTGGCATGCTGGATATAATCAATTGCTTCTTCGTAGGTCATGAGCGCCTCTTATAATTTAGCCAGATCTTCCATACGTTTGGTAAGGGAGGCCATCTTGTCCGTATAATCAGCCAGTTTGGCTTTTTCTTTTTCTACGACAGCAGCCGGTGCTTTGCCGAGGAATCCCGGATTAGACAGTTTTTTCGAAAGGCGGTCGATTTCCTTCTGGAGTTTGTCCTGTTCTTTCTTGACACGGGCCGTTTCTTTTTCTACATCGATAAGGTCTTTCAGCTGCAGATAGACTTCAATACCCGGTACGACGGTTACAACGGCATTTTCCGGTTTGGCCGCATCAGGAGCCAGCAATGTCACCTTATCGGCAAAGGCCAGTGTATGGAAATACGATTCATACTTGCGCAGTGTCTGAGCCATGCCTTCATCGGACGGTACCATGATGACCGGAGCTTTTTTGCCCATCGGCACGTTGGATTCGGCACGCATATTGCGGATGCCCTTGATGGCTTCCATAATGACGTTCATAATGGCGGCATCGGCAGTAAATTCCAGGTCGGCTCTGGGCTGTGGCCACGGTGCCACGATGATGCTTTCCCCTTCGTGGGGCAGATGCTGCCAGAGATGTTCTGTCACGAAAGGCATGAACGGATGGAGCATTTCCAGTGTGTGCGTCAGGACATAGACCAGTACGTACTGTACAGTCTGCTTGCTGCGCTGGTCATCCGATTTATACAGGCGCTGTTTAGCCAGTTCAATATACCAGTCACAATAGGAATTCCAGATGAAATCATACACTTCGTCAGCGGCGTCGCCGAGTTCAAATTTATCGAGATTAGCCGTAACCTGGCTGACCGTATCGTTGAAAGAGGTGAGAATCCAGCGGTCAGCTAAGGTAAGATCATCAGCAGACGGCTTGAAACCGGGGTCATAATCTTTCAGATTCATGATGACGAATTTGGATGCATTCCAGATTTTATTGGCAAAATTCCGGTTGGCTTCGACCCGTTCCATATAGAAGCGCATATCATTACCCGGCGTATTGCCCGTTACCAGAGTAAAACGCAGTGCATCCGCGCCATACTGTTCGCAGACGCCCAGAGGATCGATACCGTTTCCCAGTGATTTGCTCATCTTGCGGCCCTGGCTGTCCCGGACGAGGCCATGGATGAAGACGTCGTGGAAGGGGATTTCTTTCATGAATTCGCAGGTCATGAACATCATGCGGGCTACCCAGAAGAAAATGATGTCATAGCCCGTAACCATGACGCTCGTTGGGAAAAATTGTTGGATATCTTCCGTTTTTTCCGGCCAGCCCATTGTCGAGAACGGCCAGAGGGCCGAACTGAACCACGTATCGAGGACATCGGGGTCCCGATGGATATGTTTGCTGTGGCAATGCTGGCATTCGGTGATATCTTCACGGCTGACGGAAATTTCACCGCAGTCATCGCAGTACCAGGCCGGAATCTGATGGCCCCACCAGAGCTGGCGGCTGATGCACCAGTCATGAACATTTTCCATCCAGTGATTGTATGTCTTGCTGAACCGTTCCGGAATGAACCGAGTCTTTCCTTCAGCGACGGCATCGATAGCGGCTTTGGTCAGTGGTCCCATCTTGACAAACCACTGTTTCGTCGAAAACGGTTCGACAATCGTCTTGCAGCGGGAGCAATGACCGACAGAGTGGGTCAGCGGTTCAATGTGATCGAGGAGGCCCAGTTCCTGCAAGTCAGCAACAACGGCTTTGCGGCATTCTTCCCGGGTCATACCATCGTATTTAGCTCCGGCTTTATCGTTCATCGTGCCATCGAGATTCATGATCATGATTGATTCGAGGTGATGGCGTTCGCCCATGGCAAAGTCATTGGGGTCGTGGGCCGGTGTAATTTTTACGGCACCCGTACCAAAACCGATATCAACATAATCATCGGCAATGACTTCGACTTCGCGGTTTACCAGCGGTACGATGACTTTTTTGCCGACGTATTTTTTCATGCGGTCGTCTTCCGGGTTGACGGCAACGGCCGTATCGCCCATAATCGTTTCCGGACGGGTCGTGGCAATCATGATGTAATCATCTTCACCGACGACAGGATATTTGACATACCAGAGGCTGCCCTGAACATCCGAATGGTCTACTTCGATATCAGACAATGCCGTATTGCAATGAGGGCACCAGTTGGTGATACGCTGTCCCTGGTAAATGAGGCCTTTTTCATATAAGGTGCAGAATACTTCACGAACGGCACGGGCACATACGGGATCCATCGTGAAGCGTTTGCGGCTCCAGTCACAGGATGAACCGAGACGGCGTACCTGTTTTTCAATGCGGCTGCCATATTTTTCTTTCCAGGCCCAGACCCGTTTCAGGAATTCTTCACGGCCGATATCATAGCGCGTCTTTCCTTCTTCTTTGGCCAGCTGCTGTTCTACTTTGACCTGGGTAGCAATGCCGGCATGGTCTGTTCCAGGGATCCAGGCAACATTGTAGCCTTCCATGCGTTTGAAACGGACGAGGATATCCTGCAACGTATTATCCAGTGCGTGGCCCATGTGAAGCTGCCCCGTAACATTAGGCGGTGGCATGACGATGCTGAATGGCTTTTTGCTCTTATCGGCATCCTGATGAAAATAGCCATTTTTTTCCCAGAAATCATACCAGGACATTTCAATGTCATTCGGTGAATAAGCTCCTAATTCTTCCTTATTCCATTTCATTTGTCTGTTCCCTCCAAAAAGTAAATAAAAAAAGCGCTCTTTCGTCCACTCTTAGGACGAAAGGCGCTTAGTTCTTCCGCGGTACCACCTAAATTGCCGCTCCACGCGGCCTCTTTATAAAACAGATAACGCCTGTCAGACGGGCAGGCCTTTCCTCCTGCCGGCTCACGGGTGACCCGCGATACTCTCTGCCAATGCTCTTTCACCTGTACGGCATCTCTCTGACGCAGATACAAACCGCTTCTTCCGCTCATCGCTTTTATGTTGGTAATAATTGTAGCAACTTTACCCATACCTGTCAAGGGATTTACTATACCTTTCCCTCTTTGAACAAGGTCATCATTTCCATGGTCAGGCTGACCTTTTCTACATCTTTCGGTACTTCATCCCGACTGATCCAGCGGGCAGTTGCCAGTTCTTCGTGATCTACACGCAGCGTATCTTCTCCGTCAAGGTCGCAGAAAAATCCGAACAGGAGCGTGTCGGTGAAACACCAGGGCTGGCTTTTATAGAACTGCAGATTTTTGACGCGGATTCCCACTTCCTCCATGACTTCCCGGTGAACTGTCTCCTCGATGGTTTCTCCAATTTCAGCAAATCCTGCGATGAGAGCCATATTCGTATATTCCCGGCCGGCATAGGTCGATACGAGGATCTTATTTTCATGGCGGACGGCCACGATGACCGCCGGATTGATACGGGGATAATTCATAATACCGCAGGATGGGCAATACAACATCCGCTCTTTTTTGCTATGCTGCAACGGCTGCCCGCAGCATCCGCATAACTGATGATGGCGGTACCATCCGGCCAGTGACAGGCCGGTGACAGAAGCAAATGCCAGGTGCCGTGGTGCCGCATACCGCATATAGCGGATAGGCACATAGGCATATCCTTCTGGAGCTGGCAGCGTACGCCGGGCCAGGAAAAACTGCCTGTCGTCGATGGCAAACAGCCAGATAAAATTATCGGCCTTCCAGCCGGAAAAATCAGAAGCTGCCGGCAGAGTAAAGCTGTTTCCATCCTGCCGTATGAGGACACTTTTTTTATCATAGGACAAGATAAGGGCATTTTTTTCTATGAGAGCAGGCGTAAATTCGTTGTGATACGTATGGGGATGGATATCCTGAATCATATAAACTCCTTACAAAGGAAATGAGGCTGTCCGGTGGCAGCCTCTCTCCGTTTTTATACTTTAATTTACAAATCTGAATATTATTTCGGTATATCTACATAAGTAGCACCCTGATTATCCGCTTTGAGAATATGACCAAAAGATTGGATGCCATACCCGGCAAAAGTAGAAATCATCGCCTCTTCTATCTCTCTTTCCCGTCCGGTTGCAAATGCGATGAGTGTCGAGCCGGAACCACTGATGGTAGAACCCAGGGCACCGGCAGCGATAGCCGCATCCAGTACGTCCTGGCCGTGGGGAATCAGCTGGATCCGATAGGGAACATGGAGCTTATCCTGCAGGCTGTATTTTAGATAGTCATACCGTTTCGTAAAGAAGGAGGACAAAAGGAAACTGACCCGGCTGACATTAAAAACGGCACTTTTATAGTCAATCGTATCGGGCAGCGCCTGTCTCGCTTCTTCTGTAGAAACTTCAATTTCCGGACTGACCGTGATAAAAGACAAATCCTCTTCTACAGGCACTGAATTGGTGATAGCTTTGTCATGGACAATGATAGACGATGTCAGTCCTCCATATGTTGCAGGCGCCACGTTATCGGGATGGCCTTCCATCGAATTGGCAATGATCAGTATATCTTCTTTGGTCAGTTTCCGCCCTGTAAGGGCATCTCCTGCCATGATTCCGCCGACGAGGGCTGCCGAGCTGCTTCCCAGCCCGCGTGCCGGCGGGATGCGGTTAATCAGCGTCAGATGACCGGCCGGCAGCGGCTGTCCATTCCGTTTTGCCACGTATGCCATGGCTTCCGATACCAGATTTTCTGCGGGATCGGTCGGGATTTCATTCTGACCCATACCCTTGATTTCGATGGTTATCGCTTCCGCTCCCGGCCGTTCTTCAAACAGTATTTCATTATACAGGGTCAGAGCGATGCCGACGGCATCAAACCCGGAACCCATATTGGCCGATGTGGCCGGAATTTTTACATGTACTTTCTTGGTCATAAACAGCACCTCTAAATTTCAATGACTCTGATTGCATTGGCAACGCGGCGGACGCAGGAAAGAGATGTCACCTTTTTCAGTGAATCCCGCACCAGCCCATCGGCTGATGCATCGATAAGAATTACAATTTCGGCAATTTCCTTCGTTTCATCTTTCTGGATTAGAGAACGGATACTAATACGATTTTCAGCAAATATGCCAGAGATACTGGACAAGACGCCCGGTGCATTATCGACGATCATGCGCAGATAATAAGGAGCGCGGATAGAGCGTGGATCCGTCAGTTTCGTGTCATGCCAGACATATTTCCGTTTTCCTGTCACGGTAAGGTTAAAATGAAGAATGACATTCATGACATCGCTGACAACCGCACTGGCAGTCGGAAAAGCACCGGCTCCCTGTCCGTAAAACATGACATCACCGACGCAGTTGCCCCGTACATATACTGCATTATAGGCTCCGCCGACATTGGCCAGCGGATGGCTTCTGGGTATAAAGGCGGGGTGGACATTGAGGGAAATCCCATCGTCGTTCTGCTGTGCAATAGCCAGCAGTTTAACGGCATAGCCCATTTCCGATGCATGTTCAATATCCTCATGGGTGATTTTCTCGATGCCTTCGACAGAGACATCGCGGAAAGTAACGGCAGAATGGAATCCCAATGTTGCCAGAATAGCGATTTTCCGGGCCGCATCATATCCACTGACATCATTAGTCGGATCGGCTTCGGCATACCCTTTTTCCTGGGCTTCCTTAAGAGCGGTTTCATAGGACAGGCCCCGTTCCGTCATATTAGTCAGGATATAGTTTGTCGTTCCATTCATGATGCCGATGATGCGTTCGATACGATTACTGTTGAGCGACGAATACATGGGACGGATAACGGGGATGCCGCCGGCTACACTGGCTTCAAACTGGAAATCGACATTGTTTTCCTGACTGAGTTTCAAAAGAGGAATCCCATAATCAGCAATTAGGTCCTTATTGGCACTGACTACGCTCTTCCCGCGCTTAAAGCACTGTTCGATGCATTCTTTTGCAAAATCAGCACTTCCCATAACTTCCACTACGATTTCTATTTCATCATCATTGATAATATCGTTGAAATCGGTAGTAAGAGCAATGGTATCCGGCAAATCCATCTGTTCATATTTCGGTAAATCACGGATGAGTATCCGTTTAATGCTGATATGCGTCTCCAGCTGTTCCTCAATGAGCTGGCCGTTGCGGCTCAATAAATCGACAACGCCTTTACCAACGGTACCGCAGCCTAACAATGCAATTGCAACGTGTTTCATACAGCCCCTCCTTAGGCCTGCCCGATGATATCGACTTTGCTGACTCCCGGCAGTTTATCTAATTTTTTCATTAATTCATCGGCAGAAATATTCATGTTCTTCGTTTCAATGGAAATACTGACATCAGCCATTCCCTGCAGGGGAATCACCTGATTGATAGTCAGGATGCTGCCGTTGCTGGCTGCGACTGTATGCAGCACCTGGGAAAGTTCGCCCGGTTTATCAAAGATCAGAAGCGATAAGGTAACAATTTTTCCCTGTGTTACGTCGTGGAAAGGGAAAACATAATCTTTATATTTATAGTACGCACTGCGGCTTAAATCCATCATCTTTACCGCTTCATTGATGGTACGGCTCTGATGGTGCTTTAAGATTTCTTTGACGCGGATTGTCTTTTTAATAGCTTCTGGCAGGATATCTTCCCGGACCAGATAGAAGTTATGGTTCGTGTCCTTTTTCATCGTTCATCCCTCCCTAAAAAATAAGAAAACGTCGTCATCAATCCTGGCAGAAGTTTTGTCTTCGGCCGCCAGTTCAGCGTCTGCACAGCCTTTCCATTATCGAGTACGGACCGGTAAATATCGCCGTGCCGTGCGTCTTCGTAGATTACGTCAGACCGTATCTGGGCAAAATACATCAATATTTCTTTCAAGGCATTGATGGTCGTTTCGATTTTCGTACTGATATTGTAAATGCCGCTGGGAACGCCGGCATCCATGGCAGCCATGCTG
>ERZ780178.2186-NODE-2186-length-11629-cov-4.043200_pt1 | contig 11629 bp, 8 predicted proteins | sample MGYA00511018_ERZ780178 | MGnify/ENA primary metagenome ERZ780178 (study PRJEB29588, sample SAMEA2151439) | human gut metagenome | biome: human gut; feature: human-associated habitat; material: faeces | place: Denmark | collected 2008/2010 ...
TGGATTTTTTACCATTCTTCTTGCAAAAGAAGGCCATCAGGTAACCGGTATCGACCTGACACCGGATATGATCACCCATGCAAAAGAGCTGGCAGAGGAAGAAAAAGCAGACTGCCAGTTTGCGGTCATGGATGCGGAAAATCCGGATTTCCCGGATGAGGAATTTGATGTGATCGTATCCCGAAACCTTACCTGGACACTGCCGGATGCGGAACACGCTTACCAGGAATGGTTCCGTGTGCTGAAACCTGGCGGAGTGATGATCAACCTGGACGCTAACTATGGAGCAGCAGATTTTGCGGATACTGCAGATCTTCCGGAAAATCATGCCCATCATCAGATCCAGGATGAACTGATGCAGGAGTGCGAGGATATCAAGCGTCAGCTTCCGATCAGTTCTTTCCTGCGCCCGGCCTGGGATCTGGAAACACTGGGACGCATAGGCGTGGAAGAATTTTCCTTTGACCTTGGAATCAGTAAGCGTATTTATATCGAAAAAGATGAGTTTTACAATCCGACCCCGATGTTTTTGATCTTTGCAAAGAAACAGGGGTAAGGTTATGCTGAATATCAAACAGATCCAGTATTTTGCGGCCTGCGCAAAAACAGGTTCTTTCAGCCAGGCCGCAGAGCTGCTTTTTACTACCCAGTCCAATGTAAGCAAGGTGATCCGTTCCATGGAAGACGACATGCGTACCCAGCTGTTTGTCCGCCATGCAAAAGGGATCGAGCTGACACCGGAGGGAGAACGGGCCTATATTCATGTGCAGAAGATCCTGGAAAATATGGATGAGCTGGAAATGCAGGAAAGCCCACTTGCAAAAAGCAGCCTTTGTGTATGCTTTCATCCCAGTTCCTGGTTTGCGGATACTTTCGTGAAGTATTATGAAACACATAAAGGTGATGATCTTCATTATCAGATTTATGCGGCAGATACCCATGAGATCGTAAAAAGAGTAAAATCACGTCAGGATGACATGGGATTTGCCTATGTGATGCAGAATCAGCTGGCTGCGTTCCAGTATTTTCTTTCCCGGAACTATCTGGAATTTGAGATGCTGACGGAAACGGAGGTAAATATTTATACAGGGGAAAAGAAAGCGGACACAGCGGAGACGGGGGATTTTAACATGTCCCAGCTCAGGCTGATCCAGAGATTTCCCGATGAATTTTCCCCGGATAATTACCGGAACCTTGTAGAGGAAAACGGCCATTCCGCAGTGGAAGCGGAGACGGTTGTGGTAACAAACAGTGACTATATCGTGGAACGTCTTCTTGGGTCCGGAGAGTTGTGTAATATCAGTGGTGCGGATCTTTCCGGCCGTGATCCGGGATATTCCTCCGTGAAATATACATTTCCGGGAGAAGGCCAGAAACTTGTTTACGGGTGCATCTGCCGGAGAGGTGAAGAGCTCAGTGAACAGGGAAAGGATTTTCTGGGATTCGTGAAGGAAAGACTTCAGATTTCCGGAAAGTGATAAAAGAATAAAGCAAAAGACCAGACGGGATTTTTCTGCACGGGACACAGGTTCCTGATACAGAAAAGTCCCGTTTTTTATATGGAATACACATCCATGCTAAAACCGACTGTCCAATATCCCCGTACCGGGGTTGTCCGAAAGCTGTTAAATGATAAAATAATATCAGCAGCACACTCCGCGTGCTGAATATAAAAACACTGTGATGCACATAACCTCCGCGCACTCCTATTTGTGCATACAAATGTTTTGTCGAATAATAACACGACCCTTTCAAAAGCAGTTATGGTTTTGGATGCCATAACTGCTTTTGAAATATGAACACAAATCGCGAAGCGATTGTGTTCATGAGCATGCAGCAGAGCGGAATGCGAATGTCTGTCTGAACTGTAAAGGGCAGTGGGAAAGGAAAATTATGAACAAAGAAAATAAACTCGTCATTCGGATCCTGAAGCGGATCCTTCTGCTTGCTGTGGTTATGTTTCTGCTGTCTGTGGTGGTGTTCTGGCTGGCGAGACTGGCACCGGGAGATCCCCTGCAGTCCTTTTACGGAGATTCCCTGGAAATGATGACCAGCGATGAGGTGGCTGCGGCCAGAACGAGACTAGGACTGGATCAGGGGATCGGGGTACAGTATGTAAGGTGGTTTACCAATGTAGTCCATGGTGATTTCGGATTGTCGCTGAAATACAGGCAGCCGGTTATGAATGTGATCAAACCGCTGATCGGAAATACTCTGGTGCTGGGAGGAATTGCTTACATTGTGATCTTTATACTGGCAGTTCTGATCGCCATATTCTGTACGCTCCATGAGGATCAGTGGATCGACCGGCTGATCTGCAAGATCGGAACAGCAGCCTATTATGTGCCGGCTTTCTGGCTTGGTGTGGTACTGATCCTGATCTTCAGTGTAAATCTTGGATGGTTCCCAAGCAGCGGTGCCTATGATGTAGGAATGGCAGATAGTATCGGCAATCGTATGAAGCATATGATCCTTCCGCTGGTAGTAATGATCTTCAGCCATCTCTGGTATTACGCATATATGATACGTAACAAATTTCTGGATGAGGTGCGGAAGGATTATGTACTTCTTGCCAGATCCAAGGGACTTTCCAAAAGAAAGATCCTGTGGAAGCATTGTCTTCGAAATGTATTGCCGACGATCGTGAGTATCATGGCAGTTTCGGTACCCCATGTAACCGGTGGGACTGTAACTGTGGAAGCTGTTTTCAATTATGCGGGAATTGGAAATCTTGCAGTGGAATCTGCAAAATATCATGATTATAACCTGCTGATGATCGATGTGCTGATCACGGGATTTATCGTATTTTTAAGCAGCTTTGTTGCACAGACTGTCAATGAAGAGATTGATCCAAGAATGAAGGATTCGGAGGTGAGGGTATGGTAGCTGACCGGAAGCTTTCAGAAGCTGAGCTTTTTCAGGTAGTTGGTGCCGGGTGGAAGCAGCATGAATCTGAAAAACGAAAAAAAACATTTCAGGAAAAGCTGAAGGGGAAACCGGTATTTTCCATGTTCCTGCTTTTTCTGATCGTTTTGGGCTGTGTATTTGCAAATGTTGTTGCAAATCATGATCCCTCAGGTTTTTATCTCCAGAATCTGAATACACCGCCGGGAAAGGAATTTATCTTTGGAACGGATTCGCTTGGAAGAGATATTTATTCACTGATCTGGTATGGCGGACGGGTTTCTCTGGTGATCGGGCTTCTGGGAGCTGCGATCATTACTGTGATCGGTGTTACCTACGGATGTATCAGCGGAACAGCAGGTCCAAAGGTGGATTCGGTTCTGATGCGGTTTACGGAAATGTGCGGAAGTATTCCGACCCTTCTGCTGATCCTGATCCTGTCTGCGGTCCTTCAGGCCGATGATGTGATCAGCATATCTGTGATTATCGGTATTACCGGGTGGTTTGCACTGGCACGTATTGTAAGAAGTGAAGTGCGGCAGATAAGGAACAGTGATTATGTGATGTATGCAAGACTCTGCGGAGGAAGTTTTGGATATGTGATGTATCACCATCTGATACCGAATTTTGTTTCGGCAATCATGTTTGTGGTGATTTCTTCGATAAGCAGCTGTATTACCATGGAATCTACTTTAAGCTTCCTTGGCCTCGGGCTTCCGGCAGATGTAGTCTCCTGGGGAAGTATGCTCTCACTGGCAAATAAAGCACTGATCATGAATACCTGGTGGGTGATCGTGATCCCCGGAGTTTTTCTGGTCATTACTTTAATGTGCATTACCAGTATGGGAAGCTTTGTGAGAAGTGAGGTAAATAACCATTACAGCAATCTCTGATGCAGTCAAAAATATTTGAATACAAACCGTGATGAAGCATTCCGAAGTGTAGATAACCGGTTTGAAAATAAGGAAAGATGAGGAAAACAGAATGAAAAAGAGAACAGGAAACAACTATGGAAGAAAATATGCGGCGATAACACTGGCAGCAGTGACCGCAGCATGCACAGGAGCAGCTGCAGGCAGTGCGGTAACCGTAGCTGCGGCAGAAGAAAACAAAACTCTGGTATATGCAGGTGAGTCAGAAAGTACAATTAATCCCCTTCTGAATAACCATGATGAACTTCCGGATCTTATTTTTTCAGGACTGATGAAATATGATGCCAATGGAAAGCCGGTAGAGGATCTTGCAGAGAGCTATACCTTTGATAAGGATACCAATACCTATACTTTTAAGCTTCGAGAGGGTGTTAAGTGGCATGATGGAGAAGATTTCAATGCAGAGGATGTTGTATACACCTATAAGGAGCTTACAGAGGATGAAACCCTGGGAGCCAGCATCACCAGCAACTATCAGGACATTACAAGTATTGAGGCACCGGATGATCAGACTGTGATCTTTACACTGGATCAGTATGATGCTGCCATGCTGGATTACTTTACCATGGGAATCCTTCCTGAGCATCTTCTGGAAGGAGAGGACGTGAATACCACATCCTTTAACCAGAATCCGGTGGGAACAGGCCGTTATAAATTTGAAGACTGGGATGCTACCGGCGGAATGATCACACTGAAACGAAATGAAGATTATTACGGAAAGGTTCCGAATATTGAAACCGTTGTATATCGTACAGTATCGGATGAGACTACAAAGGCAACCATGCTCCAGTCCGGTGAGGCGGATCTTGCATGGCTGAATTCCAACTATGCTTCTCAGTTCAAGGATAAGGACGGATATAATTACTGGGAGTTCACCACAGCAGATTACCGTGGAGCGGCCATGGATATGAGCACAGATTTCTGGAAGGAAAACGGAGATTCCATCGGCGTTCTGAATTATGCGCTGGATAAGGATTCCATTATTGCAGGTGTTCTTGCAGGACAGGGAGAGCCGGCATACAGCCCGATCCAGAGAAACCCTCTCGGAACAGATAAGGAAGCCAATATCTACTCCTATGATCTGGATACCTTTGCAAAGAAGATGGAAGAGCTGGGATGGAAAAAAGGTGATGATGGGATCTATGAGAGAAACGGACAGAAATTCCACTTTACCATCCAGGTACGTGATTACGAAGAAGAGCGTGTGGATATTGCCAATGTTATGTCTGATATGCTGAAGCAGGCTGGCGTGGAAATGGAAGTAAAGCTTGTTACCAAATTTGACTGGGATGCAGGATACAATGGATTTCTTGCCGGCTATTCAACACAGTTTGACCCGGATATGGCATATGTAAACTTTGTAACCGACGCAAGTGGAAACAACATGCATTATTCCAATGCAGATGTGGATAAATATCTTGAGGAAGGCCGTCACGGTGAGACTGAGGAAGCCAGAAAAGAAGCATATAGTGAATTCGAAAAGGCATATGCCAAGGCACCTGGAATCCTTCTGGTTGCTTATCTTCAGGGAGATTATGTAGGCGTTTCCGGACTTGACGGACTGGATACCACACGTGTTCTGGGACATCATTCCGTAGGTGTTATGTGGAATATTGAAGACTGGACCATTACAAAATAAGGAAAAGATCATGCAGGAAACCGTTTTGGAATTAAAAAACTATTCGGTAAGCTTTGACACACCGGACGGCGAGGTACAGGCCGTCCGGAATGTTGATCTCACGGTAAAAAAAGGAGAGATACTTTGTATCGTAGGTGAGTCCGGATGTGGAAAAACCGTTATGTGCCGTAGCGTGATGAAGCTTCTGCCACCGAATGCACATGTAAAAAGCGGAGAGATCAGTCTCTGCGGAGAGAATATCACAGCCTATAAAAGAAAAAAAATGGAAAAGCTGTGCGGAAGTAAGGTAAGCATGGTGTTCCAGGATCCTATGCTGACGCTGAATCCGACGATCCCTGTTGGCAAACAGATCACAGAGGCTATTATCAAAAATCAGAAAGTATCCAGGGATGAGGCGAAAAAAAGAGCTGTGGAAATGCTGAAGCTGGTAGGGATTCCGGATGCAGAACAGCGCTATGGCCTGCAGCCTCATTTTTTTTCCGGAGGAATGCGTCAGCGTTGTGTGCTGGCTATTGCACTGGCCTGTGATCCGGAAATATTATTTGCCGATGAGGCGACTACAGCACTGGATGCAACCGTGGAAGCAAAGATTCTGGATCTGCTTCTTGAGCTGAGAGAAAAAACAGGGATCAGTATTGTGTTCATATCTCATGATCTGGGAGCTGTTGCAAGGATCGCAGACAGAGTTGCAGTTATGTATGCAGGAAAGATCATTGAGATCGGGACAGCGGAAGAGGTTTATTATGATCCCCGGCATCCTTATACCTGGGGACTTCTGTCTTCACTGCCTGTATTTGCAGGTGAAAAAGGGGAGCTGAATCCGATCCCCGGAATGCCGCCCTCTCTTTTGAATCCTCCGCCGGGAGATGCATTTGCCGTTCGAAATCCCCAGGCGCTGGCAATCGATTATGAACAGACTCCTCCGATGTTTAAAGTCAGTGATACGCATTATGCAGCCACATGGCTTCTGGATGAAAGAGCTCCGAAAATAGAAAAGCCTTCCATTTTGAAGGACAGATTACAGGAAAACAGCGGCCGTAAACAGAAACCGGATAAAAAGGAAGCGCCATTTTTACAGAAAACAGAACAGAAACAGGCGCCTGTACTGATCGAAGCCAGAAATCTGAAGCAGCATTTTCGTATCCGTTCCGATTATACGATCCATGCAGTGGATGATGTTTCCTTCCGTATCCGGGAAGGTGAGATCATGGCACTGGTGGGAGAGACCGGCTGCGGAAAATCCACGACAGCCAGAACGCTTGCAGGAATCTACCGGCCTACAGGCGGGGAGATCTTTTATCAGGGAGCAAGAGTGCCGGATAAAAAGGATCCTTTCAGAATGCGGAAGAAAATGCAGACTGAGATCCAGATGATCTTTCAGGATTCGGGCACTGCACTGAATCCCCGAATGAGCATACGGCAGATCATGCTGGAGCCTGTAAAGATCAGCCGCAGGATCCGTGACAGAGAAATGCTGGAGAACAGGCTTCGGGAAATCCTGAAGGAGACAGGACTGGATGAAAGCATTCTTTCGAAAAAGCCGGGAGAGCTTTCCGGCGGACAGAGACAGAGAGTTGCCATAGGAAGAAGCCTTCTCATGGAACCACGTCTTATCATTGCAGATGAACCGATCGCATCGTTGGATATTTCTATCCAGGCACAGATCGTCATGCTTTTTAAAAAGCTTCAGCAGGAAAAAAGATTTTCTTTTCTTTTTATTGCCCATGATCTGTCAATGGTACGTTTTTTAAGTGATACAACAGGTGTGATGAAAAACGGAAAGCTGGTAGAAATGGCACCTACAAAAGAGCTTTTTGAAAATCCGCAGCATCCTTATACACAGTCCCTGCTTTCTGCGATCCATATCCCGGATCCGCTGGAAGAGAGAAAACGAAGGCTGATCGAGTATGAAGAGCCACAGTCTCTTGGAGAGGGCTGGAAAGAATTATCCGCATGTCACTGTGTGAGAATATAAGAACATAATGGAATACATATGCATGACAAAATGGAATATGTAAAATCCCCCCGCCGGGGTTGTGGCAGAACAGCCGCGTTGTTAAACTTTTGTTATTCGAAATACTGAGAAACAAAGTGCGGAGAGGAAAATATGGGAAAATATATAATAAAACGGTTGCTGCAGCTGATCCCGGTCCTGATCGGGATCACATTTCTTTCTTTTGCCATGATGCGGCTTGCCGGCGGAGATGCAGTAACTTATATGTATGAAAATGCAGGCTCTGCAGTATCCCAGGAGGTCATTGATAAGGCGAAGGCAGAATATGGCCTTGATAAACCATTCCTTGTACAATATGCTGCCTGGTTTGCGGGAATGGTAACCGGAGATATGGGAGAGAGCTATGTGTCTCACAGAGATGTCTATGAAACCTTTATTTCAAAGCTTCCGGCAACGATGATGCTGACTCTGTCATCGATCCTTCTTACGATTGTTCTTGCGATCCCGTTGGGAATCCTGTCAGCAGTAAAGCACAACAAATGGGTAGATTATCTGATAAGATTTTTAAGCTTTATCGGCAATTCCATGCCGAATTTTTTTGCTGCCATGGTCCTGATGTATTTTCTGTCCATCAGGCTGGGCGTTTTACCGGTAGTCACAAATACAGATCTCGGACAGAGTATTATTCTGCCGACACTGACACTGGCGATCTCCATGGCTGCAAAATATACCAGACAGGTGCGTGTCACGGTTCTGGAAGAACTGAATAAGGATTATGTGACCGGAGCCCGGGCAAGAGGGATCCGCAGTCGTGTGATCATCTGGAAGAGTGTAATGAAGGCTTCCATGCTGACGATCATCACACTGCTGGCTCTGTCCATCGGCAATCTTCTGGGAGGAACTGCCATTGTGGAAAATATCTTTATGTGGGATGGTGTCGGAAAACTGGCGGTAGATGCGATCACCATGCGTGACTATCCGATCATCCAGGCTTATGTGGCATGGATGGCGGTTATTTATGTTCTGGTAAATCTGGTGACAGATATTATTTACCACTATCTGGATCCGAGAGTACGACTTGGAGGTGACAGAGCATGAGTGGAAAAAATAATATTACAGTCCGGAAGCAGAAGATCCGGAAAAATCATACAAAAGCAAAGCTTGTCTTTTTTCTTGTGCTTACAGCATTGCTTCTGTTTGTAGCGGCATTTGCAAAATATCTCTGCCCTTATGATCCTTATGCCCAGGATCTGGCACTTGCTCAGAAACCGCCGGGACCGGAGCATCTGCTCGGGACAGACCGTTATGGAAGAGATATGCTTTCCCGTGTGATCATAGGAAGTACGACCAGTATTTATGCAACGCTGCTCCTGGTTGCGGTGATCACTGTGGTGGGAACGGCTATTGGTATTTTCTGTGGCTGGAAGGGCGGCAAAGCCGATACTGTTCTGATGCGTATCTCCGATCTGTTCCTGGCTTTTCCGGGACTGGTATTTGCCCTGGCAGTAGCAGGTGTTCTGGGAGGCGGTATCCAAAATGCCATTATTGCTCTGGCGGTGATCAGCTGGCCGAAGTTTGCAAGACTTGCCAGAGGGCTTACCCTGACTCAGAAGGACTCTGCATATCTTATGGCTGCGAAGCTTTCCGGAAGCAGTACAGGAAAGCTTCTGCTCAAACATATCCTTCCAAATATTGCAGGCCCCATACTTGTTACCTCAGTTCTTGATATCGGAACCATGATGATGGAACTGGCAGGACTTTCCTTTCTCGGACTTGGTGTAAAGCCTCCAATGGCAGAATGGGGAAGTATGATCAACGATGGAAGAAGTATGCTGCAGATTTCACCGTGGATGGTACTTGCGCCGGGAATGGCGATTTTTATTACAGTAATGATCTTTAATCTTCTGGGAGATACGATCCGGGATTATATGGATCCGAAGGAACGAAACAGGAGAAAAGGATAACAGGCACTTATAAATAAATATAACACAGAAAGTGAGAGCGGAGATTATGAAGAAAAAGATTCTGGCAGCAGTGCTTGCAGCGGCAATGGTCATGAGCATGACAGGAGTTTCGGCAGCAGCAAAAAGCAAAGAAAAGAGTGAAGGAACTACCTTTGTTTACGGAACTACCGGATACAGTGAAGAAATGGGAGATGCAGGATTAAACCCTCACGACAATTATTCCGGATGGAGCTGTCTGCGTTATGGTGTAGGAGAAACATTGTTTAAGTACAATGACAACATGGAGGTAGAGCCATGGCTTGCTACAGACTATGAATTTACAGACGATAATACAGTAAAGATCACCCTTCGTGACGGTGTGAAATTTTCCAGCGGAAGAACCATGGACGGAGAAGCGGTAAAGGAATGTCTGGAAGATCTGATCGCAAACCATGACCGTGCACCTTACGATATGAAGATCGATAAGATCGAAGCAGATGGAATGACAGTAACAATCCATACTTCCGAACCATGTCCGGCACTGATCAATTATCTCGGTGATCCATATGGTGCTATCATTGATATGGATTATGGCGTACAGGGAGAGGGCGGCTCTGCAAATGTGGCAGGAACAGGCCCTTATGTTGCAACAGAGGTATCTCCAACAGAGATCAAGTTGGTAAAAAATGAGGATTACTGGGGCGGAGATGTAAAGGTAGACAACGTTATCGTAAAATCCTTCTCAGACGGAAGTGCCCTGACTGCAGCATTACAGACAGGCGATATACAGGGAACCTATGGACTTCAGTATGATAACTATGCGCTTTTTGACGGAAATCCGGACTATCAGATCAGTTCTGTAGCAACAAGCCGCTGTTTCTTCGGACAATTTAATATGGAATCCGAGCTGATGCAGGATCAGAATGTGAGAAAAGCCATTGAGATGGGAATCGATAAGGACGGCTTCTGCAGTGTGATCATGGAGGGACGAGGTGTTCCGGCAGTGGGAGCCTTCCCAAGCAGCTTTTCCTATGGAAACGATGCAGTAAAGGCACCGTCCTATGATCCGGAAGAGGCGAAAAAGCTTCTGGAAGAATCCGGATGGACAGATACGGATGGAGATGGCTATGCAGATAAGGACGGAAAGAAGCTGTCCATCACATGGCTGACCTATCCAACCCGTCTGGAACAGCCTAAGCTTGCAGAATATGCACAGTCCACTTTAAAGGACATCGGAATTGAGGTCAATGTTAACAATACAGCAGATCATGCGACGTATGCGAAGAACGGAGAATTTGATGTATATGTAAGCTCGCTTACAACTGCACCTACCGGTGATCCGGAGTATTTTTTCACAAGTACGGTTGTATCTGACGCTGCCAAGAATTATGGTAAATACAGCAATGCTGCGCTGGATGATATCGTAACGAAGATGCATGAGACTTTTGATACTGATGAGAGAAGTAAACTTGCCATTGAAGCACAGCAGACGATCCTGGATGATGATGCGTATTTCTTTGTTTCCCATCTGAATATGGGGCTTGTATCGAAGGCAAATGTGTCAGGGCTGGCTGCGCATCCCTGCGATTATTATGAGATCACGGCGGATCTGGAAGTGAAATAATGACAGGGACAGAAGAATGTGAGCCCAAACGAAGATAAATGTACAGCAGAATGTAATATAAATGTCTGCGGTATCTGTCGGGAAAAAACGAGGAGTTAAGATGGAACCATTGTTGAAATTTGAACATGTAACGATCTGCTATAATGGAGAAAACGTTGTACAGGATATAAATCTGGAACTGAACAGGGGAGAGATCCTGGGAGTGGTAGGAGAGTCCGGAAGCGGAAAAAGCACCATCATCAAGGCAGTCATGGGACTTCTGGGAAACGAAGGCATGGTGACAGAAGGAGATATCTGGTACAAAGGAAAAAATGTAGTGGATATGCAGGAAAAAGAACTCCGCACACTTCTGGGACCGGAGATCGCCATGATCTTTCAGGATTCAGGAGCAGCTCTTTGCCCCATCCGTACCGTAGGTGACCAGATTTATGAAAGTCTCCGTGAACACGAAAAGATCAGCCGCCATGAATGCGACAGACGTGCGTTGGAAATGATGGCGAAGATCGGGCTCAAAGATGGAGGGCGTGTTTTAAAGAGCTATCCTTTTGAATTGTCCGGTGGTATGAACCAGCGGGTGGGAATCTGCATTTCCATGCTGCAGAATCCATCACTTCTTCTGGCAGATGAGCCTAC
>ERZ780178.2189-NODE-2189-length-11628-cov-3.932947_pt1 | contig 11628 bp, 17 predicted proteins | sample MGYA00511018_ERZ780178 | MGnify/ENA primary metagenome ERZ780178 (study PRJEB29588, sample SAMEA2151439) | human gut metagenome | biome: human gut; feature: human-associated habitat; material: faeces | place: Denmark | collected 2008/2010 ...
TGACCGAGCGGCTCGAGCGAATCATGATGTCAACACTCTCGCGGCGATTCTCGTAATGGCCGGCGTGCATGGTGTCCTCAAAGAATGCACCGTAGTCCGAGCCTTCGGGCAGCACACAAATGCCACCCTGCGCGAGCATCGAATCGCACTCATCGACGGCGCCCTTGGAAAGCATGATCACGCGCGTGCTCGTCGTCAGATTGAGGGCCGCATACAGGCCCGCCACGCCGCAACCGGCAATGACGACGTCACACTCCATATCGGGGTATTGTTTGGTTTTCACAGAAATCCTCTCCCTTGTAATGTGGCATAAGGGACCGCCCCTCATGTCACATCGTTCTAGCGCGCCGCGTACTCGAGCATGCGGTCGAGCGTGAGCTTGGCCTGGTCGGCGGCCTCATCCGACACGCCAATCTGCACCTCGCCCTCGCCCGTCTCCAGGCAGTGCACGAGCTTTTCGAGCGTGATGAGATCCATGTTGACGCAGGTGGGCTGCACCGCAGGGAAGTAGAACTTCTTGCCGGTGCCCTGGCAGCGGCGCTCAAGCTCGTAGAGCACGCCGCGGACCGTCACGATGATGAACTCGGAGGCGTCGCTCTCCTCGGCGTACTTGATGATGCCGGCCGTGGAGCCGATGTAGTCTGCCTCGGCAAGCGCCTCGGCCTTGCACTCGGGGTGCGCGAGCACGAATGCGTCGGGGTGCGCGAGCACGGCGGCCTCGACCTGCTCGGCTGACGCGCCGCCGGCAATCGCGCCCAGGGCGCAGGCGGCATTGATAAGGGCGCCGGTCTTCCGGGACTGAATGTCCAGAACCTCCTGCTCGCTCAGCTCCCGCTCCTGACTCATGATGTCCAGCACCTGACCGCCCACCATGCCGGGAGAACCGGCGCACTCCGCCAGAAGACCGATGGCCGTTGCCATGTCCTCAGGCCTTACCAGTTTGGCCTTGGACGCAACCATAAAGGCATCCGTCAGCAGGGCGTCTCCCGCCAGGACAGCCATTCCCTCGCCGAAAATCTTGTGGTTTGTCAGCCGTCCCCGACGGTAATCGTCGTTATCCATGCAGGGCAGATCGTCGTGAATCAGGCTATATGTATGAATCATCTCCACGGCGGCGGCGAAGGGCGCGGCGTCCTTCCAGTCCCGCCCGCACAGGCGGCAGAACTCAAAGGCAAAAATCGGCCGCAGGCGCTTGCCGCCCCCAAGCAGACTGTATTCCATGGCCTTGTAGAGATCTTTCTGGGGCGCGTCGTGGAACTGCGCGTAGAAATCCTTCAGGTAGGCTTCCACATACTCCCGGTATTCCCGGCTTCTAGCGTCAAGGCTCATCCTGGAAGTCCTCCTCCACTGGGCTGCCGTCCGGGGCGGTCATGATCTTCTTCACCTGAAGCTGGGCGTCGTCCAGCAGCTTCTGGCAGCTTCGCACCAGCTCAGTGCCCTCCTGAAAGAGCTTCAAGGACTCCTCCAGAGCCACGTCTCCCCGTTCCATAGCCCGGACGATCTGCTCCAGACGTGCCATGGACTCCTCAAAGGTTTTGTTCTGCGGATTCATCGCGCTTCCTCCTTTTTATCCATTACGGTTGCGGACAGTTTTCCATCGCTCAGCAGGACGCTGATGCGTTCTCCCAGCTCCACCTGCCGAACGGAGCGGAGTACCTCCCCCGCTTCCGTCTGTGCCATGGAATAGCCCCGGGTCAGCACTTTCAGGGGACTCATGGCGTCCAGCTTGGAAACGGCGGCAATGTAGCGTTGATTTTTCCGGGTGATGCTCTGATTCTGCGCCGCGATCAGGCGGTTTTTCAACAGCTCCAGACTCTTCTCCCGCTGCTCGATGTACCCCGTGGGGCTTCGCAGCGCAGGAGACTGGGACAACACGTTCAGATGCTGCCGCGCCGCCTTCAACTGGCGGCTCAGGGCGGACGCCATAGCGCTGGACATGGCATCCAGATTCTGCCGCAAAGCGTCCTGATCCGGCACGGCAAGCTCCGCCGCGTTGGAGGGCGTCGCCGCACGAAGATCGGCCACGTAGTCGGAAATGGTCACATCCGGCTCGTGTCCCACGGCGGAGATCACGGGAATCTCCGATTCATAAATGGCATGGGCGACCAGTTCGTCGTTAAACGCCCACAAATCCTCAATGGAGCCGCCGCCTCTGCCAACGATCAGCAGATCGGCGAGCTTGTAACGGTTGGCATACCGGATGGCCGCGGCGATTTCCCCCGGCGCTTCCGCGCCCTGCACCCGAACGGGCAGCAGCCGCACCTTTGTCAGCGGATATCGTTTTCTGAGAATGCGCAGCATATCATGCACCGCCGCACCGGCGGAACTGGTGACGATTCCGATGGTGCCGGGGCATTTGGGCAGCAGCTTTTTGTGGGCTGGATCAAATAACCCCTGCGCCGCCAGCTTTTTCTTCAGCTGCTCAAAGGCGGCGTACAGGTCGCCTACGCCGTCCATGGCCATGGCGGCGCAGTACAGCTGATACGCCCCGTCTCTGGGATAGACCGTGACCTTGCCCATGGCAATGACCTTCATGCCGTTGTCCGGCCGGAAGCGCAGACGCATGGCATTGCCCTTGAACATGACGCACTTCAATGCCGCCCCTTCGTCTTTCAGCGTAAAATAGTGGTGTCCCGAGGGGTAGACCTTATAATTGCTGATCTCGCCCCGTACGGCCACCTGCCCCAGAAAGGGGTCGTCGTCCAGCCGTCCACGGATATATTCGGTTAACTGGGTGATGGACAGAACGTTCTGAGCCATGTTATTCCTCCGTCAGTCGTTTTGTCAGCACGGCGACGCCCATGGCGTTGTCCGTGGAAAACTGCGGCTGTGCAAAAACGGGATGGAGGGTTGCCGTCAGCTCCCGGAGCATGGAATTGGACGCAACGCCCCCGGAAAATACCACACTCAACCCCGGATAGGCCTCCAACGCCTGAACCGTCGCCTGATACACCGCGCCCGCAACGCACCGCAGAGCGTAAGCCGCAGTCTCGGCAGGGTCAGCGCTGGCGGCATGGAACTGCTGCACCTTATTCTGCACGCCGGAAAGGGAAAATTCGCTGTTCCTGCACTTGACGCGGAACACATCCTTCCCCGTCGCTTCCCGGCTGAGGCTGTCCAGATGCTTACCCGATGGGAACGGCAGCTCCAAAAGCTGCCCCGTCCGGTCGATCAGCTGACCGGCGGAAATGTCCGTGGTGCCGCCGATGCGGGTACACTTCACATTTCTGCCCTCCGGCTCCACCAGAAGCAGCTCCGTGGTACCGCCGGACAAATGCCATGCAAGATGGGTTTTCTCCATCAAATCCAGCCGTCCTGCGCTCCACAATGACGCGGCCACGTGTCCCTGCTGGTGGGAAACCTCCGCCAGCGGCACGCCCAGAGCGTCCGACAGCAACTTCGCGTGGGAGTAGCCAACCATGAAGCAGGGCATATAGCTCCCCTCCACCGCCCGGGGACGGGTGCTGACGCCCACCGCCGTGATGGCGTCCTTCTGAATATGGGAAAACAGCCTGCCGGAAAGCTCCGGCAGGCTTTTGATATGGGCAAATACCGCGTCGGACTGACGCAGACCCAGCTCCCCCTGCCTGACGGGCAGAAGGCGGGAGCAATTTTCTCCCCCCTCACCGTCAAAAAAGGCGATGGAGGTAGTGTAATTGCTGGTGTCGATGCCGATGACGCTCATTGGACTTCCTCTTGGGGGGCTTCCGTCTCCGTGTCCCGGCTGCGGACAAAGCTGCCTAAGATTCCGTTGATAAACGCGCCGGTATCGTCGCCGTCGTATTTTTTCGCAATGCGCACCGCTTCGGCTACCGCAACGCCGGTGGGAACGTCGTCCACGTAAAGGATTTCGTAGATCGCCAGCCGGAGAATGCACCGGGCGAGCTTGGAAATGCGGCTGATGTCCCAGCCGATGGAAAACTGCCGGATCACGTCGTCCAGCTCGTCCTCCCGGTTGGCAACGCCGGTGACCACCGAGTCGATATAGCGCAGCTGAAACCGGTCAGGGCGCTGGGCATATACCTCATTTTCTTCGGCCAGTTTTCCGTAATATTCCTTGTCCAGACGGGTAGAAACCACTTGCTCCGGCTCCTCGCCGGTAAACGCCCGGCCGTAAATCAGATGTACTGCCAGTTCTCTGGCGTCGCCTCTTTTCATACCGCCCGACCTTACTTGTGGACGATGCCGCAGACGTTGACGGAGACGCTCTCGACCTTCGTGCCGGTGATGGACTCCACGCTGGCGGTCACTGCCGCCTGCACATCCTTCGCCACGTCCACGACGCTGTAGCCGTAGCAGACCATAATGCCGCACTCGATGGTAAGGGTGTTATCCTCCGCGATCAGGATCTTCAGCCCCTTGCCCCAATTCTTTTTATTGGTAAAGTCTGCGATGCTGACGCCGGGCTTGATGCCCAGAGAGCCGACGCCCTCCACCTCGGACAGGGCATGGGCCACGATGGTCGCTACCACGTCCTCAGAGATCATGACGCTTCCATTTTCCTGAATCTGGGTGATGTACTGCTTATATTCAGCCATAAGGTTTTACCTCCTAAATGTTTGTCCCGCCCGTGGGCTTGACATACTCTTGTTTATTGTACCACAAATCCAGAAAAATACAACCATTTTCTGCAAGCAAAGCACGGATTTACAAGATTGCCCCGGATGGTCTTCATCCGGGGCATAAACTTATTGAACTTCCACAACACGGATATCGTTCAGAGAATAGTCGGACTGCGCCATGACGATGTCCGCGATGACGGCCACGTCCTCCCGCTGCAAGCCGCCCTCAGGGGAAGCCACCGCAATGGAAATGCCCTCGCCGGACATGTAGGCCACGCAGTCGGCATAGCCCTTCGCGATGATCAGGCTCTCGATCTGGGCTTCGCTCAGCGCCGTCTGCACGATCTGTTCCAGCTCTACCGCGGACTCCGCTTCCTTGGAGCTTTCGCTGTAGGACATGGCTTCCTGAAGCAGATTCACGGCGTTGTCCCTCGCCTGCTGCCGGGACAGGCGGACGGCGGCAAAGTAGTCGGTGGAGGTGGTCGCCACGTCTTCCCCGGCGGAGATGGCCGCCATGTCCTCGCTGAGCACCAGATTGTCGTCGGACATGACCTTTTCCGTGTCCAGCGTATCCGTGAGATTTGCCGCCGCCTGATCCTCGGTGTAGCGCCAGTTGACGTAGATGCCTGCGCATACCGTCACCAAAATCGCCGCCGCAATCAGATTCTTCTTCCATACCTTCATAAAAATGCCTCCAATCATTCATTTCATTTTCAAAACGGTTATTTTGTCGGTGGACAGCCCGGTGACGCTGCCCACCGCTGATACGATGGCAAGCCGGACGGACGCGCTGTCCGCCCCCTGGCATACGATGACCGCGCCGAGATAAGTAGGGGGATTGACCTGCTGCACAAGCCCGGTCTGAGAACGGTCAGAGCCATTGAGCAAAACCGTGTCCGACCGGATGCCGGAGGATGTGGAATCCTCGTCCGTCTGGTATACCGTCCGCTCCCCTTCCCGCTGGGTCAGAAGCACCTGCACCCTGCCCGCGCCCTGTATCTGGCTGAGAATTTCTTCCAGCCCGGTTTGCAGGTCCTGCCGGGGTTCCGTTTCCGCAGCGGCGGGTTCCGGGGCTGCTTTTGTGTTTTTTCCGTCGGGCAGCGCCATGAGAAAAAGCCCTGCCAGCACCACCAAAAGGACATAGCGGTATTTCCTGACCAGCTCCTTTCCCCTGCTTCTCAGCGTTACCCAATCCATTTCTGATTCTCCTTTGAAATACCCAGATCATTTGCGATCATGGCCTGTATCTGCCGCCGGGCGTAAGGGGACGCCTCCCCGGAGATCGTGACTGCCGCCGGGAGATTGTCTTCGCCGACAGCGACCTCAACGCGCAGGTTCGCGTGGAGGTCTGCGGCTTTGTCCAAGATATATGCTTCCGTTTCTTCCTTTATGATATCCGCCATGGAATCCCGCGCGAGATTTTCTCCCATCGCGGCGGCGTCCTCCGCGTCATCCATGCACCGCAGGGAAAAGTCCGGCAATTTGGAAAAATCCACCCTCGAAATGGGACTCAGAACAGTGTACGCCAGAAACAGCCCGCAGATCAGCTTCCCCACCTGCTTGCCGCTTCCATTAGGGAACAGCCTGACCACAATGCCGCAGAGCATGGCGGCAGCTACCACAGAAATAACATATTGCCGAAGCGCCTCCATTATCCCACTCCTTTCAGAAAACACACCGTGCTGATGAGCAGCAGCAGGCACTCCGAGCCGGTCATGGCGAGCAGAAGTCCCATAGCTGTGGAAAAATCCCCGATCAGCTCCGTCAATCCCTTTTCTCCGAAGATGCCACATACGGCGGCTGTCAGTTTCAATATCAGATAGTGGACGCCGATTTTCAGGAACGGACTTAGGAATACCGCCAGCACCGCCAGAATTCCATAAATGCCCGCCGCGTTTTTCATTAGCCCCGCGCTGACCAGCACCGCTTCCGAGGCGTCGGACAAAATTCCGCCCACCACGGGAACCACGGAAGAAATGGTGACCTTCGTTGCTTTCAGCGCCGCCGCGTCGGTAGTGCCGCTGACCACGCCGGTGACGGTCATATAGGTCGTGAACACCGTCAATATGGTTTTCAGGCTCCAGCTGACGACGTTTTTGACCAAATCCCGCAATTTTCCCAGAATATTCTCCCCGATTGCGCTGTTTGCCGCCGACAGCGCCAGAAACAGGTACACCATGGGGCCGAGCATCCGGGAAATCAGGGAGCTCAGCACCGAGTCGAACACCGCCGTCCCGGCGTAGAGCGCCGTGGAGGACGCCGCCCCGCCCTGCGCCGCCATGGCCGCCGTCATGACGGGAAGCAGCAGCTTTCCGTACTCGCTGATTTCCGTCACGGTCTGCGACCCCAGACGAATCAGGGAATTTGCGCTCAGCAGCAGCCCCGCCGCAATGGCTGTCGCCCCCACAAGGTTTGCGACGGTCTTCACGCTTCCGGAAAAGGATTGGAGCAGTGACACCATCATCACCGCCGCGATCACCCCAAGGCTGACCTTGGACGCTTCCTTCAAATCCGGCCGAAGTCCCAGAACCGCGTCCCGAAGCAGCTCCGTCAGTCCGGCGGCAAAGGAGCCGGTGTCCTCCGGCATCAACTCCGCCCCTTTCTCCGGCACCTGTGGAGCCGTAAATTCCACAGCGGAAGCAGGTATCGCCAGCGCAAATATCAACGCCACCGCCAAAATCAATTTGCTCATAACTCTCGTAAAATCTCCCGTATCAGTTCCAGCATGGCGGTGAAAATGGGAAGAGACAGATATAAGATCACCGCCGAGCCAAGCATTTGCAGCGTTTTTCCGAGGGAGCCGTTTCCCGCGTCAGTGCAGACCAGTCCGGCGATCTCCGACACCAGCCCGATGCCCACCGCTTTTAAGAGAATGCCCAGCATGTCCCCCTGCAGGTCTCCCAGCGTCTCCAGCTCACGCAGGAAGTCCAGCACCGGCTCCAGATAGGAAATGGCGATCATGGCGACCATGCAGCACACCGCCATGGTCAGCAGAACGCCGATGTCCTTCTGCTTTCCCAACGAAAGCCCCAGCACCACCGCCAGCAGCACCGCCGCCGCGGCCTTCCAGAACAGGCTCATCAGAATTCAAACAGGGTCTTCACCAGATCAAACAGATCGGCGATCTTCTGCGCCAGCATCATCAGCACGACCACCAGCCCCGCAAGACTGGTCATGGTGGCCTGCTCCTCCCGGCCGGAACGGGAAAGCACCTGATTGAGGATAGAAACGATGATGCCAATGGCAGCGATTTTGAAAATCAGGTCAATGTCCATACTCATAGAAACAAAATCGCCAGCGCCGCACCGGCGCATAATCCCAGCGTCCCGTAGCTGCGAAGACGTGTTTCCCGGTTCTTCCCCAGAGCTTCCAGCTCCATGCGGCACGCTTCCTTCACTTCCTCAAGGCCCTGCTTCTGCCCCGGAAGATCGAACCGGCCAAGGGTATGCCCCAGCTGCTTCATGATTCCCCGTACCCGCCGGGGCAGCTCGTGACTGCGTTTCAGCGCGGCGGTCATGCAGCTGGCCGCGTCCGGGGAGGTCTGCCATTCCAGCTCCCGCGCAAGATTGAAAAACACTTCCCGGAGTGTCCCCCTCGTTTCCTTCCCCGCCTGACGGCAAAGCTCCGGCAGGGGCGTCAGGCGGTATTGAAGCTCCCACTCCATGTAATTCAGCGCCCTGAGCAGCTGCCGGAGGATTCCTTCCTCCCGCTTGTACCCGGAAGCGATGGAAAAACCGAAACCGCCGCAGCCCGCGATGACCAGCGCCGCGCCAAACCATCTGTAGCTCATAGCGTCGCCCTCTCCGCCCGGAAGGACTTGTCCTGCCGCAAAATCAAAAGCGTTTGGAACACCCCACTTTCCGCCAGCGGACGGTAGACCGACCTGCGCCGCAGGTCCGCCGCCGACGTGCCGTGGGCAGTCGCCAGCAGCCGCACGCCGCAGTTTGCCGCCCGGAGAAGCGCCCGGGCGTCCGCCTCCGCCGTGATCTCGTCCACGGCGATGCAGTCCGGCCCCATGGTTCTGAGCACCATGTCGATTCCCGGGGACTTGGGGCAGCCGGTGAGGACGTCCGTCTTCTTCCCCCGTTCCAGTCCCTCCGGGAACAGTTCGCCCCGCTCGTCCACCACGCTGACGCACTGCTTTTCTCCGATCTGCCGAATCAGATCCCGCAAAAGGGTGGTTTTTCCCCAACCGGGCGCGCCCAGAATCAGAATGGAGCCGGGAGCGTCCGCCGCCCGCTTGGCGATTCCCGGAAAATCTCTCGCGACACGGATGCACAGGGAGCTGATTTCCCGGATGCCAGTCACAATGCCATCCTTGCAGACCACCTCGCCGCACAGACCAATGCGGTGTCCCCCGGGGGCGGTAAGATACCCCTGCGCTGTTGTCGCCGCCGCCCAGGGAGAATATCGGCTGGCGGCGTTGATGCAGTAATTCAGGTCTTCCCTGCTGACACAGCACCCCAGCCAGCGGCTTTCCCCGCTCAAAACCAGCTCCGGCGGCATCCCCAGCCGAAGCCGCAGCTCCTGCAAAGCGTTTTTCCCCAACCTGTCCACCTCCGGCCGAAGTCTTGGCGGCAAGACGGACAGCAGCTGTTTCCATGCGCACATCATTTGCATCACTCCTGCCAAAGACTATGCGGCGGGGCGCAATAATAGCACCCCGCCGCAGAAAGGATTTTCGGATGCAAAAGCCGACAGCGCAGGGCTGCCGGCTTTCCGTTACCGCTTATTTTTCTTGTAAATGACGTTCAGGCCCTTCAAAAGCAGGTCTTTCTCCAGAATGATCTCCCGTTTGCACAGCGGTGTGATAAACTGGGCAAGGCCGCCGGTGGCAATGAGTGTGGACTTGTGTCCCAGCTCTGCTTCGATTCGCTCCACCAGTCCGTCCAGCATGGCGGCGGTGCCGTACATCATGCCGCTGCGCATACAGTCCACGGTGTTCTTGCCGATGACGTGCTTCGGCTTGTCCAGACTGATGCCGGGAAGCTGAGCGGTGCGGCTGGTCAGCGCGTCCAGCGAGACCCGGACGCCCGGGAAAATGATGCCGCCCAGATACATATTGTTCGGCTCCACCACCTCGATGGTGGTTGCCGTCCCCAAGTCCATCAGAATCATGGGCGCTTCGTACTCGGCAAGGGCGGCCACGGCGATGACGATGCGGTCGCTGCCCACCTGGCTGGGAACGTCCATGTGGATGTTCAGCCCGGTTTTCAGCCCGGGGCCGACCACCATGGGCTGCTTCCGGATGACCTTGATGACGCCGGTTTTGACCGAATTGAACACCGGCGGCACGACGGAGGAAATGATGCAGTCGTCGATATCCTTCACCTGCACGCCGAAGGCTTCCATCATGTTTTTGATCTCCACGCCATACTGGTCGGAGGTGCGGATGGCGTCGGTGGCAATGCGGGCTTTGAACAGAATTTTATCATTTTCAATACAGCCGATGACCAGATTGGTATTACCGATGTCAATGGCAAGCAGCATAACGATCTCTCCTTAACGTTTTTTCATCCGCTCCGAAAGGTGCAGCAGCGCCTTTCCGATGACGGTCACCAGAATGGCAGCAATAATAGCCTCAGGGATTCCGGACGCCGTGACCGTCCCCATCACAAGTCCAAAAACGGCGGTAATGGCCACGTTTTTCGCCTGTGCGTACTGCTGGGCAAGCAGCACATAAATGCTGCCCATGACGAGAATTGTGTGGCACAGCGTGGAAATTGCCGCAGTCAGGGGCAACGCCGCAAAGTCCTGCTTCGTAAGCTTCTTAAACAGCTTCCACAGCCATCCCGCAATCGCGCCGAACAGAATCCGGCACCCCAGTGCGATCCACAGGCTTTTCAGCACCCCCGGCAGACCCTCCGTGGTCATAAAGGGCGAAAACGCAAATGCCAGCAGTCCGGGACTGGTGGTATTTGCCCAGATGGAGCACAGCCCGAACACGCCCCCAAGGACAGCGCCCGCGCCGGGGCCGAGCAAAACCGCGCCCAGAATGACCGGGATGTGCATGGTTGTGGCCTTGATCACCGGAAGTGGAATGAAACCGATTCCGGTAACGCCCATGACCAGCAGAACACCGCAGAACATAGCTAGGGTCGCCATGTACCGGGTGTTCATTTTCCTTTTTTCCATATGAAATTACCTCCTGCTGCCGTTCTTCTTATGAAGATACAGCGCAAATTTGGGAGCTTCCACTCCGAGAGTATTATAGCAGGGTGCGGCGAAAAATACAAGAAAAAAATCATCTTTACAGCGATTCAAAATCGGGATATAATGAGGGTAAGCAATTTTCTATTCTGGAGGGTTCCCCATGCTGAAAGGAAAAACCGTCCTTCTGGGCGTCACCGGCGGAATTGCCGCCTATAAGGCCGCCGCGCTGGCCTCCGCCCTTGTCAAGCAGCACGCCGCGGTGGAGGTCGTCATGACCGAAAACGCCACCCAATTCGTTACGCCCCTGACCTTCGAGCAGCTTACCGGCCGCCGGACGATGGTGAACACCTTCGACCGGAATTTTTCCCATCAGGTGGAGCATATTGCTCTGGCGGAACGGACTGACCTGGTGATCGTCGCCCCGGCCACGGCCAATGTTTGCGCGAAACTGGCCCACGGGCTGGCGGACGATATGCTCACCACCACCATTCTCGCCTGCCGCTGCCCCAAACTCATCGCCCCTGCCATGAATACCAACATGTACGAAAACCCCATCACCCAGGACAACCTGGAAAAGCTGCTGCGGGCACAGTTCCCGGATCTTGCTGCGAAGTACGCCCACCAGTTCGCCCTGCTGTTCCTCGACTTGCAGAAAAAGTGCGACAGTGCAGAAATTTCCACCAAGGCACTGGACCTGCGCGGCATGCTGGACGCGCTGCGCCTGATCCGCCGCGGCATCCCCGCAGGGGCCGCGCTGGACATGGGCATCACCAACAAGGCCTTTGACAGCTACGAGCAGGGCCTGATCCGCGACGTGATCGCGGCCCGCATCCCGGCCAAACTGGATGCGGCCAAGCTGTTTGCCTGATGGAAGCCCAGAGCTACACCGCACAGGAGCGGCGGGCGGCCAATC
>ERZ780178.2199-NODE-2199-length-11603-cov-2.095947_pt1 | contig 11603 bp, 9 predicted proteins | sample MGYA00511018_ERZ780178 | MGnify/ENA primary metagenome ERZ780178 (study PRJEB29588, sample SAMEA2151439) | human gut metagenome | biome: human gut; feature: human-associated habitat; material: faeces | place: Denmark | collected 2008/2010 ...
AACATCAGTGATGGCGCCCGGGCATTTCTCTTCGCGGAGTACAAGATCCTGGTCATTTTCGTGGCGGTACTGTTCGTGCTGGTATTGGTATTGGACAGCGGGCTGATCGGAAGAACGCTGAAGGGGTTTGTCAGACCGCGCCGTTTTCGGAAAGAAGCGGGAGGAAAGATGGATGCTTGAACTTGAGAATATAGAAAAGCGTTTTAACCGCGGAACGCCGGATGAGTCGGTTTTGTTTCAGGATTTTAATTTTTCAGTGAAAGACGGCGAGTTTGTATCGATCGTGGGGAGCAACGGTTCGGGAAAGACGACTCTTGTCAGCAGATATCTTGGAACACGTAAGTACATGGTGGTGGATGCCGGCGGTATCAGACCGGATGACCTTGTGGTAGAAAGCAGCAACGCAAGAAAAATAATTGTCATAGATAATCTGCACGAGCTCTCATGGGGGGATGTGGACACAGTGAGGGAGCAGATCATAGAACTCATTAGAAGAGAAGACGTATGGGTTATACTCGTTGGCCGGTGTCCGGTTCCCCCATGGCTTTCTGCTGTAAGATTTCAAGAAGGATTTTATGTGGTGGACAGCAAGCTGCTTATGTTCAGTCTGGAGGATATAAAGAAGTATGCTGAATACGCTGGATTTAGTATCAATGAGGCACAAGTGCAGAGAATGTACTATGAGACTACAGGACTTCCGCTGGCTGTGGAGATGTGCCACATCAAATACATGGAAATGGCATATACAGGCGAGATAACAGATGATATGTATAATGATTTTTCGAGACGCGTTGAGGATGAGATGTGTAATTACCTTGAGTATCATGTGTATGATAACTGGGATGTGGAAATGCAGGAATTTCTCATGGAAATATCCGTGGTGGATGAGTTTACAACAAAACAGGCTGAGATGATAACCGGAAGAAGTGACAGTGAGCTTTTGATCGAGAGGGCAAAGTGGCTTGGAAACTTTATGACCAGCCGGATGGATAAGGATGGCAATACACAATATCAACTGCAGTTTCACATGAGGGTCTCTATGCGCAGACGTCTTAAGCGGAAGTACGAGAAAGAGCGTATAAGAGGCCTGTATGAGAATGCCGGACTGTTTTACAGACTTAACGGAGATATAAGGAAAGCTTTGGAGATGTATGAAAATGCAGGAGTTACAGAGCGAATAGTTTCAATACTTGTCGATAATGCCAGACATGCGGCGAACAGTGGTTATTACTATGATCTGAAAAAATATTACCTGGAACTTCCGGATCATGTCATCGAGAAAAGTCCTGAGCTTATGTGTGGTATGAGCATGCTGCAGTCACTCCTTCTAAATCCTGATGAGAGTGAAAGATGGTACGACAGACTAAAATTATATGCAGATGAAAACCAGGGAAGTGCCAGGAAAAATGCAAAGGGGCTTTTGCTGTATCTGGATATTGGTCTGCCGCACAGAGGAAGTGTTGATGTATTAAAGCTTTTGAAGTCAGCATACACAATGGTCTTTAATAAGGAGGTAAGAATACAGGAATGGTCGGTTACATCCAATCTGCCTTCAATGATGAACGGTGGAAAAGATTTCTGTGAGTGGAGCAAGAGAGACAGAGAGCTGGCCTCGAAGGTTGGCAGGATAGTTGAGTTTGTGCTTGGAAAATACGGAAAAGGTCTTGTAAATCTTGCTTTGGCGGAGAGTCTTCTTGAAAAGAGCGGAGATAATTACGAGGTGGCAACGCTTGCGGCAAAGGGCAGAATGCAGGCGGAAGCAGGAGGAAAAATCGAGCAGTGCTTTGTTGCTGATGGTATATTGGCGTGGCTGCATTTGCAGAACGGAAAGCCACAGGAGGCTCTTGAGGTTTTGAATGGAATAGAGGGAAAGGCTGAAAAAGAGGAAGGACAAAATCTCCTTCCCAATATATATGCATTTGAGACCAGATGCAGCCTGTACAGAGGAGATAGAGCCTGTGTTACAGGTTGGATGGAAAATGCTCCGGATGAAAATGTTGAATTCAGGATATATGACAGGTTTATCTATCTAACCAAAGTGAGAGTATACCTTCAAAGCGGACGGAATGAACAGGCATATTCGCTGCTGACAAAGCTGAGATATTATGCTGAGATGATGTCCCGTACGTATATAGGGATAGAATGTAGTGTGCTGATGGCTGTAGCTTTGCAGCGATTAAAAAATGATGACTGGAAAAAGGCGATGTGCCATGCTATTGATACTGCGATGGAATATAGCTTCACAAGGATTATATCCAGAGAAGGTGCGGCGGTGAATACTCTTATAAATACCTGTGGATGGAAAGTCGAGAAAGATGGTGCTGACGACAAGGAGATAGCCGAAAGAAGGGCATATTTCAGACAACTGCAGAAGGAGACTGAGAGTATGACGAGATACTACCCCGGATATATGAAAGCGGGAGTGGACGATGTTCAACTCAGTGAGACGGCTACAGCCATACTTAAATTGCAGGCAGAGGGCTTGTCCAGACAGAAGATAGCGGACAGACTCAACATGTCGGAGGCGAATGTAAAGTATCATCTGAACCAGGTGTACAGGAAACTCGGGGTGACTGATAAGGCCGGGGCGGTCAGGGAGGCATCTAACAGGGGACTTATCTAGTGATTGTGAGATTTGTGTTCGGTGGTGATTTACTTGAATACACCGCATGTAAAAGTTGTATATGAATGTACATAATTAGGGTGGAAAAACTTAGATTGTTGTTGTATTATGTCTATAATTATGATTACATACGAATCAGTAACGTCAGATTGAGATGAGGATAATTTCCGTATGGCATAAAAGTGATGGTGAAGATGGCGTTTGGAACTTAGAGAATGAGCGAGTACGGACGGATTCGTATTTGACAGGTATTCAAGGAGGAATTACGACGTGAATTTTTTGGAAGAGAGAATAACTAAGGATGGAATAGTAAAGGAGGGCAATGTTCTCAAGGTGGATAGTTTCCTGAACCACCAGATGGATATACGTCTGTTTGATCAGATCGGTGAGGAGTTCAAGAAGAGATTTGAGGGAACAGAGATCAACAAGATCCTTACTATAGAGGCATCCGGAATAGGCATTGCCTGTGTTGCTGCCAGACATTTTGACGTGCCTGTTGTATTTGCGAAGAAGTCAAAGAGCATTAATATAGAGGGCGATGTGTATGTGGCAGAGGTTGAGTCATTTACACACAAGTGCAAGAATCAGGTCATCGTGTCCAAGAAGTTCATCAATCCTGAGGACAAGATTCTTATCATAGATGATTTTCTTGCAAATGGATGTGCGCTTCAGGGACTCATCTCCATAGTCAAGTCAGCAGGCGCTAGCGTAGAGGGGATCGGAATCGCGGTTGAGAAGGGCTTCCAGACAGGTGGTCAGGTCATCAGGAATCTAGGATATCATCTTGAGTCGCTTGCGATAGTGGATAGCATGGACGCTGCTACGGGCGAGATAAAGTTCAGGGAGCAGTAGGATCGCTGCGGGATATTTGCTGAGAGGTGGGGTATATGGGAAATAACAATTTAGAAGAAAAAAATGTTTCTATGCCTGAGAAAATTGGAGGCGTAATATTTGGCATATGGTTTGTTGCCAGTATTATAGCCGGATTTGTTGCAAGTGAGATCGGAACGGATGCTGTTATGCTTGTTGTGGGGCAGTTTTTTGCCGGGATAGTTCTTGTCATAATTCTAAAGACTCTTATTCCAATGATTAAGAAGCGAAAGCGGGGGAGCATCATCGGTATAGTGTTCATATCTGTGTTTGCCGGTGCTGCATCGGCGCTGATATGGGCGGCGTGTGCTGTGAAAGATGGCTCTTTTGCGGATAAGATAGTATTGCTCCCGGAACGGATATTGGGGAGAGAAAATTGCAATGTTGGAGCATTTTATGCAGAGATATTTGCCTGTGCATTCTTTGTGGTCAGTGCAATAACACTGCTCTCTGTGATATGTAAGAGAAAAGCGCTTGAGCGAAGATGTTCATTTACTGTGAAAGCTGTATGCCATGATGTACGTGCAGATATGAGACAGGATATGAGAGCCGGCAGAAGATATCCGGAGGCGGGAGTATTTGAATTTACATACAGGGATAAGCAGTATAAAGTGTATGAGCAGACATATGTATATGGACTGAATATAAGTAAAGGCGATGTGGTATATCTTTATATCAACCCAGAAAATCCGTACGAATTTTATCTGGAAAACAGTGGTATATTCAGCAGTCAGGCGATATGGTCAGCAGTTTTTTTGATGGTTATATCAGGTTTGATGGCCGCAGGCTGCAATTTGTTGATTTTTAGGTGAAAAAATAGCCAGGTGTATGTTCTCCAATTTGGAGAATATGCACCTGGCTGTTTCTACGTAATTTTATCTAAAACTCTTCAACCAGTTCACAAGAGAGTCATGCCAGATGTTGTCTGTGACAGTCTTCTTCATCTGCGCATCAACAGGTCCGTTTCCGGCAAGCTTTGCCAGGATAGCAGCCTGAAGTTCAGGAACTGTCATGGATTCCGGAGACTTGCTCCAGTCAACTGTGATGGTTTCTGGATCAACCGGGGTGTCGGCAGCAGTATTCTTCTCAGTATCGGTTGTGTTTTTCTTAGCATCTGCAGATTCTGTAGCGGCCACAGTGTCTTTGGATTCTATCTTTGGTTCAGATTCCTGATTGCCTTTTGCATCGGTAGATGTTTCAGACGCTGCCTTATTTTCTGTGTTGGTCTTAGCTTCACTCTCAGTCTTGTTCTTAGTCTTGTTCTCAGCCTTCGTCTCCATCTTAACTGGCTTAACGTTCAGGTCAGTTCCATCAGGCACCCAGATCTCACCACTGTTTGCAGGCTGGGTTATGTTGATATGACCATCCTGTACAGATACCTTTTCGCCTGACAGGGCGCCGATGTATGCTGTGCAGTTCCCTGCTGCAAGGTGCATTCCGGCTGGGGCATCGTCGTTGTTCACTGACACGATGACACGTGTTCCGTCAAGATCCCTCGCGTATGCGAACTGTCTGTTGGTGAGCATCAGCTCATCGTAGCTGCCATATGACAGTGCAGGAACGGCCTGACGTACCTTGCCGAGTGCGGCGATGAGTGCTGTACAAGGATTAGTTTTTACTGAATCCTTGTAATCTTCTATATTGAGAGCTGGTCTTAAGCTGTCGTCCGAGCCATATTCCTTGCGTCCCTCAATGCCAAATTCCGAACCGTAGTATATGCTAGGCACACCCGGAAGAGTGTAGAGCAATACATGTACAGGTGCAAAATGAGCCTTATTGGTAAGTTTTGTATAGATACGCTCCACATCATGGTTGTCTACGAAGTTGTAGAGCTTTAATGTTCCCATGTTCTGGAGACGTCTTACAGTGTGCGCGATTTCAAAATAGTTGTGGTCATTGTGGCCGCTGTACAGAGCCTTGTGAAGTGTGTAGTTGGTGACACTGTGAAGAGTCTCGCCGTTTACCCAGCGGCTGTAGTCGCCGTGGATGACCTCACCCATGAGCCAGAAATCCGGCTTCACTTCATTTGCTGTGCGGCGCAGTGCCTTCATGAAATCAAAGTCAAGAACGTCTGCCGCGTCAAGTCTGATTCCGTCCACATCGAACTCACTCACCCAGAAACGGATCACATCGCATATATAGTCAACGACAGCAGGATTCTTCTGATTCAGCTTGACGAGAAGGTTGTAGCCACCCCAGTTGTCGTAAGAGAAACCGTCGTTGTACTCGTTGTTACCCCAGAAATTCACGTTGCAGTACCAGTCCTTGTACTGTGAATTCTCTCTATTTACCTGGATGTCCTTGAATGCGAAGAAGTCACGGCCTGTGTGGTTGAACACTCCGTCGAAGATGACCTTTATTCCCTGTTCATGGCAGTAAGCCACAAATGCTGTCAGGTCCTCATTTGTTCCGAGACGGGAGTCGAGCTTCTTGTAATCTGTAGTCTCGTAGCCGTGTCCGACTGACTCAAAGAGTGGTCCGATGTACAGTGCTGAACCGCCAATCTCCTTTATATGATCCCCCCATGGAAGCAGGGTGTTTAAGCGGTGAACAGGCTCACCGTAGTCGTTCTGTTTAGGGGCTCCCGCAAGTCCCAATGGATAAATGTGATAAAATACTGCCTCATCATACCATGCCATAGTTATCCCTCCATATTTTAGGTGCCGGCAAATGCAAAGCACCCGATATTATTTGATATATGTTACGCGCCATATATGTGACCAAAGTCAGCCCGCAACATTTACATTATACTAAATAAATTAGGAAAATGCGACAAAAAGTCATGCAAGTATCGCATCGATCATCATAGTTGTCGGAGCCTGCGGTCTGGATGCAAAGCAGAGCGCACAGCTTATCCAGAGCGCCATGATAATTGCCGGAATCGGCTCACTTATCCAGATGTTCTCAATCTGGAAGATCGGTTCAGGACTTCCTATAGTAATGGGAATAAGTTTTACATTTGTGTCAGTGTTTTGTTATCTGGGACCGACATACGGCTATAATGCGATAGTCGGAGCGGTACTTGTGGGAGGTCCCATCGAGGGTACGCTGGGACTTTTTGCCAAATACTGGAAGCAGCTCTCAGTTCTGTTCGGACTTGTGGTTGGATATATAGTAGCAGTGTGCATGGGTATGGTGGATTTCTCCGCACTCAGCGGAACATCAGTCATAGCGCTCCCTCACATCATGCCATTTAAGCCGGAGTTCAACTGAAACGCGATCATATCAGTAACTTTTCCCTAAGATCGTGCAGACGGTATTTGCTGAGAACTGTGTGGCTGTTGTATTCATAGTTGCCATCATTCTGAATCTTGTGCTTCCTAAGAACATGGATGCCCACGAGGCCCCAAAGACTGAGGATGCAGAGTAAAAACCTTTCATAAGGTGTAAGTGTTAATAACAGCGTTGTTCTGATATTATAATTTCAGAACGGCGCTGTTTTTGCTTTTTCAAAAATAGGTCAAAAGGGGTCAGGTACCTCCGTCCCCAAATAAAAATAAAGAAAGGTGAACAATATGGATAGTTTATTAAAGATAGAATCACTGAAGAAATACTATGGCAAAAAGCCAAACCAGACTAAGGCTCTGGACGGCATATCATTTCAGGTCATGCCGGGGGAGTTCCTTGGCATCATGGGTAGCAGTGGATCGGGAAAGTCCACACTGCTGAACTGTATCGCAACGGTCATAAAGCCTGACAGCGGAACCATAGAGCTCCAGGGCAAAGAGATACAGGCGCTTAAAGGTGCGAAGCTTGCGCAGTACAGAGGCAGGGAGATAGGTTATCTGTTCCAGAATTTTGAACTTCTGGACAATCTAACAGGCAGAGAGAACATTATGGTTCCGTTGTCAATACACGGTGTATCCGAGGATGAGAGCAGAAACAGACTGGAAAAGCTTTCATCATATCTGGAGATAGATAACGTGCTTGACAAATTCCCGTCGCAGATGTCTGGTGGTCAGAGACAGAGGGTTGCGGCCGCCAGAGCACTCATACTTAATCCGGGGATCATTCTTGCGGACGAGCCGACCGGAGCACTCGACTCAAGAAATGCAAAGGCACTCATGGAGAAACTGTTGGGACTGAACAGGGATGACAACACTACCATACTTATGGTGACCCACGACTCAAATGCGGCCAGCTTCTGCAAGAGGATACTCTTCATACAGGATGGCAGGATATTCCATGAGCTCAGAAGAGATATGGAGAGAGAGTCACAGCAGGAGTTTTATGAGAGGATACTCAAGCTGATGGCGCAGATGGGAGGAGGCAGCGCAAATGTTCTTTAAACTCGCAATGAGGAACAGCCGGAGAAGCAGGAAAGAGAATGGTCTGTTCTTCACTTCGCTGGTCGTGTCCATAGTGGCATTTTATATCATATTGGCGCTGTCCCATCAGGATGTGATGATATTCCTGAGAAGTCTTGAAAGCGATGCGGTGAACAGTCTTCTTCAGATAGCGGCGGTGTTCTATGTATTTTCACTGGTCATGTTGTTCTTTCTTATATACTATGCAAGCAAATACCAGCTCGAACGACGGAGACACGAACTTGGAATGTATATAATGATGGGGATGAGGAGATCAAAGCTTTTTGCCCTGCTGATTGCGGAGGATCTGGGCAGTAGCGTAGTGGCTCTGCTCATCGGACTTCCTATAGCGATCCTGATGTCTGAGGTGGTCAGCCTTCTCACAGCTAGACTGGTAGGTCTTGGCGTTATAGGTCATCACGTATCATTTTCACTGCAGGCAGTCATACTGACAACTGTTGGATTTGTGGCGATAAAGCTTGCAGCATTTCTCATACTGAGCGGTAAGCTTGCAAGAAAGCAGATAGGCGATCTCCTTGTAGATACACCGGAGACAGAGAAGAAACAGCTTCCGGCTCCTGTGTATGGTGTGAGTGCAGCCCTCGGACTTGCAGCACTTATCGCTGCATACTGTCAGGGAATAGGCGGCTATTCGTGGATCAGCGTAAAATATATGGCGGTCACCATAACACTGGGATTTGTTGGCATGTTCCTGCTGTTTTTCGGTCTCAGGCTCTTTGTTGATGCACTGGCCAGACGTGCAAAGGGCTCAAAACCACTTGCTGTGTTCGGTTTCAGGCAGATACACGAAAATGTAGTAACAAAATCTGGAACGCTTGCAATAAGCTCGATACTCATACTCGGCGCTCTGTGCTGCTGCGGTGCGGGCGTTGGCATATGTATATCCAGACAGAATATGGATCATGTGCTCGATTATACATTTGCCTCATATGGGGGTGACGCTGAGACGGACAGCAGGAATATCCGCGCGAAACTGGAGGAAACCGGCGTGTTGGAGGATTTCTCGGACGTATTCGATATGAAGCTTGGTTATATAAAGATGGGTGAAAATGAGTCCCATGATGATGCTGTGAACGTGGGGAATGTCATATCCGCACTTGAAAAACTCAAGGTTTCAGAGGACAGGGACGTGCTTATAAATAACATGTCATACATGACATACCCTTACCTGATCCAGGAGAGTGCGTACAACAAGGTGCTTGAGACTGCGGGAAAGGAGCCTTTGGAGCTCGGAGAGAATGAACTGGCACTCTATACGGATTTCTTTACTGATTACCGCGGAGGTTTACTGAATGAGGTATTGGCAGAGCGTCCGGAGGTGGATGTAAGAGGAGATGAGTATCATCTGACCGGAGAGGTCCAGACCACGAAGATTGTGACAGATTCATCGATAACCCTGTCGTTCGGACTTATCGTGGACGATGATACATTTGCCAGACTGACAAATGACAATTACGAGTTATATGTAAATGCCGTTCTCAAAAAGGATATCGTGGACGATAAGGGCCTCATGAAAGCCATAATGGACGAAAATGAGAAACTTGACGGCATAGATTTTGAGAGTATAAACGCTGATTGCGAGAGTTATCTGCAGAACATAGGAAGAAATATGTTCTACACGGTGGCTGCAGGATATATAACGCTTTATTTGGCGGTGGTGTTCCTCATAATCGCAAATACCATAATCGGTGTTCAGTTCCTGATGGGACAGAGAAAGTCCGGCAGAAGGTACAGAACCCTTGTGAAGCTTGGCGCGACATACGAAATGCTCTGTAGCTCAGCAAACAGACAGGTGGGCTGGTATTTCGGAATCCCGGTTGCCGTGGCGGCGGTCAGCAGTATATTCGGTGTGCGTGCTCTGCTCACGGGAATCCTGTCAGAATCCATGCGTGGCAGTGTGAAACAGATACTTATCATAGCTGCGGTTATGATAATCCTGTTGTGTGTGGTAGAATATATCTATATGACAGCGGTGAAACGCTCAAGCAACAGATATCTCATGGCGATGATGACACCGGAAAGGGTTGAGTAAACGGTGAAGTGTGTGATGGTGGTTGAGGACGATGTCCTCATGTGCGATGAACTTCTGGATATGCTGACAAAGGCAGGATACAGGGCAGTTAAGCCAGATGGATTTGACAACATAATAGAACAGATACTGGACATGGCTCCGGATATTCTTCTGCTGGATATCAATCTTCCTGGCAGGAGCGGCTTTGACATATGCCGGGAGATCAAGAGGCGGAGCTCTGTCCCGGTGCTGGTTCTCACATCGAGGGACCAGCTAAAGGACGAGCTCCATGCGCTGGAGCTGGGCGCTGATGAATTCCTCACGAAGCCATGCCGCCGTGAGCGGCTTCTGGCCCGGGTGGCAAATGTGCTCAAGAGGTACGAGGGCAGACAGAACCTGATCGAAGGAGAAGGGTTTCTTCTGGACACTCAGACATACACTCTGTATATAGATGGGAGATCTGCGGTGCTTCCACAGAATCAGGGACGTATATTTGAGACACTTATGACAAGCGGAGGAGATGTCGTGTCTAAGGAGAAACTTTGTGAGGCAGTGTGGGGCACATCGGAGTATATAGATGAAAATGCCCTGCAGGTGAATCTTACAAGACTCAAAAAGAAAATGGCGGGACTGGATATGAAGGCAAAGATCATAGCTGTAAGAGGCGTTGGATACAAAATATTCCCTGGGGACGGAGGTGCCTGACCCACTTGTCAGAGTGGAGAAAATATGAAAAGATTTGGACTTGTTATAAAACAGAATATTGTCTGGCTTGGTCTGCTGCTTCTGACGGATGTGGCGTTCTGCTTCTTCATGTGGCTTGTGGCACCAGAGGCATTTGTCAGAATAAGGGTGCTGGTTGGCATGTTCACTGTGATACTGTTCGCGGCGGTGTGCTCGGTGCTGTGTATAAAGGACAGGAAGAAGATTGAGGCGTTCAGGAGATTTGTCACTGCCCCGGATGAACAGAGCGAGATAGAAATGAGGAGCCTGTGCGGGGCTTCTGAACAGGAATATGTGAGCGTGCTGTCGGAGGAGCTTCACGATCTGAGAGATTCAGTGATGCAGAGTGGCAGACAGCTCAGGGATTATCAGGAGTATGTGGAGAACTGGGCACATGAGATCAAGACCCCCATCTCTCTGCTGACATTTGTGGTGGACAACAGGAGAGATGAGCTGCCTCATAATGTTGTGATGAAGATGGACAATGTGACCAGCCAGATGCAGAACTATGTGGACCAGATGCTCTACTACGCCAGACTGAAAAGCGATTCCAAGGATTATCTCATGGAGAGCATAGATGTGGAAGAATGCGTGGATGAGGTGATAGCTGACTACAGATCCCTGCTTGAGGAGAAGGGCATACGGGTCAGAAAGTGTCTTGAGAATGGAGAGGTGTACAGTGACCGCAGGGGATTGCAGTTTATACTCGGTCAGCTTGTGAGCAATTCCATGAAATACACAAATGAGCAGCCGGAGATATCATTTGACTTCTGGACGGCGGGTGACAAAAAGCTGCTGTCCGTGAGTGACAATGGCATAGGTGTAAAGAGCTGTGACATGCCATACATATTCGAGAAGGGTGTCACGGGTGATTCGGGTGAGAACAGGAAGCATGCAACGGGCATGGGACTGTATCTTGTCAGTGAGATGGCGCATGACCTGGGCATCACAGTGACGGCAAATTCAAAGTGGCAGAATGGATTCGAGATAGTACTTGAATTCCCGGATGTGGAGACAAAGATATAAAAGTGAGGAGGCAGATACAGTG
>ERZ780178.2202-NODE-2202-length-11591-cov-4.633408_pt1 | contig 11591 bp, 10 predicted proteins | sample MGYA00511018_ERZ780178 | MGnify/ENA primary metagenome ERZ780178 (study PRJEB29588, sample SAMEA2151439) | human gut metagenome | biome: human gut; feature: human-associated habitat; material: faeces | place: Denmark | collected 2008/2010 ...
AACTTTGATAAACTTCTATAATCAATAATCCATAACCAATCATTGCTGACATACTATGACCACTTGGGAAGCTATATCCACTTTCTTGTACTATTTGCAAAACTTTTGGCCTAGGTCTTGCAATAACTAGTTTTAGTATTCTATTTATAACAAATACTAAAACTAAATTTATTGCAATAAATTTTGAATTTGTTTTGTTTTTTAGTAATAAGATGAATGCTATTGTTAATACAATTAATGTTATTGCTGACCCTAAATGTGACATAAAAAGCATAAAGTTAGTCATTCCACTACTCATTATCTTAATCATTAATTCATATGTAATTTCATCTATTGTATTAATCATATCCATTTATATTCTCCTACTATTTTTATTGATGTATTGTGCATCTTTGTAATGGCACATTTTTAGGTGAACCATAAGAAGATCTTGTTTTCCATAAATTGTTTTTATTTATGTATTCTCCTCTACCATACACTCTTTTTGTTCTAGTACATTTTTCTGTTGCTAGTAACCCACTATCTATACATACTTTTGCTGTTGAATGATATGGGCATGTTTGTATAGGTTCTGTACCTTTTACAAAATATTCTGTTCTTGTTGTTCTAGAATTTTTGCATGTTGATGTTGCCAAGAACCCAGATTTCTCGCATATTACACTTTCCACTACATTTTCTGGTTTTGTTTCTGCAAAGGTTTTGGGTTCTAATCCGTCATGAAGTTGCCTCATTACAGATGTCCATATTTGACCTGATGGATTAGTTGCCCATCCAGTTATTGTGCAACTATCGTCATATCCATACCAAACTGCCGATGTATAATATGGAGTAAATGCACAAAACCATCTATCATAATCATTGTTTGTTGTTCCTGTTTTTGCAGCTACACTCATTCCCTCTACTGTGCAAGTCGTTGAAGTTCCAGTTTTTACTGCTTCTGTTAACATTTCTTTTACTACATATGCCGCTTCTTCTGACATTACTCTTTTTTGTTGTTGGTCTGGTTTTAGTATTATATTGCCATTTTCATCTACTACTTTACTATAAAATGTTGGTGCTTGATATACTCCTCCATTCGCAATTGTAGCATATGCTCCTGCCATTTGTACTGGTGAAACTCCCCATGTTAGCCCTCCTAATGCCAATGCTAATACATTATCCTTTTCATCATCAATTGTTGTTATTCCTATTTCTTTTAAAAACTTTATTGATTTTTCTGGTGTTAACAAACACATAGATTTTACCATAGGTATATTTTGTGAATTTGCAATTGCTTTTCTTGTTGTAATTAATCCCATATATTTGTTTACAAAGTTTTTTGGATTATATGTTCCATTATTAAAAGATGTTGGATTATCATCAAAAACAGTCGCTGCTGTTATTATTCCTTGGTCTATAGCAGGTGCTAATACTGCTATTGGCTTCATAGATGAACCTGTTTGTCTTACTGCATCTGTTGCTCTATTAAAACCAAATGCTGTAGTTTTTTCTCCAATTCCACCTGAAATTCCTAACACATATCCAGTTGTATGATCAATTAATACTACTGCTGCTTGTGATTGTTGTGGATTTCCTTTTTTGTCTCTTGATGTTTGCTTATACTTTTCTTTGCTAAGTTCTTCATCAATTATAGTTTGTACTTTTGGATTTTGAGTAGTATATATTGTAAAGCCTCCACTAGATAAATATAATTTTGCTTGTTTGTATGTCCAGTCATGCTCTTTTTGTAGTTGTGCAATTATCTGATTTATTGCTGCATCTGTATGATAAGAAAATACTGTTTGTGGGAATGCTCCTTTATTAAAATTTAATCCAGCTTCAACTTCTTTTACTGCTTGTAGATATTCTTCTTCTGTTTTTATTTTCCCTAATTCTTTCATTTTATTTAAAACAACTTTTGTTCTCTTTTTTATATTATCCATAACCTCTTCGTTGTTATTATCAAATGGATTATATGAATTAGGTGAATGGTTTATTCCTGCTAAGAAAGCACACTCTGCCAAGTCTAAATCTTTTGCACTTTTACTAAAATAATAGTTTGAGCCTTTTTCTACACCATATACTGTATCGCCTAAAAATATTAGGTTTAAATATAATTCTAGAATTTGCTCTTTTGACATTTCTTGTTCAACATAATATGCCCTTGCCATTTCTCTTACTTTTCTTTGCCATGTATCTTCTTTTTCTTGAGTTAAGTTTTTTACCATCTGCTGAGTTATTGTACTTCCTCCAAATGGCGATTTACCCTTATTTTTTATGTATGTGTATGTTGCTCTTAATGTTCTTTTTACGTCTACCCCTTTGTGTTCATAAAATCTCTCGTCTTCTATTGCTACAAATGCTGCTGGCAAATACTCTGGCATTTCTTTTATGCTTATGCTTTCTCTATTTTCATTGCCATTTAAAATTCCTATAGTATTATTTTCCATATCTTTTACTACTGAGTTCTCATATTTAATTGTTAAATCATTTTTGCTTAATCGTGCATCTTTTACAATACCATATACTTTATATGCAGCATATCCCCCTGCTACAAGTACAAGAATTAAAAGCAATAAAAATATAATTATTATTGCTTTTAGTATTCCTGTTATTATTGGATGCTTACTTTTCTTTTTTATTATTTTATACATTTTTCACTTATTCTTTTATCGTGATATTTCTATAGTCAAATCCTTTTTCAAGATCTTTTTCTATGGTGACACTTTCTTGAAGCATTTTTATATCCTCTCTTTTGTTTTATTTTAGCTCTGCTATTGCAGTTTTAAAGTTTTCTGCTGATATTATGGCACTACCAGCAACAGCTATGTCTATTCCTGCTTGTTTTGCTTCATTTATTGTATTTTTATTTATTCCTCCGTCTACTTCTATATATGTATCTAAATTATTATCTTCAATATACTTTTTTAATTCTTTTACTTTTATTAATGTTTCTGGAATTAATTTTTGTCCGCCTTTTCCAGGCTCTACTGTCATTATAAGAACCATATGTATGAATGGTAAAAATTCTTTTATTTCATCTATACCTGTATTTGGTTTTATTGAAATTGCAGGTTTTATATTGTTTTGTTTTAAACAATTTATATGTTCTAATATCTCTTCTTTATTTTTACATGCTTCATAATGAAATGTAATAATACTTGGCTCTAATGGAATGTATTTTTCTATATGTGGCTTAATATCTTCTACCATAAGATGCACATCTAATGGTAAGTTTGATATTTGTTTTATTGTGCTTGCATATTCATACATTAATTCTTCTGTATTTTTTTCTACAAATTTTCCGTCCATTATATCTATGTGATAATAATCTGTTCCTGCTACTTCTAAGTCATAAAAAGTTTTTGTTGCTTTTTCTTTTTCAACTGTTAGTATAGATGTTGATATTTCTACCATTTTAATTCTCCTATCATATAAAATTCATATTTTCAGGCGCATAAATTGCGCCCAAATTATACTTATATTATTCTATTGTTATTGATGATTGTGTATTCAAATTAATATTTTCTGTTCTTTTTAAGTTTCCATCTAGATATACTTTTATTGTTACTGTTCCAATTCCTTGTATTGATACAGACTTATCTGTTGTCATTGTGTTTACATTTTCACTTAATACTTGTTCTCCATTTACTGTTACCTTCAATGGTACATATACTGTTTTTTCTTCTCCTGTTTCTTCATCTACTTGTTTTTTATAATTTCCAAGTGATTTAACATTTACTGTTACTTTTCCTGTCTTTATTTCATCAAATTCATTTACTGTTATTGTTATTTCTGTGTTTTTATCTACCATACTTCCATTTGATATCGATTGGTTTACTACAACACCATTTGGTTTGCTAGAATCCGATGTTTTATCAGTACTTTTCCATTTTAGTTTTGCACTGCTTATTGCACTTTTTGCTTCACTTTCTGTTTTTCCTGACAAGTCTGGTACTTGTACTTGTTCTATTCCCATGCTTGAATAAATTGTAACAGTTGTTCCTGCTGGGATTTTTTCTCCTTCTGCTACTTCTTGTTTTGTTATATAGTTCTTCTCTACATCATCACTAAATTCTTCTTCAACCTTTACTTCTAAGCCTACTTCTTTTAACATTTTAGTTGCTTCATCTCTTGTTTTGCCAACTACTTTAGGCATTTCTACAATTTCTTGTCCTTTACTTATTACAACTTTAATTGTAGTTCCTTCTTTTATTTTATAATTGTCTTGGTATTTAGGATCTTGCTCTATTATTTGTCCTTCTGGAACTTCTAGATGATATTTTTCTTCACTAACTTCTATCTTTAACTTTGATTCTTTTGCTTTTTGTTCAGCTTCTTCTTTTGTTAATCCTTGTAAATTAGGTATTTGCACTTCTTTTGCTCTACCTAATGATAACGCCAAATATGTTCCTCCCATTGCAATTGAAAATACTAAAATACAAGCAACTATTATAGCTATTACTTTTACTGCTGGGTGTTCTTCAAAATATTTTTTTATCTTATCAAATTTTCCTGGTTTTTTTCCTTTTTCTTGTTTTTGTAATTCTTCTGCATAATCTAATGATATTTTTTGTGTTGGAAAATCTCCTATATTAGGTGCAGAAACAAATTTCTCTTCTGGGTGTTTTAATGCTAGTTCTAAATCTTTTATCATTTCTGTTGCTGTTTGATATCTTTCATTTGCATCTTTTCTCATTGCTTTCATAATAATATCATTTACACATTGTGGTAGGTCTGGTTTTATTTTTATTGGTTCTATTGGTTCTTCTTGCATATGTTTTAATGCTACAGAAACAGGTGTATCACTATCAAAAGGTACTCTTCCTGTAACCATCTCATACATTACTACTCCTAGTGAATATAAATCAGATCTTGCATCTGTAAATCCACCTCTTGCATGTTCAGGTGAAAAATAGTGTACTGAACCAATTGTTGTACCAAAAGCAGTAATTGTTGAATTTGAAACTGCTTTTGCTATTCCAAAGTCTGTTACTTTTGCTACTCCATCTTCTGTTATAATTATGTTGTGTGGTTTTATATCTCTATGTATAATATTATTTCTATGTGCTGTTTCTAAAGCAGAAGCTATTTGCATTGCTATTTTTACAGACCATTTCCAGCCTAATGCACCATCTTCTACTATTATTTCTTTTAATGTTTTTCCTTTTACAAGTTCCATTACTATATAATATAAATTACCTTCATGTCCTACATCATATACAGAAACAATATTTGGATGTGTTAAACTTGCAACAGCTTGTGCTTCTACATTAAATCTTTTTATAAATTCTTCGTCTGTTGTAAATTCATCTCTTAATACTTTTACTGCTACAAATCTTTTTAGTACCAAACATTTTGCTTTGTATACTGTTGCCATTCCTCCGCTACCTATTTTTTCTATTATTTCATATCTGTTACCAAGTAACTTCCCTTCTAAATTCATTTTAATCCCTCTTTCTAAAACTATATAATATACAAAATTACTAGTTTTTTATTAGTATAACACTTATGTTGTCGTATCCTCCATTTTCATTTGCTCTTTTTACTAAATTTTCACATGCTGTTTCTGGTTGTTCTTGAACTATGTCATATATTGCCTCTTCTGTTAACATATTTGTTAATCCATCTGAACACATAAGCATAATATCATTTTCTAAGAACTCTTTTACTAATATGTCTGGTTCTATGCTTTCATTACATCCTAATGCTTTCATAAGCATATTTTTCTTTGGATGATAAAATGCTTCCTCTCTAGTTATTGTTCCATCTTTTACTAATTTTTCTACATAACTATGATCTGTTGTTATTCTTCTAATTATATTTTTTCGTATTCTATATATTCTGCTATCTCCTATGTGACCAATATAAGCTTTGTTGTTATATATTATACAAATCTCAAGAGTAGTTCCCATTTGTTCTAGTTCTTCATTTGCTTTTGCTTTTTTATAAACGGCTATATTAGCATAATCCATTGCAGATTTTATTAAATTCATAATTTCTTCGTCTGAATGCTCTATTTTATCAAAATTTTCCTCTATATATTCTTTTGATGAATTCGTTGCTAAACTACTCGCTATTTCTCCGCCTTTATATCCGCCCATTCCATCTGCCAAAATACATAAAGCCATATTCTCGTTCACCTGAGAAACATAGTAAAAATCTTGATTCATTTCCCTTGCTTTACCTATATCTGTTTTTGCGTAGACTCGCATCTTTCCACCTCTTTTTTTCTAAGTTGACCACAGGCTGCATCTATGTCTGATCCCAGCTCTCTTCTAACTGTGGCGACAATTCCTTTTTCGTTTAAGTAATCTCTAAATTTTAATATGTTTTCATTTGTGCTTTTTGTATATTTGCCATTTTCTATTTTATTTATTGGTATTAAATTCACATGGCAAAGCATACCTTTTAATAGTTTTACAAGATCTTTTGCGTCTTGCATGTTATCATTATTTTCTTTTGCAAGTGCATATTCAAAAGATATTCTTTTATTTGTTTTTTCTATATAATATCTACATGCTTTCATTAATTCTTCTATGTTGTATGTGTTATTTACTGGCATCATCTGACTTCTTTTTTCGTCTGTTGGGCTATGTAGTGATACTGAAAGTGTACATTGTAAATTTTCATCTGCTAAATCATATATTTTAGGAACTAGTCCGCTTGTTGATATACTAATATGCCTTGCTCCCATATTTATTCCTTTTGGATTGTTTAATATATGTACGGCATTTATAACATTATTGTAATTGTCTAATGGCTCTCCAATTCCCATAAATACTAGGTTTGATATTTTAATATTTTCATCTCTTTCTATTGCTAAAAGTTGTTCTACTATTTCCCCTGATGTTAAGTTTCTTACAAATTTTACTCCTGTTGAAGCGCAGAACTTACATCCCATTTTGCATCCTATTTGAGATGAAACACATATTGTTTTTCCATATTTGTATTGCATAAGTACAGATTCTATTGCATTGCCATCTAAAACGTCAAATAAATATTTTTTTGTACCATCTTTTGATTCTTGTTTTTGTATTATTTTAAATATGTGTAAATCAAAATTTTCTTTTAACTTTTCTCTTAATTCTAATGATAAATTAGTCATTTCATCAAAGCTTGTAACATTTTCTACAAATATCCATTTAAAAATTTGTTCTGCTCTAAATGGCTTTTCTCCTAATTCTACCATTACATTTTTTAATTCGTCTAAATTATAATCTTTTATATTCTTCTTCAAAAATATCTTTCCTTTTATTTCTATTTTAACAAATATATTCTACCATATGGATTTTTATATTACAACAAAATTTCCCAAAAAAATGTGGAGGCAATTATAAAATGCATTTTTAATACAAAACAGGAAGACCTGAGGCCTTCCTATTTTTTTTATTCCTACTATTAATACAATTTAAGTGGGTCGTTCCATGTTTCTGTTACTTCTGTAAATGTCAATAGAAAAATGTACTTTTTTTCCAGTTTGAAAAAAACTACATTTTTATTATCTCATAAACACCTACCATGCCACTGCTTTGATACACGTTATCTTTTATCGCTATTCAGGGCTCAGTGCTACCTTATATAAAGTGCGAGGCGAGACCCGTAGTCGCTGCCGATGTTGTTCGGAAAGTCGCCGTCAGTGTCGGACGCAAAATGGTTGTCGTTGCCGTAATCGCCACCACGACCAACTCGGAGGCCGGTGCTGTAGGCCGTTAGTGTCCATTCCCATACATTTCCAGCTAAGTCATATATATTTTTGGTTAAATCATAAGTATCTGTTGTTCCATTATATGCTGAACCTGATAGGTCGGGCTTTGTTGTATATGTGCTTGTTGCTCTTTTTGCGTATCCATATCCAGTAAATGTCATTATTGTATTCCATTCTTTACTTGTTATCATTGAACTAAATACATTGCTATTATTTCCATATAGGTCTTTTTGGGCTTTATATAAACCATACCATCTATAATATTTATCATTTGTTGTGTCTGCTGTTAATACTGTTGCTCCTTTTTGGCTTCCTATTGTTCCATTATTTATTGTTGTTTCATATCTTCCTACGTAAAATCCTTTATATTTATTTATACTTGTTTCTATATCTGTTTTATCTTGGGCATAGTTAAAATCATTAGCATAGTTATAATAATTCTCACCATAATAATAGTCTAATTGTTCTTGTGAATCATATACTTTTTTACTTGTACTGCCAGTATCTGTTAAAGGGCCAAGGTCTTCTTCTGTATAGTTTTCTTCTGTACATGGCATGAATACATATTCATTTGCTCCTTCTTTTATTACTAGTCCTCCTGATATTGTGTTTTCTCCGCTTACTGTTGATACTTCAAATCCTGTTGGTATTGGGGCTATATATTCTCCTTCTTTTAGTACTGCTTTTATTTTTCCTGTATCTACTGCTGTTTTTATATCTGAATTTGCTACTGTTTCTAAGTCTTTATATTTTATTACTCCTACTGTTTCTGGTAAGTCTGCTATTGTTTCTGTATATGTTGAAGGGACGTCGTCTCCTGATGGTGGATTGTCATCTCCTCCTTTTCCAGTATATTCTATTGTTCCATCTGCTGATACTGTAAATTTATTTCCTTTTGGACTTGTTACTGTATATGGAGCTGTATCTCCTTCTGCTAGGCTCCAGCCTGTTCCTAATGCATCTTTTAGCTTCGTCTTGTCAACTTTTCCTGTTTCTACGTTGTATGCTGTTGTTATTGCTGATGTTAGTTCTTCTTTTTCTCTTTCTATTTCTGTCCCTTTTGCTGCTTCCTTTGATTTTTCAAAAAGTCCTCCATTAATTGCTACTGTTACTGTTACACCTACTAATATTAGCATTACAATTATTGTTATTATTAGTGCTATTAGTGTAATTCCGTTTTTGGTTTTTCATTTGTATTTCTCCTTCTTTCTTTTTCTTTCGGGTCGCCCATGAGTGCGACCTCTATATGCATTATTTTATATGTTATTTATTCTCATGTCAACTTTTTATATATTTATTTTGTTAAAATTAATCTTCTCCGAGGTATTTAGATAATTTTTCTGTATCCATTCCTACTACATTATTATATGAGCCTTCTATTTTATCTATAAATTTGCCACCTATTCCTTGTATTGCATAACTTCCTGCTTTGTCTAATGGTTCTCCTGTTTTAACATATTCTTTTATTTCTTTTTCTGTCATTTTTTTAATATATACCGCTGTTTTTGTATAGTCATTCTTTTCAATAACTCTTCCATCTTTTTTTGTTATAACTGCTAAACCAGAATACACATAGTTTACATTGTTTTGCAATTTTTTTAGCATATTGCATGCATCTTCTTCACTTTTTGGTTTTCCTAATATTTTGCCATTAAAATATACTACTGTGTCTCCGCCTATTACTATTAATTCTCTATAATTTTGCTGAACTCTTTCAAATACTTCTCTTGCTTTACTTATTGCTAGCTTTTTTACTAGCTCCTCTGGCTGTTCTTCTTTTATTGTGTTTTCATCAAGATTACTTGCTATTGTTTCAAATTCTTTTACTAATTCTCCGCAATAGTTCTTTTCTTCTTGGAGAATTTGATGCTAAGATTATTTTCATGGCTTAACCTCTTTCTATTTTTCTTATAATAAACATAAAGGGCGGACAGAGTCGTCCGCCCTTTGCAAATGTTCTATTTCATATTTTCGTTTTCTATTTCTGCAACCATATCTAATCTTTCTTTATGTCTTCCGCCTTCGAATTCTGTTCCTATCCACATTCTTACAATCGCAATTGCTTCTCCTGTTGTAATGTAATCTGCTCCAAGTGCTAATACGTTTGTATCATTATGCAATCTTGAAAACTTTGCTGCTTCTTCGCAGAAACATGGTGCACTTCTTATTCCTTTAAATTTGTTTGCTACCATTGCCATTCCATAACCTGATCTACATATTAATATTCCTCTATCTGCATCTTTATTTTGTACTGCTTTTGCTACTTGTTTTGCTATAATTGGATAATCTACTCTGTCTTTAGAGTATGCTCCAAAGTCTTTGTACTCAATTTCCTTTTCATCAAAATATTTCTTTATTTCTTCTTTTAATTCAAATCCTCCATGGTCACTTCCAATTGCTATCATAAGAATTTCCTCCTTTTATTTTTTTCATCATTATACTATCATATTGATTTTGTTTATTCAACAAAAAAGATGGAAATTTGTAAATTTCCACCTTTTAATTTTTATTCTTCTATTAATTTGTAATCTGATGGTATATCAAATACAGAATCATCAACTTCTGAAGATAATTTTAGTACTTTCATTATTTGTTCTTCTCCGTCTGAGTCTATTGATTTTACATATTTAAGCTCATTTCCATCGAAATAATATCTTTCTGTTATTTCATTTTCTGAATCATAATATTCTTCATAATCATATTCTTTACCATCAATGCTTTCTTTTCCTGTTTTGTATTCTTGTGTTTTTAAAGCCTCTAACTCATCTTTTGATAAAAATGTTTCATCTTCTTCTGGTAATATAGATTCATCTCTTCCTTCAGTTTTCATATATATTTTTTGATCATGTGCAACTAAATATGTTGTATTATCTTTAAACATAATGCTCATTTTTTCTTCGCCTGATTTTACTTCTTGTAAAACGTTACCATTTTTTTTTGCAATTGTTAGAGTTCCTTTTTCGTCTGTTCCGCTTAAATTGTCTCCTTCTAATTCTATAATGTATGTGTCTCCTAAAAGAGTTTTTCCAAGTGTATTATAAGTCTTGTCCTTTTTAGCTCCACATCCTGTAATTGCAATTGCTACTACTGCCAAAAGTATAGCAATTAAACTTGATTTTACTATTTTTTTCATAGTCATCCTCCTTAATATTTTATAGTATTATTATTCCATATTTAATTAATTATTGTCAAGAATTTTACAAAGCTTTTACAATTTTTCCTCCACCTAATACTATATCATCTATATAAAATACTGCTGATTGTCCTGGTGTTATTCTTGATGTTGGCTTTTCAAATGTTACTTTTATTAAATCTTTATCTATCATTTCTATTGTAGCTTTTTCTTCTTTTACAGAATATCTTGTTTTTACTAGAACCTGCATTTTTCCTTTTATTTCATCTATCAATAGTAAGTTTATATTGTTTACTAACATCTCTTTGCTATATATTTCGTTTTCTTCTCCTACAATTACTTCATTTTTTTCTTTATTAAATCCAACTACATATAATGGAACTTTGTATGATATTCCTAGTCCTTTTCTTTGACCTATTGTGTAATTATACAGTCCATTGTGTTTCCCTAGTATTTCTCCCTTTGTACTTACAATGTTCCCTGGTTTTGGTTTTATATCTGAATTGTTTTCTAGGAATTTTTTATAATTTCCATCTGGCACAAAACATATATCTTCACTATCTGGTTTGTTTGCAACTTTTAAGTTGTTCTTTCTTGCAATTTCTCTTATTTCTTCTTTGTTTTTAAAGTCTGCAAGTGGAAATAGTACATGTTCTATTAGGTCTTTTGGAATATTCCATAAAACATAACTCTGGTCCTTTTTCCCTGCATTAGATTTTTTTAAGAACTTCTTCTAGGAAATCTCCTAAGTTAGCTGATCCAGTTCTTTCT
>ERZ780178.2215-NODE-2215-length-11545-cov-4.755265_pt1 | contig 11545 bp, 10 predicted proteins | sample MGYA00511018_ERZ780178 | MGnify/ENA primary metagenome ERZ780178 (study PRJEB29588, sample SAMEA2151439) | human gut metagenome | biome: human gut; feature: human-associated habitat; material: faeces | place: Denmark | collected 2008/2010 ...
TGGCGGCGGCTTCCACGAGCCGTACGTCGAGACGCGCACGTTCACCGATATCGTCACGCTGACGGAAGATAACTTCCAGACTGAGGTGCTCGACGATCCGGGCCTCATCATCATCGACTTCTGGGCCGAGTGGTGCCAGCCGTGCAAGATGATGGCGCCTGTCTTTGCCGAGCTCAACGGGGAAGAGGACAAGGTCAAGTTCTGCAAGGTCAACGTCGACGAGCAGCCGAACCTCGCTTCAATGTTCGGTATCGACTCCATCCCGACGCTCGCCGTCGTGCAGGACCGCCACACGCTGACCGGCATGGTCGGTGTGCACGATAAGGCCGACATCAAGGCGATGCTGGAGAAGTGCAAGGCATGAGAATTCGATACAACGAAGACGCGGAGGTCGTCGCCCGCCTGCGCGCCGCGCTCTTAAAGCGCGATTTACAGTGCCCCTGCCGCTTGCAGAAGATCGAGGACAACGTCTGCATGTGCAAGGAGTTCCGCGACCAGATCGCTGACCCCGAATTCGAGGGCTACTGCCACTGCCGTTTGTACTACAAGGAAAAGTAAAAATTGGTTATAGACCTATGGTATTTTACCACACGTCTGAAAAAAGCACCGCCAAAGGCCGGCTCCGCATAAGAAAATATGCGGTTTTGCCTGCACCTTTTTGGCTGAAATACGACCGAAAAAATCTCCCCATACGCCAGTATGGGGAGATTTTTTCAACCGATTTCATCTCAAAAATTCATTGGCAAAACTGCTTCGCACCGAAAAAGAGCAAATTTTGTGCGGAGCCGAGGCGCGGCGGCGCAGGCATGCTGTCGCATGGCAAGACGGCGCAACGAAGGAGTCAGTGCAAAATTTGCCTTTTACGGCGCATGTTTTCTTATGTGGAGCCGGCCAAAACGGTGCTTTTTCATTCCATCAACCGCTGCATATCCTGCGGGATAGGCGCTGTAAAGTGTAATTCCAGTCCGGTGACCGGCTGGGTGAACCACAGCTCGTATGAGTGCAGCGCGGGGCGGGCGATGAGGGTTTTGTCCTCCGTGCCGTAGAGCCAGTCGCCCGCGAGGGGATGACCGAGGTATGCCATGTGGACGCGAAGCTGATGCGTGCGACCCGTCTGTGGGCGCAGGCGCAGGAGCGTGAAGCGGTCGTTTACTTGCAGAGTCTCGTACTCTGTGAGGCTCGGAAGTCCGTCCACGCGCACGCAGCGGCGGATGATGGAGCCCTCCGCGCGGCCGATCGGCGCGTCGATGACGCCGCACGGCGGTTCAACTCTGCCGACGGCGACAGCGCGGTACTCGCGCCGCAGATCGCTTGAGTGCAGCGCGCGGCGCAGGCGGTCGTGCACGTAGCCGCTCTTTGCGGCGATGAGGAGACCGGACGTTCCCTTGTCGAGCCTGCTGACGAAGTGCGGCACGCTGCCCTCGCCGAGATAATTCGTCAGCATCGCTGCAAGGCTCGGCGCGGAGGCGTCACCCGACTTCGGGTGCATGGCGACGCCCGCAGGCTTGTTGAGCACGAGCAGGTCGTCGTCCTCGTAGACGATGTCGGGCTTTGCCGCATTTGCGCAGTACAAGTCCTCGCGCGGCGTACGCTCGCTGAGGACGACGCTGACGGTGTCGCCCGCGTGGACGATGGCGTTGACGTGGACGCTCTGTCCGTTCAATAAAATGGCGTTTTCGCGCCATTTGAGGCTTTTGAGCAGCGTGTAGGAAAGCTGAAGACTGCCGCGCAGGATGCCTTTGACCATGCGGCCGTCCTCCTCCGGCGTCACGGTGTATGTGAGAATGCGCATGGAAGTTCTCCTTTCCCGAAGTAAACGGCGCGTAAAATTCACACATAGTATACCATCTTCGCGCGAAAAATGATATACTGAATCACACTTCGGCGCTGCCGAAAAACAAGCAACAGGAGGGCAATGGCATGGACAAGAGAACCATCTGCCTTTTGAACGATTCCTTTCCGCCCGAGATCGACGGCGTGGCGAACGCCGTCGTGAACTACGCGAAAAACATCACGAAAAGCGGCGAAAACGCCATTGTCGTCACGCCGACAATGCCCGGCGCGGACGACAGCGCGTTCCCATTCCCCGTGCTGCGCTACCCGAGCATCGACACGCGCAAGAAGCTCGGCTACGTGGCGGGCTATCCGTTTTCACCCGAGACCGCGCGCGTGCTGACGGAGCAGAAGGTCGAACTGATGCACACGCATTGTCCCATCACGTCGTGCCTGCTGGCGCGCTCGCTGCGCGCCGTGGTCGACGCGCCGCTCGTGCTGACGTATCACACGAAGTACGATGTCGACATCGCCAAGGCTGTGCGCGGCAAGCTCTTGCAGGAGAGCGCCATTCGCGCGCTGGTGCAGAACATCGCAAGCTGCGATGAGGTCTGGGTCGTGAGCCGCGGGGCGGGGGAAAATCTGCGCTCGCTCGGCTACGAGGGCGACTACATCGTGATGGAAAACGGCGTGGACGTGCCGCGCGGGCGGGTGTCTGACGAGGCCATCGCCGCGGCGACGGGCAGATATGACCTGCCGCAGAACGTGCCGGTGTTTCTCTTCGTCGGGCGGCTGATGTGGTACAAGGGTATCCGCATTATTTTAGACGCGCTGAAAACGCTGCGAGAGAAAAATGTCGACTTCCGCATGGTGTTTGTCGGCGAGGGCGCAGACGGCGCGGAGATCCGCAGCTATGCGGAAGAGCGGAAGCTCTCCGACCGCTGCTTTTTCACAGGTGCGATCTCTGACCGCGAGATCATCCGCGCGTGGTATGGCAGATCCGACCTGTTTCTCTTCCCGTCGACGTTCGACACGAACGGCCTTGTCGTGCGCGAGGCCGCAGCCAGCGGTACGGCGACTGTGATGATCCGAAATTCCTGCGCGTCCGAGGGCGTGGGCGACGGGCGAAACGGCTTTTGCATCGAGGAAAACGCCGCGGCGATGGCGGCAAAGCTCGAAGAGCTCTGCCGCGCGCCGGAGGTGATGCAAGTGGTCGGCGAAAACGCCCAGCGCGAGCTGTACGTTTCATGGGAGACGGCGGTGCAGCGCGCCATGGCACGCTACGAGGTCGTCATCGACAATTACCGCAGCGGAAAATATCCGAAGCGCGAGCGCTTCGGCGACGAGTTTTTCAAAACGCAGGGTGGGCTGATGGAGGCCTTTGCCAGCGTGAGCGAGCTGAGCGAGGAGATCGCCGCGGGGCTGCGCATTGAGCGCGACGAGGCGTTGCAGACCATTGTCCGTTCGCGGCAGGAGCTTCGCGGGCGGTTCGGCGAGACAAAGCAGGAGCTCGCCGAGCGCTACGAGACGATTTTGCAAAAAGTGGACCGCTATTTATGAGAAAAAGACGAGCGAAAATTCGCTCGTCTTTTCTTTTTAATCTTCGTGTTTTGGCTTTTCCGCGGCGAACCACATGTTCCACTGGAAGGAGTACGCCCTACGCGACGCCTCGTCCGCGCAAATTAGACGCACGCGCGACGGCTGTGCGTGCTCATAGCCGTAGTCCATGATGGCGCGCAGGACGCGGTAGGCGGCCTTCAGGTCGCTGTCTGTGCAGGAGAGGGTCAGCGTGTCGCCGTCCGTGAGCGGCAGAAGTTCGGTCGCATGGTCGGAAGAGGGGAGGGCGGAGATGTCCCCGCAGATGATCTCAACGGTCATGGCAGCCTCCTCAGCGGTTCAGATACGCGCGGCACTTCGCCTCCGCGTCGTGCGCAAGCTGTTCTTCGTCGACTGTGACAAGATGACCGTGGTCGACCGTCACACGGCCCTGAACGACTGTGTAGTCAACGGGTCCGCGCACGCCGACAGTGCCGAGCACGCTTTTGGGGTCAAAGCACGAGCCGACGAGCTCGAGCCTGCGCGAGTCGATCATGAAGAGGTCGCAGCACTTGCCGACCTCGAGCGAGCCGATGTCGTCGCTGCGGCCAAGGATGGCCGCGCTGCCGCATGTTGCCATCTTGAGCACGTCGTAACCGCTGGGGGCAGCTTTGCTGCTGTTCAAACGGTGCAGCAGGAACGCGACGCGCAGTTCCTCCATCAGCGATGAGCCGTCGTTCGAGGCTGAACCGTCAACCGCGAGGCCGACCGGCACGCCGAGCTTCAGCATCTCGGGCACGCGGGCGACGCCGGAGGCGAGCTTCATGTTCGAGATCGGGCAGTGCGCCACGCCGGTGTGTGTCTTTGCCAGCACGCGCAGCTCCTCGTCGTTGAAGTGGATGCCGTGAGCGAACCAGACGTCGCTGCCCGTCCAGCCGAGGCGCTCCATGTACTCGAGCGGGCGGACGCCCTCACGCGCGAGCATGAAGTGTTCTTCGTCCTTCGTCTCGCACAGGTGGGTGTGCAGGCGCACGCCGTACTCTCGTGCGAGTACCGCGCTCTCGCGCAGAAGGTCGGCAGACACGGAGAACGGCGAGCACGGGGCGAGCGCAACGCGGTGCATCGCGCCGAACGACTTGTCGTGGTATTTCTCGATGACACGGGCAGAATCGGCCATGATCTCGTCGACCGTCTGCACGACGCTGTCGGGCGGCAGGCCGCCGTCCTTGACAGAGAGGTCCATACTGCCGCGCGAGGCGTACATGCGCGCGCCGATCTCGTCCGACGCGGCAAACTGCGCGCCAATGAGGTCGCCCGCGCCCGCAGGGAAGACATAGTGATGGTCGAAGCAGGTCGTACAGCCGTGCTTCATCAGCTCGCCAAGGCCCGTGAGTGTCGAGAGGCGGATGACGTCCTCGTCGAGGTTTTTCCAGATCTCATAGAGCGTTTTGAGCCAGTCGAAGAGCTCCATGTTCTGTACTTCCGGCAGGTTGCGGGAAAAGACCTGATAGAGATGATGGTGCGTGTTGACAAGGCCGGGGTAGCAGAGCATGTGGCTCGCGTCAATCACCTTTTCCGCCTCCTGTGGCAGATTTTTACCGATCGCGCGGATGAATCCATCCTCAGCATACAGATCGACGTTTTCATAAACCGTGTCCGCGTCATCACACGACACCAGCGAACGAATGTTTTGAATGAGCAGAGTAGACATAGCAATACCTCTTAGACCCGCGCCAAACGCAGGCAGATTTAGTGAAAAATAGCAAGAAGCGCATTTTGCTGCCTCCAGCGGCAAAACAGCTCAAAAGCCTCGCAGAGTTTCACGCCGCGAACGGCGTGAAATCAATTGGAATTCGTCGCGGAGGACGACATGCGCGCTCTATTTTGCGCCGCGCACGGCGGCAAATAAATTGAAATCCGTCGCGGAGGACGACATGCGCGTCCGCAGCGACACTTTGCAGCGATTGGAGCGGTGAGCGACAAGCGCTGAAACTTGTCTAAAACAAAAGCACCCATCGGGTGCTTTTGTTTTAAGATTTATCTCTCTTCGCGGAAGTAGCTCAGACCCAACGATGCGGGCGGCTGATCCTCGCGCTTCTTGCGCAGCGACACGATGATCAGAACGACCAGCGTGACGACGTAGGGGAGCATCTTGTAGAGCTCCTTGATGGCAAGGTTGGTGCCGGTGGGGATGAAGATATAGAGGATGTAGAACCCGCCGAACAGGATGGAGGCCAGCACGCTGACGTTCGGACGCCAGATCGTGAAGATGACGAGCGCGATGGCGAGCCAGCCGCGGTCGCCGAAGGCGTTGTTGGACCAGACGCCGCAGGCGTAGTCCATGACGTAATACAGGCCGCCGAGACCCGCGATCATGCTGCCGATGCAGGTGGCGAGGTATTTGTACTTCGTCACGTTAATGCCGGCTGCGTCCGCCGTCGCCGCGCTCTCGCCCACGGCGCGCAGGTGAAGACCCGTGCGGGTGTGCTTGAGGAAGTACGACGCGAACAGCGCGATGACGATGGCAAGGTAGGCAAGGAAGCCGTAGGACAGGAAGACCTGACCGAACCAGCCGCCGACATTCAGGGATTTGCTGAAATAGGCGCTCGTCGCGCTCAGCGCGATGGAGGGGACTTCACTGTCGGTCAGCTTGATGAGCGAGCCGCCGAAGAAGTTGCCGATGCCGACGCCGAACGTCGTGAGCGCAAGACCCGTGACGTTCTGGTTGGCGCGCAGCGTAACGGTCAGCAGGCAGTAGAGAAGGCCCATCAGAAGCGAGCCCAAAAGCGAGCAGAGCATCGGGATACCGATGGCGAGGAACGCGTTCATGTCGGCAGCCGGGGTGGACTGCTCGTAGAAGAACGCGCCGATGACGCCGCAGATACCGCCGACGTACATCACGCCCGGAATGCCGAGGTTCAGGTTGCCGGACTTTTCCGTCAGGATCTCACCGGTGCTGCCGTAGAGCAGGGGGATGCCCTGCATGACCGCACGGGGAAGAAAAGCAGTTAGATCAAATATCATTGCTTCACGCCTCCTTCTTGCTCTTGCGCAGGCTGACCTTGTAGCTGATGAAAAACTCGCTGCCGATGATGAAGAAGAGGATGATGCCCGTCAGGATATCGGCGAAGGAGTGGTTCAGGCTGAACACGCTGGAGATCTCGCTCGCGCCGCGGCTCAGGACCACGATAAGAAGGCTCGTGAAGATCATCATGATGGGGTTGAACTTGGCCATCCAGGAGACCATGACCGCTGTGAAGCCGCGTCCGCCGACGATGGTGGTGGTCAGCGTGTGGTCCGTACCGGCGGTGAGCAGCAGGCCGATGAGGCCGCAGATCGCGCCGGAGAGGATCATCGTGCGCACGATGACGCGCTCGACCTTGATGCCCGCATAGCTCGCGGTGCGCTGGCTCTCACCGACAACGGCGATCTCATAGCCGTGCTTGCTGTAATTGAGATAGATGTACATAACGCCCGTGAGGATCGCCACAAGCAGGATCGGGAGGAGATAGCGCTGGCCGCCGAGAACGGGGAGCCAGCCGGCCTCGGTATTCTGGTTGATGATACCGATCTTGCCCGAGCCCTTGGGCACTTCCCACACGATGATGAAGAACGCGGCGAGCTGTGTCGCGATGTAGTTCATCATGAGCGTGAAGAGCGTTTCGTTCGTGTTCCACTTGGCCTTGAAGATACCGGGGAGGAAGCCCCACAGCGCGCCTGCCGCGACGGAGGCGACGATCATAATGACGATGAGAAGACCGTTGGGAATCTTGCCGCCAAGGCAGATCATGCAGGCCGCGGTGGCAAGGCAGCCGATGAGCACCTGACCCTCGGCGCCGATGTTCCAGAAGCGCATCTTGAACGCGGGCGTGACCGCGAGCGAGATGCCGAGCAGGATCGCGAGGTTATGGAACGTGACCCAGCTCTTGCGCGACGTACCGAACGCGCCGTAGAGGATCGTGGAGTAGACCTTGATGGGATTTTCGCCCGTCAGCAGCGTTGTGACGATCGCGCAGACGATCAGAGCGAGCACGATCGCGCCGCCGCGGATCAAAACGGCCTTGTACCAGGGGAGCGTATCGCGCTTGGCGATGTGGAAGAGCGACTGTTTCTTATTCATCCTTGTTGCCTCCCCTCACGAGCGTCATCAGTGCGCCGACCTCGCGCTTGTCGGTCTTTCTGGCGTCGACCACGCCGGAGACCTGACCGCCGCAGAGAACGACGATGCGGTCACACAGCTCAAGCAGCACGTCGAGGTCTTCGCCGACATAGACGACGGCGACGCCCTTCATCTTCTGCTCGGTCAGCAGGTTATAAATGGTATAGGAGGTGTTGATGTCCAGGCCGCGCACCGCGTAAGCGGTCATCAGCACGGCGGGGGACTGGGCGATCTCGCGTCCGACAAGCACCTTCTGCACGTTGCCGCCGGACATGCGGCGCACGGGGAAGGACGTGCTGGGCGTGACGACGCCGAGCTCTTCCCAGATGCGGTTGGCGAGCGCTTCGGGATCCTTGCGGTTGAGGAACAGACCCTTACCCTTGCGCCAGGAGCGCAGCATCATGTTGCCCGTCATGCCCATCGAGCCGACCAGGCCCATGCCGAGTCGGTCTTCGGGGACGAACGACATCGAAATGCCGCTCTTGCGGATCTTCATCGGGTCGAGACCGACGAGTTCCTTTTCCTTGCCGCCGTCGGGCGGATAGAACGTGACATGGCCGGAGGCGACGGGGTAGAGGCCCGCAATGGACTCGAGCAGCTCGCGCTGGCCGCTGCCTGCGACGCCCGCGATGCCGAGCACCTCGCCCGCGTTGATGGTGAAGCTGACATCGTCCAGACGCTTGACGCCAAGCTCGTCGTAAGCCGTCAGGCCTTCGATGACGAGGCGCTTTTCAACGTCCTTCGGCTCGGGGCGGCTGATGTTCAGGCTCACCGTGTGGCCGACCATCATGTCGGTCAGCGATTGCTGGTCGGCATCCTTGGTGGCGACGTCACCGACGTATTCGCCCTTGCGCAGCACGGCCACGCGGTCGGACACGTCGAGCACCTCGTGCAGCTTATGCGTGATGATAATGAGGGACTTGCCGTCGGCCTTCATGTTGCGCATGATGGCGAAGAGCTTGTCCGTCTCCTGCGGGGTGAGCACTGCGGTCGGCTCGTCCAGAATGAGGATGTCCGCCCCGCGGTAGAGCACCTTGACGATCTCGACGGTCTGCTTCTGCGAAACGGACATGTCGTAGATCTTCTGATTGGGGTCGATGTCGAACCCGTATTTGTCGCAGATCTCTTTGACCTTTTTGCTGGCTTCGGCAATGTCGAGCTTGCCTTCAAGGCCGAGGATGATATTCTCCGTTGCGGTGAAAAGATCAACGAGCTTGAAGTGCTGGTGGATCATACCGATGCCGTGTTCGAACGCATCCTTGGGGGAGGCGATCGTGACGGGTTCGCCGTGAATGTAGATTTGCCCCTCGTCGGGGAAATAGATGCCGGAGAGCATGTTCATCAGCGTCGTCTTGCCGCTGCCGTTTTCGCCGAGCAGCGACAGGATCTCGCCCTCGTGCAGCTCAAGGTTGATGGCGTTGTTCGCCACCACTTTGCCGAACCGCTTCGTGACATTCTCCATTTTAACTGCGCATGCAGTTCCCAAGGCGGTCACCCCTTTTTCCGCTGGAGGGCACAGGAAGAAAACCCCGCAGCATTGTATTTGTACAAGTCATATATTAGCATAATTGAACGGCGTTGTAAATGTAAAACAGAAAAAAACACAAAAAAAATTAGAAGCGTACAAAAATTTTTAGCAAAATAGCGAAAAGTGCCATAAAAAGAAAAAAGATATCGGGCTGCCCGAAGGCAGCCCGATATGTAGTGGCAGAAACAATTAGCCGAAATTAGTATCCAGCAGATCAATGCCGTCGATCATGAGCTGGAAGTACGGGGCGGAACGGGCGGTGGACTCAGCCAGATAACCGTCCTGGACGACCTCGGTGTCGGGGGTGTAGTCGGGATCGGTGTCGACATCAGCCATGTAAGAGGTGACAGGCTGGCCGTCCACGGGGAAGGTGGGGCAGTCGAAGACGTGGAGCTCGCCGCTCTCGAGCTTGGCGGTCGCGTCGGCAATGGCTTCAGCAGTGCCCTCGGCAGCAACGTTCTCGTTCAGGTCGGTCAGCACGACGGAGCCGGTAGCAAGGGTGCCGGTCCAGTCGGCGTCGATGGTCTCGCCGTTCATGGCAGCCTTGATGGCATACTCATAGTAGGGAGCCCAGTCGATGCGGGAGGAGATCAGATAGGTGTTGGGGCAGGCGGCCTCGGTGGAACCGTTGTAGGAAACGTCGGGAACACCGGCGGTCTCGCAAGCGGTGGGAGCGCCCATGGAGTCGGCGTGCTGGCTGATGAGCTTGCAGCCGTTCTTGATGAGCTTCTGCGCGCCTTCCTTCTCGGCGGTCTCGTCATACCAGCTGCCGGTGAAGGTGACTTCCATCGTGGCAGTGGGGCAGACGGAGCGAGCGCCCAGGAAGAAGGAGGTGTAGCCGGAGATAACCTCGGCGTAGGTGAACGCGCCGACGTAGCCGATCTTGGCCTCGTCCGCAGTGAACTCACCGTTCTCGATCATCTCGTTGAGCTTCATACCGGCGACGATACCGGCGAGGTAGCGGCCTTCATAGATGGAAGCGAAGGTGTTGTGGTAGTTGGCAAGGTTCTCGGTGTGCGCCTTCGTGCCGGTGGAATGGCAGAACTGGACATCCGGGAATTCCTTGGCAGCCTGGATCATGTAGTCCTCATGGCCGAAGGAGTCGGCGAAGACGATGTTGCAGCCGGCGTCAGCCAGATCCGCAGCGGCGTCGTAGCATTCCTGACCTTCGGGAACGTTCGTCTTGATGACGTATTCCACGCCCAGAGCCTCGGCAGCTTCCTTCGCGCCGTTGATGAAGTTCAGGTCGTAGGTGGAGTTCTCATCATGGAGCATGATGAAGCCAACCTTGAAGTCAGCGGGAGCGGCCGTCTCGGCGGCGGGCTCTTCGGTAGCCTCCTCGGGCTTTTCTTCGGTTGCAGTTTCGGTTGCAGCGGTCTCGGTCTTGGTTTCCTCAGCGGGAGCCTCGGTCTTGGACGCGCAGGCTGCCAGAGCAAAAACCATAACCAGTGCCAGAAGCAGGGCGATGATCTTTTTCATTTAGCGATTCCTCCTAAATTTTTTGTGGGTTGCGAATGATCGGGTGCAAAACGAAAAAACTTTTTGCAGGTCAATCAAGTACCTTCATTTTACATGATTTATGCAAAGAATGCAATCCCCTTTCTAAAAAATATTTAGTTTTTGTGCTGTTTTGCGGATATTCGACCATATTGACCTAACAAATTTTTAGATTTTCGGAACGGTTGTAAGCTATGCACAGAAATGATTCGTCAGAATTGTTCAGAATCACTTTTCTCGTTTCGATAAAGCTGTACGCCTTTCACAAGAAACCTAAAAAATTTTTAGCTTTTTGCGCGCCTTGTCCTTTTGCGCAGACAAAGCGGGCGGATTTCGTGAAGTTTGACGAAAGACGGACGTGGAAAACGGGCGGCAAACATGATATGATAGCGTCAGTTGATCATGCTGCGGCGCGTTGCTTCCGGGAGGCGCCGCTTTGAAAGAGGTAGTATTATGCACGAACCGTTTTTCCTGCGCGGGACACTTTTATACAGCAGCAGCCCCGATACCATAGAAATTCTCGACGACGGGTGGCTGCTCTGCCGCGACGGCAGGGCGGCAGGCGTCTTCCGCAGCAAGCCCGAGCGCTTCGCGAACCTGGACGTTTTTGATTATACGGGAAAGCTGATCATTCCCGGCATGACGGACCTGCACGTTCACGCGCCGCAGTTTTCCTTCCGGGGGCTCGGGATGGATCTGGAGCTGCTCGACTGGCTCAACACCTACACCTTCCCCGAAGAGTCCAAATATGAGGACCTCTCGTATGCCGAGACGGCGTATGAGAGCTTTGTTTCGCGCCTTGCCCGCAGCACGACCACGCGCGCGTGCATTTTTGCGACGCTGCATCTTCCGGCGACACTGCTTCTGATGCAGAAGCTGGAGGACGCAGGGCTCAGCACCTATGTCGGCAAGGTCAACATGAACCGCAACTGTCCGGGGTATCTGCGCGAAATCTCCACCAATCAGGCAATCCGCGACACGGAACGCTGGGTGGTGCAGTCGCGCGAGCGCTTTTCGCATACGAAGCCGATTCTGACCCCACGCTTCATTCC
>ERZ780178.2220-NODE-2220-length-11520-cov-5.749586_pt1 | contig 11520 bp, 8 predicted proteins | sample MGYA00511018_ERZ780178 | MGnify/ENA primary metagenome ERZ780178 (study PRJEB29588, sample SAMEA2151439) | human gut metagenome | biome: human gut; feature: human-associated habitat; material: faeces | place: Denmark | collected 2008/2010 ...
CACAGTATGGCAGCAGCTGCTCGTATACGCTGCTTCCGCCGATGACATAAACCTCCTTCGTATCATATCCTTTGACCGCCTCCAGAAGCTCTTCGACGGAATGCACAACCTGCGCATCCTTCTGCTGATATGCCTCGTTGCGGGACAGGATAATATTATCCCGGTTTTTGAGCGGCTGCCCGCCCGGAAATGTATCCATCGTCTTTCTTCCGAGCACGACAACCTTTCCGGTCGTCTCCTGTCGGAACATCTTATGATCTGCCGGAATCCGCACCAGCAGCTCCCCTTTATTGCCAATCGCCCAATTTTTATCCACTGCTACAATCAGATTCATGCGTATTCTCCTTTTATCGTCAAATTGCGATCGGGATGTCCTTGATCTGCTCCCCGGTCACATAATCGTCTGCGCGCACGTCGTTTCTTGTGAACTGATAAAAATCCTTGATCTCCGGATTTAACCAGAATTTCGGTGCCGGATAGGGCGTCCGCGAAATCAGTTCTTTGATAATCGGCACATGGCGGTCATAGATATGCGCATCCGCAATGACATGCACCAGCTCGCCGACCTCCATATCGCACACCTGTGCCAGCATATGCAAAAGCACAGAATACTGCACCACATTCCAGTTATTCGCCGCCAGAACGTCCTGGGAACGCTGGTTTAAAACTGCATTTAAAGTCAGTTTATCGTGTCCTATCTTCTGCGTCACATTAAAGGTCATGCTGTAGGCACAGGGATACAGATTCATCTCATGCAAGTCCTGATGCACGTAAATATTGGTCATGATGCGGCGGCTGAAGGGATTGTTCTTCAGATCGTAGATCACACGATCCACCTGATCCATCATGCCCTCTTTATACTGATGTTTCACACCCATCTGGTAACCGTAGGCCTTACCGATGGAACCATCCGCATCCGCCCATTCATCCCAGACATGGCTTTTTAAGTCATGAATGTTGTTGGACTTGCGCTGCCAGATCCACAACATCTCATCCGTGGCGGATTTCAGCGCCGTCTTTCGTAAGGTGAGGATTGGGAACTCCTTCGACAGGTCGTACCGGTTCACTACTCCGAATTTCTTAATAGTGTAGGCAGGGGTGCCGTCCGGCCAATGGGGACGCACTTTCTCGCCCTCCGTGCTGGTACCGTTGGTCAGAATGTCATTACACATATCGATAAAAATATGATCAGCTAAGCTCATGTTGTCTCCTTATTCTATCTTCTAATATATAACCGATTTCTCCGTGCTTCGCACTCTCGAAATCGCTCTGATATTCGTATTCCAGGCTACCGCCTTGCTTACTCATATCAGTTTGATTCTCTCATCAGCCAAAAGCCTTGACTGCAAGCAGTCACGCAGAAGCTGATGGAGAATCTTATTATGTTATATAACCGATTTCTCCGCGCTTCGCACTCTCGAAATCGTACACCCCTTCGTATTCCGGACTCTCGTCCTGCATACTCAGGGTTGCTTATGCCTCTCATAGGAAGTATTTCCTGCCTGCAAGCAGTCAGAAATACTTCCTATGAATGCACTTATATTTCCCATTTGTCACACAGGGAATTGATCTGGTCGGCGAACTTGGCCATGTCCTTATTGGTCATGACACCCTCGCTCTTGGTAACCAGCGCCAGCAGACGTCTTGCAGAAGCCAACAGCCTCTCGAAGACTCCGGTGACAGGCTTCGTCTTTTTCTTCACGGCAACCGGTGCAGCCTCATAGGTAAATTTATTGCTGATCAGGTCGAACTCCGTGCCACTATAAGGTGCGTAAGCCCTCTGCCCATACTCGATCTTCAGGCATTCGGTGAATGCAGTGCAGGCACTGTCTTCACCGTGTACCACAAACACCTTTTTCGGCTTCTCTTCAAAGGCCTGGATCCACTCGATCAGTCCTTCTTTGTCCGCATGGCCGCTTAATCCCGCCAGTTTCCGGATCTGTGCCCGCACCTGAATGGTCTCACCGAAAAGCTTTACCTCATCGGCACCCTCTACCAGCGCTCTGCCCAGGGTTCCCACGGACTGGTAACCCACGAAGAGAATCGTACATTCTTCTCTCCACAGGTTATGCTTCAGATGATGGCGGATACGTCCCGCATCACACATACCGGAAGCGGAAATGATGACCTTGGGGGTCTCGTCAAAATTGATGGCCTTGGATTCCTCACTGGTGATGGACAGCTTCAATCCCGAAAATGCAATGGGGTTGATGCCCTCTTTCACATATTCCATAGCCTCGTCATCAAAGCACTCATAACGATTCTCCTGAAATATACCGGTGGCCTCCACCGCCATGGGACTGTCCACATACACCGGGAAATCCTCATGTCCTTTGACCAGACGTCCCACCTTGATTTTCCGCAGGAAATACAGGATCTCCTGAGTACGGCCCACCGCAAAGGAAGGAATCACCACATTACCGCCACGATCCAGTGTCTCCTGCAGTACCTTTGTCAATTCCGCCACATAGTCTAGTTTGTCCTTGGGGTGCATCCTGTCACCGTAGGTAGACTCCATGACCACATAATCCGCTTCTTTTGTGGGTGTGGGATCCTTCAACAGCGGCTGATGCTTGTTGCCGATATCGCCGGAAAATACGATCTTCTTCGTATTGCCGTCCTCTGTCAGCCAGACTTCGATGCTGGCAGACCCCAACAGATGTCCGATATCCGTGAAACGGATCTTCACGCCCTCGCACACTTCTACGATCGTATTGTAATGACAGGGAACCAGTCTGCGGATCACGCCGTCCGCATCCTCCATGGTATACAACGGTTCCACCACTGCATTGTTGGCAGAACGTTTTGCCTTGCGGTTCTTCCACTCTGCCTCAGCACTCTGGATATGCGCACAGTCACGCAGCATGATGCTGCACAGATCCGCCGTGGCATCCGTGGCATAGATCTGGCCTCTGAATCCTCTGGCATATAGAAGTGGCAGAAGTCCCGAATGATCCACATGGGCATGCGTCAGAAAGACATAATCGATCATGGATTCCGCCACCGGCAGCGGAACATTCTCAAATACATTGATGCCCTGCTCCATACCATAATCCACCAGAATATGCTTTCCGGCTACCTCAAGATAATGGCAGCTTCCTGTTACTTCATGGTCTGCCCCCACAAACACAAGTTTCATAGATTTACCTCCCGTTTTGTTAGTTTATTTTAAAGCATTGGCTGTTTCGTAGAACTGATAATAGATCCCTTTTTGTTCCATGAGCTGGTCGTGATTGCCTTCCTCCACAATGCCGTCATCCGTCAGCACCAGGATCCTGTCGGAATTGCGGATACTGGAAAGTCTGTGGGCGATAGTCAGAGTAGTACGCCCCTCCGACAATTCTCCCAGAGATTTTGCCACGGCAAACTCACTCTCATTGTCCAGTGCGGAAGTGGCCTCATCCAGAATGATGATGGGTGGATTTTTCAGAAATACTCTGGCAATACTGATCCGCTGTTTCTGTCCGCCGGACAGCTTTACACCCCGTTCTCCCACATAAGTATCATAACCGTCCTTCAGTCCCATGATGAATTCATGAGCTCCGGCACGCTTTGCCGCATTGATCACATCTTCTTTCGAAGCCCCGGGACGTCCATAAGCGATATTTTCATAGATCGTACCGGAGAAAAGATACACATCCTGCTGTACGATACCGATATTGCCCCGCAGACTCTTTAACGTAAAATGCTTAATGTCCTGGCCGTCCAACAGGATCCTGCCTTCTGAGACATCATAAAATCTCGGGATCAGATTGCACAGCGTTGTCTTACCACCACCGGAAGGACCGACGATGGCCACCTTTTCTCCCGCGTGGATCTGCAGGTTCAGATCGGTAAATACCTTGTTATGGTCATCCGGATATTCAAAGCTTACTTTTTCAAAAGAGATTTCTCCCTTCGGGTCCTTCAGTTCTATGGCATCTGGCTCATCGAAGATCTCGATATCCGCATCCACGATCTGTAAAAAGCGCTCGATACCGGTCATGCCCCGCTGGAACTGTTCGGCAAATTCGATGATACGCCGGATTGTTGCGATCAGGGTGGATACATACAGCATATATGCCACCAGGTCACCAGCGGCAATCCGTCCGTTTACCATAAAAATACCGCCTGCCACCAATACCACCAGATACATCAATCCGTCAAACAGCTTCACTGTGGTATTGAATGCCGCCATGTAACGGTAGGTCAGCTTCTTAATATCCAGAAAAGTGCCGTTATCTTTCTCAAACTTGACATTTTCCACCTCTTCATTGGTAAATGCCTTGACCACCTTATGGCCCAGCAGACTGTCCTCGATCCGGGCGTTCAGCTCTCCGATCTGGTTACGCTGCTTGCGAAAGGCACTTCGCATCCGGAAATTCAGGATCATGCACACACCGCACATCAGCGGCACGCACAGAAAGATCATCAATGTCAGCGGCAGATTGATATTTGCCAGAATGATAAAAGAGATTACGGTCTTGATTCCGGCGATGAAAAATTCTTCTGGGCAATGATGGGCGAATTCCGTCACATCAAACAGATCATTGGTGATCCGCCCCATGATCTGACCGACTTTGGTATTATTATAATAAGTATTGGACAGCTTCTGCAAATGGTTGTATGCATCTCTGCGCATGTCCGTCTCGATCTTCGCGCCCATGACGTGTCCCATATCGGACATATAGTAACTGGCGATGCAATCCACGATACGAAGTCCGAAATACAGAACTCCCAGTGAAAGTATGGTCTTCACCGACAGGGACGCAAGATCCCGCAGCCCTTCATTGGTAATGTAGCGCATAATTAACGGCAACACCAGTTCACAGACCGTGGTCAGTGCTGCACAGAACAGATCCATCCACAAGGTAAAACGGTATTTTTTAAAATAAGGTGCAAACCTGCGAAACAATTCGCGGGTGGAATATTGCTTGTTATCCATTGTTGTGTTCCTTTTATTTTGGTTGCAGAGCTATAGGTATTGTCCTTCTCCCACATAGAAGCGTACTTTTCCTTTTTGCTCATTTTTCTGGTCATAAAGTGTTTTGTCCGCAGCCGACAGGAAATCCCACACTCGGTTTGGTTCCTTCGGAATAGCACAGACACCACCCACGGAAATCGTAAGCCAGGGTTCCACAGAAGAGTCTTCATTGGGAATCTCACATTCCCGGATGCCCATACATAGTTGTCTTGCATGTTCCTCTGCATACTCCCTGTCACGTCCCGTCATGACCACCAGGAATTCATCTCCGCCGTAACGCGCCACATAGTCCTCCGGAAAACATTTTTTTAGAGTATCCGCTACCGCGCAGATTCCTTCATCTCCCCTTCCATGTCCATAGCGATCATTCAACTGTTTGAAATGGTCAATATCCAGGAACAGAATGCCCAGTTCCTTCTCATTCAGAAGACAGTCTTCAAACACATCCTCCAGATAACGATTCAGGCTTCTCTTATTATAGAGTCCGGTCAGTTCGTCATGATCCGCCTGATACAACAGCCGTTTTCTCTTGCGTTCCTGTTCCTTCTGCTCCTCTTCTGCTGTCTGTAATCGCTTTCTAAGCTCCATCATATACATGACCTGACTGTTTTCTGTCAGTTCCCAGCTGTCCTTTAGATGGAAAAAGGTATCCGCACTCTGTTTGAATTCTTCTGGAGTCATCCTGGAACTGCAATAACGCATCCGCAATGACAATAGCTGCAATAGCAGACTCTTGTTCTGTTCAATGGCAGCCTTTGGTTCCAGACAGTTCAATACTTCCTCTATCTGTTCCGGTTTGCCTATCTTTTCCACATATTGCAGCAGATTCCGAATACTGTCGTATTCGGAAGAGACCTGTGTCATATCCTCTAATGCCATTACCGCTGTACGTACATGCTCTTCTGCTTTCTTCCGGTCTCCGTTTCGCTCCGCCAGATGAGCCAGAAATACATTGACACCCAGCCTTGTCTCACGTATGACCTCCTCGCTCTGCCCGGTCTCTTCCAGTTTACACAGTACCTTTTCCGCCTCGTCACCCATATGCAGATGCAGCAGGCAGCATCCGTACTCTGCCAGCATTTTCCGGAAATTGATTCTGCTGTATGTACTGTTGTCATCCGCCTGTTCAAATTCGCGGATACATTCCGCATGGCACTGCACAGCTCTTTCATAAGCTCCTATGAGATAATACGCATCCGACATATTGCTCAGTACAATGCTGTGCACCATCTTATCATCGTATTTTTCCGTATAATCCAATGCTTTATCGTACTGTTCCATGGCCAGCGACAGGTTGTTCTGCATATGTGCCACAATACCGATCATATTGTACACTCTGGCTACATGATGCTCCTGATCCGTTCCCAGAAGACACCTGACGCTCTCATCCAGATAATGCAGGCAGTCCTCCTGATTCCCTGTTGTCAGTTGATAAAAGGCAGCAAAATAGCAGATCCATCCGTGGATTCCCTTATCATCCTGTTCTGTCACAGAGGTAAGTGCCTGTTCCAGAGTCTCCCAGGTAAAAGGAATTCCGTCTGTCATCTGCTGATTCAGGTGTTCTGCTGTCTCTAACATCTGCTGTCTCGTTGCGCTCATATCTATATCCATACCGTCCTGTTATTCCCTGCCAGTACCGCAAATTGCGGTTCGCCGGTTCCGATCCCCAACCCGGTGGGCATAATCTATATTCACTTATTATTGTATTATTTTATATCGCAGTACGCAAGTTTTTTTCCTGAATAAAATGTTTCCCAATCTCCCGCAAAAATGTTAAAATGGAGTTATATTTCGTAAGCTAGTACAAAAAGGCATGGTTATTTCTATGGAAAATATAACAGTTAATAAAGAGTTTCATGAACTGCATTTTGACAGCATCCAGGCTTTACGCGGTCTGGCTGCTCTTTTTGTGGTATTTCAGCATGTCCGTTTTCTGAACTTCGGAGCTTTCGGTGTGGACATCTTTTTTTGTATCAGCGGGTTCATGATCATGTTTACCACGGAAAAAAGTACCAAATATTTCTTCCGCAAACGCCTGGTCCGGATTCTTCCGCTCTACTACCTGATGACACTGGGAACCTATTTGTTGCTGTTGTTGTTTCCTTCCATGTTCCAACAGACCAGACACGATTTTTCCTATCTGGTCAAAAGTCTGCTGTTTATTCCTTTTGATATCGGCAGCGGAGCGATCCAACCTTTGGTACGGATCGGCTGGACCATCAACTGTGAAATGCTGTTCTATCTGCTGTTTTTCATTGCCTTTCACATCAGCATGAAATTCCGCGGTCTGATCTGCAGCGCATTTCTGGTGATTCTGGTGGGAATGGTACAGATATTTGCTCCGGCGATCTCGTCCTGGCATTCTCCGATAGGTAATGTACTTTCTCCTTTCCTCATTTTTTACGGAGATCCTGTCATGCTGGAATTTCTCTTTGGAATTCTGGCTTACTATCTGCTGCGGTATTTGTATCGCAGGCATACCCTTCATCCGGTTTCGCGGACAGTAAGCCTCGTATCCGCGGTATGTATCCCGGTAATCTTTTGTCTGCTTGCTTACTTTACGCCCCGGATCAATGTGATTGGGTTCCTCAGGCTTCCCCAGTGGGGGCTCCCGGCTCTGCTATTGTTAATCCTTGCCTTTCTCGCAGGCCTGCAGCTTTCCATGCCCCGCTTTTTTGTGCAGTTGGGAAATATCAGCTATTCCCTGTATCTGGTACACTACTATCCGGTTATGTTTCTGGACCGTGTGGTATTTGACTTTTCCACCCTATCCGTATTGTCTGTTGTCGGACTGATCGTAAGCGTTGTAATAAGCATTGTTCTGGCTTATCTGTGCTGGATCCTGATAGAACGGAAATTCACCGGATGGCTGCGTAGAATACTGCTGCGTTAATTGTATATGCAATTTACAAAAAAGATGCACACTTTTTTTATTGACATTTCCGGAGCCCTATAGTATATTATAACTTGTCCGTAAGATATGCGCGAGTGGCTCAGCGGTGGAGCACCTCCTTGCCAAGGAGGGGGTCGCGGGTTCGATCCCCGTCTCGCGCTTGAAAAGAGAACGATACCGAATCGGTATCGTTCTTTTTTTCGAGCCCAATCCTGGGCTCGAAAGTTCGATGTCTACGCTCCGCTCCGGTCCGCGCAGGCCGAGGTCCCCCGGACCTCGTGCGCCGTCTCGCGCTTCTTTTATTTGCAGCGGAAGCCTTGATTTTACAGGGTTTCCGCTCTTTTTGTGTCTGCATGAAATTGTAGACAGCTGTAGACAGCCGATTGTTATACCACGAAAGACAATATAACGTTTGGTTAATAATTGCATCTGCCAATCTGTCTATATGTACGAATTTTATCTCTATTGCGTACCGACCTACATCTATCCGCCCATTACACGTAGCCACCGACTGTTCCTTGCTTCATTTCAAAATCTTCACCACGGTCGCTAGAATCCACAGTAAACCCTTCGCTTGAGGAAGAGCTACCGCCTCCGGCGGTACTGTCACTGTTGCCAGTGGTTCCACCAGTGATTAACTTGTCTACTAAATCCGTCATATCTCAATGATAAAATGATTTTTCTTTTCATAAATACTCCAATCTGCTACAATGTTTATGAGTTTAGACATTATAACACAAAAATAATAAAATTGAATATCGGGTTAATAATGATGTCGGAAGGTTAGAAATGCGTTGTAGACAGCTGGTTCTACAACGAATGTGGTTAAAACTAAAAAAGCCACCACAAAATGGTGACTCAATAACATAAGCAAGAAACCATCCGGCAGGCGTCGCCTCTCCTGCATCTCTTTTGACCCATAGGGTGCGTGGTTGCAACGAAATTTACCACCTCGGATAGTTCCTCTCTTATTGTATATAGATTATACCCTGTTTATTCCCTACTGTAAAGAATTTCTTTATTTCGCAAGTAATTCTGCAATCTTCTCTCACTAATTTTCCAGCATGAAATCACAGAATTTTTATATCCATGTTCATCCCCCGAAGTACATAATCTTAATACAATCTGTAAAAATCCTTCTTCCGTTTGTATTCTTTTAATAATCAGTCCCGTATATGCATGCTTATCCCTAATAATATAATCCGGGGTACTTATTGCCTCCTGTATATTTTTCAATACTTTATTATATGCCTCTGGATGTCTGTCCTTAATATGTTGAATCTGATTGTCTGTGATAATAACCTCTTCGGTAATAATATCCTCTGTTATACATTTATATATTTTTTGATTTATTTTTCCTATGCTATACACTTCACTCTTTTCACCACCTTCATTTTAACTTCATGTTTCTTTCTTCCATTCACGTCTCTGGGAAAACGACTATAGATCGCTAGTCAACGATATGAGAATTTGTAAGAGAAATATTGCTCTTATTGCTAAGATAACATGAACGGCCATTTTTTACAAGAAAAAAGACGACTGCACTCACATGCAATCGTCTTCTATCTTCTTTACTGTTCCAGTTTATCCGCATATTTGATACGGTAGATTCTCCGCAGGGAATCATTGATGCGTTCCTCGGAAATGGTGCCGTTCTGTACAGCCTCCAATACTCCGTTGTATGCCGTCTCAAAATTCTCCGGTGCATAGATCATATCACAGCCTGCGCGAAGTGCCAGTACCGCAGCTTCATCTGCTCCATAGTAATTGGAGATTGCAGCCTCATTCATGGCTCCGGACACGATCACACCGCGGAAATTCAGTTCATTTCTTAAAATATCCGTTACCACTGCGCTGGAGAACGTGCAGGGGGTATTGTCTCCGGTCAGGGAAGATGACGCCATATTACTGATGCGGATCATTTTGGTCATGCCATTGTCGATACAAGTCTGGAAAACCACAAATTCATTGGCTCTGAAATCTTCCGCACTTCTGTCTGTAGATGCCATGCCGTCCTTCGTGCTCTGGGTACTGCTGCCGATACCAGGGAACTGTCCGATACATGCGGTCACCTTCTGCTCCTGTAATCCTGCCTGCATATATCCTACAAAGGATGCCACATTGTCCGCTTCCGATCCGTAAGAACTGCTGCCTGCCGCATTTCCATCCACTACACTGAGATCTGCAGAAGGTGCGAAATCAAGATTAAAGCCCAGCTCTGCCAGATAAGTTCCCACCGTGGTTCCCGCTAGGTACGCATTGTTGGTATCTCCGGTAGCCCCGATGCTCTGGGGTGTGTCCACTTTAGTGCCAAGGCCTGCCGCAGCTACCGCATCTGTATCGCTTCCCTCTCCGTCAATGGCAATAAACAGGGGATAGCTGGTATATAATTTGGTATTATCGATCATCTGCTTCAGCTGATCTGCAGACTGGATGTTTTTCGCAGCGTATACGATTCCACCTACCGGGTATTGGGATAACGCATCCTTGGTACCGTCTCCCGCCTGTACTGCCGCAGACACACCGGTGATCGATTCCGGCGTCGTAATGAATAATCCGGCTACCTTATCTTCCAGAGGCATGTTCTGGATGATTGCCTCATTAATAATGGTATCCAGCTTCTGCTCATCCGTGAGTTCCACCACTGTCTCCTGGCTTTCCGTCGGCGCCTGGATTGTCTCCTCATCCGAAAGGATCTCATCCACCTTGTTCTGCTGTTCTTCCTGATTACGACTCATGCTGGTAATCTTGCTTACAGCAAAAGCAATTCCCACCGCCAGCAACAGGATCATAATACCTACGACCGTATATGCAATGATCTGATTTCTCTGTCTTCTCTTATGTCTGAGTTCTCTTTTGTCCTGCTGATTCTGTTCGTTTGTGTCCATTTTCATAACTCCTCTATCTGTACTATTCTCCTATTGTACATGATATCGGCAGGTTTTTCCACTGGAAAATTGTACAACTATTCAGAACCTCATTCGCAAAATAAAAAATCCAATATGGACTTACAAATGCAAGCATTTGACGACCATCTTGATTTTTTACTTGGCTCTGAATAGTTATACAACATTAAGAGAGCGTACCGATCATTACTTCAATCAGCACGCCCTCTCAGACTGCAAGCTCCAATGGCCTGTCCTCTCTTTCATTTGTTTGCTTTATCTTCCATTTTGTCTTTTGTTCTCTTTCCACTTTTCTTTTGTACGGATGTACTGTAATGTGAGATAATTTTTATCTTCTGTTGTTCATTACTTTTTCTTCTGTGTACTTGATGTTCTCTATGTAAATTGGTTCTCTTTGGTAGTTCTATTCAGTTGTACATCATGGAAGATTGTGGTAGGACTTTAATTGTTAGGTGGACTGTACCTCTCTTTCTATAGATTCTTTTGTACTTCTCTCCCAACCTTCTTTGTTGGGTTGTTCCGTTTCTCTTTTGTTAAGTCTAATATAATACATGCTTGTACATTTGTCAACACATTTCTCGAAATATTTTAATTTATTTTCAATATTTTTATTGTGTTGGTATATTTTTACATTTTTCGACAATTTTCTATATATTTTCTGTCTTTTTTGAAAGAGAATGGCAAGGGCAAAGGGCGTGCCGCTACCGGGGAAAGTGTAACGAGCCATGCCTGCATCCGCCAAAAGCCCTGGCGGGCTT
>ERZ780178.2224-NODE-2224-length-11504-cov-54.645384_pt1 | contig 11504 bp, 9 predicted proteins | sample MGYA00511018_ERZ780178 | MGnify/ENA primary metagenome ERZ780178 (study PRJEB29588, sample SAMEA2151439) | human gut metagenome | biome: human gut; feature: human-associated habitat; material: faeces | place: Denmark | collected 2008/2010 ...
CTTTAACTTCTCTAACTTCTTTAAATTCTTTAACTTCCCCATTTGCGAAAGTTGATGCAGGTATTCTTCATTATGTTTTCTTTGAATGCTTGTTGGAAATAGAAATGATAGTGCCCAAAATAAATCTAATAATTGGGCATGCGTTGCCCGCCGCATTGGCAGTGTATGCCCAAGGCTTGTTCTGTCGATGCCCAAGGCTTGTTCAGCGGATGCCCAAGGCTTGTTCAGCGGATGCCCATCCGTCGGTCCGTAAGGGATCATGCGGTGGGCACGAACTTCTTTAACTTCTTTAACTTCCCATTTGCGAAGTTGAGTTAATGATTGATTATCTTAATAACGTGGAATAAGGCATAATGCTGCATCGAAAATGATATTTTTCGCTTAAAATGAGACTTTTATGATACTTCTATGATACTTTATGTCATATTTCAAGAGAAGTCTCATTGTTGATAACTGGTATTATATCAATTAGTTATGACGATATTGAATATCAAAAATGATATTTTGATACATTTTTATCAAAAAACAAATTAACGTGCATGAACCATATTAATTTAGCCAACCATCTACAGAATCTTATTTATTACAAGGATGAGTATCGCTTATTCTATCCAAGAACACCTGTAGATATCCGGCATAATCGCAAGACCAGCGGTTTACGATCTTCTTTTTTCGCCCATTGACGAAGATATTGGATGGCGATTCTTTCAAACATACGTTTATCTTTTAAAACATGCTGCAAAGATACAACTTATTTTCAAAAGTCCAAACGAAAACAAGTAAAAATAAAGCATTTCCAAACCAAAAATACAGTTTTTCAGATACATATCCAAACCAAAACTATTATTTCGCATTCCATTTCCAAACCAAAAATACTCAATCTCGATGTATATCCAAACCAAAAGTACAACCATTCAGCTTAAAGCAGCTGTCAAAGTGAATACGGAAATGCTCAAATTCTATTGGAGTTTGGGCGAGGACATTTGTGAGAAGCAGAAGCAATACAAGTGGGGCGCAAACTTCATGAAAAGGTTGAGCCTTGATTTGCGTGCAGAATTTCCAAAAGCAGAGGGATTTTCTGTTGTCAACTTGTACTATATCAAACGTTGGTTTGTTTTTTATTCTTCGCATACAAACTTTTTTTACCAAGCTGGTAAAAAATTACAAGAAGTGAAAGATGTAGCATCTCCAATGCCAGAAATATTGCTTAGTGTACCTTGGAGACATCAGACAGTAATTGTCTCTAAATGTGAAACAATAGAGGAGGCTACTTTTTATCTCAAAAAAGTTTTTACCGACGGCATGAGCCGTACTGAGTTGGCACACGCTATAGAAACAAAACTGTACGAGCACACAGGCAAGGCTTTGAATAACTTTGATGTTACACTGCCACAACCTCAAAACGCACTGGCAACAGAGATTATAAAAGACCCTTACAAGTTGGATTTCTTCTCATTGCCAAACAAGTTCAGCGAAATGGACTTGGAGAATAAGTTAGCGACCAATATTACTCGCTTCCTCTTGGAATTGGGCAAAGGGTTTGCTTATGTCGGTCGGCAGATGGAACTTGACACGCCAAGTGGCAAGTCATACTTCCCCGACATGGTGTTCTATCATACTCGGCTGAAATGCTATGTGGTGGTGGAACTGAAGATTGTGGATTTTATGCCAGAGTTCATCGGCAAACTGAACTTCTATGTTTCGGCTGCTGACGAGTTGCTTAGAGGTGAGGGAGACAATCCAAGTATTGGTATTCTTCTTTGCAAGGACAAAGATTCGTCTGTGGTAGAATGGTCTCTGCGTGGCATAACTACTCCTTTGGGGGTGGCAAGCTATCAGCTGCAAGAGGTCTATGAACGAACATTGCTTGAAATAAAACAGGAAGCCTCTGAGGAAGAATAATAAGAACGTTTGAAATCTGCCACACGCTGCATTGAAAGCAATTGCGACTACAAGACAGTAAGTGTATTGCTCGGTCATGCCAACATCACAACAACCCTTAATCTCTATGTTCACCCAAACATGGAGCAGAAGAAAAAGTGCATCACCAAGATGTTCAAGTCTCTTGGAAAATAGGGAACACAATTTTTTTTAAAGCCGCCAATTCCTTCCCCAAATGTTAAAGTTTAGCTAACGTAACAAAAAAGTTACCGAAATGCTTGGTGGTTTGTAACTTTATTGTTACCTTTGCAACGTCCATGAGGACAAAGTGATGATTATGAATTTAATATATATGTAATATGGTTAGAAAGGTAACTGTTGTGGTTGAGTCGGGCAAGGGTGGCTTTAGCTGCTTTATGGCTAACGACTCCGATGACTTAAATTTTTGTCTAATAGGAGATGGCAAGACTGCCAAGGCTGCGATGGAGGATTTCCTGATTGCTAATAAAGAGATGAGAGAGTCTTTCGAGGAGGACGGCAAAGAATACCCAAACTTGGATTTCCGTTTTGTCCTGGATGTAGGTTCGTTTTTTGATTACTATCCACTCAGTATCTCCGCTTTTGCAAAATATATCGGTATGAATGCATCATTGCTCAGACAATATGCCGCTGGCATCAAGGTGCCACAGGCCAAGAGCTTGGAAAAAATAAGGCAAGGCATTGCCAAGATAAAAGGAGATTTAGACGCTGGTCTCTTGATAGATAAACCAGTTCTACAGTATGTTTGAATGTGTCTTATACGTGAAAAAGTTGTCATCTTTAGGATGGTTAAACTAAATATGTTACTATCTATTTTTCTTATCACTAAATGAGTTACGCATTTTTATTTTTATCACTATATGGGTTGTCAGCGAATACCCATTATACCTAACTAGGTTACTCTTTTTAAGGAGCTATCCCTAGAAAGGTTACGGTGATGATATTCTTTCAAATGCAAAGATTAGCAAGGAGACCATTTTCTATAGGAGGTTGGTAAAACTACTACAATATTATAGAAGATTTACGTATTTTCTAATATTTCTGCTAAAAAGATTTGCGTATTTTCTGAGATTTTTGGCAGTGCCTCAAATCTGGGTACCAGTTGCACTTCGTCAAGAAAGATATAGTACAGGTCGTCGTCTATCATCTTGGCTTTGATGTCTGTAGAGAGTAAGTGACTCACTAAGTTCTGATTTTTCGATATCATCTAGTGCTATCTGGATGATATCTTACGAAGATTTTTTGGCAATATTGCCACTTTTTCTCCGTAAGCGAAAAGGCAGCTCCTTTTAATATATGCAGATTTTTCTATAAGGCATATAGTCCATATCAAATTGGGGCAACACCGTTGCCCCAATTGAATGAAGTCCCTAAATTCCAACTTTCATGGTCGCATTATCTTATTCTAATGCGTATTGAGCGAGTTGAGGAACGCCGCTTTTATGAAATTGAAGCGACACAACAAGATTGGAGTGTGCGAGAACTGAGCCGACAAGTGGGGAGTTGCCTGTATGAGCGTTTGGTATTAAGCCGTAACAAGGAAGAAGTAATGCGACTTTCTAAAGAGGGGCAAACTGTAGAAAAGTCATCTGATGTAATAAAGAATCCTCTGACATTGGAATTCTTAGGATTAAATCCAGATACAGCATATTCTGAATCGAAGTTAGAAAATGCTATTATTAATAAAATGCAACAGTTCTTGCTCGAATTAGGCAAGGGATTTCTTTTTGAGGCAAGACAAAAGAGGTTTACTTTTGACGAGCAACATTTCTTTGTTGATTTGGTGTTCTACAACCGCCTGCTGCAATGTTATGTACTCATTGACCTAAAGATGGGCAAATTGACACATCAAGATTTGGGGCAAATGCAGATGTACGTGAACTATTATGACAGGCATATGTCTATGCAGCGGCTTACCAGCTCTATCTGCCCGACAAAGCCTTGCTGCAAGCCAAGGTGAAGGAATGGATTGAGGAGTTTGAGGAGAATGAAGAAATAAAGAAATTAGAGGAAGATTAAACAAAACTCAGAATGAATACAAAAGCGTTACGCCAAAAGATACTCGACCTTGCGATACATAGGAAACTTGTACCGCAAGACCCTAATGATGAACCTCATCTAAAATTCCTAAAAACATAGCAATCATGCCATCTGGTCTTTGTGCATCAATAGCAGCATCATATCACTGAATACTTTTTAGGCAAAAATAATGCCTTTGAGTGATTTCCTGGGAGCAAAACAATGAAATTTTGTGGTAATTTTAAAAAAGTAGTGATTTTTTTGGGAGGTTTAAAATAAAAATATTACTTTTGTACTATAATAAAAAAACAACAAGAACGGAAAGCCCCACCTGGTGATGAGACTGAGCGCTCAAAACCGGGTGGGGCTTTTTCGCCCCTAAGAAAATAATAATGTATGAAAACAATTGAAGAAAAAATCGACGAATACTTCGTCAGACCTTTAATGAAAATATTTGATGGTGGAGAAGCTCCTGAAGGTTGGGATATTCGGGCAAAGGCAGAAGAATACAATCGCTCTTTCCATGACCAGATGTGGATGATAAAGTTTCACCACAGGATGAAACCTATCTATTGGCGTCTTCTGTCGGGTGACTATTCCGAGAGTACCGATTTTTCTGATGTGCTTTATCCTGTATCCTTATGGATGTATGCCTATGATGAGCTTGGTAAACTCGTAGGCGAGCATAATATAATGGATCTTCTGAATTCTGCATATTGCAGAGCGGGCGGACTATATAATTTCTTCCATTTATTGCGATGCATTATGGACCAGTCTTATCGTCCATATATCAAGCAATGGCCAGAGAATGCAATTGATAAGGAGATAGAGAAACTGGAGGTTAGCGGTGATAGTGAGCGTGGAGAAATGCTGTGCGTTTTGTCGGCCTACCTGATGATAGAGCACACGGATTTGTCTGAAAAGCATAAGGATTTTCTGGAGGAACAGCTGGAGCAAAACTGGGATTACTTGACAAATGTGTATTCTTTTATGGTAAGAAGAATCGTTGGGTCTCATTTCAAGGGCTTCGTGCAGATTATCAACAATGTGGCTGTTGCCCAGTCTTTTCATCCTTATGTGCACATATTCCGTAAAGCGGTTCTCATGCGAAAGGATGAATTGTTTGTTACTCCCAAGAGTAAGGAGAAACTGGCAAGACACATGGCAAAACTGGAGGATATCTTGAAGACTACTTTACAGAGAGAAGATTTGGACGAATTGTGCAACATCATCTTTGGCTCTGATTTTGAGGAGATGATGAAGACTAGATACATGAGTTATGATGAGCTGGATAAGCAGCGAAGGGAGTTACAGGATTCTGTGGGGGAGTTATCTTCTGAAATGGAGAAGGTTACGAAGAAATTTGCCGAGGCTGTAGAGTCGCGCGTGCCCGTTGATTTGATAGAGACGCAGTTGCTGCGTCTGGATCCTTCCACGGCATCAGCCATCTTTGGTAATCTATCTCTCCTCTTGGCAAAAGACCCGGCATGGGCTAAGATTCAGCCAGGGCTGTCTGAGAAAATCATGCAGAAATTCAAGCCGCAAACTCCGGTTGTTAATTGCGGGGCTTATTATGGTGAAGGTGCGATGCATGAAGATCATAGTAGTCAGGTCTATCTGGCTCCAGAAAGTAATGCTTCAAATAAAATGATGTTGGATTCTAAAACAAATAGACAATGAATGCATATTATGAGGATGGGGCCGTACACAACGACCATCATAAGGAGTTAACTATCGGGGGAAACGTAACGGCTGATGCCCTCAAGCAAATCATTGCAAAATTCTTTGATGATGATTCTGATTCCGAAGGATGCAAACCGGTGGATGATGCGAAAAAAAGTGCTTCTCCGGCTGCCGGAAGAGTGGCTGAGGTGCTCTTTCCCGATAAGAATGGCGAGAAGGATGTGAACCTGACAGAGAAAATGGCGCATGCGTTCGTAAACTATCTCAAGTTGCATCATATCTCCAATGAGCAGATTTCTACCACCGACGGATTGCTTAATAAGAGCGTGGCAGCTTTCTTCCAGTATTGGAGCGGTAGGGGTTACGTGTATTCGGGAACTCCTAATGGGGCATCTATCTCACGGTTCTTGCGAGAAGATTGCCATCTCGAAATGAAGGTTACACAGAAATCGTATGGCGATTATATCAGAAAAAAGATTATCGCAGGTCATATTGATGTTGATGTGGAGGTAAGTGTTGAGGACTATATGAAGTCGCTAGAAGATTGAAGCTTTCCGCCGAATAGTGGATGCCATTTGACGTAAAGAAAATAATTATATCTCTGTAAGATATTGATATAGAGGGGCAAGACGATGGTTTTGCCCCTTTCTTGTTTCCGCCGAATTCAATTTGGCGCATTCGGCGGAAAAGGCGTAACGGAGTATTCTTTCTACTTTTGCCCCAGATTTCAGAACGATACCGGTTCTGAGGTCTGGGGCTTTTGCGTTTTCTATCGCCAGGATGCTGGGATAGTTTTCTGCCATGTTGTAAGTGGCGCAGCGTATCAGCCCATCGGTCTTTGACAAGGTTGATACATTTATTATTGCAGAACTTTTTTTATTGCAGAACTATTCGTATATTGAGAAGTTAGAGGAGTTAATTCCTCAACTTAAAATATTTGCGTAAACTTTTAGCGTGTATTTTTTTTACGGAGGTATCCGTCGGGTACCTTTTATATATTTACTTATTTTTTTTACTTATGATGAATTCAAAAATTCAGATGGCAGAGGATGGCAAGAATGCCGGCTCTGCCAAGAAGTGTGTGCAGACTGGTAAGAAGGTGGCCGACAAGCAGGAAGCCAACAAGAAGCAGGCTGCACAGGTTGCTGTGTTTGAGAATCCGGAGTTCGGAATGGTTCGCACGGCTACTGATGAGAAGGGCGAGCCTTGGTTCTGTGCGAAGGATTTGTGTGATGTGCTCGGATATAAGAGAGCAGATTTGGCTGTAAAACAGCATGTTAGGTCTAGCGATGCAGCGAAACGCTGCGTCGCTAGAATTGCCAAAAACCGTTATGGCGAATGTAACGGAAAGATGCAGGTTGTTCAGATGATCTTCGTCAACGAGAGCGGTTTTTATGCCCTGGTGCTCGGTTCGAAACTGGCTACGGCGGTGAAGTTCAAGGATTGGGTTACCTCGGTGGTGCTGCCGCAGATTCGCAAGACGGGTGGTTATATCCCGGTGAAGGAGGGGGAGAGTGAGGAGGAGACGATTCGCAATGCCGAGGAGATTCTCCGGGCTACCCTGAAGAAGAAGGAGGAACTGCTGGAGCAGCAGAAGAAGCTGCTGCATCAGCAGGAAGTGCAGATGGGGCTTGACAAGAAGCTCATCGGCGAGCAGGATGTGGAAATCAGACGTCTCAACGGCGTGCTGGATGAGCAGACGAGATGGGCTTCCATCCAGGGCGAGAACGTCATCAACCTGGAGAAGCAGGTGGATGGGCTTCTGCCGAAGGCTATCTACTCGGATAATGTACTGGATTCCGTTTCGTGCTTCACTACTACCCAGGTGGCGAAGGAGTTGGGGGTTACGGCGCAGGAGCTGAACCGCTCGCTGTGCGCCCTGCATGTCCAGTATTACCAGAGCGGGCAGTATATGCTTTATGCGGAGTATGCGCACATGGGACTGGCGAAGAGCCGCACCCGATACAATGCCTTCCTGGATCCGAAATGCGATGGCAGAAAGGAGAAGATGGGCAAGGCGGTGACGCATACCTATCTCGTATGGACCGAAAGGGGCAGGAAGTTTATCCATGAGCTGGCCCACAGATTCTGGGAGCTTGCCGAACTGTATGAGGTGAAGAATTTGGGATAGGCCCGCTGGGGCATTTGACCGGCGATGGAATCGCCGGGAACGGGGGTAGGAAGGGGGACAGGCTCCTGCTTGGCTTCTGTTAGGCCCCGGTTGGTAATTATTAATAATTAAAAATGGAAATATGGCGATAAAGCAACAGGTAATGGCTTTAAATCCGGCACGCAAGGGCAATATGGGAAGATTGAATTCTTCCCAGCCCTTGTATGTCTATGACACCTTGATAGCACAGCCGTGGCTGAAAGGTGTGATTGCGCAGATACGTGGGGAGAAGGCGATTCCCGGCGTAGATGCTGGTGATGAAAAGGCGGTGAAGAAGGCACGCGAGGGGCTGAAAAGACAGCTGCCTATCCGTGCCATTCATTATTCTAAGTTCAGGAATAATCACCGCTCCAGTGAGGATGCGGTTCCTGAAAGTTTCCTCTTTCAGACTACCATCGATGTGGATGATGTGGAGTATGTGGATGCTGCCCTGGAGAAGGCTCGTGAGCTGAACTGCAGCAACACGATATGGAAGGGGAAACTGCTGCATCTGGAGTATTCGGCTAGAAAGAAGCTGCATATCGATATCCGTATGCCGATGGGCATGACGATAGAAGAGACGCAGAAGGCGTATTGTGAGGCGGCTGGGATACCTTATGATAAAAGCTGCATCACGCCGGAGAGAATCATCTTTATCACGGATAAGGACTCCGAGATTTATCGCTCGAAGGAGTGGTATGGGGTGCTGCCGGATGAGGAGATCAAGGCCCGCAGAGAGGCTTTCTTGAAGCGTGGGCTTACTATTGATGGAAAGGGGACGGCTCGCTATAGCTTGCTTGCCGGGGATTGCAAATCCCCGGAACGCCTGGCGGGAGACTTTCAGGGGCAAGTACCTAATTGCAAATCCCTGGAACGCCTGGCGGGAGACTTTCAGGGGCAAGTACCTGATGATAGTAAACATAAAGTTCAAAGTTCAAATCTCAAAGTTCAAAGTAATGACGATGTTCAAGACAATCGATTTCAGGGCACTGACAGCCATTCTGCTGTTCCTTCTGGCGCTGCTATTCAGCCTGCCCAACCTGGTAATAGCCATCGTGCTGATGATGATTATATCAGCCATACTGGAGATGCTCAGAAAGCTGGCGGACTGGCAGCCCAAGAAGCAGGGCAAGTTGATGCCAAGAATCTCATAGCCTTCGACCTCTTCCAGGAATCTGCGGGACTGAAGGGGATGAATATTGATACCGTCGGGTCCAGGCATTCCTCTCTGCTCGCCATTATGAGCGCTGGCGCTTCTCGTGTGATGAGTGAGGAGGAACTGATGAAGGTGGTGGCGAAGAGAATGCCGAGCTATTATCAGGAGAATGACTGCCATCAGCTGATCCATGACTTCTATTCGAAATATGGGGACAGCTCCAAGCCGTTTTCGAGGGATGTGATTCGGGTGAATGCCTTGGCGGAGCAGGCTGCTAAGTGCTTGCTTGCCGGGGATTGCAAATCCCCGGGACACCTGGCGGGGGACTTTCTTGCTGGACAATACGGTTATAGCTCGCTTGCCGGGGATTACAAATCCCCGGGACACCTGGGGGATTGCAAATCCCCGGAACGCCTGGCGGGTTCAAATTTCAATGTTCAAAGTAGCAATGCCTCTTATCCGCCTCCACCTCCTATGCCCGGGAAGCTGCCGAAGCTGGTGGAACTGCTGATCTCGAAGACTCCGGAGATCTATCAGCCGGCTGTGGCACACGCCATTTTTCCTCCGCTGGCTACCCATCTCTGGAATACCAGATTCAGATATATCGACAATGTAGAGCACGAAGCCACACTGATGACATGCCTCCTTGCAGGAACAGGCGCAGGTAAAAGTTGCGTACAGATGCCGATTTCGATGATTATGGAGGATATCCGTAAGCGTGACCAGGAAAACCTGAAGCGTGAGAAGGAATGGAAAGAGGAGATGATGCGCAAGGGTGCCAACAAGGATAAGCGCAAGAGACCGGATAATCTCATTATACAGGAAATAGATGCGGATATGACCAACCCTGCCTTCGTGATGCGTACGGCAGAAGCCAAAGGCCACTTCCTCTATACTTCGCTCAACGAGATTGACCAGTTTGATGCCCTGAAAGGTATCGGCAACCAGCATTTCCGTATCATGTGCCTCGCCTTTGACCCAGGTAATCAATATGGACAAACACGAGTGGGAACCCAAAGTGTCACCGAGCGAGTAACCGTCCGTTTCAACTGGAATGCCTCTACCACCATCCAGAAGGGACAGCGTTATTTCTCCAAGGTGCTGACCGACGGTCCGCTGAGCCGAATCAACTTCTGTACCATTCCCGAAAGAGAAATCGGCGATAAGATTCCGGTGTATGGCACCTACGACGATCAGTTCCGCAAGGAGCTGAAGCCCTATATCGAGAATCTCTGTATGGCTACCGGTCTGATAGATTGCCCTGAAGCTTACCGCCTGGCTGAGATTCTGAGTGAGGAGAATGCGGATTTTTCGCAGGTTACGCAGAACAGAATCTACGAGAACTTCACGTTCCGTGCCAACGTGATAGCCTATCTGAAGGCGTGCGTGCTCTATGTTGCCAACGGCTGCAGATGGGAGCCGGAGATAGAGGATTTCATCCGCTGGAGTGAGCGTTACGACCTGTGGTGCAAGATGCGTTTCTTCGAGGAGGACATCCAGAAGGCGAACAATGTGGGCGAGCATTCCAACAAGCGTGGCCCTTCCAATCTTCTCCAGTCGTTGCCGGATACGTTTACCGAGCAGCAGGTGGTGGAGGCTCGTGCAGCCCTGGGACTCTCGGAAGAGGGTACGGCGCATCTGCTTTCTACCTGGGTGTATAGAAAATACGTGAAACGTGGCAGTGAGAACTATCACAGTAACAGTTATCACAGTTTTACGAAGCTGAAATACAGATGTGATGGGCAGGAATTATCTTAATTTCTAAACTTTAAATTAATTTGATTTACTTATGGAAATAGTTTTAGAGCGTATAGCTAAGAAGAATACTTATACCATCGGCCGACTTTATCTGTTGGCTGATGGTGATGTGAAGCGCAAGGTTCTTTCCGGCAAGACAGCCGGTGACAAGCGCAGTTTCGAACATCGTTTCGATTTGGAGAAGTTGTCTAAGGACAGCTACTTCTGTGATACCCTGGAGCCAACGTGGCGCAATCTGAAGGGAATAGAGCTGAAGCCCGAGGAGGAGAATGCCCGTTTCAGCCGAGAGAGCGGCAAGGTGGCGAGAAAGATTCCGGGCCATACCGCCATCCCCGAGGGTTCGTATCGTGTGCTTATTACCAAGTCGCGCCGATTCAAGAAGTGGCTTCCGTATGTGCAGGGTGTTCCGGGTTTCGAGGGCATCCGCATCCATGCCGGCAACTATCCCGATGATACCCAGGGCTGCATTCTGGTGGGCGAGAACAAGGTGAAGGGTATGGTGGTGAACTCCCGTATCTGGCTCCATCGTCTGATGAATCGCATCGTGGCAGCGGAGAATCAAGGGGAAAGTATCTGGATTACTGTCATCTGATGAAGGGATCGTTTCATAGATATTCCTGGGAATAGTTTCATTGGTAGCCGGGGATAGTTTCATTCCTATCCCCGGAATAGTTTCATTGGTATGGTAGTAATCGTATATTTAAGTTCTTTTTCTTTAGATTTTTACCTTGAAAAAAGATGAGTTAGGTGGTAAAAATCGTTTAGGGGGAGGCCGTCCGAAAACTTAATTAGGGAAGCAAACAACTGAATTGAGCATTT